>Ga0068714_10003941_pt1 | contig 17090 bp, 19 predicted proteins | sample MTBNYHSulfiMetaG_FD_62988 | JGI IMG/M metagenome (GOLD analysis project Ga0068714, IMG submission 62988) | Enrichment culture microbial communities from rom New York Harbor, USA that are MTBE-degrading - MTBE-NYH (New York Harbor Sulfidogenic)... | ecosystem: Environmental > Aquatic > Marine >...
GGCTATTGCCTGATGAGCAACCACGTGCATCTGGTGGCGGTGCCGCAGAGCGAGGAGGCGCTGGCCCAGGCGGTGGGCCGCACGCACTTTCGCTACACGCAATACATCAACCGCTTCCACAAACGCAGCGGGCATCTGTGGCAGGGGCGATTCTATTCCTGTGCACTCGACACGCGGCACTTCTGGACGGCGATGAAGTACATCGAACTCAATCCCGTGCGGGCGAGGCTGTGCCGCAAGCCCTGGCGGTACGAATGGTCGAGCGCCGCCGTGCACGTCGGCGAGCTCGGAAAGCAGGGACAGGCACAACCCGCTGCGCGGCATCCTTCGGCTTCGCTCAGGACGGGCGGCGCAATCCCCGTTTTCCTCGACCTGCACAGGTGGCAAGGGCAAATGTCACCCGAGCAGTGGCGCCAGGAGTTGGCCGAAGGGCTCGCGCGGGCCGAGGTGGACTTGCTGCGTCTGCGGACCCATACGGGCCGGCCGCTGGGCAGTGATGCGTTCCTGAGCAAGCTGGAGACTGTACTGGGCCGCCGCGTCCGCCCCCTGCCCGTCGGCCGACCGCCAAAGGCCGAGACGAACGACGCTAAAGCCAACAAACGATCGCGGGAATAGATGGCTGTCCCTAGTATGACGGATATTCGCGCCTGCGCGCAAGGGAACGCCGTTCTTTTCCGAAAGGGGCAAGGGTATGTCGAGAGAGATGAAAATCCGTTGGCGCTGGCTCAAGGGGATGTACATCTACACCATTGTCGGAGCCGGGGGGTTCGGCTTGGGGATTCTTCTTGTCCCGGGCACCGTCGGCTCTCTCGTCGGCGGGCCACCTGTGGAGCCCCTTGTCTTCGGCATAACCGGCAGCGTCTACGTGGCCTTCGCCCTTCTCTCCGTGCTCGGGTTACGATCGCCGCTCAAGCTCTCACCCATTCTCCTTCTGCAGCTGGGCTATAAGTCCATCTGGTTCATCACCGTCGTCCTGCCAATGCTGGCGGCGGGCAGGCTTCCGGCTTATGGCGTATTGCCCGTCGCGATATACACGACCTATATCATCGGCGATCTCATCGCGATCCCGTTCGGGTACGTCTTTGCAGGGCCGGAGGATCGCGCGTGGGTGTGACGGCAAAGGGAAAACGTGGCGAGGTGACTGACTTATAGATAGAGAGTACGTGCGCTTTGCGCGTGGGCCAATTTGCAGAGCCACCAAGTCGTGAACGCACGTCGTTACTGGAGAGCGGTGGGAAAAGTTTATGAAGAGACCCTGTCTTTGGTGGCCGGACTTGAGCACGAACGATCGACGTAGCCGGCAGTACATTACATCAAAGACAATCATCAATACGATAGCCCTCACCGATTGACTTGACGCGTAAACTCCACAGAGTCTTTGCTTGTGCGAACCCGCTCGGACGGCCTGAAGCGGCACGATCATCCTCAGGGGAAACCGGGGACGGACCTGCTCTGTATAGAACATGGGCGGGGACGGCAGAGGGTGGCAAGCTTGTGGGTCAGGACGGGCGCGGCGGGAGGGCCGCGAGTTTTAAGTTCTTGGTTCTAAGTGTCAAGTTGTGGGAACTGACGACGGAGGGCGCGCAGCGCCCCACCGCCTCCGGCCGCGCGGCCGACCGAAGAAAAAACCCGAAAACGGAGTACGTCGCCGTTGAGCCCCTATGGGTGGCGCCAGGGGACGGCGGAGAAGCGACTTCATCGGTTGATAACGGAAGAACTCCGTACTTCGGCCAATATATCTGCGGCTATAATCTCCGCAACCCTATCATTGCCCGCTTCACCGATATGATTCCAATCCAAGAACACCGGCTCTGAAACGTCGGCAAACAATGCGCTGGCGTTGCGAAAAGAGATCTGCCCGTTTTGCGTCAGATCCTGTTGAGCCAGCATGTCACAGGTCAAGGCGATGAGGGGCTCGAGTTCTCCCCCTTTGTCCTTTTCCTTCTGCTCGTAGGGTGTCAGGTGCGTCTTGGAGAAGATCGTCGGTTGCCAATAGAAGAGGCTCTTGAAGGAATAGTGTCTCGCCAGGGACTCTATGATATCGATGTTTGCTTTATAGATGGTGAGAACGTCCTTGGCAAGATCTGCGCAGTCTGCATCGGGCCGAGCGGTAATCTTCCTTACGTCATCATGGACGAGCAGTCCGGAGTACCCACTCATGCCCAGCCGACGACAAATGCCTCTTAGGAATCTCGTTGTCGATAGATTGTGAACGAGATAAGGAAATACGGTTCCCTTCCCGCTGGTAAGTCTCAGCGATAGGCGCCAGTCCTTGACACGATTGGACTCGTTTTGAGGAATTCCTGCATGTCCTTGTTGATACGCCGCGAACATGTCATTGACGCCATCATAGAAGACGACAAGATCGGGAATATTGCCCTTTTGAAGCTCGCGTATGAGACGGATCACTTCCTGAGTAGTGACATAGCCGAGTTCGCCAAAATTCGTTATATGGGCCGGGGCGCCATTTGCCGAAAGGCGTTTTCCAACGAGTGAGGGTATCGTGAAGTCATCTCGCGCCCCCGTCCCCCATGTCGTTGAGCCACCAAAGAAGAAGATTTTCGGGTACACCCCGCTGCTGCTGATGGGGTCGTCGGGGAACCAGGTATTCCGGATGCCATCAGCGTTAACATTGATGTACTGGCTCTGGAAAGGCCTTCGCCTCCAGTAGACATAGGATGCCCATTGACTTTCGCATTTTGCATAGTCTCTGTAATAGGCTCTGGCCCACGCAACATTCTGGTAGGCATCGGCCTGGAAACAAGGATCTTCCGCGGCAGCCTTTCTTCGCCCGTCCCTGTAGTAATACGCGATGGATAGCACGACTTCGATAGCCAGGAAAACAGAGGCTGTAATACACACAACGAGCCAAGCGTTACGAATGGACACAAGGATCTTCTTGAACCGAGATTCACCATTTGACCTCATAATCGCTGCTCCTGCTGAGATGCCCCTTTATCCTGCCCAGTCGCCTTGAGCAAGGCGAAGAGAACGAGAGCCTTGTTCAAGACAGGTCGCCGCGAACACCGCCATGGCCATACGGTCCAAGCTGCGGTACGGTCGATCGTGATTGTAATCCATCCGCATGCGATCCACAAATTCATCCAGATGGACCTGCTCTGTATAGAATACGGGAGAAGACGCCAGAGGATGGCGAGGTTGTGGGGCAGGACGGGTGCGGCGGGAGGGCCGCGAGTTTTGAGTTCTTGGTTCTGAGTGTTGAGTGGTGGGAACTGACGACGGAGGACGCGCGGTGCCCTACCGCCTCCGGCCTCCAGGGGCCTATCGGCGGCCGCTAAAAGTAGAAGATCAGGTCGACGCCGATTTGGGTGCTGTTGTTTTCGGGTTCGTAGAACGCGTGATCGAAGTCCGAGTCGTCCACCCACCAGTATTGAATGAAGGGCGCGACGGACATATCCAAGTCCTCGCCCTTATGTCGGATCTCCACCGTGCCCCGCAGGCCGTAGCCGGAACCGAAATCCTGTTGGTTCCTGACCGACTCGTAGCTACCGCCGAACAGGTCGGAACGCTGCAAGCCATAGAGCAACAAGTCAAATTCAGCCCCCAGGCCAAGATACCAACCCTCGCTCAGCTTCTGGCCTCGCTCGTAACCGACCGGCAGATAGAAGTAGTTGGAGTGACGTTTGTAGCCGGCGGAATCGTCCGATGAATCATCACCGAGATAACGATAGCCCAGGCCTGCATAGGCGTGGTTCGAACACACCTCGTCAAGCCAGACGCATCCCCATAGCAGGCGTGCGTTAACCAAGACGTCGTTGTTGCCGTCCATCGTGTAGGAGGTGCCATCCAGCAGCGCGCCGTCATAATCGACCTGTCCGGCCGCAATGCCGCCTTCGAATCGCAGCAGCGTGTCCCTGGACTCCGTGGCCTGCAAGAAACTCGTAGCCGAAAACACCACGCCATACAGGACGCCATCTTCTTCCATGACACCGGGTTCCTCATAGTGAAATGAGGATATCTGGGGGCCGAGCGTCCAACTGGACATGAAGAAAGCATCGGCCGGGCCTTTTGCCGCCTCGGCTTCCGGCATGACAACTCCGTAGACGCTGCCGGCCGCCGACGCCAGGACGATACAGGTGACCAATAGATATGATTTCATTTTCCGTCTCCCAATTGATCCATACGATGGTTCATTCGCTGGTTCTCCACCGCGCGACGAGACTATATCTCGTCACATTGCACGCGCAGGATTAGATCAATGTGCACAAAACGGACTATATCAAGCCCAATACCCGCCTTATAGGACCAGAGGAATTGAAGGGGGGGGCAAAGGCACCAGGTACAATCGGCACACTTGGCATGTTGATGCGCCGATTGCCGTCGCGGGGGATTCCGGTTATCTTCCTGGGGCCCCACGGGTAGGTTTCCCGGCATGGTGCGGCGGGCAGGAGGTGCCACTGCCGGCGCTGGCGCAAGTGATGCCTTGGGTCACGAATTGGAGGAATCGATGGGTCCAGGAAAGATCCTGACGGCCGCGGCCTTCGTCTGGTCCATTCTGTGCGTGTGCCCGGAGTCCGTGGAGGCTTATAACCCGAAGCTCTTCACGCTGGACATCGGGCAGACCTGCACCGATGCCTTCGGAGGCGATGTCCCCAGGTCGGTGAAGCTTCTCGATGTGGTCGACAGCTACGAGATGGGCTACTGGCAGGGAGGGCTGCGGAAGATCTGCTACAAGTCGACGATCACGCTGGCGGTGGACGGCGTCGAAGGCACGGTCGGCTGCGGCCCGTTCTACATGCCGGTGGTCATCAACGGTTTGAGAATATGCGGCGAGCTGACCCGAGCCTTCACGATCGACAGCACCGCCATACCGGAGATGCCCCAAGCGGTCCTGTTGAGCGCCAAGGATGCCTCGATGCCCTGGTACGATCCCGGCCGGTTTGCCTTTCCTGTCAAAGACTACCGATGGGGATGCGCCAACTTCTTGAATGCCTGGCTCGGCTTCCATGACATGTCGGCCGGCAAGCTGTACTACCATTATGGCGTCGATCTGGGCGGGATGTACCCGAAGCATCACAAGCTCGTGTCGATGATTCCGGACGCCGAAGTCCTCTCCTATGGCACCGGCGTCTCGATCCGCAATTCCGAATTCGAGATTCTTTGCTACCACATGGTCGATCGCTGTTTGAGACAGGACGTCGGCGTGGGAAGCGTTCTCGATCGAGACGAAATGTTCGGGTACCTGGGGAACTCCGGCTGCGGCAACGATGCCCACGTGCATATCGACATGCACTACGTTTCAGATCCCAAGAGGAACATCAACTGCTTCCCGATTCTCGTCCAGGCGTACCTCGAAGAGTACGATGAACCGCTGTCGTTCCCGGGACACAAGAGGCATTGTTACGCGGGAGACACAATCGAGCTCGAAGGCTCTTTGTCCGTGGCGCCTCCCGGCCGGAGCATTACGTCCTACGAATGGACATTTACGGATGGAACGACGGCGGCCGCCGCGAACGTGCGCCGAACCTACCGCACGCGAGGCGCTTATGCGGAAGAATTGACGGTGACGGACGGCGCCGGCAAACGATCGTCGAACTACGTCATGGTGTTCGTCTACGATCGGCAGAATCCGACGGATGCTCCTTATGCTGATTCGCTGAGTCATTTTCCCGTAAGGGGCGTCGTCCCGGGAACGCCGGTCGCCATCTACTTCCATGGGAGGAATATGACTTCGAACTTCTCCATCGACTATGGAGATGGCGTGGTCGAAGCCGCCTCGGACCACGGCACGAAAGTGCATTCATACCTGCGTCCGGGCGATTACACGATCACCTACAAGGGGGACGGCCCCGGCGGCACAGGAATATTCCGAAGGAAGATCCTTGTGCGCGGTAAATAGGGCAATCGCGGTCTCTCTTAATGATTGTCGAAAGTGCGGACCTTCAACCAGCCCCGTGTAGGAAATCGGCCCCTTCGGCTTCGCTCAGGGCGGGGTCTTGCGAGCCGGCTACGAATGAGGGCCGGCGCTATTTTGGAGTTGTAAGGTGCGGTTGACGCTATACTTACGCGTTGACGTGGTTTCTGCATGCCTGCCCCGGCGAAGAATACGGGCTGGGGGTGCCATGGGGGCTGAGGACGGAGAGATTCCTTCCGGCGGGATTGGTTCGAGGAAATCTTCTGGGATTTTGTAACGGGCCCTCGAAACTCCCGTCCATACCTGCGGGGATCACGGCGGGCCCGTATGTGTCGCGCGGCGCAGGGCCCAAACGTGATCCCCCAACGGGGAATCCGCGAAACACCACTCCGTCAAGGGCGTTGGACACAGAAGGGCCAATGAAACCGAACGTCGCACAACTGGAGCTGAACCTCATTCGCGGAGCGCAAAGCGGCTGCCAGGACAGCATCTCCCGACTGTCCCGGCTCGCCCAGAAGCGGGTTCAGACCTACATCTACCGCATGACGCTCGATTTCCACCTGGCACAGGATCTCTGCCAGGACACCCTGCTGGAGATGGTCAGACATCTGCCCGAGTTGAGAATCGAAAGCCCGTCGGCCTTCTGGGCCTGGCTCCACAAAACGGCCCTGAACAAGATCAGGTACCACATCCGCCAGAGTCGCCACACCCTGGTACGCCAATCCATCGAATCGCTCGACGATGCCGCACTGGCCGAACGGCTCTCCGAAGCCGGTGCCTCCGCCTGCGACAAGCTCATTCACCAGGAGGTCGTACAGGCGGTCGTTCGCGCCATGGCATCGCTGAAGCTGAACTACCGAAGCGTTCTGACCCTGCGCTGCTTCGACGACTTGTCATACGTCCAGATCGCAGAGGTCATGGGGGGGTCCCAGCTTCGGGCCCGGCTGCTGTTCTTCCGGGCCAAGAAGTCGCTTCGCCGACAGCTCGCCCGCAATGGATTCGGCCGGATGCACCTCGTTTCGGGCCTGACCGTGTTCGGGGCCATCACTGCTTGTACGGGTCGATCCGCGGCGGCGGGGGTGCTGATCGGCCAAAATGCGATGAGGACCGGCCTTCGTGCCGCTGTGATGGCAGCCGCGGCGTCGAAGGCCGGTCTGACCGCCGCCGCCGTCGTCGTTGCGGTGCCGATGTTTGTCGCGATTGCGGGCTTGTCTTCCGGCCTGCGTCCGACCGAGCCGGCGGCGCCAAGGACTACGCCAATCGCCGAGGTCATGGAGGAGTTCGCCTATCCGTCCGCCGTAGTCGGCAGCAGCAATCCGGAGGGCAATGGCTGGACCTGCATCGATCTGAACGAGGCCGGGACGCCTCCGGCGCGTGTCGATGCGCCCACCGTGCTGGTCCGACGGCCGCCCGGTGGCAGCATCGCGCTGGTGTTGCCGGAGAACCATTGGGTCCAGCTTGGGTTCGGGTCGACGCTGTACGACGCGGCGGGGCCCGACCTGCTCGTGACAGGCACCGACATTGAGGACCTGCCCGAAGTGGCCGCCGTCAGTGACACCAACGATCTGTTTATCCTCGCGCCGGAACGGGCATCGCCTCAACCGTCCGGCGTGACGGTCCTCACCTACGACTTCGCCCAGGTGCCTGCCAGCGCCAGGCTTGCGGCCGTCCGCATCCGAGGTCTCGCCGGCAGCGGTGCCCAGGGCGGATTCCAACTCGTCGGCGTCCAGGCCCGAACCGTCCCTGTCCGGGCCTCTCAAACGGCACAACTACTGCACTGACCGACGCAACTACCATTCCTCCTTCCCTGTTATCCCTTCGATCCGACGGCCATCGGCATCGAAGGGCCTTTGGTCACTGGCCGCATACCTGCCCGATTGGCCGCCACATCAATAGGATTGCCTGCCATATGCGCGCCAGGTTCGTCATCCCGATAAACGCGTCGGCTTCGTTCGGCGGGGCATCATGGCTTTTGGATGCCGAGCAGGTTCGGCGTCTTGTCCTCGCACAGGGAGATGGCCTTGCTCAGCTCCCCCTGGCACAGGCATTTGGTGTGGTCGCAGGGTTCGCCTGTGAAGTGGCTCTTCAGGATCGGCAAAGCGCGAAGGTCGCGCCTGCCCGAGCGCCCAGACCGCCTCGTCGCGCTCGGGAAGCAAATGGGCGTCAGACTGCACGTAGTCGAGCAACACTACGACGTCGTGCCCCGGATGGGGATGGGCCGCCTGCGCCGTCCGGCAGCATCGGTCCAACCCGGATTGAATCTACCTGGTAGTCCGTGTATGTGATGGGCTGAGGTCTACCTATAGACATCCTTTCGGTCACCGATTCTTGTCACGATAACGTGGTGGCGACTATAGTCGACGTGGTAGATTATCCGATACCGTCCCGAACGGATTCGCCTCAATTCTGGATCGCTGCGAAGCTGCTCACTGTTGGCCGGTGTGGGTCTTTCTTGAGTGTCTCTATCTTATCAAGGACCTGTGTTTGCAGGTTCTTGGGTAGGTCGCGAACGAACTTCTGCGGCTGTGATTTCAGTTCTATGGTATACATCACAGCCAATCATCATGCACCCAATTCTCGCCTCAGATCATCGAGACTCACGCCCGGAGGCTCCTTCAATGCCTCCAGAGAATCCTCAATGTCTTGTTGGTCCTCAGCTTGTTGAATGGCAGCATCGTACATGATTACATGCCACCCATTGGCTTCCGTCGCGGCACAAAACACCGATGGCTTTGCACAGGCTTGGCTCGGATAGTCACAATCTTCTTGCTGCGCGACATCTAGGCGTATATACTCTGTTGGTACACAGCTTGCTTTTACCATGTCTACGTCTCCTCACCTCTGCGCGTTGGCGAGTCAGCATCCAACGGCACGACGTTGAACTTCCTGCTTGCCAGAGGTACGCCGTTCCCGCCGCAGCAGACTTCCACTGCGTACTCGCCCGGTTTCTCAAATCCCACGTTCGCCCACGCGAAAGTCAATTCGACCACCTGGAGGGGATCGGGAAAATCCATCGCCCCCTTTACGCCCATTATCGGTCTCTCGTCAGCTATGCGTACAAGCCTGACCTCGATATCCTGTTTGCCATGGCCTCCGGTCATGGCGACATGTATATGCATCAGGGGGTGCCGGCAGGGGAATGTCCTGGCCCGAATGACGCCGAAAAGGCCAATCAATGACACCTTATGCGTCAATTCATCACGAATGACCGTATCGCAGATGTTGATCGCCAGAACCACTGGCCCAGGCGCCCCCTGCCGGCCGCCATTTTGGAGTTCTTCCGCTTCCGCCAAACAAACCTCCTGCTCTCCTTGTGTTCCGTCACCCTGTTAGAATATACACTCTATTATCGATGTTCGGCGTCAAAAATCAAGCACAAAGCGTTCGTCGATATAGCCTTATACTCGGCAAATCCACGCCCTGTTTGCAGCCGACTGCGGACGATTCTTCCCAATCTGGCTATTTTCGCATACCCATCAATAAAGGCAAATATCGTGCCAGAACAGGCTCTTGCGCCAGATTGACCACTGTTCGAAACAGCCAGCAGCCCGCCCGCAGGTGGGCGTCCGCATCTCGGGGAGAGGGCGTGGCTCACATGCGTCCTGTCCCGGCCTCCGATGGAGGGCTCGTATGCCCGGGGCTGTGCTGCTTTGGGGACGTCCAGCGAGGCGAAATCACCGTGCGGCTCGATCGCGCTCTATGGCTTGCCGTCTCGGGGCCGGACCGCCTCGGTGAAATGGTCGGTGAGGGTCTCATACAGACGGCCGGGAAAGGCGTTCTCGATCTCCTCGATGCTCCGCAGTCCGAAGATGCACGCGATGGCGATCGGGTCGGCCCGGAAACTGATATGGCCCTCGTAGAAGCCGTAGCCCATGATGTAGTAGGGCAGCATTTCACTGAATCGCAAGTGGGTGAGCTTTTCTTGCAGTTCGGTCAGTTGCGTGTCGGAAAGATCAGGGTATCTCCGGCGCAGGAAGGAATTCTCTGCCGGCCTGAGCGTGCGTCGGACACTGATGTCGAATGTTCCCTGGATCTCATCCTGGAATATGGAGATCTGCCAACCCTTCGTCGATTCGGCATGCAGCGTGACTTGGTTGTCGTTGTAGAAGAAACATTGGATGCTGGAGAACCTCTTGAATGTGCCGCGTTCGATTTCCTGGAGGATCATATTCCAAACGTGATAGAGCGGCCTGGCCATTTGAGGATGGGTCAGCTCCAGTTTCCTGACCAGGTCGTTGTCGGCTTTGAGAACCGAGATGATCGTCTCGTCGTCTGCCATGAAACCCGCAGCGGAAAACCGCCCGGGCCGACCGATGTAGGTGATCAGATCCACGGAAAACCCCGTGATCATCGTGGTGGCATCCAGCTCCGCGTCCGCGTGGAGTCCGGTCTGGGCCAGTGTCGGGAAGTCAGCGCGATTCACGTGGAGCTGCTGGTCCTTGCCGTAGGCGAACGGGACTCTGTAGCTGTAATGTAAAGGCCTTCCGTTCTCGACGGTGACAGGTATGCATACGTACTTGCCGCTCTTCTGGATGGCTGTGAGAATCTCCGTTCCGTCTTCCGACAGATACGGAGACGGAAGGGCCGGCCGCTCATCGAGCTCGTGAGGATAGAGAGGAGAGGCCTGGTCTGTCCGGCTGGCAGACGCCGCATGCAACGGGGATGATTCCGCCAGACAGCAGGCAACGACGATCACAGCAATAGGCAGACATACGACCTTCCTGCGGCGCATTTCTCATCTCCTTACATCGTGGACTGCGGTTCACGGCTACACCAGGCCCCCTTGGCCGACCGGGCCCACGCGAGCTTCTCCAGCATAGCCGGTTGATGTCCCTTCTTCGATACTGTGCTATGACGGTTGCCCTCGCGGATCGGTTGACGGAAAAGCAAGGGGGTGCCGATTGGGTTTCCGGCGTCGGCCCGCGCCTGCCGCTCGCCTTCGGCGCGGAAGTTCCGGCAGGTGTTGCCGGGCCAGGTGTGCCGCAGCACGCCGGGACAGTCCGCGTGATTCAGACAGGTCAGTCCGCAGGGCCAGCGCGACATCATTGCTTTGAGCCACTGCCCCTTCGTCGGTTGGATCGCATACACACACGCCGAACAGGTTCGCTTGCTCATGATAGCCCCTCCTTTCCGGCCGGAGGCCGTATCTCGTGGCTCGTGATCTGTGATCCGTGAACTGAGAACCGGAAACGCTCTATGCACTTGTCAAACAGCGCCGGCCCGGCATCCGGCCGCAGAGGGCGGAAAGAACCATCGGCCTCTACAAAAGGACGGTGTTGCACGTTTGTGACGAAAGATCCCCCTCTCTGCCACCCCTGCGACTGCCCCAAGTCCTTGCCCCAACAGCAGTAAAAAATTCCTCGGTGTCACGCGCGTTTTGTCATTTGGGTGTTGCGTGTTTAGGACGAAATCGCGTGCCTTCCCGGCGACAACGAGATAGCCCAGCCTGCGGATTCCACCCAGCGCTTTCCAGCCGGCAAGGCACCGGAAGGCGAACCAGTGATACGTGGCGGTGGGTTTAACGGAGAATTGACGGAGGGCTCATGGGATTGTAACGCGGGGCGGCAATGCTGGCTTGGTGCCATCGCGGGGATGGCGGTCGAAGGCTGAAGAATTCAGGAGTCAGAGATGGACGAGCGCTGCATAGGATGTCCGTGGCTCGATCGGGAGAGGGAAGCATGCTGCCGCAGGCCACCGAGGTTCTGCGAGGTGGATCAGTCCGCGCTGGGTGTGGGGTCAACCATAGGTTTTGCCGGCGTCGTCGACGTACAGCTCGCCTTTGGCCTGGCTGACGATGGCGGTAGCCTCGGGGACCTCGGTCAGGTCGGGGACCTTAAGTAGGCGGAAGCACTTTCTGCACCGCAGCCGGCGGTCGGCGGCGCTGCCGTCCAGCCACCAGTGGTAGCCACAGCGGGGGCATTGGGCGATGATGTGCATCCGATAACCTCTGTCGCAAACGTTGCTTAGAGTTTCCTGCCTCTATATAGTCGTCCGGCGAGGCGGTTTATTTTGAGCCGGATTGCGATTTCCTGCTCGCGTGCCGAATGCACCGGTCTAATAATAAAGAGGCCGCCAGGGCAGGATCGGTAACAGGCGATTTGCGAAAAACTTCTCGGACCTGCGGCCCGTAGAATCCACTTGAATCAACCCCATAATTGGGGTACTATAAGTGCTACTGGGGGCAGAAGTAATGAACGGTTGGATCGGATACAACTCGTTGGACATTCTCGATGCGACGGCTGCGGCGACGGCATTTTCCCGGCGACTGCTGGTCGGCCACAGCGAGACGTCCGGCCCCGTTCACGTCGACGTCCACGTCCGGTCCTACGACGATTCGTGCCCCCTGGCCTTTCCGGCACCTGCGCCGCAACCCGGCCGTCTGCCGGTCGGGACCATCCTCGACTGCTACGCCTAACGACGTAAATGGTTTTTAAACAAGCCTTTAAGAGTCAGAAGCCAACAGTCTGCGCCCAGCGTTTCTGCTTTCAGCGGCGCAAAAAAACGGGGGCCTTGACGCCATCCTTGGCAGGCCCCACGACTCGATCGGTTCTCTTGTAAAGTCTTTATATTCCGAAGTTTAGTATGTTCCTGGCAGCCGATTGCACGTTCTCCGGGCTGGTCAGTTGGCCGCAGGCGAGCAGTTGGCGGGCCTCCTCGACGGCGGCCGCGTCTGCCTCGGTCGAATTCTTGGCCTGATTGATCAGATCTTCGAAGCTGACATGCAGCGAGGCATCGGCTTGACTGCCTCGGCGTGTATTGACGGGGTCGGGAGTTGGGAAGGATGCCTGTCCCATGAGATGTCCGACTCGATTGATGTCAATGTTGTTTATCATTTCAGATCCCTTTGTATCCGCGTTTCTATGTTCCTTTTCGTATGGTTGGCCGGAATCTTAAGGGCCTTCCTTTAAAAAATACCGGCCTATAAAAGAGCCCTCGCCATCCGTGGCGAGCCGCCCGGCCGCAGCGGCAGACCGGCCGCTATTGCTCCTCGCGATCGAACGTCTCGGCCACCTCGTAGGCGACGAATTTGCCGAATTTCAACGGGCTGACCACCACCAGCTCCTCGCGCAGCGAGGCAACGCCGGTCCGCAGATCGTTCTTGAAGTACTGCTTGATCCGCTTCCGGATGTCGCGGTCGGAGCTGTCCCATACCTGCTCGAGGCCCCAGATCAGTTGCCCGTCGGTCAGGTCGAGCAGCTTGAGGCGCAGGCCGAGCGACATGTGCGGATAGGGCGTGTATTCGGTGACGGTCCCGACGAGCAGACCGTTGCACTTGAGGGTCTCGCGCATGGCCAGCAGTTGGCGCATCGCCTGGAGCGAATCGAGGTTTTCCTGGAGGCCTCTCCAGTCGGGATTGTCCTGATGGACGATGGTCAGGCCGAAGACCTGTTTCTTCTGGAGCGCGACGAAGAGCGCCTCGGTAAGGTCGGCGGAAATCTGGGGATGACCGGAGTTGTTGTCCAGCTCGACCAGCGCGACGCGGCCGAGGTTGGTGAGGTCCTTGTAGGGGTTGAGGTAGAACGAGCCGGCCATGCCGTTGCCGTTCTGAGGGGATTCGCAGCCGCCCAGCGAGGCGATCCAGGCCAGGAGGACGGCCTCGAGCAGGGCCCGGCGTGCGGCGGGCGCGGTGTTTCGGCGATCCGATTCGATTGGGCTACGGTACATTCGGTTCCTCCGTCACCGGCGTGGCGGCTGCGTTGGCGTTGGGGTCGCCTTGGGGTTTGGCGGCGAGCGTGGCGGCGTGGCGGCGTTCGATGTTGGCGGCATCCGCTTCGCCCCCGAGAATCTCCAGCACTTTCAAGAGCGCTTCCAATTGCGCCTTGGCGGCCTCCCGCATCTCGCCTCGGAAACCAAGGATGTTGGTCTTCCAGGTGTTCAACTCGGTGAGCATCTCGATGAGCAGCTCGTTGGCTTCGCCCAGTTCTTTCTGCGTCTGCTTGAGTTTCGCCTCCAGCGCGGCGATCTGCTGCAAGAGGGCCTCGTTGTCGGCGGTCAGGCGCTGATTCTCCTCACGCAAGGCGACGGTCTGGTCCGAGAGGCGGGCATACTTCTCCGACAGCTCGATGGCCGACTCGACAGCGGTCCGGCCTTCCAGCGGGGTGTCCTGGAAACGTTTGGCGCTCGATCTGCCTGCCTGAGGGCTGGGTGCGTTCTCGGTGGTCATCGGACGGATCGGTCGCTGCGGGGGATTGCAGCCGCAGAAGGCGCCGCTGAGGCACGATACCGTCACCAGTGAAACGATTTGTCTGATCCTGCACATCGAATATCTCCTGGCAAAACAACGCCTCATGAGACCACCGTGGTGGCCGACGCGGGCGCCCCATCCGGCTGGGCATATTCACATCGCACGAGCGTGGTCTTGCCGCACGAGCATGTCACCTCCACGAGAGCATACTGCGGATGATTCTCGGCAATGCGAATCCGTGTCGGTGCCGCGCCGCATGCGGCGCCCGCCGCCGGGGCGGCCTTTGGGTCGAGAGCCAATCGGAACGAACCCTGCCATCGCACTTGGCTGGCTTTGAGAACACTTCGCGTTAGTTTCGGCATTTGCGTTTCTCTTCCTTGCTGTTTATTCCACCCGGCGTCCATCGCGTCAAGCACAATAATCGACAGAGTGCGGGTCGTCCCGATCGGGCGGGTCCGCTTTGGTCTCTTCGGTCTCTTCCGGCTCGGTCTCAGGCTCCGAGTGGGACTTCGACTTGGCGTCCTGGCGGTGTTTGCGTTCTTCTTGTTTCTGGATCGGCGTCAGGCCCTGGATCGTTTGCAGGCCCTCGACAGGCCGGATGGCACTGTAATCATTATCCGTCATCGCGGTATTCCCCCAATTGGGCCGAGAGAATCACCAGGGCACTGGCGTGCAACTGGCTGACACGGGATTCGGTGATCTCCAGCAGATCGGCGATCTGTTTCATGGTCAGGTGCTTGTGGTAATAGAGCACGATAATCTGGAGTCGGCGCTGGTCCAGCTCCTGCATGGCCGCGGTCAGCTTTTTGAGCACCTCGGCCTTCTCCAGTCGGTTGTCCGGAGCGGCCGTGTCGGCCGACGCCAGAATCTCTCCCAGAGCCGGCTGTTCCTCGCTGAACCCATCGATCGAGACGAAGTGCTGGGCCCGCGCGCTCTCAAAGAGTGTTCCCACCTCGTCGACGGTGATGCCAAGTTCCTCGGCCAACTGCTCGTCGGTGGGGGGGCTGCCTGTCCGCTGCGTGATGCTCTGGCTGACGCGCAGCGCGTGGCGCACTTGGCGGTTGATGTTGGACGGCAGGGGCGAAGCCCTCCGCAGCTCGTCGAGCACGGCGCCCTTGATCCGGATGTAGGCGTAGGTCTTGAACTCCGCCTGGTGGGAGGCGTCGAAATCCCGGGCGGCCTTGAGCAGTCCGACGGTCCCGGCCGAGACGAGATCCTCGAACGACAGTGGCGGACGCAGGTAGCTCGCGGCCCGATGCGCGATCTTGCGGACCATCGGCAACAGCTCGACGATCTCGTGTTCCGCGACCGTGCGGGGCTTGTGTCCCGAATAGGCGCGCAAGGCAACCGCCTTGAGGTGGTCACTCCTCTCGGCGGTCTGGCCGGCGGAGGTCTCTTCGGTGGTTTCGAGAAGATCGTCAGTTCTTGCGGTCACTGGTCTGATCCTTGTCTACCTGGCTGGCAATCATTGCTCCTGTTACAATCGCGTCGACGGCGCGCATGGCCAGGGAGGCGACGAGGTACGTCGCCACTGCGCCGAGCATGGCGCGCTTGCAGCATGTGTCAGGCGCCAGGTTCACCACGCATCCGACGATGCTCAGGACAAAGAAGGCCATCACGGCGGCGGTGAATGCGATGGGTCGTGTCTGTAGCAGCATGGGTCAGTCGTTTCCTCCGTAGGGCGTGCACCGCACACCGTCTCTGGGTCTGTCCGTGGGACGGAAAGGGCGTGCCGTGCATACCCTGCACCTCATTTTGTAGGCTTTGTCGTTACGCATGGGCGTAGGCCGGCGCGGCCTTCTCCTGGGGCACGATGGTTTCGATCGATTCCACTTCCGTTCCGAGCACGATTTCGTCGTAGGCCACCACCGGCAACATCGGCAGCGTCCGCGCCAACATTCGCGCCAACGGGGCCCGCAGTCGCGCGTCGCAGAGCAGCACGAGCTTCTCGCTGCCCTGGTCCATCCCCGACCGCCAGGCGTCGGCCATCTTCCGGTTCAGGTCCATGGCGACGTCGGCCGGAAGGTTCAGCGTCAGCTCGCCGCCTTCCTGGCCCAGGCTGCTGGTCAACTGATGCTCGAGCGATGGATCGAACGTGATGGCCACGATCTTGCCTGCCGCGCTGCGGTACTGCTCGGTGATCGTCCGACTCAACGACTTGCGAACGACCTCGGTCAGCGTGTTGGCGTTCTTGGTCTTCGAGGCGTTCTCCGCCAGCGATTCGAGAATCGCCGTCAGCTCACGGACGGGGATGCCCCCTTTGAGCAGGTTCTTCAGGACCCGTTGGAGCAGCGCGATGGAGACGTCGCTGTCGGTGCCGACGATTTCTCCGACCAGCGACGGCTGGTTCTTGCGGAGGCGGTCCACGAGCAGTTGCACATCCTCTCGCGTCAGCAGCTCATCCGCATGTCTCTTGAGCGTCTCGGACAGATGGGTGATGAAGACCGACTCCGGATCGATGACGGTGTAGCCGTTCAGTTCGGCGGCTTCCTTCTTGCCGGCCGAGACCCATGTGGCGGGCAGTCCGTAGACCGGTTCGGTCGTCTTGATGCCCTCGACCTTTTCACGGACGCCGCCCGGGTCCATGGCCAGGAACATCTCCGGTTCCAGGCGGCCCTTGGCCACCGGTATTTCCGAGAGGCGGATCTCGTAGGCGTTCGGTTCGAGGTTCAGATCGTCGCGCAGGCGCACCAGCGGGATGACGATCCCCAGATGCTGCGCGAACTGCCGGCGCAGGGCGCCGATCCGCTCGAAGATCGTGTTGCTCTTTCTCGGGTCTACCAGCGTGATCAGACGCACGCCGACGTGGACGGAAATCCGATCCACATCCAGCAGCTCTTCGACCGGTTCCTTTTCGGTCTTCTTGGCCGGCGTTTCCGGCGCCGACAGCGGCTTCTTCTCGGCTCGCGAGGCCATCCGTCCGACGAGGCCGACGCCGGCGCCCAGGAGGAGGAACTGAACCTTGGGCATGCCGGGCACGAAGGCCATGGCGCCGATGATGCAGGCGGCCGCCATAAGGGGCTGGCCGGC
>Ga0068714_10003942_pt1 | contig 17084 bp, 17 predicted proteins | sample MTBNYHSulfiMetaG_FD_62988 | JGI IMG/M metagenome (GOLD analysis project Ga0068714, IMG submission 62988) | Enrichment culture microbial communities from rom New York Harbor, USA that are MTBE-degrading - MTBE-NYH (New York Harbor Sulfidogenic)... | ecosystem: Environmental > Aquatic > Marine >...
GCCCAGCACCATGTCGCGGGGGTAGTCCTCGTTCTCCGGCTCCTCCTCGGCGTTGAGGTGGTAGAGGTTGCCGAGGAACTCGTCGAAGCCGTGCACCGTCGGCAGGTGCTCGTTGCGGTCCCCCTCGTGGTTCTTGCCGAACTGGCCGGTGGCGTAGCCCTGCCCCTTGAGCACGGTCGCGATGGTGACGTCGGTCCTCTGCCACCCCTCCGTGGCCCCGGGCAGGCCGACCTTGGTCATCCCGGTCCGCACCGGCACGTTGCCGCCGAGAAAGGCAGCGCGGCCGGCGGTGCAGCTCTGCTGCCCGTAGTAGTCGGTGAACGCCACGCCCTCGCTGGCGATGCGGTCGATGTTGGGCGTCCGGTAGCCCATCATGCCGCGGTTGTTGTGGCTGATGTTCCAGGTCCCGATGTCGTCGCCCCAGATCACCAGGATGTTCGGCCTGTCCTGGGCCGCGGCCGGGAGGGCAGCCATCGCCGCCAACACGGTCGCGCCGGCGAGGCTCCTCAACACGCACTTGGCGTACCACTTCATCGTCTGTCTTCCTCCTCTCGCATTCTGGTAGCTCAACTCCGCGCCCGGGGTTGATATTTCTCTTGGATGAATTTGAATCATCTGATAGCCTTTCGCTATCATGTACGACCTCCGTCACCTGGAGCACGCCATCGCCGTAGCCGACCACGGGGGGTTCCGACGCGCCGCCGAGGCGCTCGGCCTCTCCCAGCCGACGCTGACCAGGAGCCTGCAGCACCTCGAGTCCTGCCTCGGCGCCACCCTCTTCGACCGCTCCCGCCGCGGCGTCGAGCCGACCGTGTTCGGCCGAGTCGTGCTGGAGCGAGGCCGGGCCCTGATCCGGGATCGCCGCTCCCTCGACCGGGAGGTCGAGCTGCTCAAGGGGCTCGACGTCGGCGCTCTCGACGTCGGGGTAGGGCCGTACGCCGCGGCGCTCGCGGCCCACGCCGCGACCGCGCGACTCGTCGCCCGGCGCCCGGGGATTCACTGCCGGGTGCGCGTGATGGACTGGGAGTCGCTCACCCGGGCGGTGGCCGACGGGCGTTGCGACCTCGGCCTCGCCGAGGTCAGCCTCGCCGAGAGTCGACCGGACCTCGCCGTCGAGCTCGTCATGACCCGGCGAGGTTATTTCATCTGCCGACCGGATCACGAGATCCTGAGGCGACCGTCGGTCGGAGTCGACGACCTCCTCGAATTCCCGTGGGCCTGCTCGACGATGCCGGATCGCGCCGCCGACCAGCTCCCGGCTGACCTGCGCCGGGCAGGACGGCGGGAGGGGCCGAGCTTCCTGCCCGCGATCTGCCTCGACGTGGTAAACGACATCGCAGTGATGGCCGAGGGCTCCGACGTGCTCTGTGCCGTGGCTCTCCCGATGGTCGAGCGCGAGCTCGAGGCTCACCGCGTCGCTGTCGTCCCCTTCCGCCCACCGTGGCTTCATCTCAAGAGCGGCTTCATCACCCGGCGCGACCGCACCCCGTCGCCCGCGGCCGCAGCCTTCATGACGCTGATCAAGGAGATCGACGAGGAGCTCGAGGTCCGTGAGTCCGCCCTCGTCGCCCGCTTCCTCGGCCGAGACGGCGCCACCCGAACGTCGCCCCGAGCCCGGGTGGCGAGATCCTGAGTAGAATCGGTCAGGAGCACTTCACGCCGGAGTCACCGCCATGACCCTCGCCGCCGGAGACCGGCTCGGTCCGTACGAGATCAACCGTCCACTCGGTGCGGGCGGGATGGGCGAGGTGTTTTCGGCGCGCGACGGGCGCCTCGGGCGGGAGGTGGCGATCAAGGTGCTCCCCGCGCGGTTCGCCGACGACCCGGAGCGGAAGCGGCGTTTCGAGCAGGAGGCCCGGGCGACGGCGGCGCTCAGCCACCGCAACATCCTGGCGATCTTCGACGTCGGCACCCACGACGGGTGTCCGTACCTGGTCGAGGAGCTGCTCCGGGGCGAGAGCCTGCGCGAGCGCCTCGGGCGCGGTGCGATCCCAGAGAGGGAGGCGGTCGCCATTGCGGCGGCGATCACCGCCGGTCTCGGCGCTGCCCACCAGGCGGGGATCGTCCACCGTGACCTGAAGCCGGAGAACGTCTTCCTCACCCGCGACGGCGAGGTCAAGGTCCTCGACTTCGGGCTCGCCAAGCTGCTTCTCCCGAGCGACGGCGGCGACCTCGCGGAAGCGAGCACGCTCGCCGGGTCGAGCCGCGCGGGGGTGGTGCTCGGGACCCTGGGCTACATGGCCCCGGAGCAGCTGCGGGGGCAGGCGGTCGACGCCCGCGCGGACCTCTTCGCCCTCGGCTGCGTGCTCTACGAGATGCTGAGCGGGCAGCGCGCCTTCGCCCGCGGGACCGGCCCCGACTGCCTGGCGGCGATCCTGCGCGAGGAGCCGCCGCCGCTCGACGGCCTGGCGCCGCAGATCCCGCCCGCGCTGCAGGCGATCGTCACCCGCTGCCTGGCGAAACGGCCCGAGGACCGGTTCGACTCGGCCCGCGACCTCGCCCTCGCGCTCGAGGGGCTCACGACCGAGCACGCGCCACCTCCGACTCGCGCCCCGCGGCGGCTCAGGGGTGTGGCGGTGGCGGGGGTCGCGGGCGCGTTGGTGGTGGCTCTCGGACTGGTCGCGACGGTGATCGTCCGACGGCACGGCGAGGCCGAGTGGGCCCGCGAGCACGGCCTGCCGGAGATCATGAGGCTGGTCGACGCCCACGACACCTGGGCCGCCTTCCTCCTCGCCCGGAGGGTCGCGACAGCGGCGCCCGACGATCAGCTCCTGGCGCAGCTGTGGCCGCAGTTCGCGGCTGAAATCGTCTGGCAGGTGACCCCGGCGGGAGCGACCATCTTCGCGCGGGACCCTCGAGACCCGGCGGCGGAGTGGGTCCTCCTCGGGGAGTCGGGCGGGACGCCGCTGCGCACGCCGACCGGCTGCACGGTCTTCAGGGTGGAGCACCCCGAGAGCGAGCCGTTGGAGTTCGCGATGTCGCTGACCTACAGCCGGGGGACGATCCCGCTCGTGCTGCGGGCGGCCGGCGAGCAGCCAGCGGGGATGGTGCGCGTCGACCCGCCGGAGGACCAGACCACGGACTTCCCGAGCCTCTTTGCCTACGGCGCAGGCCCGTTGACGTCCCAGATCGGCAGCTTCCTGGTCGACTCCCGCGAGGTGACCAGCGCAGGGAAACGGTGACGTTCGACGCGGCCTATGGTGGCGAGCGCATGCTCGCCTACCTCTACCTTCCCCGAGCTGCGACTCCCCCCTACCAGGCCGTGGTCTTCTGGCCCGGGGCCGGGGTGTGGCGCTTCTCCTCCTCCGACGGCGGCCGCACGATCGGCGACTCCGGCGTCTGGGGCTACCTGGTGAGGGATGGCCGGGCGGTGCTGTACCCCATCCTGAAGGGCACCTACGATCGGGGTGGCGGAGCCGAGGGCGCCACCCCCAGAGAGCAGTGGGTCATGCAGGTCAAGGACGTGTCACGCTCCCTCGACTACCTCGAGACCCGCGACGACGTCGACGCCGACCGCATCGGCTACCTCGGGTTCAGCTGGGGGGCGTACATGGGTACGCTCGCCTGCGCGACCGACGCTCGGTACAAGGTCGCCGTGCTGCGCTGCGGCGGGCTCACGCAGGCACGGGGGGACGAGGTGCTGGGCTGGGCTGCCCGCGTGAGAATCCCGGTGCAGATGGTGAACGGCCGCTTCGACAGCCTCTTCCCCGCCGAGGACAACTCGTCGGTGCTGTTCGACGCGCTGGGGACAGCGGGGCCGGACAAGCGCCACATCCTCCTGCCCAGCGACCACCAGCTCAGCGGCCAGGACCGCGAGGTCATGAAGGTCGAGCTGGAGTGGTTCGACCGCTCCCTCGGGCCGGTCCGGCGGTGACGGCGTCTACTCCGCCCGCAGCGCCTCGATGGGGTCGAGCCGCGCCGCCCGGCGGGCCGGGGCCACGCCACTGACGACACCGACCGCGAAGCTCATGACCAGCGCCGCCGCCACCGCCCCCGGCGGGGTGGACATCGGAAGACCCGGCACCGCGGCCCGGATGAGAGCGGCCAGGCCGAGGCCGGTCATCAGGCCGAGAGTCCCCCCCGCCACCGCCAGCAGCACCGACTCGAGCAGGAACAGCCGCTCCACCGCCGCGGCGGTGACGCCGAGTGCGCGCAGCAGGCCGATCTCGCCGGTCCGCTCGTGGACCGAGATCCACATGATGGTGAGAATGCCCATGGCGCCCACCAGCAACGAGATGCCGGCAATGCCGGACACCGCGACGGTGACGATGTCCATGATCCGGCCGAAGGTGTCCAGCATCTCGGTCTGGGTCGTGATGGTGAAGTCCTCTTCGCCGCGGTGCCGCTCGGTGAGGATGCGGCGGACATCCTCCACGACCGGGGCGATGACGTCCGGGTTCTCCGCGACCACGTCGATCTCGTGCAGCTCCACCAGGTTGAACATGTCCATGGCGGTGGCGACCGCGATGTAGGCCGTGTCGTCCAGGTCGAAGCCCAGGAGCTGCCCCTTGGGCTCCATCACCCCGACCACCACGAAGGAGTACCCCTCCACCCGTACCCGCTGGCCGAGGGGCGACTCCTCGCCGAACAGCTCCCGCGCCAGCTTGGCCCCGAGCACGGCGTAGGAGGAGCTCCGGCGGGGGTCCATCCGGGGCAGGAAGCTGCCCTGGGCGACCGGGAAGCGCCACGCCTCGGCCGCCTCGTGGTTGACCCCGTACAGGATTACCCGCCGGCTCAGGCCTTCGGCCTCGACCTGCGCCGAGCCGAACACCACCGGTACCACCTCGGTCACCATGGGAACCCGGCGCAGCGCCTCGGCGTCGTCGATGGTGAGGTGGTGGGTGGTGCCCCCGAGCACCCCCGGCATGCCGTGGGTCTTGGTCTTGCCCGGGTTGACGCCGATCAGGCTGGTGCCGAACTGGGTGAACTGGCCGACCATGTAGTCGCGCGTCCCCTCGCCGAGGGAGGTGAGCAGGATCACCGCGGCCACCCCGATCCCAACCCCGAGGGCGGAGAGCGCCGACCGCAGTCGCTGCCCCCCGAGGGCGCCGACCACGAAGCGGAGCAGCTCGAGGGTCCCCATCAGCGCCCCGCCAGGGCGAGGATCGGGTCGAGCCGCGCGGCGCGCCGCGCCGGCAGCACGCCGAAGACCACCCCCACCCCCACCGAGACGGCCAGGGAGGCCGCCACTGCCCACGCCGGCGGCGAGGCGGGGAACGCCGGGTAGACCTGGACGAAGCCGCGGACCGCGAGCCAGCCCACGGCCAGCCCCACCAGGCCACCGAGCAGCGACAGAATCACCGCCTCGGCCAGAAACACCGCCAGCACCTGACCTCGCCCCGCCCCCACCGCGCGCAGCAGGCCGATCTCCCGCCGCCGCTCGGCCACCGCCACCAGCATCACGTTCATGATCCCGATCCCGGCCACGGTGAGGGAGATCGAGGCGATCCCCACCAGGGCGAGGGTCAGCACCCGGAAGATGGCCGAGAAGGTCGAAACCATCGCGTCCTGGGTGATGACCGTGACATCCTCGGCGCGGTGGCGCTCCGCCAGGAGGTCGACGACCGCCTGCTTGGCTGCCGCCAGTTCGTCGTGGGACCGGATCTGGATCAGGATCCGGAACAGGGACGACCGGTTCAGCATGCGCATGGCGGTGGCTGCCGGGACCAGGACCACGTCGTCGAAGTCGAAGCCCACCGACCGCCCGAACGAGCCCAGCACGCCGACCACCCGGAATCTCCAGTCGCCGACGCGGACCACCTGGCCGAGGGGGTTCTCCGGCCCGAACAGCTCCCGCGCCACGGTGGCCCCGAGCACGATCTCGGTGCCACCCCGGTCCGGGTCGCCGGGGGAGAGGAAGCGACCCGAGGCCACCTTGAGGCGCCGGACCTCGGCCATCTCCGCGGTGGTGCCCAGGATCGGGACCGACCGGCCCCGGCTCCCGAACCGGACCATCTCGGTGCCGGTGGCGACCGGCGTCGCGGTCTCGACCTGCGGCACGCGGCTGAGCAGCGCCGAGAAGTCCTCCAGGGTCAGGTCGTGGGTGGTTCCCCCCACCGGCATCGGCATGCCGCCGGTGGTCTCCGATTTGCCGGGCACCACGATCAGCAGGTTGGTGCCGAGCGACATGAACTCCTGCACCACGTAGCGCCGGGCCCCTTCGCCGAGGGCGGTGAGGGCCACCACCGCGGCGATCCCGATCGCCACCCCGGCCACCGACAGCGCGGTCCGCAGCCGGTGGCCCCGAAGGGCCCCCCCGGCATACGCGAACAGGTCCACCACCGTCACCTGCAACTCCAGAAAAAACGCAAAGGCGCAAAGGTGCAAAGGCGCAAGACGGGCTGCGGGCTCTTCATAGCTTGTTCACTACGCGATGGATGCCATTCCTCACGACCTCTTCGCCGAAGTTGACGACAATCGCAAGTCGGAGACCCGTGAGCCGCAGGTAGGTCAGTGCCTGAGCGGAGAAAAGAGGGTTGTAGGTGGAGGTCGCCTTGCATTCCACGACGACACGGCGTCCAACCACGAGGTCGAGCCGCAGGTCGCTACCGAGGCGCCTCCCCTTGTACACCACTGGAATCGCTCGTTGTCTCTCGACGTCGACACCGCGAAGCTCGAGCTCGTGGACCAGGGCTTCCTCGTAGACGCTCTCGAGCAACCCGGGCCCACCGAGCACCCGGTGCACCTCGACGACGGCGTCAACGATGATCCTGCTCAGCTCGTTCTCCGTCAGCTCCTCTCGTTGCGCCTTTGCGCCTTTGCGCCTTTGCGTTCGTTCTTCTTCCCTCCGAGGACCCCGATCATGCCCGCGGCGTTCATCCTCCGCCATCACGTTCGCTCCACGATGGCGCCGTCGGACATCCTCACCGTGCTGCGCGCGCGGGCTGCGACTTCGGGGTCGTGGGTCACGAGAACCACCGTCTGCCCGTCCCGGTTCATCTGCCCGAGCAGCTCCATCACCTCCCGAGCCGAGGCGCGGTCGAGGTTGCCGGTGGGCTCGTCGGCGAGCAGCAGGGCCGGCCGCATGATCACCGCCCGGGCGATCGCCACCCGCTGCCGCTGCCCCCCCGAAAGCTCCTCGGGCCGGTGGTGCATCCGGTCGGAAAGGCCAACCGCCACCAGGGCCTGCTCCGCCCGCTCGCGCCGCTCGGCTCGCGGCACCCCGGCGAACAGCATCGGCAGCTCCACGTTGCCCCGGGCGTCGAGCCGCGGTAGGAGGTGAAAGAACTGGAACACGAAGCCGATGTCCCGCTGTCGCATCAGTGAGCGCTCGCGGTCGTCGAGGCTCCCGACATCCTTCGAACGGAAGCGGTAGCTCCCCGTGGAAGGACGGTCCAGGCAGCCGAGGACGTTGAGCAGCGTCGACTTCCCCGAGCCCGAGGGGCCGACCACTGCCAGGTAGTCCCCCTGCCCGATCCCGAGGCTCACGTCGCAGAGGGCGTGCACGTCGGTGTCGCCCATGTGGTAGGTGCGCCAGACCCCCTCGAGCTCGATCACTCGTCCCCCCACCCAGAACGCAAAGGCGCAAAGTGCCGCAAAGACGCAAGAAGAAAGGGTCCTGTGCTTGCGTCTTGGCGCCCCTTGGCGTCTTCGCGTTCTCCCCTCGTCACTTCTCCACCGCCTTGACGCCCGGCTTGACGTCGGTGCTGGTGCGGCTGACCACCACCCGTTGCCCCTCCTCCAGGCCTCCGGTCACCTCGGTGAACTGCCAGTTGCCCAGGCCCCGGGAAATCTCCCTCTCCGCGAGCACACCGTCCTCGAGGACCAGCACCGTTTCGCCCTGGGCGACGGCCGCCGACGGGATGCGCAGGACCCCCTCGCGGTGCTCGAGGATCACCTCGACGTCCGCCGAGGTGCCCGGGAGGATCCCCCGGGCCCCCCCCGGGTCGTCCGGCTCCACCTCGATCTCCACCGTGCGGTTCTGCTCGAGCTGGTCGAGGACGTAGGGAGCCACGCGCACCACCCGCCCGGTCATCTGCTGGCCCGGCCGCGAGTCGACGGTGAGCCTTGCCGGCAGCCCCGGTCGGACCCGCTCGGCGTCCACCTCGTCGATCGGGGCGCTGACGTACGCCGAGCCGGGGTCGAGGAGGTCGAGCACCGGGGGGATCGGGACCCCCGGCGGCGACGGGGTGATCCACTCCCCGACCTCGGTGGAGACGTCGGCGATGATCCCGGCGAACGGGGCGCGGAGCTCGGTGAGCTCCAGCTCCACCTGGGCCAGGAGCACCTGGGCGTTGGCGTGGCCGAGGGCGGCGCGAGCCGCGTCGCAGGCGGCCCGGGTGCGGTCCCGGTCCGTGCTCAGCGCGTCGAGGCTTTGCTCGCTGGCGATGCCCTGCTGATGGAGCGCTCGGGCACGGTCGAGCTCCTTCTCCGCCAGCGCTGCGGCGAGACATGCTTCCTCGCGCTGCGCCTCGGCGGTGGCGACGCCGCGCCGCGCGAGCTCGACCTGCGCCCGCTGGACCCGGTCGTCGAGCCGCAGGAGCAGCGTCCCCGCCTCTACGACGCTCCCCTCCCGGTGGGGCAGCTCCACCACCAGGCCGCCGATCTGCGGCGACAGACTGGCCCGCCGGCGCACCTTCACGGTCCCCGCCCGGGTGTTGCTGACCGTCTCCTCCACCACCCCACGCTCCACCGGCGCGGTCCGCACCTTGACCGGGTCGGGGGCGAGGAGCGTGAACCGCAGGACGACCACGGCAGTCACCACCGCGAGCACGCCGACGAGCCACTTGAGCGCTTTCATGATTCCCGATTCTACGCCACGCCGAGGCAGGGGCCCACCGGCGGACTCCCGACACGGGTTAAGAGTGAACTTCTCTCGCCGTTCTACGTTCTGAGAGGTGGAAACAGGAGGAGCACGATGCGTAACAGAACACTCGTTGTCGTCGCAGCGCTCATGCTGGTGGCCGGTGTCGCCTCGGCGCAGACTTCCGGCCGCTGGATCAACATCAACGTGGACGAGGTCTCCACCGGCACCAAGGTGGAGGTCCACCTGCCCTTCGACCTGGTTCTCAACGTCCTCGACGGGGTGGACGTCGACCACTTTCACTCCGGTCACGTCGACCTCGGCACCGACGTCGACGTGGACTGGCCCAAGGTCCTCGGCGCCGTCAAGGACGCCCCCGACGGTGAGTACGTCAAGGTCCAGGGCCCCGAGGAGGACGTCCAGGTGATGAAGAAGGCCGGCACCCTCTTTATCCACGTCACCGGCAAGGGTGAGGACAAGGAGATCGTCGACGTCCAGGTGCCCGCATCGGTCATCAGCTCCTTCACGGTCGACGCGGACAACCGGATCGACGTCAAGGCGCTGATGCAGAGCCTCGCGGACCTGCCGTCAGGCGACCTGGTGAGGGTCACCTCGTCGGACGCCAACGTCCGCGTCTGGATCGAGTGACGCCATGAGAGAACGCGGCATCTCCACGTTTCCCGCGATCATCCTCGCCGCCGTCGCCGGCCTGGTGACCGCGGTCGCCATGATGGACTGGATGGTGGTCGACGTGCGCACGACCGGCGAGGACGCGGTCCACCTCGCCATTCCCTTCCCCCTGGTGGTGGGCGAGGTCGCGGCGGCGTTCCTGCCCGAGGAGGCGGTCCGCGACATGAGGGTCCCGGTCGAGGCCCGCCAGCACCGGGAGCAGGTGCTGGCCGCGCTCCGGACCCTCGCCGAGATGCCCGACGCCACGCTGGTGAGGGTCGAGACCCCCGACGAGCTCGTGGTCATCACCAAGGAGGACGACCAGCTCCGGGTGGCGGTCGACGCCGACGACGCGACCGTGCGCTGCACGGTGCCCATCGCCGGGGTGCTCGACGCCCTCGAGAGCTGGGACTGGGAGACCTTCGACCCGGGCCTCGTGTTCGACGTTCTCCACGCTGCCCCCAACGGCGACCTGGTCCGGGTGGAGGCGGACGACGGCACCAAGGTGGCGATCACGATGTGGTGAGGAGCGCTCGGCTGTCATCCCGAACGCGAGCCCGTTCCCACTTCTTGTCATCCCGAACGCGAGCCCGTTCCCACTTCTTGTCATCCCGAACGCGAGCGCAGCGAGCGGAGGGATCTGCCCCAGCGGAGGGAGCGCCTACGTTGAGGCAGATCCCTCGTCGCTTCGCTCCTCGGGATGACATGGAGTGAGGGAGTTCCTCGGCATGACACGTCGTCCGGAGCGCTCGTATTCTCTGCGCCTCCGCGTCTCTGCGTCTCCGCGTTGAACGGGCGGGTGGAAGGCTCTGCGTCTCCGGCCCGGGGGGCGGCTCTGCGACCCCCTCTTGCGCCTTTGCGCCTTTGCGCCTTTGCGTTTCTCCCCCCTCGAGCCCTCTCGGGGTCGAGCGTGTCGGGTTGCGGGCAGCGCCCGCGCCTCCCTCTCCCGTGCGACCTGGGCGTTGGCTATGATGCATCGCGATGCAGATCGAGTACCGCGAGGTCGACGCCGAGGACACCCCGCTCGGGCGGCTCACCCTGCGCTCGTACCGGGCTGAATGCGGGGAGACCGGCTACGAGATCCTGCTCGACGGCGCCTTCCTGATGGCCAGTCACGGCAGCTCGAGCGAGCGCGCCATGGCCGGACTGGCGTACGCGCGACGGGTCGGTCCGGCCCGCCCGCTCACCGTCCTGATCGGTGGTCTGGGCGCCGGCCACACCCTGCGAGCGGTCCTCGACCTGCCCAATGTCGGGCGGGTCGTCGTGGCGGAGATCGGGGCCAAGGTGGAGGGCTGGAACCGTCGGTTCTTCGCCGCGGTCAACGGCGGCGCGGTGGACGACCCTCGGGTCGAGGTGCTCGTCGCCGACGTGCTGGCGGTTCTTCGGGCCCGCCCCGACTCCTTCGACCTGATTCTGCTCGACGTGGACAACGGCCCCGGCTGGCTGGCGGCGGCCGGCAACGCCGCGCTCTACGACGTCGAGGGCCTTGACACCTGTGCCGCTGCGCTGAAGCCCGGCGGGGTCCTCGGGGTCTGGAGCCCCCGCGCCAACCCGACCTTTCGCACGTCCCTCGAGGCTCGATTCCGACGGGTGGAGGAGGCCGAGGCACGGCCCGCCGACGAGCCGGCCAGCACCATCTACCTCGCCCGATCCCCACGGTCGAGCGCCGACGGCGCGTCGTCCTCGTAGGGCTCGGGGGGCTCGAAACCGCCCAGCGCCGCAACCCGCAAGGCCAGGTCGTGGGCGGAGACCGCTTCGGGCGGGACGGGTTCGCCAACCTCGACTCGCACCCGCGACCAGACTCGCCGGAACGGGCGCCGCATCGCCGCACCCCCGTGACGGCTGAAGAAACTGCCCCACATCCCCACCAGGGCGATGGGAACCGCCGGCACCGGCGTTCGCTCAACGATCCGCTCGACGCCGGGGCGGAACGGGGCCATCCGGCCGTCCCGGGTAATCCGTCCCTCTGGAAACACGCACACCAGCTCGCCGTCCGCCAGCTCGGCGGCGATCCGGTCGAAGGCCTCCTCGAGCAGGGCCGGGTCGTCCCTCGCGGGCGCGATGGGAATCACCCTCGCGTCGCGGAAGAGCCACTTCAGCACCGGGACCCGCATGAAGGCGTGGTCCATGACGAACCGCACCGGCCGCGCCGAGGCCGAGGCCACCAGCAGCCAGTCGACGAAGCTGACGTGGTTGGCCACCAGGACGGCGGGCCCCTCGTCCGGGATCCGCTCGTCCCCCTCGAGCTCGAGCCGGTACAGCACGTGGGCGAGCATCCAGGCCACGAACCGGAGCAGGAACTCCGGGATCACCGTGTAGATGTAGGCCGCCACCGCGAGGTTGAGCAGCGCCAGCAGGACGAAGATCCACGGGATGCTGACCCCAGCCGCCAGCAGCGCCACCAGGAGGACAGAGGAAACGACCATGAACAGGGCGTTCAGGATGTTGTTGCCTGCAATGACCCGCGACCGCTCGGCGGTGGCCGACCGCTGCTGGACCAGGGTGACCAGCGGCACGGTGTAGAAGCCGGAGAACACCGCCAGCCCGAACAGGTCCAGCGCGACCCGCAGGCCACCGGGCGCGCTCAGGAAGCGCACGACGGGCAGCAACGCCCCTTCGGCGAAGGCCGCGCCGAACGGGCGCGACGCCAGCGCGAGGTCGAGGGCGAAGAGCGAGATCCCGATCGAGCCCAACGGCACGAGCCCGAGCTCCAGGCGTCTCCGGGAGAGCCGCTCGCACAGCATCGACCCGACCCCGATGCCGACGCAGAAGACTGCCAGGAACAGGGTCACCACCGACTCCGCGCCGTGCAACACGTCCTTGCTGAAGCTCGGCAGCAGCGACAGGAAGGAGACCCCCAGGAACCAGAACCAGGAGATGCCGAGAATCGACAGGAACACCGATCGCACCCGCGCGGAGGTGCGGAGGATGTCCAGGGTCGGCCGCAGCGGGTTGGGGTCCACTCCGAGGTCCGGGCTCGCCGCCGCCGTCCCGGGGATGGCCAGGCTAGCGGCGAACCCGCAGCCCGCCACCGCCACCACCACCGCACCCACCCACCGCTCAACGCCCGGCCCGCCGGCGATGAAGAGGCCCCCCACGATCGTCCCGAGCAGGATGGAGAGGAAGGTCCCGGCGCTGATCAGCGCGTTACCCCCCACCAGCGACCGCTCGTCGAGGAGCTCGGGCAAGACCGAGAACTTCGCCGGCCCGAAGAACGTGGACTGCAACCCCATCAGGAACAGAACCGCGAGCAGCAGCGGCACGCTCCCCCACCAGAAGCCCACCGCTCCCACCCCCATGATCCCGATCTCGGCCAGCTTGACCCAGCGCATGAGCCGCGACTTGGGAACCCGGTCCGCCAGCTGACCGGCAGTGGCGGAGAACAGGAAGAAGGGCAGAATGAAGACTCCGGCGCAGGCCACCACCAGCTGCTGCGAGCCGACCCCCGCCACGTCGAGGGCGCGGTACGCGATCATGATCACCAGGGCGTTCTTGAAGACGTTGTCGTTGAACGCCCCCAGGAACTGGGTCCAGAACAGCGGCCAGAAACGCCGCTCCATCAGCAGCCGCAGCTGGCTCATGCAGGAGCTCCCTCCGGGGGAGTGTAGCGAGGCGCGCCCCTGTCCGTCGAGGCGTGTGCATCGCCCCAGCGACCACCAACCCCACCTGGACGTGGACCTGGTCGTGGACTTGGACCTGGTCCTGATCGTCGAGCGTGCGCCTCGACGGTGGTCCAGGTCCAGGACGAGGTCCAGGTCCAGGTCGAGGTGGCGCACTCCGTATCCCGGGACGTGACTCGGTCCAGGGGCAGCGACCCACGCTATACTGCGCGACCGCGGGCGGAGGGACGATGCGAGGCTGTGGCTCTCACGATCGCTTGTGGATTGTGCTCGTCGCGATCCTGGTCGCGGCGGGTGGCGCGGCCGCCGACGAGGGGAGCCCCGTCCAGTGGGCCTACCGAGACGGCCTCCACGTGGCGACCACCGATGGGCGGTTCGTCCTCGACCTCAACGCCGGCATCCAGCTGCGCTACACGTACGTCGACTACGACGAGTCCATCGTCGGCAACGAGTCGGACTACTCCAACTTCTACATCCGGCGGGCACGGATCTACCTGCGCGGCAACGCGTTCGACCCCCGCTTCACCTACTTCATCCACCTCCAGCTCGAGCCCACCCGGACGGTCAACGCCCACGACCTCTGGCTCGAGTACGAGGTTTCGGACCTGGTCAGGATCGGTGCCGGGCGCAACAAGATCGCCTACGGCCTCGAGTTTCTGAACTCCGGGTTCGGCCTCGCATTCGTCGAACGGTCGGTGTTCTCCGGAGAGACCGACGTCGACCTCAACCCGGGCGGCCCGGTCTACCCGGGCGGGGGCACCGCCCGCTTCGGGCTGTCGAGCGAAGCCTCGACCGGGTACAGCACCGGTGGCCTCACCCCGTACCGCTCCCAGGGGGTGCAGGTACAGGGCCGCCGTGGTGGCGGCACCTCGCCGACGTTCGAGTACCAGGTCGGACTGTGGCAGGGGCGGGGCACCACCGGGCTCTCCAACCCCGACGACCGTCACCTGGTCTCGGCCCGGGTCGGCTACTACCCGTGGGGCTTCATCGACTGGCGCTTCCAGGGGGACGGCGACCACACTCCGAGGTTGAAGCTGGGTCTCGTGGCCTCCGGATACCAGAACTCCGGCGCGGTCGGACCCTCCTTCGACGAGACCGCAGCCAACCTGGCCCTGCTCGCCCGCTACCGCGGGATGGCGCTGGACGCCGAGTGGGGAATGGAGCGCTACACCCTCGGCGACCGGCCCGACGACTTCGACCGCGAGGGGTTCCGCTGCCAGCTCGGCGCCTTCGTCCTCGGCCAGACCCTCGAGGTGGTCGGGCGGTACGCGCAGATCGAGCGACTTCGGCGCCCCACCTTCGACCGGGCGATGGCGTCGGGTCTCGGGGTCGCCGAGCGGCATGTCGCCGACGGCACCGAGCTGGCGGTGGAGGAGCGCATCTCGGAGATCACCGTCGGCCTCAACTGGTACCTTCACCGCTGGCACCGGCACAAGCTCCAGCTCGACCTGTCGCGGCTCGAGCGCTCCTTTGCCGCCGACCCCTCGGCGGAGGTCGACGGGCTTCCCCACCCCATCCCCCGCGGCCCCGACCAGGTCGACCACCGCGTCCGCACCCTGGTCCAGCTCAGTTTCTAGGCCGCCCGTTGCTCTCGGCTCAGAGGTCGGCGCCCTGCAACGAGATGCCGACTGCGGACCCCACGCAACTCTCACGTCCGCAGTGGAAGGCGCGCTTCAGCTCAGCTGTCATCCCGAACGCGGCCCCGAGCGTCGGCGCCCACCCCCATTCTGTCATCCCGAACGCGAGCGCAGCGAGCGGAGGGATCTGCCCCAGCGGAGGGGGCACCTTCGTTGAGGCAGATCCCTCGTCGTTGCGCTCCTCGGGATGACAAGTGGTGTGGATGCGCTCCTTCTCCAGTGTCTTCTTGCGTCTTGGCGTTCTCTTGGCGTCTTTGCGTTCTGCCTTCGGGCATCGCCGGACCCCTGGGTTGCGGGCGCGGGCCACGACTGGTCCCCCTCGGGCGCAGTGCTGGTATGCTCAGCGCGGAGGCGGGCGATGAGCGACGAGCGAACGGTCGAGATGATCGAGTTCGAGTGCGCCGAGGAGGGCCGCACGGCCCGGCTGCTGGTCGAGCTCAAACAGGAGCTCGGGACCCGCACCGTCGTCGGCATCCAGTGCGACAACCCCAAGCTCTCCAGCCTCGACAACTGGCAGTGCTGCTGGTCCTGCTGGCAGAAGGTGGCGGACCGCTTCCCCGACGTTGGGCCCGCGCCGGAGGGGTGACCCGGAATCGCCGCCGCCGTGGCGGAACCACGTGCCTCTCGGCACGTACATCCCTGCTGAGGAGGGCTTCATGGCGACCTCGTCCAACCCGCTCCGTCGCTCCCGCCGGAACCGCATGATCGCCGGGGTCTGCGGCGGCCTTGCCGAGTGGCTCGGCTGGGACGTGACCCTGGTGAGGATCCTGTACGTGGCCGTCTCACTCCTGTCCGCGGCGTTTCCCGGCCTCCTGGTCTACCTGATCCTCTGGGTCCTGATGCCCCAGGAGTGAAGGGGAGGGCCCTCACAGCCTGCGAACGGAAGGGTAGAACACCGCCATCAGACCGGCGCAGACCAGAGTGGTGAGGGCGGTCAGGGTGAGGGTCCACACCTCTCCCACGGCCTCTGCCATGACCCCGGCAAACAGGCCGCCGATCGGCAGGAAACCGAAGAACGCCAGGCTGTAGATGCTCATGACCCGGCCGCGAAGCTCATCTGGGGTGTGCTCCTGAACGAGGGAGTTGCACAGGTTGAAGATCAGGATCAGGCCGAAGCCCGCGCCGACGATGAGGGCGAGGGAGAGCGGCAGCCACCGCACCCAGGCAAACGCCAGCACCAGCGTCGGGAAGAGGAACGTGCCCAGGGTGAGCAGCTTGCCCTTGAACGTGAACCGCCCGAGCGCGGCGATGGTCAGGGCGGCGGTCAACGCCCCCACCCCGCGCGCCGACTGCAGCCAGCCGTTGGTGGTGGCGTCGCCGCCGAGGATGTCCTTGGCCCAGGCCGGCAGGAGGGTGACGAAGCCGAGGCCCACCAGGCTGAGGACGCTGATGAGCCCGATCAGCATCCGCACCGTCCGGTGGCGGGCGACGAACAGCAGCCCCTCCTTGAGCCCCCCCCTCGGCGCGCCCCCGCCGGGCGTGACGGGGCGAGGCTCGATCCTCATCGCCAGCAGGGCCGCGATCACCGCCAGGAACGACACCGCGTTGACCAGGAAGCACCAGGCCGGCCCGAACACCGCGTAAGTCACCCCGGAGATGGCGGGGCTCAGCGCCACCGCGGCGTTGAACATGGTGGAGTTGAGGGCGATGGCGTTGGTCAGGTCCTCGCGCGTCACCAACTCGCTCACGAAAGCCTGCCGCGCGGGCGCGTCGAACGCGTTGGCGACCCCCAACCCGAAGGCGAGAACCACGATGTGCCACGGCGCCACCAGGCCGGAGAACGTCAGCGCCGTCAAGACCAGCGCGACGACCATCATGGCCGACTGGGTCAGGAGGAGCAGCGAGCGCCGGGGAACGCGGTCGGCGATCACCCCCGCCCGGAGCATGAACAGCCACGCCGGCGCGCTGGCGGCAAACGTGACGTAGCCGAGGTAGGCCGGGGAGCCGGTCAGCTCGTAGACCAGGAACCCCTGCGCCGTGCTCTGCATCCAGCTGCCGAACAGCGACACCAGCTGCCCGGCGAACCACAGGCGGTAGTTTCGGGAAGCCAGCGCGGCGAACGGGCGCAGCCCCGCCGGCGCGGCCGGAAAGGCCGCCGGCACCGTCGGGGCGTCGGCGTCGGGGGGGCGGACCGGTGCGCTCTGCATCGAACCGAGAGTCTAGCGGGACCGCACCCGGTCGGTCGAGGCATGTGGGTCGCACCGGCGACCACTGCCCCTACCTGGACCTGGACCTGGTCCTGGACCTCGTCCTGGACCTGGACCTGGACGAGGGGGTTGCGCTGTCGCCAGGGCGTTGCTGCAGCGGAGTCTGCGCTGGGTGGTGGGGGGCTGTCACCCCAGACGGAGTCAACGGTGACGGGGAGGGCGATGCTGCCAGGGAGGCGGCTCGGCTGATTTCACCCCAGCGGCAGCG
>Ga0068714_10003943_pt1 | contig 17083 bp, 18 predicted proteins | sample MTBNYHSulfiMetaG_FD_62988 | JGI IMG/M metagenome (GOLD analysis project Ga0068714, IMG submission 62988) | Enrichment culture microbial communities from rom New York Harbor, USA that are MTBE-degrading - MTBE-NYH (New York Harbor Sulfidogenic)... | ecosystem: Environmental > Aquatic > Marine >...
TCTGGTGCGCCTCTTCGGACGAAAGGGAAGATAAATATCTTCAATCTCCGTGAGGCTTCTTGCCGCCAGCACTGAAGCCTTGAGCTCGTCGGTAAGCACCCCTTGCTCTTCAAGCGACTTCAGGATGCTTTCCCTCCGTTTGTCCAGTTCGGCGAGCTGGGTAAGCCGATCCCTGATGGTCGAAACCGCCACTTCGTCCAGAGAGCCCGTGGCTTCCTTCCTGTATCTTGCAATAAAGGGGACCGTAGCACCTTCCTCGATCAGAGCTGCCGCGGCGCGCACACGGCCGGGCTGGATTTCCAGCTCCGCCGCTATGGTTTCGATATGCTTCTCGTTCATTCAAATCTCCAAAGATGTAAACCTGTCAAAAAAGCGTTTCCCGGATGATGTCGCAGATATCCTTGTTCCCGGCGATAAGGGATACTCCGCGTTTTTCCGTCAGATACCGTACCTCGCCACCCGCTTCTTCAATCATCAGGGTGCCTGCGGCCACATCCCAGAGGCTGAGGTTCAACTCCCAGAAACCGTCAAAAACGCCGGCTGCAACCAGGGAGAGATCGTAGGCGGCCGAACCGGTTCTTCTCAGGCCCCTGACGAGCGGGACCATTCGCGCAAAGGACTCGGCGTTGTTTTCGGGATGGTCGGCCCTGTCATAGGGAAAACCTGTGGCAAGAACGCATTGATTCAGAATCTTTTTTCGAGATACGGATACCTTCCTCCCATCGACGAAGGTCCCTTTTCCGGCGGCAGCGGTGGACATCCGGTCCAGAACCGGCACGTATATGACGCCCACCACCGATTTACCGTTGTGCTGGAGAGCGATCGAAATGCAGAAAAGCGGGAAGCCCTGCGTGAAGTTCGTGGTGCCGTCCAGTGGGTCCACGACCCAGCGCCATTCGGAATCCGATGCGCGCGGGTCGGCTTCCTCTGACAGGATCCCGTGATTCGGAAAGCGTTTCCTCACGGCATCCAGAATCATCTGTTCGGCCCGGCGATCGGCCTCTGTCACGAGATCCACGCCGCTCGATTTGCTGGATACCTCGAGACCCTCTTTTCCGAAAAAATCGATCAAAATGTTGCCTGCTTCCCTGGCTGTCGATTCCGCGAACGCGACGGCCTCGTCCATGATTCTATCGGCGATTTTCAATGCGCTCATCCTCCTGCGTGAAGCAAATTCAAAAGAGAGCCGGCTTTCGGCCGGATGGACACAAGCTATAACACGGGCTGAAAGCTGTGCCAAGCCCCCTGATCCACCATTGGTAATCCAAAAGAGAAATTAGATGGTGGATTTAGGAAGCCCCTGCCGCAGGCGCGGTTTTCAACCGCACGAAAGGCAACGGTTGCATCAACCATCCAAAAAGGGCATAAATAGCTTACGGAGGCCGAATACGACCGGAGGTCGCAGTGCGCCACCGGAAACGAAGAAAACCTCGATCTCGAACGAAAGGCAAGGAATCATGCAAAAGGAATGGAACCCCGACACGCTTCTGGAGCTGTCGGGCTGTTTTTGGAAGACGGCGACCCTTCACGCCGCGGTGAAACTGGAGGTGTTCACGGTTATAGGCGACCAGGCGCTTGATGCCGGGCAAATCTCAGCACGACTCGGCCTGGAGCGGGACGCCGCATCCCGGCTGCTCGATGCGCTGGCGGCGATGAGGCTCCTGTCAAAAGAAAACGAGGTTTACACCAACACTGAATCCGGAGTGAAATTTCTGTCAAAATCCTCCCCGGACTACATCGGCTACATCGTTTTACACCACCACCATCTCGTCGATTTCTGGCGCAGGCTGGATCAGAGCGTGACGACCGGCAGCCCCGCTCCCCCTGCCGGCGATGCGGAAGCGTTCAAGGATGAATCCGAACGGGAGGCCTTTTTGATGGGAATGTTCAACATGGCCTCGATCGCGGCTCCGGACCTGGTGAAGCACGTGGATCTCAGCGGCCGAAGAAGGCTTCTAGACATGGGAGGCGGCCCCGGGTCGTATGCGATCCATTTCTGCCTGAGATACCCGGAACTGGAGGCCACGGTGTTCGACCTGGAGAGGACCAGGCCGTTCGCTGAAAAGACAATAAAACGTTTCGGGCTGGAAGGCCGCGTCCACTTCGAGGGAGGAAGCTACCTGGAACAGGAACTGCCCGGAGGATATGACGTTTTGTGGATGTCCCATGTGCTTCACGGCGAGGGCTACGATGCCTGCCGGGAGATGATAAAAAAAGCCTGGCGGGCGCTTCAGTCCGGGGGCATGATTCTCGTTCATGAATTCATCCTGGATGACAGCAGGACGCAGCCGCTTTTCCCGGCACTTTTTTCGCTGAACATGCTGGTTGCCACTGAAGACGGCCGCGCCTACACGGAAGGGGAGATCGCGGACATGCTCGAGTCCGCAGGCTTTAGCAAAATCAAACGGATTCCATGGTCGGGCCCCACGGAGTCCGGATTGATGACGGCGGTCAAATCTTGAAATAAACAGCTCAAACATAAACGGATGCCCTGAACGAACGCTGGAACAGGAGGCGTGGTTGCTTATCAAAGACAACGGGAGGAAACACCATGTCCGAGCCATGGAGACGAGACGGGGAGATGAATCATCTCCACCCGGTTTGCAGAGATAGGGTGGAAGGGGTTCTGGAGTCCTGTGACAGGGAAGGGATCCCCTTCAGAATGTTCGAAGGGTACCGGTCGCCGCACCGGCAGCAGTACCTCTATGACCAGGGCCGAACCAGGCCGGGGGCGATTGTGACCCACGCCGGGCCGTGGAGCTCGATTCATCAGTACGGTCTGGCAGCGGATTTCGTGCTCTATGAAAACGGGCGCTGGAGCTGGGATACCTCGGGGAGCAAGGAGGATTGGTGGTCGCGTCTGCACGAGATCGGGAGAGAGTACGGCCTGGAGCCTCTGAGCTGGGAGATGCCCCACCTTCAGATGACCGGGGTGTCGCTTTCCGATCTCAAGGCAGGGCAATATCCCGGAGGGGGCGACCTGCCGTGGGCCGAATGCCTGGAATCCGCCATCGTGTTGTGGTCCGGGGTGCCGGCGGGCCCACCTGTTCCTGGTCTCGTGCCCGAACGTCCGCCACTGGATTGGGGCTTGGCCCGGCCCGGCCTTCGCGATTTCGAGCCGCCACCGGCCGCAGATTGGCATAACCGGTTCGACGGGCGCGAATGGCGCTATGATGAGGGTGGTGTATACGTCCGTGACTATTACGGGGGCCGCAGGCCCCTCCGTACGCCCGGCGAGCCCGTCACCTGCCGCAAGATCTGGGAGATCTACGGGCCGGCTATTGTAGATGCCTGCGCCAGGTACCATTTTTCGCCGGCCCTCATTATGATGATCATTGCCACTGAAAGCGCTTTTGCCAGGAGCGCCGATTTCACCGGGCCTCTGACCTTCCGTTGGGAGCCCAACGTAGAGGTCAAGGATGTCAACCCTCCCCGCCTGGGGGATTACAGCGCCGGCCCCATGCAGGTCCTGGCTACCACGGCCAGGTGGATTGTCCGCGTCCAGGGACTTGATTACGAGCCCTTTGTGGTTGCACCGGCACTGGAATATCAGATCGACGAACCGGACCGGCTCCCCCTCTACGAACCGGATATCAGCGTCATGATCGGCAGCGCAGCTATCGCCCGGCGGCGTGGACGGACCGGCGACGACCCCATCCTGGTCTCGGCCGCTTACAATGCGGGCGGCGTTTACAAAAGTTCGAAAAACCTTTGGTGCCTGAGGGTCTACGGTGATCACCTGGACCGCGCGGCCAAATGGTATGGCGACGCCTGCGCGGTGCTCGAGGAGAACGGGGGGTGATGTGATAAAGAGAAAGGCATGTCGAGACCGCTCAGAATCGAATACCCAGGGGCATGGTACCATGTGATGAACCGGGGCAGGCGCTTTGAGAATGTCTTCCGATTATCGAACGGGTAAAAAAGCCGGATGCGTGAAGATGCCGGTTTGAAAAAGCGTATAGATGAGCTGTCTTCCACATTGACGAAAAGTCAAAGGCAGACTTGACCCCATACACGGAGAGTGTGTTTTTGCCTTCTTACGCGTTCATCGTAAATCCCAGGGCGGGTAGGGGGATGGCAGTTCCCAGGGCCAAGGCATTGTGTGCCGCTATGGAAGAAGAAGCTGCTGTTGAACTTCTTCAGACGACGGCACCCGGGTCGGCGTCTGAACTGGCGGCATCGGCGGCCGGGTCCGTGGATCGGATCATCGCGGTGGGCGGTGACGGGACTTTGAACGAGGTCCTGAACGGCTTGGTGCAGGCCGGCCGGCTGCAGACCGGGAAGCCCGCCATCGGGATGCTTCCCGCAGGAACCGGCAACGCAGCCGCGGGTGCATTGGGTCTGACGGCGAGTCCTGTGGCCATGGCGGCCGCTCTCAAGAGAGGAAATCCCGTAGATTTTGATGCCGGGCGTGTGGTGGAATCGGGTCGTGCATTTCTCCTGTGGCTCGGGGCGGGCGTGGATGCGGTGGTTATGCATACGCTGAGCGCGTCCCGTACGACACACATGGGCTATGGTGGTATCCTGAGGCAGCTCCCAAGGGTCATCAGGGCAGCGGCAGGGTATCCGGAGCCGCCCATCAAGGTGGAGATGGACAATGCATGGCATGGTGCCTACGCCGATGTCGTGGTGGCGAATTTCGGCAGCCTGCCGTTAGGCCGGAGACTGACCGCTTCCGCCGATCCCGGAGACGGGGTTCTGAACGTGATCGGGGTCCCCAGGTGCACGCAGCTCCAGCGTGTGCGGCTGGGGATGCGCCTTGTATTCTCCACGCTGGCTGAAGCCGGGGCGGTGCGGGAGCATTTGGCAGCGCGCATTTCGTTGACTTCAGACGGGATGGTGCCTGTCCAGCTGGACGGCGAGCCCGCGGGCCATTTGCCGGCCACCATCGAGACGATACCGCGGGCGGTTTCCTTCCTTGGCATCGGTGCCGGAGGCTTTCCCTCTCCTTTTGTCATTTCCGGCTCGAAAATCGCTAGGCCGGGGTGAATGGCGGATAAATCCAAACACACGGCCGGAATTTCCATGGAGGAAAACTTGACGGCTTGAGCAAAAACAACAACGATGAGCTTGTAGCCAGGCCCCTTCGAAACTACGGTCCATCCTTTAGATGGGACGGGATTTTACGGTATTTTAAAAGGGTATGTTTAAAATACAGAGACCCGACATTAGATTTTCATAGGGCTCAAGTTAGATGACCTCGTAAGAAGGTTACAAGGAATGAAAATGATAGTTGAAGAAAGGAGCTTGTAAATGGCATCCAACCCGATTGTAGCTTGCAGCACGGCAAGAATCCTAAATCGACCGGAGAGCTTTGAAACCATGCAGAGCGTCGGACCCAAGGTGTGTATCACCACCGCCAGTTCTCCCGGCTTCCTCGGTTTTCAATCCAGCATCCAGACAGGGATTCTTCCCATGGCCGGTCGCTGGGGGGGCGGAAAACTGCATATGGAAGAGGAGTTGAATCCGATACGAGAGATTCAGTACACCATGTGGGAGTCGTGGCAGGCCCATGAGGAATTCCACGAAACCAAGTTCGAACAGTTCTTTGAGTTGTGCGGGCACTGCCTTTCCATGGTGGTGGAGGGCCCCTGGGAGCCTGTCTACGAGGTGATCAAGGGCCACATGCCCCCTGTGAGAGGGATGGGACAACTGCCTAATCTGGCTGCAGATCTTCAGGGAAAGAAGGATTTTGTTCGCTTTGTAACCCCTCAAAGATGCGTGGGCTATGCGGAGCACACGGTTCTGCCCGGACACGAGGAAGACTTTGAAAAGGGCGCCATTGAAACCATGGAGGCATTGTCCGACTCTCCCGGTTTTCTCGGCTACATGATCCTCAAACAGATCGGGGTGTGCGCCATAGGCAGCTTCATGTTCGATCCCGAGACCATGGCGCTGGCCAGGCAGACTTTGGGGGCCAATCCCCCTAAAAACCCCAAGCCGCAGTTCAGCACCCCTGACATGATGCCTCATCCCACCGAATATTTGATCCACAGCGAATGGGAGGCGGTGGAAATGGCACGGATGGGTTTCGGCAGAACCCTGGTGAACAGCCGAATCCGAAAAATTCATGACAAGGGAGTTATGGCGCATCTGGTGAGAGGACCCTATATCGTGTTCTTCAAACCCATTATGGAGGAGGAGTCTTGGAGATCGATGATAAGCTAGTTTCCATTGTCTGTCCTCATCACCGCGTGGACGAATGCGGGTGTATAAAGCCGAACCCCTATTTCCTGAAAAAAGCTGCAGAAGAACATGGGGTTGATTTATCGCGATCCTTCGTGATCGGGGACCACCCCATGACATAGAATTCGGCGAAACGGTTGGGGCAACGGGGGTCTATGTTCTCTCGGGACACGGGCGGAAACATTTCCATGAATTGCAACCGAATACGCTGATAGCATCCGGGATTTCAGAAGCAACAAAAATTATTCTCGAAATTTACCAAGAGGTGTTCAATCATACCAAGTAAAAATCAATGATGACGTTTTTTTGACACAACCGCGGGTGACTCCCATCGAGAGGAAACGCTCAACCTTCCCGAAAGTTAATCCAGCCTTTTGTTGAAAAGTTTGACCGCCCCTGTGAACACGGCCGTTCCGAGAATAAACAAACCCAGGAACTGGGGCCAAAGCGCTTCCAGGCCGATCCCTTTTAAAAAGACCCCCCTGATGATGACCAGGAAATACCGGAGCGGATTCAGAAGGGTCAGCCATTGTATAACGACCGGCATGTTGGAGATGGGGAAGATCAAGCCACTCAACATTAAAAAGGGAAGGATAAAAAAGAAGGTTGTCATCATGGCCTGCTGCTGGGTGCTCGATATGGTGGATATGAAAAATCCAACCCCGATGGTGCTTATAAGAAAAAAGCAGAGCCCTGCGAAAAGGACCAGGAAATTTCCGGCGAAGGGAACCTCGAACCACAAAACCGCAAAGACGGTAACCATGATCATCTGTCCGACGGCGATGATAATGTAGGGGATGGTTTTGCCCAGGATCAGTTCGCAGGATTTGAGCGGCGTAACGATAAGCTGTTCGATGGTTCCCGCCTCCTTCTCCCTGATGATAGCCATGGAGGTAAAAAGGAGGGAGATAAGCATAACCAGGAAAGCCACAATACCCGGAACAAAGGTGTTTTTGCTTTCCATGTTTTCATTGAACCAGGTCCTGATTTTTGCATCGATCCGTCCGTATTCCAATTCACGACCGTATCGTTCCTTGAAAAGCTCCTGGTTGTATTCATGGATTATGGTTGACAGGTAGGCCACTTCTTTTGCGGTTATATTGCTCATGCTGCCGTCAACCAGGATTTGTATGGCCGCTGAATCACCTCTTCTTATTTTTCCGCTGAAATCAGGCCCTATCTTGATCACCATATCAACCTTCCTCTTCAGCAGCTTATTTTCCAGGTCTTTCGTATTCTCCGCAAAATAGGTCACCCGGAAGGTCCTGTTTGCGTCGATGGCGTCCATGAGCTTTCGGCTTTCGCGGGTCATGGACCGGTCCAGGAGACCTACCGTGATATCGTTGACGTCCGTGCTCACGACGTAACCAAATATGATCAACATCATAAAAGGCGAGATGATAATGAGGGGAAGGTTTTTCCTTTCCCTCAACAGCTGAATGAATTCCTTGCGGACCAGTTCCTTTATTCTGATTGGGTTCATCGTTATAATCCCTCCTTCCTCAGTTTTCTGAAGGCGAAATTGGCAAGGATCAAACACATAACCAGAAGGATGATATAGTCGGGCCAAAGATAGCTCAAACCCAGGTCCCGGAGGTACAGCCCGTTCAAGATGTCGATAAAATATCTGGCAGGCACGATATAGGAGATCATTCTGAGGATCATGGGCATATTGTCTACGGGGAAGACAAAATCCGACAGCAGGAGCGAAGGCAGGTAGGACACCATGATGGCCATCTGGTTGGCAACGAGCTGAGACTGAACCGTAACGGAGATCAAGAGACCCAGGCTCAGTGCTGTCCAGATATACACGGTTGAGGCAAGAAGCATCAGCCAGACACTCCCCTTGATGACAACACCCAACAAAGCCTGCCCGATCAGGACGGCAATCAACGTATCGATGATCCCTATAAAAAAATAGGGAAGGGCCTTGCCGATAAAAAAATCCCCCGCGCTGACAGGAAGGGCGAGAATGGTTTCCATGGTTCCGTTTTCATATTCCCGTGCGATAATCAGAGATGTGAGAATCGCTCCTACGATCATGATGATGACGGCGATAATTCCCGGTACGATAAAGTTCCGGCTCTCCAGGTCTTCGTTGAACCATATGCGGATTCTGGCATCGACCGGTATGTTCATTTCCGGCATCCCTTTACGGTTGACGAAATCCAACATGAGATCCTGGTTATAATCCTGGATAAAAGAGGTGATATAGCCATGGGATATGCCGGCGGTGTTCGAATCGGATCCGTCAAGCAGTATCTGGATGGCCGATTTACGGTCGGCGCGGATATCGGAGCTCCACCCCGGAGGAATGATGAGGGCAAGCACAGCCTCCTCTTCGTCAATGAACTTGACCGCTCCTGTGCTGTCGGGAGGGTAGGCCACCACGTGAAAATATACAGAGGCCTCCAGACGGCGGATAAGGTCCCTGGACGTCGAGGTTTTGTCCTGATCCACCACCGCGACCCTTACGTTGTCCACATCCAGGCTGAGCGCATAACCGAACATGAGGATCAAGAACAGGGGGATGATAAACGCCAGGTACAGGCTCCTGAAGTCCCGGATCAGGTGGTAATATTCCTTTCGAGCTATCGCCTTGATATTGTTTAGACGCAAAGCAGATCCTATTCCCGCTTCATAAGCTTTACGAACACATCTTCCAGGTCCGCCTCGGGGTTCTCCGGAAAGACATCCTTGATGATTTCCGCCGGGCTTCCGGAAGCCGTTATGCGGCCCTGGTTTATCATGGCGATGCGTCCGCAGTGGCGGGCCTCTTCCATATAATGGGTGGTCACGAATATCGTCTTTCCTTCGCCTGCAAGCTTTTGAATGAAATTCCAGAATCGTTGCCGGGTAATGGGGTCTACACCCGAAGTGGGCTCATCCAGAAAAAGGATGTCGGGATCGTGGAGCAGGGCACAGCCCAGGGCAAGGCGCTGGCGCCATCCCGGCGGAAGCTCCCTGGTCAACCGGTTTTGAACGTCCTGCAAATGGGCCATATCGAGGACCCACTGAATTCTTTCACCCCACTGGTGCCGGGGAACGCTGTAAATACCGAGATAGAACCGAATATTCTCAAAGGACGTCATGTCTTCGTAAAGAGAAAATTTTTGAGACATATACCCGATGGAATGCTTGATTTCTTCTGCTTCCGTAAAGATGTCATGGCCGGCCACGCGTCCTCGGCCGGAGGTAGGTGTAATGATGCCGCAGAGCATGCGGATGGTCGTGGATTTTCCTGCACCATTCGGGCCAAGAAAACCGAATATCTCGCCCATTTTAATGGAGAAGGACACCCCGTCCACGGCATGGAAACCGTCGAACACCTTCTTTAGATCCTCTACGCTGATGGCATCATATCCCGAATTGTTCATCCGCCAGTTCCTCATCCACGTTCATGATCCGTTGGATCATCGCCTCTTCCAGGGACGCGTAATCGTCTTGAACGGTTTCGGGTTCCGCTACCTGAAGGAGCCGGGATTTGTGCATAAGGGCGAGGCGGTCGCATTTTTCTCCCTCTTGCAGGTAAGCGGTGGAGATCATGATGGTCATGCCGTTTTTTTTCATTTCAATCAGGATATCCCAGAATTCCCGCCGGGAAACTGGATCAACGCCGTTGGTCGGTTCATCCAGGATAAGGAGTTCGGGCTGATGGGAGAGCACACAGGCAAGCCCCAGTTTCTGCTTCATGCCGCCGGAAAGGTCCCCGGCGAGCCTGTCCTGGAAAGGCAGAAGGTTTGAAAACCCCAGGTAGCGTTCTTTCCTCTTTTTCCTTTCTGCCCCGAATACACCGAAAATATCCAGGAAAAAATAGAGGTTTTCTTTTACGGTCATGTCCTCGTAGAAACCGAAACGCTGAGGCATGTATCCTATGAGGGGTTTGATCTTCATCCTTTCGGCGGCCCCGTCGAAATTCTTTATAAAAATCCGGCCGGAGGCGGGTTTTATCATCCCTGCGATCAAACGCAGGAGCGTGGACTTTCCCGCCCCGTCGGACCCTACAAGGCCGAACAGGCTCCCCTTTTCCACGCTGAGGGTGATGCCTGTCAAGGCATGAACCTGGCCAAAGGATACGGAGGCATTTTCCACGCTGACCATCGGATCGTCTTTGGAAGACATGGAAACCATTTACTCCTCGGATTTGATGATGGCATCCGCCGGCATGCCCGGTTTCAGATCCATGTGGTCGTTGGGTATCAGGACTTTGACGAGGTAAACGAGCTTTACCCGTTCCTTGTGGGTCTGAATGATCTTGGGGGTGAACTCGGCTTCCGGAGAGATAAAAGAAACCTTTCCCTTGAATCTCTTTTCAGGGAAGGTATCTACGGAGACTTCCGCTTCCTGGCCCGGCTTGACCATGCCTATTTCCGTCTCCGGCACGAACAGTTTGAGTTCAATCCTGGATAAATCCGCCAGGGAAAATACTTCCCGGCCCAGGGAGACCACCTCGCCCGGCTCTAGATTGCGGCTGGTGATGATTCCCTTGAAGGGGGCTTTTAATCGAGTGTAGTCGAGCCGGGTTCCGGCCAGTTTTAAAGAAGCAGCGGCCGCTTTGATTCTTGCCTTTGCCGCCTCCACCTCCTTTTCGGTCATATCAATCTTTTTCAAATTGCTCTTTGCCTGTTCAAGAGCCGCCTCTCCCTCTTTAAGCCTGGCTTTTGCCGTCCTGATATTTTCTACTCTGAAGCCCTCCTCCAATTGATCCATTTCAGCTTTAGCTCTTTTATAAGCCTCAAGGGCTGTCTCATACTGAAGCACCGCACTGTCGTGCTCTTTTTCCGAGATGGTGCGGTCCCGGAACAATTTGTCAGCCCTCTGCTTGTTTTTTTGCGCTATTTCCATGGATGTTCTGAGCGAGGAGAGGGTATGCCTCCCCTTTTCAATGTCCTGGGTTCTGTACCCGGCCAGGAGTTCATCCAGCTGGGCCTGGAGCGCGTCGACTCCCGCCCTGGCGCGCTCAACATCGGAGGGGAGGATTTTCTTGTAGATTTCGAGGTTCAGTTCAAGTCGTTCAAGGTCCACCTCGGCTGCATCCAGATTGGCCTTTGCCTGGTCGTAAGCAGCCTGAAATTCCGACGGGTCCAGGATGGCCAGGATTTCACCCGATTCAACGGATTGACCCTCATCAACCGGGATGTCTTTCACTCTGCCCACAACCTGAAATGCCAATTCGGATTGGGTTGCCTCCAGCGTACCGGAATAGGAACCTTGCTCTCTTTGCTTCCTCTGTCCCAGATAAACCAGCACGATCACCAGAGCAAGCAGAGCAAAAAAAGCGACCATGATGATTCGTTTTTTCAGATATTTTTTTTCTACTTTTTCTGTCATATCCTATCCTGTCCAAAATATTAACTATTTAATTAATATAGAAAGTTATATTGAAATTTTCAATCCCTTTTACCGCTTTGAGATCAACTCGGCTCTTGACGAATTTTCAAAAATATGGGGATATAAAAAATATGCAGCCAGTTGAGAATCCGCCTCTCAGATGCCTGCTGCCATCACGGCAAGTGGCGGGAAGGCAGAGGCGGTGCGTTTCTTCAAGCGAAACACTAACCTGCAGGCTGATCAACCCGTTTGATCCATGGAGGGAACATGCCATACGTAAACATCAGGGTGACCCGAGAGGGCGTTACATCCGAACAGAAGGCCAAGCTCATCGAAGGCGTGACCGAGCTTCTTAAAACCGTTCTTGGGAAAAATCCTGCAACGACCGTGGTTGTCATCGACGAGGTCGATACCGATAACTGGGGGATTGCCGGGGAGCAGGTCACGTTGAGGCGAAGGAAGGGAAAGTAAGGATTATATCCCGCGGTGGATAATTATTTTGACGGACAATCCGACTTATGTTAGCAATGGTACGGAGTCAGTATGACATTTTTAGTGAACCAGGATGGTTTTCATTCAGGTCTTATCCTTTTAAGAGAAGCCAGGAGAGTGAATAATGGAAGCGAGTGAAAGAATTAGAGGAAAAAAAATATTGATCGTCGATGATGAAAAGGATGTGCTTGATACTTTGATAGATTTTTTGAGTATGTGCAAAATTGATACGGCTCTTACCTTTGAGGAGGCTAAGGAGCTCTTAGAAAATAACGATTACGATGTGGCGATTCTTGATATTATGGGGGTTAATGGTTTTGAGCTCCTGGAAATCGCAAAAAAGATGAAAATTCCGGCCTTGATGCTTACGGCGCATGGCTTGTCCGAAGAAAATCTGAAGAAGTCCGCTGAAGAAGGTGCGGCATACTATGCACCCAAAGAAAAAATGAATGACATTGACCTGTTCGTGTCGGATGTCATTGAAGCCAGCAGAAAGCAGAAGAGCGCCTGGGAAAGAGTTTTCGAGAGACTTGGCGGCTTTTATGACAAGCAGTTCGGAGGCACAAACTGGAGAGAAAAAGAGAAGGATTTCTGGGACAAGAAATTTAGGCAGATGTCAGGGCTGTAACAGGGTCCACGTTTTAATGCCTGTGTAACGCATTCTCATTCCAAAATTGAGCAAAAAAGCTGGAGGGGCGTTTTTGGATTTCTACGCCTTCTTCGGCTTTTTTATTCCGCGGATGCAGCAAAAGGGTGCGGTGAATGTGAAAATTATGGCCTGTTGGGGAAAAAGCGGGGAAGGGTGTATCTTCTTCTTCGCATGCGGCCGGTTGCAGGAGCCGTTGAATTGGGATTTTCGCCCTGATATGCACACTTATTTTTGCATCTGTGCTATCCCGATTGTCAATATACATGAAACACCCCATGTACCATTTCATGCGCGGGCCGTAAAATAGCCTCAAGAAGATTTTAACGCTGTCAAACGAGGTATCCGTGTTGGAAATTTTGGTTGTTGAAGACAATGCGAGTTTTCGTGATATGCTCCGAGGCATGCTTCAGGATGATTTTCCGAATGCGCGCATATCAACTGCCCCGGAAGGCATCACCGCCCTTCGGAGGATCCAGGAGAAAAAACCTGATCTAATTTTCATGGATATCCGGATGCCGGGGAAAAACGGTCTTACACTTACCAGAGAAATTAAGGAATTGCATCCTGAGATCATGATCGTCATCCTCACCAATCTTGACACAGCCGAGTATAGAAAAGCTGCTTTTAACGCGGGCGCCGACGCCTTCCTTTCCAAAGAATCGGTGGGGGCAGGTCATATCCGGAAAACCGTAGAGAGACGATCGGAGCCCGGGAAATCCATCCTTCCAGGTGCTTAAGATTTCTCCTTTAGTGGTTTTGCATACTTTCGCCCGGTGCTGAGCTTTTGTGATTTCTTATTTTTTCCACTATGTTATGGATTTTTCGGACATACGACAACGTTTCCTGGCTGTTTGGCCCGTTGACATCGGGAAGGATTCTCGCGATGGAACCCCACAAATAAGGGTTCAACCCTTTGTCAATAGCCATTTGTTGAGCTTTGAGTATCGTGTGTTTTCCTGCGTTGTAGGATGCGAACATGAAATTGATTCTGTCATTGAATGAACGCTCCTTGGCCCATTCGGCCCAAAGAATACTGTTATAGTATATCCCCGCTGCAATGTTCCAGCGGGATTGGGTGATGGATCCCTGAATATATGAATTTTTGCGTTTAAGTTCATCAAAAGTGCTCGGCAAAATTTGCATCAACCCGATTGCTCCGTCATCGGAGCGTGCTTCTGGACAGAGCTTGGATTCTGCTATCGCCTGAGCTTTGAAATAACGCCAGTCAAAATCAGGTCCAAAGTATTTTTTCGTATACTGCTGGAAGTAATAATCGAATTTATCAATATCTATAATTGATTCAAATCCATAACTAGTATGCATAAATATAAAATAAAATAAAATAGATTCAATTAATACAAGTTTCAATATTTTGAGATGAAATTTCATTGGGTAATAACTCATTGTTTATAATTTTAAGTCATGTTAAAAGCAATGTCTAACCGTATGGAAATGATGGGTAGAGTTTAACCCTCTATGTACACCAGATAAGCTATCGAAAGCAATATAAAATTCGACTTAAAATGCAGGCTGCAACGCGCGGCGCGTGTGATGGGCCCCGAAGAGCTGGTCGCCTTCATTAGGTTGAAAGTGTTTTGTTTTATCCCTATAATAAAAAGCTAAAAAAACTGGGTCACAAACGAATTCTGGGATTTTCCATGGTGGATAAAGGCATGATTCATATCGGGACTTCCGGGTGGCAATACGCTCACTGGAAAGGACCCTTTTATCCGGAGCATCTTTCGAACGATGAATGGCTTGGGTATTATTCCAGTTGCTTTCATACCGTGGAAATCAACCATTCTTTTTATCGGCTGCCCGAAAAAAAGACTCTGCGTCGATGGAAAGAAAGTGTTCCGGCGGGTTTTATTTTCAGCTTCAAGGCAAATCGTTACATCACGCATATGAAAAAACTTAAGGATCCGAAGGATTCCCTGGCCCGCATGCTGGATGTCGTCGATTCTCTAGGGGAAGCCCTGGGCCCGATTTTGTTTCAGCTGCCTCCCAGGTGGACGTTCAACGCCGAAAGATTTTCAAGCTTTCTGGAAGTCCTTCCTCGGCGGTTCCGGTATGCTTTTGAGTTCAGAGACCCGAGCTGGCTTGCCCCCGGTGTTTATAACGCTCTCTGTGAGGCGGGAGCGGCTTTTTGCATCTATGAAATCGGGGGTCGAAAATCGCCTCGGAAGGTGACGGGGGACTTCGTTTACATCCGGCTCCACGGTCCTGAAAAAGAGCCTTACCGGGGAAGGTATCCGAAAAACACCCTGGTGGGATGGGCCGGAGCCGTTTCCACCTGGATTGCGGGGGGAAAAGAGGTCTTCTGTTATTTCGATAACGATGAGGCCGGGTATGCTGCGGAGGATGCAGCAAGGCTTCAGGAAATGTTGAAGAAAGGATGAACCGTGCCGGTAGTCAACCGTGATGTGGCCGAGATTTTTAACAGGATGGCCGATCTCCTGGAAATAGAATCGGCGAACGCCTTCCGGATTCGGGCATACCGCAACGCTGCGAGGACGGTGTCAAGTTTACCCAAAAGCTTGTCTGATATGGTCGCTTCGGGGGAGAATCTGGAGGAACTTCCCGCTATCGGGAAAGATTTGGCGGGAAAGATTCGTGAAATCGTGAAAACCGGGACCCTGTCGCAGCTTGAAAAGTTCGAGTCGGAAATCCCCGCGGGACTCGGTGACCTGATGAAGATCCCGGGCCTTGGGGGGAAAAAGGTAGCCGTCCTTTACCATAAACTCGGGATTTCAGGACTTGAAGATTTGAAAGAAAAAGCACGAAAAGGAGAAATCAGGGGCCTGGAGGGTTTCGGGGAAAAAACGGAACGGAAGATCCTACAGGAGATTGAAGAGTTTGAAGGGCAGGAAAGAAGAATCAAGATATCCGAGGCCGAAGAAAACGTGAAAGATCTCTTGAAGTATTTCGAAAATGTGCCGGGTATTAAAGACATTACGGTTGCAGGAAGTTATCGCCGAAGAAAGGAGACCGTGGGGGATCTGGACATCCTCGTTTCCTGCCGGCAGGATTCCGGGGCCGTAGAAGCCCTCAAAAAGTACGACCAGGTGAAGCGGGTTGTTTCGAGCGGTTCCACCAAATCCACCGTGATCCTGCGTTCGGACCTCCAGGTGGATTTGCGGGTGGTTCCTGAAGTGTCCTACGGGGCCGCGCTTCACTATTTTACCGGATCAAAAGCTCACAACATTGCGGTTCGTAAACTGGGCGTGAAAAGAAAGCTGAAGATCAACGAATACGGTGTTTTTCAAGGAGAGAAACGGATCGCCGGGAAAACCGAGGAGGACGTGTATGCGAAAGTCGGGCTGGCCTATGTCGAACCTGAATTACGGGAGGACACCGGGGAAATAGAGGCCGCTCAAAAAGGAAACCTCCCCGAGTTGATTACGTTGAAGGATATTCGAGGCGACCTCCACATCCATACGAACGAAAGCGATGGTCACAACAGCCTGGAGGAGATGGCGGAGGCAGGCATGAGAAGGGGTTATGAATACATCGCCGTCACCGAACATTCGAAGCGTGTTGCGATGGCCGGAGGTCTCGATGCAAGGAGGCTGGAAAGGCAGATAGACGCAATCCGGAAAATCAACGAAAGGATCGACGGCATCACCTTGCTCAAAGGCATAGAAGTGGATATTCTGAAAGAGGGTTCCCTGGATCTTCCGGACGACATTCTCAGCGAGCTTGATATGGTTGTCTGCGCGGTGCACTACGACCGGAACCTCTCCAAGAAAGAAATGACCGAAAGGATCCTCAGGGCCATGGACAACCCCTATTTCAATATTCTCGCTCATCCCACAGGAAGACTGATAAACGAACGGTCACCGTACGAGGTGGATATCGAGAAAGTCGTTGAAAAGGCAAAAGAAACCGGATGTTTTCTAGAGCTTAACGCCCATCCGGAGCGGCTCGATCTCTCCGGCAGGCATTGCAGGGCGGCAAAGGAAGCCGGAGTGAAAATCGCGGTTTCCACCGATGCTCACAGCATCGCTGATCTCGAATTCATGCGGTTCGGTGTGGACCAGGCAAGGCGGGGCTGGCTCGAGGCGGATGACGTGTTGAACACGCGAAAACTGGAAGAACTAAGAAAAATTCTCAGGGGGGTGAGACGTTGAAAAATCTGGAAAGGATTTGCATCCTATGACGACGATAGAACGGTCATCCGGTATCCTGCTGCACATTACGTCTCTACCATCACGGTTCGGCATTGGCGATATGGGGCCGGAAGCGTATCGATTTGCGGATTTCCTTTTTCGCGCCAAACAACACCTTTGGCAGATTCTTCCGTTGAACGCCGTTCATCGGGGCGGCGACTACTCACCGTATTTCAACTGGTCTGCTTTCGCAGGCAATACCTTGTTGATCAGCCCAGAGATCATGGTGCGTGATGGATTTTTAGAGCCTTCGGAT
>Ga0068714_10003946_pt1 | contig 17077 bp, 15 predicted proteins | sample MTBNYHSulfiMetaG_FD_62988 | JGI IMG/M metagenome (GOLD analysis project Ga0068714, IMG submission 62988) | Enrichment culture microbial communities from rom New York Harbor, USA that are MTBE-degrading - MTBE-NYH (New York Harbor Sulfidogenic)... | ecosystem: Environmental > Aquatic > Marine >...
GTGCCTGAGAAAATCCATACTCGCGAATTTGCTATCCAGACTTGGGAACAGAACTGGCATTGCATTGAACGTAGAGGACGTGATGAGTCTGGAAACGATATACAAACTGGCTGTGGCAAATCTGGCAAGTCCTTCCAACCAATAGTTGAATGCCCCAATTGTCAATCAAAGGATGTGCGAGCTACAAGTTGGATTCGTCATTTAGGCTATCGCTCCAAAGATGATATGACTAAAGATTTAGCAACATTGGCGCCAGATAGCGTCTATCACTCAGCAGCATTCTATAAAATACCAACTGCCACTCATATGCATGAGAAAGAATGGATGGGTGCTGAGCTAGTCTTCGATATTGATGCAGATCATCTTGACTTGAAATGCAGTAATGACCACGATACATGGATCTGTAATAACCCAGATTGTAGAAAGACAGGGACAGGTAAACCTCCAGATATTTGTCCCGTCTGTGGTGATGTTTGGTACTGTGAGAATTCCAGATGTAACAAGGTCGGTTCTGGAGAGCTTCCAAAAGAGTGTCCTGAATGTAAGTCCAAGGTCACCCAGAAGCAATTCGGTTTAAGCACAAGGAAGTGGATCTGTGATAGGTGCTTAGACGTTGCTCGAAATCATACCAAGAAGCTTGTAGATGAGTTCTTAATTTCTGACTTTGGTTTTGATGCGGACAAAATCCAGATTAACTATAGCGGACATCGAGGCTATCATGTGCGAGTCCGGGACCCCAAGGTATACAAGTTGGATTCGAACGCTCGTATTGAAATAGTTCATTATGTCATGGGGTCTGGATTCAAAGGTGAGAAAGCTGTTATCCAAGAAAGAGGTACAAATCGAGTATCGAACCGTGATTTTCCAGGTTGGAATGGAAAAGTAGCAGATGCAATTATTACATTCATTCAGAATCTTGATGATTACTCTGGTAAAGAAAAATGGATAAAACCGCTAAAAGAAAAGAAAATCGAGGCCATAGACGGTCTACAGAGACAGACACCAATTCTCAGTCCAAAAGTCAGAGGGGTTGGCTTGAAATCCTGGCAAGAGATAGCTGAACTAGCGGTGGAATCATATGGAGCACAAATAGATCGACCGGTGACACATGATATACACAGAGTCATTCGGCTTATCGGTAGTCTTAATGGTAAAACGGGATTTACTGTATCAGAGATACCCATAGATGAATTGGATGCCTTTGATCCCTTCAACGATGCCATCGCATTTAAGGAGGGTTGGTTAAAGGTCAAGTTTAGAGAGGGTTTTACAATCCCTACCTTTAGAATACTCGACGAAGTATATGGTCCATTCTCTGGCGAAATGGTTGAATTACCCCTCGGGGTTGCTGTTTTCGTATTATGCAAGGGGGTTGCTTTACTTGAGTGAAATGAACTATGACGAGATTAAACAGGCTTGGGCTGACGAGGTTGAGAATGAAGCATTACAGGACCTTGCTGATTTACGATTAAGCCGAATGATCTCCCATCTATCGAAAATTCGACTTGCTTTGGCATCAACGAATGCTGAAAATACATTACAGAGTGACATACTAACACAAGAGGCACTGAATATCGAATTTATGATACAAGATCTGCTTCAACTAAGAAGAGACAAAATAATGAAAGCAGTTCTTGTTGGCCGTAAACCTCCAGTTGACATGACTCTGGCAGAAGAAGAGTTCTATAATAGGGTTCAACGTGGGTTTGATGGTCATAATGAATTTGTGAAAGAATCCCTCTCTGGCCTCACTACTTCCAGTAAAAAGAAGAAGAGCAGAGAGGAAGATAAACTTGAGAAGAAGGTTGAACAATTCGAGGAACCAGAAGCTAATGGCATAGATTATGTTGTTGTGCGGTTTCTCAAACCTATATCTGAAGCCTTTCTAGGACTCGACGAAGCTACGTACGGTCCTTTTGCCAAAGAAGATGTTGCTACTATTCCTGTTGCGAACGCAAAAACTTGGCTACGCGATGGAACTGCGAGTCGAGTTGTATTGGAAGATGGAGTGATTTCTGATGAGTAAGGAACAGATCCAGGCTGAATTGAAGTCATATCTCACAGAACTCGATAAGCAAGAAAAATTGGTATTATCCGCCCATGAAAAATTCCGTGTCGTTCTGGCAAGTACTCTCAAGTTATTCAAGAACGAGTCAGCTTCGTTAATGATTCTCCAAGGGAACTCCGAAGCTCTGAAGGGATATCTCATTCAGCAAAATGAAACCCTTTTGGACATGACTAAGTCTGCTTTTCAAGGCCTCAGAAAAGAACTAGAAACGATATTAGAATTGACCTGAGGCAACAATAGAAATCCCTAAGTGTCGGTCCATATATCCTCGAATTATGCCTCCTAGAAAAATACTCTTTCAGTTCGTTGGAGTTCTGTGTGTAATGATAGCCCTTCTTAGCGGACTGATGTACCCTCTAAATACATTCCATATCTTCTGGATACTTCTCTACGATCTTGTAGTAATTTTTGGTGCTATCGGAATCATTATTTTAATCTATCACAAAGGTTTCGAAACCAAGCAATAACAAAAATTGTCCTCTCTACAAACTTTTAATATAGGCTTAATTGCGCTCAGCAAGCGACGAGAAATCCGTCAAATGCAAGTGGTGTACCTTATGACCGAAATGGATGAACCGAATAGCCCCCCGATCACACTGATTGACCCAATCGATATGTCGAAGCTCGACCCCAAGTTTCGAGAAGAAATCAAGAGTATGCCAAACGGTGAAGAACTTTCGGCATGTTTTGCCTGCTCAACATGTACTGCAGCCTGTCCTATTGCTAATGTCTGGAAGTATAAACCGCACCAACTCATACGTATGATCATTCTTGGGATGAAGGAAGAAGTTCTTTCATCCAACGAGATTTGGCTCTGTCTGACCTGTTATCAATGTCAAGAGCGATGCCCCCAAAAGGTTCGTGTCACCGACATCTTCTTCGATTGTAAGAATCTAGCATCCGAGGCTGGTAAAATCCCTCCCAAAGTTGTAGCACTTGCTAAAGAACTCCTCACCAAAGGTCAGCTATATACAGTCACAGCAGACTGGGAGCGGGAAGACTTGGGCCTTGAACCGGAAGTACCAGGACTCTCTGTTGAGGCTGTGAAGAACATCCTAAAAGACACTCGTACCAGCAGACTTGTGGGCGGTGAAGAATAAAGATGCCAATATATAATCTCTACATTGGATGCAGTGTACCAGTCAATTACCCAAATTATGAAACTGCGATGTTAAGGGTCGCAAAAGCATTTGATATTGAACTTGAGTACATGGAAGGTGTTGCTTGCTGTGGCAGTCCTAATCTTAGAGCCATTGATCATGATGGTTGGATGCTTGTAAATGCAAGAACACTTGCAATAGCTGACAAAAATGGAAATGATATCGTTACACCGTGCAATGGTTGTTTTGGATCACTAAAGGATGTATATCACCATCTCAAACACAACGACAAGGAACAAAGGAAAATCAATCAGAAATTGAAAAAAGAGGGGCTGGAGTTCAAAGGAATCTCAAAACCACGTCATTTTGTTGAAGCGCTATACAATGATATCGGTCTTGACGAAATCAGAAAGAAAATCACACGACCTCTGGATGGTGTTGGTATTTCTATTCACTATGGCTGTCATCTGTTACGACCTGCTGATGTCACAGAGTTCAAACCTGAATTTCTTGAAGAACTCGTTACGGTGACAGGTGCATCTGTTGTTGAGTACCCTCTCTGGAAGCAGTGCTGTGGCGCTACTGTATTACCTGTTGACGAACCACTTGCTATTCGACTAGCTCGTGATAAACTAAAATCAATGAAAGAGTCAGGTGCTCTCTTTGCCACAGTTGTATGCCCAGCGTGTGGCAATCAGCTTGATTTACAACAACTCGGACTGAGAGAATCATATGGCGAGGATTACAAACTCCCTGTTCTAGTCTATCCTCAAATCTTGGGATTAGCGATTGGTCTTGATGAAGAGGAATTGGGCCTCAGTATGAACCGAGTTCCTGCTACTCCAATATTAGACTATCTGACAGGGTGAGGTGTTTAATAGTGTCCAACCCGGTCCTCATCATTGGTGCAGGTGTTGCAGGGATGACAGCAGCTGTCGAGCTTGCTGACTCCGGAATTAAAACAATACTTGTAGATAGACTATCTACTATTGGAGGTAATGCCCTCAATCTGTATAAAGCATTTCCAACTGATGATTGTTTCTATTGTTTTGAGGGAAATCGCTGGCGACCAGGAATTCGAAAATGTTTCTACAGAAGTGCTATCATTGACCAACCGAATATAGAACTCAAAACAAACACCCAAGTGATCGATATCTCTGGAACACCAGGTAAGTTTGTAGTCACTCTTGATATTGGTCCACACTATATTGACCCTAAAAAATGCATTATGTGTGGCCTATGTATCGAGAAGTCTAAAGCCTTTAGTCTAATTTCCCCACAGTGTCAACCACAGGCAGTTGTATATAATCCTAATATCAATGATAAAGAAAGTAAGAGTGCAGAGAATGAATGCCCAACAAAAGCTATCAATCTTGGTGCAGAACCCTCTCAAGAGAAAATCCGTGTATCTGACATCATTATAGCAACTGGGTATCATGAATTTGTCCCTGTCAATATGGTCGAGTATGGTTATGGTGTCCATCCAAATATCATCACACAACTCGAGTTGGCTCGTTTCCTAGATCCCCTTGGTCCTACTGGTGGTCAGGTCCTAAGGCCTTCAGATGGAAAACCAGCCAGACATGTCATGATGGTACAATGTGTGGGGAGTAGAGATGAGAACTACTATCCATATTGTTCCAAGATTTGTTGTATCTTTGCCCTAAAGCACGCTGCCATTCTCACACAGGAACGTGAGGATATTGATGTCAGTGTTGTGTATATGGACATTCGAACATATGACCGGTATGAGCAATACTACAGAAAGACCCGTGATTCAGGAGTAGAATACATACGTGGTAGGGTATCTCAGATTACTCCAAGGAAAGATGGATCCCTTGACGTTGTCGTTTATGATTCGCTATTAGATAAATATTTGAAATTTCCAACAGACCTCTTCGTTTTATCATCGGCACTGGAACCACCTACTGGTAGCTCGAAACTTCTCGAGTCTCTCGGATTGAAGTCAGCTAGCGGATTTGTAGGTGCAATCAATCCTGAAACAGAAGTCGTTGTTGGAGAACATATCTATGCTTGTGGGACTGCTCTAGGTCCTTCAGAGGTACCTGAGAGTGTAACCCAAGCAAGAGCTGTTGTTTCAATAATACTCCAGAGCAGGAAGTGAGAATGAGGTGGAAGACAGAAAATCAGCAGTGCTCCTGTGCACATGCGGTAAGCAGTTACAGCTCTCATATGACTTTCTAAACAACGAGATTAAGAAATTAGACTTGGCAGCATCGACTGTAGTTCATGACCTAGTATGTCAAGAAGAAGGTCTCGTAAAAATTACAGAATTACTGAAAGCATCTGATGGCCATCTAGTAATTGCTGCCTGTACTAGTCAAAAGATAAAACCTCGTATTGATGAATATCTGAAAGAACAAGGTATCGATGGTTCACAGATTCAATATGTCAATATCCGTGAACATTCTGCTTGGGTTCATGATGATATTGATGAGGCAAGCAAGAAATCATTAGATATGATTCGTGGCACTCTTGCACGATCTTCAAAATCTACAGCTCTCTCGAATCAGACTAAGGATGTACTAAGTCATGTCACTGTGGTCGGGGGCGGAATCGCAGGTATTGAGTCTGCTCTAAGTCTCTCTAATCTTGGTTACGAAGTGACTCTGATTGAGATCAGCTCTCAACTTGGTGGTCATATCAGACATCTTCCTGTTGTTGCTCCTACTGGAAAGTCTGGTCTAGAGATACTCAGCGGCCGACTGGAGGCACTAGAGAAGGATGCGAAAATCCATGTCATGCTTGAGACCCGTTTGAAATTCGTGACTGGAGAGATGGGTAATTTCACGGTTCACTATAAAGATGATAGTACTGAGAAAGAACAGACCCTAAAGACATCCGCGCTTGTTATTGCCACAGGGTTCAAAGAGTTTGAACCCTTTGCTATGGAAGAGTATCGATATGGTAAGAATCCAGATGTCATTACCCAGTACCAATTATCTTGTATGATTACAGAAGGAAAACTTGTTAGACCCTCTGACAAAGGACCAGTGAACGAAGTGGTGATGGTTCAATGTGTGGGCAGTCGCTCAGAGGACTACAAGAAAGACTGCAGTAAATTATGTTGTACTTTTGCGATTGATAACGCCCTTGAGATCCAAAAACAGAATCCCGACGCAACCATCCGGATTGTCTATATGGATATTCGTGTCCCATTCGAGAACGAGATGGTCTATAAAGAGGCTCGTGAATTTGGTGTCGATTTTATCCGAGGGCGTATCAGCTTGGTCTGGGAAAAGGATGAAGAAACACACGTTCGGATATATGATTCCTTAATGGACAAATACCTTGAAGTCACTCCTGATCTACTTGTTCTCTCCACTGCAATTCTTCCTCCTGATGGTGTGAGTGAGTTATCTGAAACTCTTGGCTATGCTATCCAAGATGATGGACACATCAAGGAGCTCTATGGCAAGCTGAGGCGGAACGAAACTCGTAGACGGGGAGTCATTGCTGTTGGCGCTGTGACCCGCCCTCAATTTGTATCAGAATCTATCACTGATGCTCAGGCTGGTGCTCTAATAATTCATAATGAACTTCAGGGTGGTAAGATTAACTCACTGGCACGTGGTGCTGTATTAAATATGGATGACTGTGTTGGATGTAGTCTCTGTGCACAACAGTGTCCCCGCGGTGTCCCCCTCATGATTGAACAGACCGAGGCTGAATCTGTAGACGAGAATCAAAAGATTCTGTTCAAAGCAGCAATTGATACACTCAATTGTCATGCATGTGGGGTCTGTCAGAGTCTTTGTCCCTCTGGAGCCACTCAGCTGAATTTCCTCTCCAATGATCAACTCTGGTCTGAGATTCATGAGACCCTTAAAGGAGCAGGACCAGACTATCCAATAACTCTCTGTTTTTACTGTGAGGAATGTGCAGTATCAACAATTGACATCGCTGGAACCCAGAAGATGAAATACCCTGCAAGTACGCGGATGATTCCAGTGCCCTGTGCCGGGCGAGTGAGTATCATTGACATCCTCAAGGCTTTCGAGTCAGGAGCAAGTACTGTCATGATTGCAGCATGTGAAACAGATAGATGTCATGTGGGTGGAACAGGGAATGAGATTGCACAAGTCCAAGTAGATGTTGCTCGTGAAATTTTGAATGCTATCGGTTGGGAGGGTGAACGTGTAGATATGTTCAGAATGTTCAGCGCAGAGCCTGAACGCTTTACAAACGCAATCAACGAGATGGCCAAACGAGCCAAAGAACTTGGCCCTACTCCCGTGCACTTGGGTACTGCAGGAAAATGGATGGAAGTGAGCAAATGAGCGAATCTACTCCGAAAGAAATCCCACCAAAGCGACAGCGAATGCTCGATATGATCATAGCACTAGGAGGACTAAAGGAAGAACAAGCCATCCCTCCAGGAAAGGTCAATGAGGCAATAGCGGACCTCAAGAGTGAGCTCTCTCCACTTGTTGAAGATATTCTTTCCTTTCCTGAATCCTATCTCTCAGAGTTTCTCTCTGTAGCAAAGGAGGCAAATCTTGTTGAAGAGATAAAGGACTTGAATATCCTTAGAGCTGCTATCAAGAACTTGGAAACTGCTGCTTCAACTCATCCATCAGAACCGATAGATGTACTGCTTGAGATATTAAGAGAGGCTCTAGAAACTGCAGAGTCTTCAAACACTGAACAAGAGCAGTTTGAAACAACAATCAATTCGATTGCAGATATCCTCTCTACTGACCCGGAGGGTGCTCTGATCTCTCTTCAACAGAATTTTGGAATCACTACCCGATACGGGCAACCGCCCTGTCACGTTGAATGTCCTGCTGGTGTACGAACCCAGCGATTCGTCAATCTTATTCGTGATGGTCGCTTTGAAGAGGCACTGCAGCTTATGCGAGAAACATATCCCTTTGCTGGCACTCTCGGTCGTGTATGCAATGCTCCATGTGAGGTCAAATGTCAACGGGGCCAGATTGATCAACCAGTCAGTATTAGAAATCTTCATAGATTTTTGGCTGATAATGAACGTGAGGACGGTCAGATTGCTTGGCCCGTTTCTACTATAGATAAAGAGCAAAAAGTGGCTGTTATTGGTGCTGGACCAGCAGGGATAGGCTGTGCTTATGATTTAGCTCGTATGGGCTATCCTGTCACGATCTTTGAAGCAAAACCCGAGAATGGTGGTCTTCTCCGATATGGTATCCCCGCCTACCGATTACCACGCGATGTTCTAAAAGATGAGATATCCTATATTGAAAAATTAGGTGTGGAGATAGTAAACAACAAGGCGATTAAAAAACCGAGAGAGCTGTTTGACCAGGGATTCAGTGCAGTCTTCATTGGTACTGGTGCATCTTCAAGCAGAAAACTACGCGTTGAGGGTGAGGATGCCAAAGGAGTATACCATGCTCTCGAGTTTCTCAATGATTTCAACCTAGGTAAGAAGTTTAATCCAGGAAAAAGAGTTGCAGTGATTGGAGGAGGAAATGCTGCTATTGATTCTGCACGAGTCGCTCTAAGACTGGGTGCACATGAAGTACTCATTGTCTATCGGCGGTCAAGGGAAGAGATGCCTGCAATTCCCAGTGAGATTGAAGATGCGGAACATGAAGGAATAAAGATTCACATTCTATCATCTCCTGTAAAAATTATTGAAGAGTCTGGAAAGGTACAAGCCCTTCAGTGCATCAAGATGGAACTGGGCGCACCGGATTCATCCGGAAGACGAAGACCAGTCCCTGTTCCTGACTCTGAGTTTGATATCGATGTCGACAGTATCATTGTTGCTATCGGACAGGGAATTGATGCTGATGATTACTTTCCTGATATCGAGTATACTGAATGGGGTCTAATTCAAGCAGATCCCATCTCTGGACAGACAAATGTTGAAGGAGTCTTTGCGGGTGGCGATGCTGTTTCAGGCCCGGCAACAGTGGTCTGGGGAGTGGGTGCTGGAAAGAAGGCTGCCCATGCAATAGACCTCTTTCTCAAAGGAGAAGAAGTCCCTAAGGTAAAATCAAGGCAACCCGTTGTTGCCTCTGTAGAGGCAGACAAAGCGCAAGCAAAAGAAGGGAAACGGGTATCTATGCCAATGCTTGAACCAGATGAGAGGAAAACAAGCTTTGCCGAGGTTGAGCTAGGTCTCGATAGTTCAATGGCTAGGACCGAAGCAAACAGATGTATCAACTGTTCAATCTCCAATATGGATGTTACAGTATATGGTGGAAGACTAGATCCTGAAAAGAGCCCTGTAAAGATGGAAAAATTCCTTCAAGCTGAAGCTGAAAGAGGTCTTATGCTTGCAGTTATTCGTCGTTTCGGGCCTTTAACATCGAAAGGTCTTGCTGAAAAGACAAAAATCCCACAGGATAAAGTGTTTCATCATCTTGTTCAGATGAAGCGGAATGAAGAACTTGTCACTCGAGGAGAAACACATGGATACCTGCTATATGACGTTCTTCGTACTCCAACAGAGGCTGAAACAACTATCCAGACAATATCCACAATATCTCAGCAGATTACAGAGGCTCGTGTTGAATTGCAAGAGATATTACAGGACCTGAAGGCTGAGAGTATCGGTAGATTAGTTGGTGCACTTGAAACTTTTTCACAATCCCGTGATAAACTGACTAATATCACTATCAAATCTTCAACGGTTGCTCCCTCTGTATTAAAAGATATCGAGGAGAAAATACAATCCGCAGTATTGTTATCATACCGTACGCGTGCCAAACTTCCATCAACGCGTCCAAAGGTCAAGGTCACGGACCTCACAGATGTGGATGTCCCATCTGTTCTTGAGGAGTATAAGAATCAAATGGGATATGCTCCCCTCCTTGGATTCGGTACAATTGAATGGGAACATGCTAAATGTCTTAGCTGCAGGTCCTGTGAGTTAGAGTGCCCTGAGGATGCAATCAAACTTACTCCTGTATTACGAATACCGGAGGTCTTTGAGTTTTCTGATGAATCTCTCTCAGAACTTCCTATCAACAGAAGTCTGTTCTACAAGACTGTCAGGTCCCTTGCATCGAAAAAACCCAGTGATAACATTGTGCTAGAAAAAGAATCACCTGGTTTTGGGTCAGTTGAAGTAGACCTATGGCTATGCGTTGCCTGTCGTACCTGTGTTCGAAGATGTCCTGCGCCGGGTGATGGTGCACTTGAACTAGAGCTCAGATGGAGTCTGCCAGAGGTAATTAGACAGATTACTACCAAGACATAGTGCAAACTAAAACCGGGATACTTAGGAATCCACTTAAGGTATCGTTGACCAATTTAAGACGTTAGTCAAAAACAGGATGAGTATTATGATTGACTTTACACTGACCAAGGAACAGACAGAACTGAGAGAGAGAGCACGTGAGTTCGCTCAGAAATACATGCTACCATATGCACATTATTATGATAAGACCGGTGAATTTCCATACCCAATCCTTCAGAAGTGCTGGGAAGCAGGTCTTATGAATCTAGCAATTCCCAAGGAATATGGTGGTCCTGGTCTTGGATCTTTGGAACAGTGTCTTGTTGTAGAAGAGATGGCTGCTGGCTGTGCTGGGATGACAACAAGTATCTATGTGAACTCGCTTGGAGCAGAACCTATCCTGATTGCTGGTAATTCTGAGCAGAAAGAGAAGTATCTTCGTCCTCTTACTGAATCATTGAATTTCATTAGTTTTGCATGTTCAGAACCGGGTATGGGTTCTGATGTTGCAGGAATACAGACTAGAGTTAAGAAAGAAGGCTCACACTATGTTTTGAACGGGTCAAAGTTTTGGATTACCAATGCGCCACAAGCTGATACATTCACTGTTTTTGCCAGTCTGGACCCAAGTATGAGGCATAAGGCGCTCTGTGCCTTCATTGTAGATGCTGACACTCAAGGATTGAAGACTGGTCGTCCTGTAGAAAAAATGGGTCATAGGGCCTCAACAACATCTTCTGTCATCCTAAGAGATGTAAAAATTCCTGAAGAAAATATGCTGGGCACTGAAGGTGAGGGGTTCAAGATTGCCATGAAGACCTTTGCCATGACACGACCAGCTATTGCTGCCTTTGCCACTGGTCTCGCCCGAGCATCTATGGAATTTGCCCGTGATTATACTACCAAGAGAGAGGTCTTTGGTGAAAAACTCAATAATTTCGAAGTGATTCAGTTCAAACTTGCAGATATGTACTTGAAAATCGAGGCTGCTCGATTAATGTACCTGAAGGCTGCATGGACTGCAGACTTTGTTGGGGACTCCACAATACCTGCAAGTGCAGCAAAGGCATTCGCTACAGATGTCGCTATGGAGGTCGCAAGCGAGGCTGTTCAAATCCATGGTGGGTATGGATACATTGACCAATACCCAGTTGAGAAGCTATTTAGAGACGCTAAGTTGTATCAAATCTATGAGGGAACAAGCGAGGTCCAACGATTAATACTAGCACGATATGTTCTCTCTGGGTATGAGCCAGCAATGGGAAAGATTCCACGCTGGTATAACAACGAACCACCAGATTTCTGATCGGGTTCACACAGCAAACGGTTTAATGGGGGTCTAATAACCTCACTCTGGCTCCAAATGAGCGGCAAGGTGACTCTGATGCGATTAGTTGACGGACTCAAGACACTTCTTACCAATACTTGGTACAATTTTGCATTTATTCTCTCACTGATTGCAACTACTATCATATCAGTATGGATAGCTGTTGATCCAAACTCATTGATATCAATCACAGATCCAATATTGGGATTTGCTATCTCAATCACAGTATCCTTTCAGTATTTTGTCATTGCTCTGGTTGTTTTCTCTCTGATTCCTCAAGGGCGCAGTCTATTCTTTGGCGGTGACAAGAAGAGTCTAGGATATCAAATAATGCTCTGTATCATCTTCATTCTGCTCTTCATGGCTGTTGGACCGCTCTCGGCCTTTGCTGGTCCCTTTGTTGGAATCCCTCTGACCTTTGGTGATGCACTTATTACCTCTTATTTTGCTGTGTTGCTCGGATGGAATCTTGGAAAGTCAATCTCCGGCAGACTTGAAGAGAAAAAGACGATGCAGTGGGCCTTCTTTGTCCTGTTCTGGATTATCGATTTCATGGTCTTTGGAGCTGTGGTATTCTCTCTCAATCTCTTCTCACTCCCCTTTACACAGCAGATTGTGATGCTCATATTTCCATTAGGTATCGTCATCTTACCTCTCCTCACCATCGTTCTCCGAAAGGATGACAAAATCCCAGACCAAACAACACTCCTCACCTTCATTATCTTCATCTATGGTATCTACTATACCTACCGTCTGGTTTTCCTGATTGAACCACAGTGGGTAATAACTGATGTAATCCTACAATTAGCACTGTTAATCTATGGTCTCTCAACAACAATATCAAAAATTCATGATTCAATCGGAGAAAAGCCAACGACTGCCGTGACCGTTGTTCTCCTTATCATCCTGAGCCGGGTTGGATCTCAAGTGAGCCGACTCCTTGCACCCTATGCTCCTACTGAAATCAGTCAGTTATTTGGAGGAGCTGACATGAGTATGATTGTGCAGGTAGGAATCTTGAGCTTCACTATTCTTCTTCTAGCAATACTGGGTCTTCTACTACCTGCCTATTGGATGTGGCAACGGAAAAAGAATCACGAGCAGATATCAAGTGCCGTTGTTTAGGACATAGATGTAACAGTTCTCAAACTTCAAATGGCGACAATCCTACACAATAGATTAGAGTGAACTAAGTATGCCAGAACTGCCAGATATCTACATTCTTGCAGAGAGTATGAATGAGGCACTAAGGGATAGAATAATCACAGGTATCCAAGTAAATCAACCAAAATGTCTGAATCTTTCTGTTACTGTATTTACCGCTGGCATCAAGAATCGTCGTATCCAGTCCGTTCGACAACGAGGAAAATGGGTCATTGTCGACCTTGATGGCGATTACATTCTTGCTCTCAATCTTGGAATGGGTGGAGAAGTCAGGCTGCATAAAAAAGGTGAACAACCCGATCCTGAGAGAGAACGTGTTGTCCTACATCTGAATACAGGAGAACAGATCTGGATCCATCACTGGTGGTTTGGACATGTACATCTCTTCAAATCAAGTGATTTCACAAAACATAGACAGCTTTCGAAACTTGGAACAGAACCCCTTGCGGAGGATTTCACTGTACAAAAACTCTCAGAGCTGATGAAGGGGAAACGTGGTCGCATCAAGAACTATCTTCTCGATCAGAGCATCATTGCTGGAATTGGAAATGTCTATGTTCAAGACACACTGTGGTATGCAGGAATCCATCCAAATCGAAAGGCCACCTCACTTTCTGATAAAGAAATCAAGGGTCTCCATGCTGCTATTCAACGAGTCCTTAAACAAGGCATCAAGTATGGTGGTGGCCCTGGAGAACAGGATATCTGGGGCAACCAAGGTAAGTATGCCAAGCATCTTCAGGTCGGTTATCGCACAGGAAAACCGTGTCCGAAATGTAAGACGCCCATTGAAGAATTACGTGTTGGTTCAACAACCAGTTATATCTGTTCGAAATGTCAAGTATAGTCTGAGTTACAATGTTGATCCGACGACTACACGAACGAAAACTCATCACTGCGTTGGATGATACCCAAGTGCGAGAGATTCTCAACCCAGAACACGACAAAGAGAGGTTATTCCTGAACTATAGCCTTGCTCACGCAATGCTGAGACCGGGAGAGAAGTCACTTCAACACAAGTTTCATACAGCCTCTGAGGTCTACTATATCTTGAGAGGAAATGGTATTATGCACATCAACGAAGAAACAGCAGAAGTCTTCCCGGGTGATACAGTTCATATTCCGCCTCAGGCTGTTCAATGGATTGAGAATCATGGAGAAGAGAACCTAGAATTTCTCTGTATTGTTGATCCTGCTTGGAAACCCGATGCAGAGGAGCTAGTCTAGGAGAACCCTGTAGACAAAGGAATACTCAGCCATCTTGAAGATAACCACGTTCCACTGACTCGTCGATGAGCGCCTTGGCAAACCCCCATAATTCTTTGGAACCTCTCTCGATATGATGGTTTCTCTCAACCACCTGACTCTTCTTCACTCCATGTTCTCTCCATGCATATCCCTCAGAATAGAAGTTCAATAATAATGGCTGGAGTCTATCCACTGCTGCTGCAAATCGCGCCTCAGGAGTATCCATTGCCTCAAATTCTTCCCAGAGGTTTATGAATTCCTCTGCCTGTTTCTCTGGAAGGATACTAAAGATACGATGGGCTGCCTCTCTCTCCTTCTCTCCTTTCATTACACGGTCGTGGGCGTCATAACAGAAGGTGTCACCAGCATCAATCTCAACAAGATCATGGATGAGAGCCATCTTGACAGTCTTAGAAACATCAAATTTCCGTACATTCGAATACTCTGAGAGCACGACAATTAACATTGCAAGATGCCAAGAGTGTTCAGCATCGTTCTCCTGACGTCGATCCTTAGTAAGGACTGTCTGTCGAAATATCTGCTTCAAGTCATCAATCTCTTTCAGGAAGAGAATCTGTTGTTGGAGCTTCTCATTTACAAACACAACGGGACACGTCCTTATTTCCAAGTAAGAACAATTGATATCATAGTCCCTAAAACAATGTCTATTCTCAGTTTCATTTTCCAATAAGACAGAAAAATGATGGAAAGAGTTACACTATTCCTGATTCCTATTATAAAATGGAAAAGCCGCTCAAGTTCTAGGTCCAACAGTGGTACGATTGTTCTCTTCCAATTGGGCTACTTTTTGTGTCCGACACATCGAACCTGTGTCCTTACACATAGCCTAACCTTCTGCCAATCTGCGCCCAGTGCTCTCTTTATCGCATGGTCTTTCTGATTGGGTTCTTGACCATGCTTAGCACGAAGCACACAGACACTGTCAGTCAGCGCTGCTTGAACGGCTTAACTATAGTTATGTATCAAATACTAATAAAGAATGAGGTGGGTGCAGAATTCCAGGCAACTGAGCAAGTATTACCAAAACGAAGGTATAGAAACTGTAAGTGATAACTGAAAACTTGCACTTCTAACTGAAGAATTATAAGACGCATCGATTCAGCCTTAACACATTATTCAGGGTGATTATATTAAAAATGCCTCCTAAAGACATGAATATCATAGTGCTGGGATTATAATAAAGCAAAATCTTGAATAGTATCTTTTATCCACTCCTAATACACTATTAGGAGGGTCTCATTTGGTTGTTTGTAAAAGCCAAATTGCTACTATACAATTATCAGATAGTATTCTCTCTCTTGCAGTAGCTCCTGATACGAAAATAGGAATTCAAGAATATCGTTCTGAAATACGTCCGCTTTTAAACTGGAGCTCAACATCACAATGGAATGTGACTGATACAGATATCCGAAGCGCAATAGGTAGCTATAGCGATGTGTACATGGGGCCATCGAGTAATCCAATGGCTGATCTCAGATCTTATATTGCAGCAAGATTTAGATTACTTGTTTATGGAGTTGGTGGGAATTGGTGGCATCTTCTTGGATATAAACAAAGGCCAAAATTGGCTCCCGCTGAACTTATTGGAGGCATCGGTGAGGCAGTGAGTGGGTACTGGCTAGAGAATCGTATGCAGATGATTTACCTGTTGAGACCTGTTGGGGTTAGTACTGATGGTATCATACAAGACAATCAAGGAGTTTGGGGACCAATAGAAGTGAAGACCACTGTTGGTAGTAGTAGCTATGCACAGGAAAAAGCATTGAGTGCATCAAGACTTCTTCTAAAACTCTATGCACATCATGAATTTGTAAATCGAAATGTACCACAATCTACACTTGGATTAGCATTCAGCATTGGAGTACGACTAAGCAATCAAATAGAGGTGTTTTGTATTGAATTTCGAAGATAATGAAAAATGGATGAAGACAAATTTAATCGATTTACTCTTAGAACTTGTAAAATCATTTGAAAGTAAAGACAGAACTAAGTCATTACTGATTATGAAAGGAATTATCAGAAATTCAGTGACATCTTTGACCATTAACAATGAGAGCGCACAGGTTTCGCCTGACTTTTTCGAATTGAGTTTATATGACGCAGTAATCGAATTCATTAGAGATGTGTGTGTAAAAAATCGTGTACTAGCTGAGAATACAAATCAAATTCTTGAAGCACTAGAGAAATATATGAAGAATCAGAAGATATCACGAAAAATACCTGAAGAAACCCACATACTTCGATATTTAATTACTGAACACACTAAGGGAGTCAAATGGATTTCTATCAATAAGGACTTTAATCAATCCATAATTGAAAACTTGAGCTCAATTGGTATGATAGAACTGGATGAAAAAGAACAGAAGGTTCGCATTAATCCGCTTGTTCAGGATGTCATAAAAACAGATGTTGCGGAAAACGAATAGTAACTATTTTTTCATTCCTTCAATTCTGTCAAGTAGATGGAGTAATAGATGAATTACGTCATTGCCATCTTTTTTGTAACTTTGAATCTTGCTTTTTGTTGGAAGATCAATAATATTATGTGCTGAGTAATTTCCTATACCTTTGAATCGTTTTATTCTTGAGATGTGTTCCTTCTCCAATCCTAATTTTCTGTAGAACTCGAAATCCCTCTCAATTTCTTCGATTAGTTTACTTAGCGGTCTGAAATGCTTTGAATCATCATCAAAGAAAATGGAATAGTTATCCTGACCAAATCTAGCTCTTAAAATTGAAACAAGTAGATTTTCAATCAGTTTTCTAATCATTATGAAAGCAGCTGAATATGCATCATTTTCTACACACGTATTAATTTCAGATACAAGTCTAAAGAAGATATTATCATTTGTTTGGACTTCCAAGAAATCTATTTCTGATTGAAATGGGGTTTTGGTTGGAGGTATCTCGCTAGCCTCATCAGGCAGAAACATTCCTCCAGGCTTGATATAAGTGATTCC
>Ga0068714_10003947_pt1 | contig 17075 bp, 14 predicted proteins | sample MTBNYHSulfiMetaG_FD_62988 | JGI IMG/M metagenome (GOLD analysis project Ga0068714, IMG submission 62988) | Enrichment culture microbial communities from rom New York Harbor, USA that are MTBE-degrading - MTBE-NYH (New York Harbor Sulfidogenic)... | ecosystem: Environmental > Aquatic > Marine >...
GTCCATGATAAGAAACGGGCATTTTTACGAAAACAGGGAGGTTAACAACATCATGGAGGTGGTAAAAGAAGCTATCCCAGCTTGAAAATTCAAGTGGAATGTTCAGACCTACACATTTGACAAAATGGTTATTCTTGGGCTTTTCAGGAATAATTGCAAGGACGAGAGGGGGCAGGTCTACGCTTTTGACTTTTGGCCGGGATATGAGGGAAACCGAGTCAGGAATGATCGCAGTCGGAGGTCTCCTTCATGCCCGAGCCTTACAGGGTCCAGTTCCACGACGATCTCCAACATGTTGCCTCAGTGCCAATCCCACCAGGCCTAAAAGAACCATCAAACACTAGATTTGAAGTTTGTTATCGCAATCCCCGTTTTTTGCAGTCGTTTCAACTCTTGTTGAAAACAAGATCTACAAGGATATCCTTGAGTTTTACGATGTCGGCCAGGTTCACATTTTCGTCGGCGCAGTGCAGGTTTTCTCCATCCGGACCCAGAACTACCGTTGGAATACCCTTCCCGGCAAAGTGGTTGAAATCCCCCACGCACATGCTGGTCACGAAACCGACCTTGCCTTCAAGCCTTTCGCATGTTTTGGCGAGAAGTTCCATGAACCTGTTATCCCGGTCGAGAAGGTAGGGAGGGTAGACCATCGGTTCACCCAGGTCGTCTTTCATGTAGTCCACTTCAATTTTTGCGTCCAGTTCCAGGGAGCGAAGCATTTCAGCGATCCTGGCTTTCAGCCGCGCAGGATCCTCAGAAGGCGTTACGTGGAAGTCCACCAGGATGCTGCATTTTTCCGGGGTGGACAGCGCCCTCTCTCCTCCTTTGATCCAGATGACATTGCTGATGGGGTCGTCGAAGAGCCCGTTCTTTTCCAGGGGGATCGTCTTTATCGTTCTTATGATCTCTGCCATAGCGTCGATAGCGTTGGTTCCCGAGGCCGGGTCGGCCGCATGGGCGCTTTTGCCCGTCACGGTTATTTCGTAGAGGTAGCATCCCCTCGAGCCATAAGCTATCGCGGGGAAAGAGGGCTTGCTGCTGCTCAGGCCCCTGGTCGATTCCAGCACTATGGAGAAATCCACCCTTTCGGCGTAACTGCTTCTGATGAAGGTTTTCGCGCCCAGAGACCAGGGGCCTTCCTCGTCAACGGAGGCCAGGAACACGACGTTGAATGACGGTTCCGCCCCTTCCGTCATCCTTTTCAGGCATTCCTCAAGGGTAAGCAGAAGCGACACAAGGCCGCCTTTCATGTCGGCCGCTCCCAGTCCGTAGACTTTGTCCCCTGCAAGACTCCCCTTCAGCGAGGGATATGTCCATCCTTCGGTAGGGTAGACCGTATCCATGTGGGCGTTTATCAGTATCGTTGAGGGTTTGTTGAGATCAAGAGTGCTGATCACGTTCGCGCACTTGTAGTTGTAATCACGGGTCTCCGTGACTTCCTGCCTTGCCGGTTTTGCGCCGATGTCCGTCATGTAGCGGTAAACGAACTCCGATATTTCGTGCTCCCTGAAATACGGCGAATAAATGGATATCAGTTCATTCAGGAGTTTTCCAGCCTTATTCATTTCATCTCTGTTCATTTTGACTCCTTCCGGTTCCGCGGTGTGGTCCTCTGCTGATTTTCTGGTCTTGCCGGACGCAATGGCGGGGATATCAGTTCCTGGAGCCGAACCGCGCGCCCATGGCCTCCTGCCCGACCACAATAACCCTGACCGGTTTGCCTGCAATCCCGGATGTTCGTGTTTCTGATCCGCCCATTCGAACCATTACCTTCTCCATGTTTTTCAGATACGTTGCCGATAGCAGGGTTGAAGCTATATTTCCTGTTTTGCCAGATCAAAGATCCAGAAGATGGTGTTGTTAAAAAAGAGATCTTTGCGATATTGCGTGAGATCGTCCCTTTGCAGGGTATGGGAATGCTCATTTCGACAAGGCCATTTTTGCTTTTGCCTGAGTCTTCCTTTCCGGTTCCTGACATTACAGGGATTTCGAGGTTATTATCAGAAGGAATATACCCTAGGGGAGCAGAACTTGTCTAATCCCGCGTAGTTCGGCGATCTGATGTCATTTTCGCCATTCATCGGCAAAACATCACAAGCGCGGGTTATTTGCAGGATATTTTGCCAGAAAGGTAATATTCATAGGCCCTTTCCTTTGTTAAGTCGGAAAGTGTTAGGATATTAAGACAGGCAGATGGATCTCCGGGAGGGTGGAAGATGTTGCGAAAATTCGTGATAGACAGGAAGGTTTTTGTCCTTTTCCCCCAGGTCCGGGTTTGCGGGCTGGTTATTGAGGACCTGGACAACAGTATTTCCTGGGACGGAACAGTAATTCTCGGCCAGGCTTGCCGGGAAGCGGCCCTCAGGCTTGGTGAGGTGCCCTTTGCGGAAAGCCCCTTTTTTGTGCCGTGGAGGAATGCATTCCGCGTCTTCGGGGCGCCGAAGGGTTACCGCTCTTCCGTGGAGGCCCTTGCAAAACGGGCTGTAAAGGGCGGATGTCCTCCAACGATCAATCCCATGGTTGACCTGTACAATGTGACGTCGCTGAAATTCCTGTTCCCCTGCGGAGCTGAGGATCTGGATGCCGTAGTGGGGGATATCCGCCTGACAGCGGCCAAGGGTGGCGAACCATTTCTGCCCCTCGGGGAAGATGAGAACAACCCTGCCCGCGAGGGAGAGATCGCCTATATCGACGACGCCGGAGCCATCTGTCGCTGCTGGAACTGGCGCGAGGCCGACAGGACGAAACTGACCCCAGGGACGAAGCGGGCGCTTTTGTGCATGGAAAGTCTTTCTCCTGAACGTGATGAAGAGTTGCGCAGGGCTTTGGCTTTTATTGATGGGGCGGTCCGCGAAAACCTTGGAGCAAAGACCAGGAGCTTCTGGCTTGACAGCGGATGTACGGAGGTGAACCTTCCCTGACTCAAAGGCCTGACCCTTTCGGGTTTCTGCTTAAAATCCTGTCTGCCGGAGTTTTCACAATGCCGGAAAGGAAAGGGTACATTATCCAGTTTTAACCTGATGTCATGAAGAGGAAGGATTATTCAGGGAAAAGCAAAGAAAAAAACTTCAGTGTAACTGCCCCTTTTCCTTTAGATAGGAGTTTAACCGGACAGCAATGGATATATTAAGGCGTGTTTCCTGCGAACCAATTTTTTTCCCGATCAGTTCCTCAATTTTCCGTAGTCTGTATTTTATTGTGTTGTAATGGACGAAAAGAGCTTTTGATGTGGATTTCAGGTTCCACTGTTCTGAATCAAGAATTGTTAGAGTGTGTAGAAGATGTGCATTGTTCGGGCAGAGGATGCTTTTCCCAAGAATTGATTCAATAAAGTTGAGGCATTCAACGGGATCAAGATGATCCCCGACAAGACGCAGAAAACCAATCTCTTCCCAGGTGGCTATACGGCTTGAGTTAGAGTCGTTTTTTATAATCTCCAGGACTTTCAGGGCCTGTTTGAAGCTTCCTGCCGGGTTGGAAAAAGATTCGCAAAAACCGCTGATCCCGCAATAGATCTTAAAGTCATGAGAAAGGCAGGAACTGGTGAAGAAGTCTTCTATCCTGTCCTTGATAGAAAACAGGAAATGATCAGATTCCTTATTATTGCATGGCAAAAAAACAATCGTGCGGTCTAAGCCCATATCTGTCATAGAAGAAGGGCATATGCTTTTCAAAGTTTGAAGGAGCGGTTTTAATATTTTTCCTCTCTGGAACTCTTCCTGTGTCAGGCTATTCAAGGAAAATTCAGGGGGGTCGACCCCTTTTGTCTTAATGACCATTACATAACCACTCTTGTTAAGATCAAGATCGAAAAGCTTGGCTCTTCTTTCGAGGTCCCCATCAATCAAGGTGTTTCCCGAAAGCAGTTCCTGGAAGAAAAAGTTTCTGAAACGGATCTCGATCTGTTTGTTCGATTGTTGCCTTTGGACAATATAGCGACAGATCGTACCGGCATGGTAAAGAGCCTCTTGAGTCAGATTAATGGTTGGTGAAGAAATAGTTTCGTCAACAAAGATATGGAAAAATATTTGCCCGAAAATATTTACGGGAAAGCAGACCAGTTTTTTAGAAGTTTCTTCTACCGGGGTTTGTTTCAGATATTCCCCGAATTTTTCTGCGCCTTTGGAAGCACAGGATTCGATGGAAGAATAATGGCTTATTAAAACGATTTTCCTGTTTAGAAGCTTGGAAAGTGTCTCGATCACATCGACAATACTGTCATTACAAGATATGGATTCGGTGAGCTCGTGATGGATCTCCTGGCTTCGGCGCAAAATGGAGGCTTGTTTGTTCACAATATAGCTCAATGCAGGATAGATAAAATCATCGAAAGTAAAATGCTCCGGCAGCAAGATAATGGGGAAACCTGCTTCGTCGGCAAAAAAAGCGGCTTCGGGGGGGAGAGAACCCAGGAATCTTTTAATCTTTATTCCAAAACCGGCCGATTTCTTGGCATCAAGAGTACGGATATAGTTTAATAATCCGACCGGATCATCACGCCATATGTAACCGGACGATAAAACTATTTCACCGCCTTTGGCCCAATCTGCTCCATCAGGCGAATCATTGGCCGTGACATTCTTGACTACCCTGTCAAGGCCCTTTTCCCCAGCGATTAATATTACCTGTTCCAACTCCGGGATCTCAAGCAGTTCCCTCAAAGGGATCATTCAAATACTCCAGAAAATATGAAATAGATAACCCCAGTTTCCTGTGGATAAAGTACCACGTTTGTCCACTAAAGACAAAAAACCAGCCTATGAAATGTACTGAGGAAACATTGTAAATAGATGATGCAGTCCCTTATAGTTTAAATATTACTGCAAAAGGGGGTGATTTGTTGTGAGAAAGCATGTTTCAGTTTTCGAACCCTTTACTCTGTTGGTCAGCGTCCTGGTAACAGTTTTTGTGGCTTTGGTCTGCATGACTATCATGGGTCGTTTGGGCATTGTGCCTAATACTTCTATTATCGGAGCTTTGGTGGCTATCACTTTAGGGCGGACCTTGGCGAGTAATTTCCGTTCCCTGGATCGTCAGAATCTTGTCCAGACTATGACCTCTGGGGGTGGATTCGGAGCCGGCAATGCAATTTTTGTCCCAGTTGCCACGGTTTTCCTTATGGGAAGGGTGGATCTTACCGTTCCTATCCTTGTAGGTGCTGGTTTTGGCGCCCTTGTCAGTGTATGGATGATAGGTAAAATTTACGATTCACCGCCGTTCCCGGCTTCGTATCCATGGCCTCCCGGAGTGGCTACATCGGCCGCCATCATTGCCGGTGATGAGGGCGGGAAAAAAGGGAGAGAACTTTTGGTAGGGCTTTCTGCCGGGATACTGGGAGGAGTCTTTAAAATCCCAATGGCAGGGTTTGGGATAGCTTTCATTGCAGATTCATGGGCTATGGTAGCCCTAGGAGTAGGTCTTATTTTGAGAGGTTATTCGGTCAGCTTGTTCAATGGTTTTGACCTGGGCACGACTTACATCCCCCATGGGATCATGATCGGTGGTTCAATTGCCCAGCTATGGCAGACAGCAAGGGTCCTTCTTGGGAACAAGGTTGACGTAAAGAGCAATAGTACCGAGGAACCTGGTACTACTGTGTCCCAGGCTGTTGCCCGTAAGGCTATAGTCCAAAGCATAGGACTTTTTACTATAGGTGTAGCCTCAATAATCCTTCTGGGGGGGATTATGTCTGACCTTTCCATGGGCAAGCTCATTCTCTACCTTGCCTGGGGGAGTATCGGGGCGTGGCTTACAGCGATCCTGTGCGGGATGTGCGCAATGAACTCAGGGTGGTTCCCTTCCACGTCCATCGTGGTCATCTTTTTGATGATCTCTATCGTAATGGGGTTCCCGCCCATTGTTCTTGCCGTTCTTGCAGGGTATTTCTCCGCGACTGGCGCATGCTTCTCTGATATGGGCTATGACCTGAAAACAGGGTGGCTCCTTCGCAGGCGCGAAGGTTTCGACCTTGAATATGAGCTTGAAGGTAGAAAGCAGCAAGTGATAGCAGAACTGATAGGAGTTTTCGTCGGCATTCTCGCAGTTGCCGCAGTTGGACAGATCTACCTGAATCAAGGCCTGATACCACCTTTCCCCAAGGTTTTCAAAGCCGCCATTGAAGCTGGTACAAGCCCCTCTATCTTGAAAACAATGGCTATATGGGCAATCCCAGGAGCATTGATCCAATTGGTGAGCGGTCCAAAAAGGGCCATGGGGATACTTCTTGGAGTTGGTCTTCTGATAAAGAGTCCCTTGTACGGCATTTCATGCATTGTTGGCGTGATCGTAAGGTTTTTCTGGGAAAAGAAAATGGGCGGAAGAGAAGTTGCCCAGATAAGGGCAGCAGGGATCGTTGCCGGCGATGGGATTTGGGGATTCTTCAATGCGCTGTGGCGGACATTCGCCTGATGAGGAGAGGATAACTGAATGGCCACCAAGCTTGGGGTGTTACTTATAGGGCAAACACCTAACAAACCTTATGAGGCTTTTTTCAGGTCCTGTCTGCCGGGAGAAATTGATATCGAAATGGTTGGAGCCCTTGATGGACTTGATTTTGATGAAGTCCTTTCCCTCAAGCCCAAAGCGGGAGAGGAAGTGTTGTTTACAAGGGTGGGCGAGAATATCCCTGTGAACTTATCCGCTCACCAGGTCCATTCCAGAATGCAGGGCAAGCTGGACGAGCTTGATTCAAGAGGCGTTTCAGCTATTGTGGTCGTTTGCACAGGAGATTTTCCTTTCCTGCATTCTGAAACCCCGTTGTTATTTCCAGGAATATTGCTTAGCAATAATGTTTACGCCATAGCAAGTAAAAAAATGCCCATTGGCGTAATGCTCCCATTGGTGGAACAGATCGGGGCAAATCTCAGTAAGAAGTGGTACCGAGAAGGAATAGCCGTCTCATTTGCCGCTGCAAGTCCACAAAGCCATCCCGATGTTATTACGAAAGCAGCAGCAAGCCTGAAGGAGCAAGGCGCCAGGCTCATCGTCCTTGATTGCATGGCCTATACCTCAAAAGATAAGGAGGTTATCAGATCAGCTACAGGATGCATGGTAATCTCGGCCAGGACCCTGTTGGGCAACATAGTCAGAGAGCTTTTTCAGGATTAGGGGGTTATGTAGTGGGTAAGACCAGAATCGGGTTGATAAGAGTCCTTACCAAGCCTATCGAATATTTCAGCAGGATGGATCTTTATCTTGAAGAGCTCTGGCCTGGTATCAGTATAGAAAGTGAAATAATACCTGATCAGCCAGAGGGTGTTTTTAACGAATCTTCCTTCAGGATAGCTGAACCAAAGGTCTTTCAAGCCTGTCTGAGGTTGGAGAAAATGGGATTTGACGGTGTAGTGATCAACTGTGCGATGGATCCCGGCCTGGAAGATGCTTCGAGGGAATGCAAAATTCCTGTCTTCGGTGCAGGTAATTCAGCTGCCTGTCTGGCCAGAGCGACGAACAGGCCTGTCGGGATCTTAGGATTAGTGGAGGAAGTACCGGCCGGTATTCAGAAAATTCTGGGGGAAATGGTAGCATCTTCGGTTTCTCCGAAAGGTGTCTGCAATGTCCTTGATCTCTGGACTGAAGAGGGACGAAAAGCGACAGTAGAAGCTTCAGAGAAGCTTATCGCTCAAGGAGCAAGATCGATACTTTTGGCCTGTACCGGTATGACACCTCTTGGATTGGCTCATGAGCTTAGAGGCAGGTCGGGAGTTCCAGTGTTCGATCCTTTGATTTCAGCCTTGACTCTTCTTTCTATCGTGCTCCGTTCCGACATTGAGCAGAAGACACTCTTATTTAGAGAAAAATCAAAACTTCTTTGAGAGGTGGAAATGATATGGCTACCTTTCAGCTTTTATCAAGACAGGATCTGGAGGATTTTGTTCGCGGGGTCATTTTTCTTGGAGTTGGTGGCGGCGGAAGAGGGGAAGACGGGTTAGCCCACCTGAATGTGGCAATGGATGAAGGGATCCCGCTTGGCTTTACTGATATAGGGGATATTCCTGACGAGGAGTGGTTATGCGTAGTTTATGGGATGGGTTCGATCGCTCCTGCCGAATTATCAAAAGACAAACCCTACGGTCTTGAGACAAAGATCGTTCGAAGACCAATGGTTGAAGCATTAAAAGCACTGGAAGATTTTGCGAAGGTCAAAATTGGTGTAGTAGCTATCTTCGAACCGGGGGGGGCCAATTCCCCTAAAGCCCTGGATGCTGGAATGAGGTTTGGTGCTCTTGTGCCTGACGGAGACTTTTGTGGCAGAGCTGTACCTGAATTGCATCAAACACTCGCCGCCATTAAAGGTATCTCACCTTTCCCCATGGCTATCTGTGACGACTGGGGACATAAGGTATACCTTGTAAATGCTCCGACCCTGCATTCCGCAGAGGCTATCGGGAAAAATATCAGTGTAATTACTAAAGCGCCGGATCCGTTAGCGACCTGTGCGCATGCTGCCTATCTCATGAGAATGTCACTTGCCAAGGAAGTAATGGTTGGCGACACCATGAGCTATGCCCTGAAAATTGGAAGAGCTGTAAGGCTGGCCAGGGAGCAAGGGAAAGATCCAGTAAGCGCAGTTGCAAAGGAGTCCGGCGGGAAAATGCTTTTGAAGGGGATCGTAAAAGAAGTCGAATGGGAGAGTTCGAAGGGGTACATGTCAGGAACTACCCATATAGTCGGTGAAGATAAGCAGCAGTATTCCGTTTGGTTCAAGAACGAGAATCATCTTGTCTTATCAGGAGACAAACCTATTTGCATGAGCCCTGATCTTATCCACATACTTGATTCGGAGACGGGAGAGCCCATAACAAACACAAAGATCCAAAAAGGCTTGAATGTATCGGTGCTGGCTACAGCAAATCATCCTTTCAGGACCAGTGAGGGCATTAAAGGTCTTTGCCCGGAATACTTTGGCTTGAACTATCCTTATGTTCCTTTTGAGACGATCTAAAGTGAGAAGAACTGAATAAACAATAACACCAGGTGTAATATCATCTTTAGCCATTGCGGTTGTTTTAGATTCAGCCCCGCTTCGAAAGAAGTGGGGCTTCTTATAATGCCCCTTGGCCCAATGTTAGAGTATCTGAAAAATCCAGGCTTTTTAAAGATAAATGCCTAATCTTATTGTTTTCTAGTATGAGGGAAGCCGGAACCAGGAAGGGGTTGGGTCAAATTCTCCCCTTTGCTGCTTTATCGATATCTTGTTCCCCCCCTTTCTGCCGCATTACCTCCTTGGGTAAGATAAAGAGGGAAACATTTCAAGAGAGCGGGGGGTCGAGATATGCTCGCTTATGTTCTTCCTTGAGCCTTCTTGGAGAAGCAAGGGTCAAGATTCATGATTATATTTTTTGATCAACCACTACCACCTTATGGCAGGGTTTGCTTAGAGAGCCTTTCCCTGATTGAGAAGAATATTAGAGTTCTTATGTAAGTTTTTTCAACGGAACAAATGAAAACAGGACAGGGAGCGGCAGTCTCCCGACTACCTATCCCTGTCCCCAAGATAGGAAAAGATGCAAAAACAAGAACTTTTTTGCTCTTTTCTATCGCCGCATGTGGTTTGGCAACCACATAACAGATTCCGGGAAAATGGTAATGATTATAAGGAAAAGGATCATAATTCCTATAAAAGGCAGAACTGCCATCATGATCTTCCCTATTGGTATGTCCTTTGAATACCCACTTGCAATATACATGGCCAGACCGACTGGTGGGCTAACAAAACCTATCATGGACGCTACAATAACTATTACCCCGAACCACACCGGATCGAACCCCATAGACAAAAGGATGGGCAGAAGAAGAGGAATAACGAGACAGACTATTGCCATGGCATCAATGACCATCCCCAGAAGAAGGAAAAGCACGTAAGTTCCTCCTAGTATTACCCATTTGTTCTGTGAGAAATCCAGGATTACCTCTGTAATGTTCGTTGCAATATCGGTATAGATCAATACATAACCTATCATGTATGTACCTATGATCAACATCATTATTGAACTGGTGCTGGTGGCGATATTCGTGAAAATTTCCTTCATGGTTCCCAGTTGGACCTTCCCTTTAAAGAGAGCGATCAGAGTAGCTCCAATGCAGCCCAGTGCTGCAGCCTCACTAGGTGTAGAAACTCCCATGTAAATGAATCCAAGGACCAGTACCATAAGGATGATTATGCTGATAACGTTCTTAAGGGAACTCAAACGCTCGATCCAGGGGGATTTTGGAACCCGCGGAGCAAACTCGGGCTTCAGCCATGCGAAAATGGCTATATAGGCCATGAACATCACCGTGAGCATTATTCCTGGGATGACTGATGCTATGAATATCTTGCCTATAGAGGTTTCGCTAATGACCCCGTAAAGAATTCCAGTGTTGCTCGGGGGGATAAGTGTCCCAAGGGGTCCAGCTGCAGCGATGATGGCGGTTGCAAAAATGCCGTTGTATCCGGACCTGCGCATCTCTGGGATAGCAATGCTTCCAATCGCTACAGTAGTAGCTATTGATGAACCTGTAACAGCTCCGAACATCGAGCATGCCGCGACGCTGGCCATACCCAGGCCTCCTGGGAGATGCCCGAACCATTTTTTCATGGTCTCAAATAGTTCTTCCGTTACCCCGGTTGTTTTTATTATCTCTGCCATTAGCATGAACAAAGGTATGGTGAGGAGAGAAAAACTAGTTCCCTGTTGAAAAATGATAGAAACAACCTGATTTATGGCAGATCTCGGGAGAAGAAGCATGATCACTCCCAGGCTGCTGGCCATCATGACTATGGCTACTGGGATCCCAGCTACCAACAGAACAACGAAAATCATGAAAAGGATAATTCCTATGACGTGCCATTCCATCAGTACGACCACCTTCCAGGCTTGTCTCCTCTATTTCGCAACTGGCTGATTCCCAATATTAAGAAAGTGTTTTACTACAAGCAAAAAGTTTTGAAGGGATATCAATATCGAACCGAAAGGTATTATGAATAACGGCATCCACATTGGTGTTCGCATCGCAGTATTTTGTGTCCAGCCTTTCGAGAAGCAGAAAAGAGTATATTTTGCGGAATACCAGGCAATTACAGCAAACAGCGTGAAAGACACAAGATGACCAAACATTTTTAGCCTGTCCTGATTGCGTCCTGACATCAGGCTTGTTATGACATCCACCCTTATGTAAAGATCTTCCCTGAAAGCGTAGGCGGCACCCAGGAAAGTCCCATACAGAAGGCAATACTGGGCCGTTTCCAAAGCCCAATCCCTGGGGCTGTTCAGGAAGAACCTGCAAAAGACATCATAGGTGGTTATAATGGCGGCAATCATTAGAATGGCACCGCCCAACCTGGCCAACCATTTATGTAATTGCTCCAGCCTGCTTGTTAATGCTTCCATTCAGCAGTCCCCCAAACAATTTAAGACTAACGGATTATAAAAATTTATTTTCTGTACTTCATGACCTGTGCCATCATGTTAAGCATCGTCATGGCTGCCAATCGACAAGTAATGCCAGCCGGGTCATATTGAGGGGCGACTTCCACGAGATCAAAACCCACGATCTCCCCCATTTGACAGATGCCGGATAGCATATCACTAACGTCGTTGTAGTTCATACCTCCAGGTGAAGGGGAACCTACACCTGGCGCGATAGACATATCAAAGCCGTCTATATCTATTGAAACGAAATATTTGTTTGCTTTAGGAATCCTGGCGAGAACTCCTTGAGGTCCCAGTTGCTGCACGTCCCTGGAGGAGATAAGGACACTCCCATAGGTCATGGCATCTTCAAAATCTTCGCGTCGGCTTGAACCCAGCCCCCTCAGTCCTATCTGTGCCATTTTGTCTATATGATCCATTTCAGAAAGCCTTCTCATGGGGCTTCCATTTCCGTAACGTTGGGGTCCGACGTTGTTCGTCCAGTCCAGGTGAGCGTCAAACTGGATCACACTTACCTTGCTACCCAGGCTTTCAAGAGCCCTACCTATCGGTATGGTAATTGAATGGTCACCTCCCATAACCGCTGGAATGGCCCCTTTCTCGAGTATCTTTCGGATGGACCATTCAATGCTTTGGAAGGAGTACTCTATATCACCGTGTAGGACATCTGCGTCACCACAGTCGACGATCTTTATTGGAGCCGCAAGGAGTTGTTCTTTGTTTTCAGGGTCATAAAATCCGGCATCTCCTCTGGCGTAATGCGTAGAAACTTCCCTGATACGACGGGGTCCGAGTCTGGAGCCCGAAAGGAAGCCGACTCCTACATCGTAAGGAACGCCAAGCACAGCGATATCCGCATCCAGATTTTCAATGTTGTCACAAATGGGATATTTTGCAAATGAACATATTCCTGTAATGGGCTGATTCAATCTTTGCATTGCCAAGCCTCCTAATAAGGTCTTAACGATCTTCCAAAGTCTCTTGCGATCCTTACAGAATCAACAAAACAAAAGGGAAAGGTCATGTTAAAAAGTTACGACCTTTCCCTTGGACAACAATAACAATATTTACAGCTAATAAGGTTTTCCTTCAACTTCGGGGAAAAGGTCGTAATCCACACCCTGCCTGGATGCTGGCACAGCACAGTAAAAAAATACATGTGGATCGTCTGAAACACATTCGACATTCCATTTTGTGCCTTTCTGAACATAGACAATGTCTTGGGGTTTCGCTTCGAAAGTGTAATTCTCATGGTCCCAACGGCTGCCCTCGCAGGTGTATCGACCCACTCCCTGTAGAACGACCAGAAACTCGTGGTACCAGTAAAGGTCCCCGAAGCTTTCGCCTGGTTCCAGTTTGTTGACGCCGGCACGAAAACTAAGATCTTTAGCGGTGACAAACCTTTTCATCCAGAGCTTCCCGATATTAGGGCTCTCAAAGTCATTATCATTCCAGGAATATTTCTCAAGCATTTATTAACACCTCTTCGGCGGTTTGGTTTTTTCCTGCCCTCGTCAATCAATCTCTTGCAAATTAAGCCTGAAGTTAGTCAATCCCTAAAATTCCATCGGGTAATCCTGTAGAATCTCCCAGAAAGCCTGAGCTTCTTTGCTTGAATTTTGCAGGTAATCATCCCTGATCTTTTTGGCTTCAGCCATCCATGTTGCCTTATCCACTTCTGACCATTCCATCATTGTGCAGCCGAGTTCTTCCGTTGCTTCTTTGAAGCCTGCCTCCTCGGCCTGATGGATAATATTATTTGCGACAACGGAATAGGCTTTGGCTTCATTGATGACGATTTCCTGAATGTCCTTGGGGAAGCTATCAAAAGTGTCCTTGTTCATAACCACGAACCCGATGCATGGAATGGGTGTCTTGTAGATATATGGCAGAACATCGTTGAGCTTGTTTGATCTCCAGGAAAGAACACCGGTCATTGCTCCTTCTATAAGACCTGTTTCCACAGACATGTATATCTCGCTTGTGGACATTTTCACCGGGACCATCCCGACAGCTTTCTGCATGTCAATTGGGAAAATACCAGATCCGCGAGCTTTCATTCCCTGCATTTCTGCAAGACTTTCCTTCTTTTCCTTGACGAAAAGGACATTGGGTAGGTAGTCGTAGGTATACAGGTACACGAGATTTTCCTTCTCCAGTCGCTCTGTAAGAAGGTCACGGGCAGCCTCGCCTACCTCGCCAGACTTCTTGCTATCAAAGGAGAGAGGGACACTTCCAAGACCGATTACATCTACTTGTCCGACAAGGTAATCCGAAAGCAGGTCCGTTACATCCGCAACTCCCATGGCTGTTGATGTAAACTGGTCGGAACCCGAGCAAAGAGAGGCATTGGGATAGAGTTTTATCTCCACTTGGCCGTTTGTCGCTTTCAGGATCCTATCAGCAAAACCTTGAGCGACCTTTGAGTAGGGATGCTCGGCTGTCGCGTAGGTGGCGTGCTTCAACTGCCACTTGGCCGCAGCAGTTGCATCATCCGCGATGGCAAATGTAAATGCCATCATTAGCAAAACCAGAACAATCAGACAAAAACCTCGACCCTTCATTTTACCGACCTCCTCATTTTCAAAATTTTCCTTTAAACGGTTAGTTCCCAAAATGAAATGGCGACCTCGAATCACGAAAAGGCATGAAACCATTTTTTTAACCCTATCACCTTGCTTATTCAAAGTAATCGTGTATGTCAACAGAGTTTTTTGAATTTTTTGGATATTTGGTAGTTAGGAACAGAATGGGAAGAAAAAAGAAATGGAATTGCTAAAAAATTTTGATGTCTTTGTTAAGATAATACAATTTGAGGGCAATGGAAATTTGCAGTCGGATTTCCGGATCTTCCAGGCTGAAGGGAACTAGGTCGGAAATCGCACTTAACCTGTAGCGGACCGTGTTGTAATGAACATGCATGTCCTTGGCGGCAGATTTCAGATTCCACCCATGCCTGGATAATGCCTCGAGAGTCTCAAGGTGGCGAATAGTTTCTGATGTATCCAGATTTTTCAGGCCTCCAAGGTATTGTTCCACAAAGTGTCTGATCTCCTCTTTGTTGGATTTGTTGCTCGATGCGGTGATCAATAATCGCATTATTCCCATTTTGGTCCAGACAAATAATGCGTCTTCTATATTTGAAGATCTAACGAATTCTATGCATTTCTTTGCTTGTTTGTAACTTTGCGCGACATTGAAAATGTCATCTATTGAACAACCGATCGCAACGGAAAGCGAGCAGTTAGACTCCGCCAAAAAGCCGGACTTGAATTCCCCTATCAGGTTTTCAAGTATTGAGAGGTTTTTTTCGGGGTCAGGATAAAGACTTACAAGGATGACCATTTTCCCGCCAATGGCCGTGTAATGTACCCGGCCGAATTTCGTCTTGAGAAAACGGTATATTCTGGCATAGAGATCTTCCCTTGTTGACAAGCCGGCCAAAACCGGAGGTTCTGAAACTGGAACCTTGTTTTTCCCCTCATAAGGAGTTGCGTTGTCTCTGTCTATTACCATGACGGTGTAAGGGGGAAGAAAGGACGTTCCGAAGAAGGATGCCATTTTTTCTTCCATTGTGTAGTCTTCCCTATGGATATGATCGAACATCAAGTCCTTAAGGAACGAGTTCTTGTACCTGAGTTCGACTTGCCTGACTGCCTTTTCTCTCTGCAAATTCAGGACGATAGCGGTCTTTGAAAAATTGATGGAAGAATGCCAACTGATGGGGATTTCCTGTTCCTTTGGGCTGTCTATAATAATGAGACCGAAATACTCCCCTGCAACGTCTAACGGGAAGACATGAAACAATCTCTGCAACTCCTGGAGAGGCTTCGAAATGATGCTCTCGTAAAATATGTTGTTCTCATCCGTAACATAGGAGGTCTGTTTCTGAAGATCAAGATATGCCACATCGGCGCTTATTAAAACCTTCAAATGCTGCAATATTTCGTTTATCCCTTTACCCATGACCATCATTTCCAAAAAAGAACCTGCGACATAATCCTGGTAATTGAATTGCCCGGAAGGGCTGTGTCCCGATCTCAGACTACTTTTCGAAAGAACCTCCATTATCTCGGTAGTTACTTCCGAAAAGGAACAATCCATTGGAAGGGAAAATAAGGGGAACTCAAGTTCGTCTGCAATTTCCAACACTTCTTCAGGTAAGGTATGTATGAATCTTCCAAGTTTTATGCCCAAAGCAGAAACGTTCCTGTTATTAAGTTCAATGATGAGATCCTTGATCTCCAGGGGGTTTTCGCGCATAACGTAGGCAGTAGTCATCATAAGCTCTTCGCCTAGCATCCAGCGTGCAATGTCAGGAGTGTCAACTACGTTTATCCTGCTGACCTTTCTGGTTTCAGCACCTTTGACTCCTGCTAACAAGGTGCATTTCTTCATTGTTGGAAGCCGGAGAACTTCCGCGACGGTGATCCATGGTCTTTGCATGTAAAAACAACCTTTCCCTCAAGGAGTAGTCCCAAGACGACTCTGGTATTCACCTATAGGTTTTGTACCGGAGCACAAAAAATTATATCTCCTGAAGAATATTTTAGCCAAACTTCTGTATTTATTTCTTAGATAGATTGGTGAGAAAATTCGGTGAAAATGGGGAAACAGGCCTTAGATCTCTACGTTTGGAGGGGAAATAGCAACTGCTTAATAAATGAATTTCTTGAAAGGCTATTACAACTAAGAGCAATAACATTCTTTATCTTTTTCCAGGTGATATCTGGGAGAACGAACAGAAGGTATCTAAACATCGTTCCAGTTCACACAAGAAACTTTTCCTTTCCTTGCTTTGCCCTCCGAAAGATAGGGAGGATGGATAATATCTGCCTCACATGCCCGACCGCTATAGCCCTTGATGGTGGAGAGCCTTTCTTAATAATTGCTACTGGTTTATGGAACACATCAATAACTCTGGATGTGAAACTTTGCAAAAGGGTTCTACGGGATTCTGGACGGAGTCTATCATTAGCTGCGGTTCAGCAAAGCAAAGATGAGGGAAGAGCATTCAATTGAAAAGACAGAGTTATTGTCAAATCTGGTGTATGGGGTCTCAAGCGGCGTCCCTGTCTGGCTGATCTTTATCCCGAACGCCGTCTTTGAAAACGATGCCTTCGATAACTTCGCCGATAAGATCGAACCCCTTGATACGTTTCCACCTCTTTTCAGCTGACTGGATCAGCTTGAAGACCATTGCCAGCGTCGTTTCTCTTGATCCGCAGTTTCTCGTCTTTGCGGTTCTCAGCCTTACCGTTGAAAATGTAGATTCTATAGGGTTCGTGGTTCTTATGTGGATCCAGTGCACTGCCGGGAAGTCATAGAAGGCCAGAAGATCTTCCCTGTCTTTTCTCAGGCATTCCGTCGCCTTGGGGTATTTGTCGCCGAAACGGTCCAGGAATCTGTCGAAGGCTTTTTCAGCCTCTTCTTTTGTCTCTGCCATCCATATTTCCTGAAGCGCGGCCTTTGCCTTCGGCTGCAAGGATTTTGGCAAGCAGTTCAGGATGTTGGCAGTCTTGTGTACCCAGCAGCGTTGTCTTAGGGTTGCGGGAAAGACCTTTGCAAGGGCATTCCAGAAACCCAGGGCTCCGTCACCAACTGCCAGCTTCGGTCCTGTCTCAAGCCCTCTGCTGCGGAGGTCGCTCAAGAGTCCATACC
>Ga0068714_10003948_pt1 | contig 17068 bp, 14 predicted proteins | sample MTBNYHSulfiMetaG_FD_62988 | JGI IMG/M metagenome (GOLD analysis project Ga0068714, IMG submission 62988) | Enrichment culture microbial communities from rom New York Harbor, USA that are MTBE-degrading - MTBE-NYH (New York Harbor Sulfidogenic)... | ecosystem: Environmental > Aquatic > Marine >...
CCCTCGTCCTCAGGGGACCTTCAAAAGACCTGAACCGGTCCCCGTCGTCCTGCGGGACCTCCACCGCGGGCGCTTGCAGGCCCAACCGGAGCCAGACGTCGAGGGCAGTGCTCCTTAATAGGAGGCGATGCTTTCAATCGAGCGAGGACCAACATGGACGCCTATCTGTTCGACCTTGGCAACGTGATCGCCGGATTCGACCACTGGATCTTCTGCCGGCGACTGGCCCGGCAGGGCTCTCCCCTGTCCGCGGAGGAGATCCACCGCATCGTGTTCCGGGAGGGGTTCAACGACCGCTTCGAGACCGGCGATCTCGGCGGCGAGGCGTTCTACGAGCAGCTCAAGGACCGCCTGGAACTCTCCGCGGGCCCGGACCGGTTCCGGCGGATCTGGTGCGAGATCTTCTGGGAGAACCCGGGCATGGGAGCCCTGCTCTCGACCCTGGCCACCCGGGCCCGCCTCGTGCTGGTCTCCAACACCAACCCCTGGCACCTGGAGTACGTCCGGGAGCGCACGCGCCTCTTGGAACCGTTCCACCGCCTGGTCGTGAGCCACGAGATCCGGGTGCGAAAGCCGGACCCCGGCTTCTTCCGGGCGGCCCTGGACGCGGCCGGGAGCCCCCCGCAGCGGTGCCTCTACTTCGACGACATGGAGGAAAACGTGCAGGCCGCAGCGAGGCTCGGCATCCCCTCGGTGCACTTCCGCTTCGCCGGTCCGCCACCCCCCAGCGACCCGACCCTATGCCCGCAGGACGAGCAACCCGGTTGCTAGGCCCTGAAGATGGGTACGCCGGACCGAACGTGTTCTCCGTCAAGCAGGTACTTGTGTACCGGCGACGTGAAGCGACCCAGATGCCCTCGCTCGAGAGCGAGCAGCAGGACAGAACGGTGCGCGGCGACCTCATCCTCCTGCTTGCGCCACCGCCAGAAGTCGCACCACATATCCTGTGGCAGGAACACGCTGTGAAGGGCCGGACAGAGCGCCCTCAGCCGAGTGAGCGCTTGCGCCGCCGACTCGACGCGCAGATACGGGGCTTCGAGACATGCACACGGCTGCACGTATCGCTCCTGTCGTAGGCGCATGTGTGTAGCTTCAGGGTCCCCCGGCCCTCACTATTCGACGCCGCTGCACGCGGTCCACTTCTGTGCCAAGTGTGACCAGAATTCCTTCACCTCTTGAGCATACTGAACGATGTCCTCCTGGGTGCGGGCGCCACACGGGTGGAGCAGGGGTCCACGCACTGCATCGGGCCGCCCGGTTTGGAAGGAGAGGCCCCAGGCGGAAACAGCGGACCGGACGGCATCCAGGGAACGGTCGTCACGTGGCCCTGACGGACCTGGGGAAGGGCGCGTTTGACCCGGCCGCCCAGGGATTGCCGAAAACGAAGCACAGCGTGAAATGCTGAAGAACGAGGCGAGCTTCGAACGCCGGTTGACTGACGAAGCATCCGTTCAACGCAGCAGCCCGCACGTCTTCAACGGTCTGTCAAGGACTCCAGGTAGGCTTCGATCCGGTTCATGGTGGGCGCCTCGGCGTACTGGCGGGGGTCGGTCATGTCCGCCTCGATCACGAGCCCGGGGATACCCGTCTCCTGCGTGAGCCGGTCCCGGATCATGTACTGCCCCAGGGAATAGGGCTTGCAGCTCCGGTCGGAGTGCATGAGAAACCCGTCCGCACGGTACTTCTCCAGCATGTTCTTGAGGATCCGCACCCGTTCGGGAAACCCGTTGTTGATGTAGGGCAGCAGGTAGGCCTTGGCCAGTTCCCGGAGCACGGTCTTCCTGTCCAGGCCGTTCTCGCCTCCGGTGTAGACCTGGGCCCGCCAGGAGTCGGTGTAGGTGGCCGCCACCAGGCAGGTCTTCCACTCCGCCAGCCGCTCGCTCAGGTCCCGCAGGTTGAACCAGATGGGCAGGTTGTCCCAGAGCAGCCGGTGCCGCTCCTCGGGAATGGCCCCGAAACCGTTCTCGATCCGCTCCTCCAACTCCTGCTTGAGGACCTTGTAGTAGTCGATGCAGCCCTGCGTGCCCCGCAGGGTGACGGTGGGCCCGATGTGGATGAAGGCGTCGAAGCAGCTCATGGGCGCCGGCGAGTGGCGGGCCGTGTCCAGGATCTCCCCCCAGAGGTTCGTGGTCTCCATGGACTTGACCAGCACGTCCAGAAAACGGTCGTCGTCGAACCTACGCCCGGTCTGGACCACCAGGAAGTCGATCAGTTCCTGGAGCTGGCCTCCGGCGTACTCCACGATGTGATCCTCGAGCCCCTGGCGCAGGAACGGCATGTCCACCATGAACACGGGGCAGCCGTAGATACGGCTCACGGCCTCGTACCACTTCACCACCGTGGTGCAGATGTTGTTGCAGGCCACCATGAAGTCCGGTTTCGGGAGGCCGAACACCGGGCTCTTGCCGGTGTGGATCGACCCGATGTCGGTGCGGGCGTAGGAGCACAGGTCCGCGGAAAACCCTCGTTCCTCCGCGGCCCGCTGGAGTTCCTCGCCCATGCGCTGCACGCCGCACATGGCGGCGTGGTTCTCCGGGTAGATGGGGATCACGTCCATGGCGTGCAGGATCTCCACGGGCGCCCCGCTCGTCACCCAGGCCACCTGTTTGTTGTTCTGCTCCGCGGTCTTGGCGTCGATGTAGTAGGCGGTCATCAGCTCCTTCATCTTCTTGAAGGAGTTGAGCCTTCTGGCGTCCAGCAGACCTTCTTGCATGGTTGGGTCCCTCTCGCAGGTTGTCAGGATCCTTTTCACCCGGCCGCGGCGGGTGGCCTGCCGCGGCACGGCCCCGGCCCGTCCCGGGAGGCGGGCAACTCAGGGCACGCCCGGCGGGCCGGAGGGCCTCCTCCCCTTCAGTGTCTCCACAAACGCCTCCACACGCGTGCGGATGGGGCCGGGGACGCCCATGCCCAGCTCGGTCTCCAGCAGGAGCACGGGAATCCCCTCCTTTTCCAGGTCCTGCTTCAGGCCGGGATAGTCGAAGTACTCCGGCTCGCAGAACTTGGTGGCAAACACGAGCACCCCCTCGGCCCCGGTCTCCCGCGCGCGCCGGACCAGGGCCGCGCCGCGGTCCCGGCCGGGGTCGTGCAGCGTGCTGCACGCGGGATACCCGGTGTAGCCCTGGGCCAGGGCCGCCATCGGGTCGTCCCCCGATTCCGGCACCTCGATGGCGTAGTACAGGCCCCCCATGCCCATGTCGTCGCCCAGCACGCGCAGGCCCACCTCCTCCAGCATGTCCACGATGGCCGCGGGCCGGGGCATGACGCCGGTGAGAAGCACCGGGACCGCCCCTGCCGAACCCGCCTGCGCCCGCGGCTCCCCACCCGTCCCGCCACCGGGAACTCCCGCCGAACGGGAAGCCAACAGAGCACGCAGCAACTCGCTGTGCTCCTGCCGGGGCATGCAGCACGAGGCCTGCACCACGTCGAGCATCTGCCTCGCCGTGAGGAAGGCCGGATCGCTTGCGCGCACCCGGTCCACCTCCCGCAGGAGGCGCCGGTTCTCGTTGTAGACCCGGATGCTCGCCCGCAGCGCGTCGCCGGAAACGGGCTTGCCGGCGAGAGACGCCAGCTCCCCTTGGAGCCGGCCCAACTCCGCGGCCAGATAGACCCGCACCCGGTCGGCATCCACCTTCCGGGGAAACACCAGCTGGAAGCAAGGACGGTCCACGGTCATCTTCCAGATCTCCGAGAGGTTCTGAAAGGCGTCGCAGACGAACGGAAACAGAAACCCGTCGCACACGGAAAGGGCATCCCGCAGGGCCAGCTCCAGTGCGGTCCGCGCCACGGAGCAGGCAAAGCTCTGGATCTTCGCATCGGCGCGGCTCACCGGGACGTCGGCCCCCCAGATCCCGGCGGGGAGCATCCCCGCCGCATGGACCATCTCCTCGGGCACGAACGGAGGCATGCAGGAAAGACACCCCACCACCTTACCCCCCGTGCGTTGCTTCCACGCGTGCAGGGCACGAACGGGGTTTGCGGCATCTTCGGCCACTCTTGCCAATACGGCATCGCGGTCCATCGGCTCTCCCTTGAGAATCGGTTCTCGTTCCGGCGGGTTGTTTCGGGGTTTTCAAATTGACATGAACGGGGGGGAAAACTAGAATTGCCCTGTTCTCTCCACCTCTTCCGCCGCCCTGTTGGATGGTTTCGCCGTTTGGATCTGTCGGTTCGCCTCGATTCCGACACATACCCAGCGAGATGACATCATGGGACCCGAAAAGAAAAGCGCCCCCCCTCCCCTCAGAAAATACCGGGAAAAGAGCAAAAAACCAAGTGCCATCGCCGCGGACCAGAACCTGCTCATTCAGTTGCTCGGTACGGCGAAGAAGGACCCCAAGCAGACGGTCCTTCAGGGTTGTGCGTTCGGTGAGAAGGGGGATCTCTCCTACGGGGATTTCCTGGATCTCGTGGAGCAGACGGCCGCCGGCCTGCTCCGGTTGCAGGTGCACAAGGGGGACCGGATCGCCATCCTGTCCGAGAACCGGCCGGAATGGACGCTGGCGGACGTTTCCATCCTGGCCGTGGGCGGGATCTCGGTGCCCGTGTACAACACCCTCGCCCCCTCGCAGATGGCCTACGAACTGAAGCATTCCCAGGCCAGGATCCTGTTCGTCTCCAACGGGCCGCACCTGGAGACGCTCCTCAAGATCCGGGGCAAGCTTCCCCACCTGAAACAGCTCATCGTGTTCGACGAGACGCTGCCTCCCGGGAGTTCGAAGCCGGACATCACCCTGAAACAGCTCATGTCCCTGGGCGCGTCGGACCGCAGGCCCCTGGAGATCCTGGCCTCCAGGATCGGTCCGGAAGACCCGGCCACCATCGTGTACACGAGCGCCACGGACTCGCCCAACCCCCGGGGCGTCCTGCTCACCCACAGGAACTTTCTGGCAGAGAAGAAGGCCCTGCAGAGGGTGTTCAACATCGAGAACGGGACCGTACTGCTGTCCTACCTCCCGCTGGCCCACATCCTGCAGCGTGTGGTGGACTTGGTGGCGATCCTGGCTCAGGGACAGTTGGCCTACTGCACCGAGATCGACCGGGTGGAGGAGAGGCTCCGCGAAGTTCGTCCCCACATCCTGGTGGGCGTTCCCCGCACCTACGAGAAGATCCAGCGCACCGTCCTGGAGAACCTCTTCCACAGCGGTTCCCCGCTCAAGGAGATCTATCAGAGGGTCTTCCGCTGGATGGAGCACAACCACCTGGAGGAAAGCCAGGGCCGGAAGACGAACCCGGTGGTGGATCTGCCGCTCAACTGGGTCAAGAGGTCTGCGTTGAACAAGATCCGGGACCGCATGGGCGGACGGATTCGCCACCTGTTCGTGGCGGGCGCCCCGTTGCCGAGAGACCTGGAGACCTTCTTTGAGATCATCCGGTTCCCCCTGTTCAACGTGTACGGCATGACCGAACTCACCGGCGCCGTCACCGCCAACTGCCCGGACCAAAACCGGCCCGGAACCGTGGGAATCCCCCTGCCGGGCGTGGATCTGACGATCCAGGAGGACGGGGAGATCCTGGTGCGCGGAGACACGGTCATGGCCGGATACTACGAGGGAGCCAAGCCCCTGAAGAGAGCGGTCAACGCCGAAGGGTGGTTTGCCACCGGGGACACCGGCCAGCTCGACGAGGACGGCTTCCTCGTCATCACCGGCCGCAAGAAGGAGATCCTCATCACGGCGGCCGGAAAGAACATCGCCGTGCAACCCATCGAACGAAGGCTCCGGCTGCATCCGTTCATCAAGCAGGCCATGGTCGTGGGAGACGGCCGGCCGTACCTGACCGTGCTCCTGGTCCCCTCGTTCCCCCGGTTGAGCGACTACGCACTGAAACACAGGATCCTGTACCTGAATCATGAGGAGTTACTGGAGCACCCGAAGATCCTGAGTTTCTACGAGGATCTGGTCCGGGAGGTGAACGAGGACCTTTCCCGCTTCCAGACCCTGAAGAAGTTCAAGCTGCTTCCGGAGCCATTCACCCCGGAAGCCGGCGAGATCACCCCCACGCAGCGCCTTCGCAGAAAGGTGATTGAGAAACGCTATCGCAACGAAATCGACGGGATGTACTGGGGCGCGGACTGAACCGGCTGTCCCGCGGGGGCGGCCCCCTCGGTGCCGGGCGCCCCGGCAACGATGTGCCGTTGTGTGCCCCGGACCTCCCCGGCGAAAGCCGTCCGGAGCGGCGCTCGCCCCGGGGGAGCCAAAACCCGGGCGGGCGGGCAGAGAGATGACGCAAGCGAGGAACCCGCGCCGCCGGTGACCGTGCCGGAACGCAATGCGCACATTGGGTGACATGTCATGCTGGACATCGGACTGTCGGAACTGCTCATCATCCTGGCGGTGGCGCTCATCGTGCTGGGCCCGAGCAAGCTCCCGGAGGTGGCGCGGAAACTGGGGCGAGGGCTCGCGGAGTTCCGCCGCACGTCCGAGGATCTTCGCAGGAGCATCCTCCTGGACGACACGCCGAAAAAGCGGCCTCCGTTCACGGACGCCTTCCCCTCCGCACCGCGGAACCGATCCTTCGAGCCCCCTTCGGCGCCCCCCGGGGACGAGCCGCCCGGGGCTTCCGTTCCCGGCGGCCCCCCCTCCTCCGCGGGGATCCCCCCTGAAGAGCCCGGACCGAGCAACAGAGAAGAGGGGTAGATGACCGACGAGAAGATGCCTCTCACCGCTCACCTGGCGGAGCTTCGGAAACGGCTGATCGTGTCCCTGATCGCCATGGCGGTGGGCTTCGGGGTGTGCTATGCCTTCAAGGAAAAGCTGTTCAAGCTTCTGGCCAGGCCGCTGGAGTCTTACCTGCCGGAGGGGAGCGTCCTGCAGTACATCGGCATCCCCGAGGCCTTCATCACCTACCTGAAGGTCTGCCTGTTCGGCGGTTTCATCCTTGCCCTGCCCGTCATCCTCCACCAGATCTGGAAGTTCGTGGCCCCGGGCCTCTATGCTCACGAAAAGCGGTATGCGCTGCCGTTCGTCCTGCTTTCCACCCTGTTCTTCTTGGGCGGGACGCTGTTCTGCTACTTCGTGGTCTTCCCGTTCGTCTTCCAATTCTTCATGAGCTTCTCGGGAGACACGCTGCGGGCCATGCCCGCCATCCAACAGTATCTGGCGTTTGTCACCCGCTTGCTCATCGCGTTTGGGCTGGTCTTCGAAATGCCTGTTTTCTTCTTTTTTCTGGGAAAGATCGGGCTGGTGAGCTACCGGGGGCTGGCGCGTCAACGGCGGATCGCCATCGTGCTGGTGTTCCTGGCCGCGGCCCTGCTCACGCCTCCCGACGCGGTGAGCCAGCTGCTTCTGGCCGGCCCCCTGCTGATCCTGTTCGAGCTGAGCCTCCAGATCGTGCGCATCACCGGGAAGAAGCGTTCCGAGGACGTATGTGAGGACGGCCAGACCGCGGGGTAGCCGGCAGGCGTTCAAGATGGACCAGACGCAAGGCGCGAGAAATCGGTAGGAAGGCGACCGTCGCAAGTGCGTGGACCGACGAAGGATCGGCGGAACGCCGCCGAGGGCACCGTTCCAACGACGTGCCCGCGTGCACGCTATTAAGAAGCACTGCCTTCGACGTCCGGCTGCGGTTGGGCCTGCAAGCGCCCGCGGTGGAGGTCCCGCAGGACGACGGGGACCGGTCCAGGTCTTTTGAAGGTCCCCGGAGGACGAGGGAACCTCCCCGCAGGCGCGGCCCCGGCACCGACGAAGCTCGGTGCCGGACCTGCGGCTTCATGCCTCGGGGTCGGCCGACAGCCGATGGAGAACTTCTAACGGGCCGCCGGCCCCCCCAACAGGAGGCCGCCACGCCGACGCGGCGGCCCGTCCCCATCAAACGCTCCCCTTCCCACGGTACTCGCCGAAGACCCCGCGCAGCGTGTCGCTCACCTCGCCCAAGGAGGCATACCCGCGGACAGCCTCCAGGATCGGCGGCATGAGGTTGTCCTGGCCGCGGGCCGCATCCCCCAGCTTACCCAGGGCACGGGTCACGAAATCGTTGTCGCGGCGCCGCTTGAGCGCCTCCAGCCGCTCCACCTGCTTCTTGCCCACCTCCGGGTCCACCGTGAGCAGGTTGTCGTGGGGCTCCTCCTGGATCTCGAAGCGGTTGACCCCCACCACGATCTCCTCCCCCTTCTCCACCTGGAGCTGGTACTGGTAGGCGCTGTCGTGGATCTCCCGCTGCACATACCCTTCTTCGATGGCCTTCACCATGCCGCCCATCTCGTCGATCTTGGCGATGTACTCCGCCGCCTTGCGTTCCAGCTCGTCGGTGAGGTGCTCGATGAGGTAGGACCCGCCCAGGGGATCCACGGTGTGGGTCACCCCGCTCTCGCACGCCAGCACCTGCTGGGTGCGCAGGGCGATCCGGACGGACTTGTCGCTGGGAAGGGCCAAGGCCTCGTCCATGGAGTTGGTGTGCAGGGACTGCGTGCCCCCCAGGACCGCGGCCAGGGCCTGTACCGTGACCCGGACGATGTTGTTCTCGGGCTGCTGGGCGGTCAGGCTGCACCCCGCGGTCTGGGTGTGAAACCGGAGCATCATGGAACGAGGGTTTTTCGCTCCGAACCGCTCCTTCATGATCCGCGCCCACAGCCTGCGAGCGGCCCGGAACTTGGCCACCTCTTCCAGGAAGTCGTTGTGTACGTTGAAGAAAAAGGAAAGACGGGCCCCGAACCGGTCCACGTCCAGGCCCGCCCGGACGGCGGCATCCACGTACGCGATCCCGTCGGCCAGGGTGAAGGCGATCTCCTGCACGGCCGTGGACCCGGCCTCCCGGATGTGGTACCCGCTGATGCTGATCATGTTCCATTTGGGCAGGTTGCTGTTGCAGAAAGCGAAGATGTCCGTGATGATCCGCATGGACTCCCGGGGAGGGTAGATGTAGGTCCCTCGCGCGATGTACTCCTTGAGCACATCGTTCTGAATGGTCCCCGTGAGCCCGGCGGGGCCAGCCCCCTGCTTCTCCGCCACGGTCATGTACATGGCCAGGAGGATGGCGGCCGTGGAGTTGATGGTCATGGAGGTAGAGACCTTGGCCAGGGGGATGGCGTCGAAGAGACGTTCCATGTCCTCCAGGGAGTCGATGGCCACCCCCACCTTTCCCACCTCTCCCATGGCCAGCGGGTGGTCGCTGTCGTAGCCCATCTGGGTGGGAAGATCGAAGGCCACGCTGAGCCCGGTCTGCCCCTGTTCCAGCAGGTACCGGTACCGTTTGTTGGTGTCATCCGCGCTGCCGAACCCTGCGTACTGGCGCATGGTCCAGAGCCGCCCCCGGAACATGTTGGGCTGGATCCCGCGGGTGAACGGGTACTCCCCGGGAAAGCCCAGTTGTCCTTCGTAGGCGTCGTCCTCCACGTCCAGCGGCGTGTAGAGCCTCTCCAGGGGTAGCCCCGACAGGGTGCGAAACTCCGGCTTTCGTTCCTTGGCCTTGTCGAGGAGTTCCTTCAGCGTGGTCCGCTCCCACTGCTCCCTCTGCTCCCGGATCCTGTCCTTGTCCATGGCCTTCCCTCTCTTCGCCTCCCGGCGTTCCGTGATCGGATTCCCTCAGAATCCGGCCCGTGTCGGGGCGGATTTCGTCCGGTCCTGGTGGACTTACAGGGGGATGTTGCCGTGTTTCTTCCTGGGGTTCACATCCCGTTTGTTCTTCAGCATCTCCAGGGCACGGATAATCTTGGGCCTCGTTTGTTCCGGCAGGATGACCTCGTCCACGTAGCCCAGTTCCGCCGCCTGGTAAGGGTTGGCAAAATTCTTCTGATACTCGGCGATGCACGAGGCCTTCTTCGCCTCCGGGTTCTCCGCCTCTTCGATTTCCTTGCGGAAGATGATGTTCACCGCCCCTGCGGCACCCATCACGGCAATCTCGGCCCCGGGAAACGCGAAGTTCATGTCACCGCGCAGGTGCTTGCTGGACATGACGCAGTAGGCCCCGCCGTACGCCTTGCGCGTGATCACGGTGATCTTGGGGGTGGTCACCTCGCAGTAGGCGTAGATCAGCATGGCACCGTGCTTGATGATGCCCCCGTGCTCCTGGGCGGTCCCCGGGAGGAACCCGGGCACGTCCTCGAAGGTGAGGATGGGCACGTTGAAGGCGTCGCAGAACCGCACGAACCGGGCGCCCTTCACCGAGGCATCGATGTCCAGGGCGCCGGCCATGTACTTGGGTTGATTGGCCACCACCCCCACCACACGCCCGTTCATCCGGGCGAACCCCACCACGATGTTGGGGGCGAAGTGCTCGTGAATCTCGAACAGCCGGCCGCGGTCCACCACCGCCCGGATCACGTCCTTGATGTCGTAGGGGGTGTTCGGGTCCTCGGGGATCACGTCCTTCAGCAGGGGCTCCATGCGGTCCGCCGGGTCCGTGGGCGGAATCCGCGGGGGGTCCTCGGCGTTGTTGGATGGCAGATACCCCAGCAGTTCCCGGATCATGGCCAGGCACTGCTCGTCGCTGTCCGCGGCGAAGTGGGCCACCCCGCTCTTGGCGTTGTGGGTCATGGCCCCGCCCAGGTCCTCCTTGGTCACCTGCTCCCGGGTGACGGCCTTGACCACCTCCGGGCCCGTAATGAACATGTAGCTGGCGTGCCGGGTCATGAAGACGAAGTCGGTCAGGGCGGGGGAGTACACGGCCCCGCCCGCGCACGGTCCCATGATGGCGGAGATCTGCGGGATCACGCCGGAAGCCATCACGTTGCCCAGAAAAATGTCCGCGTATCCGGCCAGGGCCTCCACCGCCTCCTGGATCCGGGCCCCCCCCGAGTCGTTCAGCCCCACGATGGGCGCGCCGTTCTTCAAAGCCATCTCCATGACCTTGCAGATCTTGTTGGCCACCCCCCTGCCCAGGGTCCCCCCCAGAACCGTGAAGTCCTGGGCATAGACGAACACGGTCCGGCCGTCCACGGTCCCGTATCCGGTGATCACCCCATCCCCGAGGAACTTCCTCTTGTCCATGCCGAAATGGGTGCAGTGGTGGGTCACGAACTTGTCGATCTCCACGAACGACCCCGGGTCCAGGAGCCGATCGATCCGTTCCCGGGCGGTGAGTTTCCCGCTCTCGTGCTGCTTGTCGATTCTCGCCTGCCCGCCCGCCCGGTCTGCGGTCTCCAGCCTCTTCAACAACGCTTCTCGGTTCGCCTGGCTTCCCATCTTCCCGCTCCCCCTAAACAATCGAAACGTGAGAGGAACCTCCTCCGGCGAACGCGAAGCAGCCGTCTGCGAAGCCGGTCCCGGCCAAAGCATGGGATCTGATAGATCGCGACGTTTGCATACAGCCAATCCGTGCACCCGCCGGTTCCTCAAAGACCCTTACGGACTCGAAGCCCCTTTGGAAGGGGCCACGATCCTAGGGAACCGGCCCGGGCCTTGTCAAGGCAGCGACCGGCTTCAACCCCACATCAAGGCGACCGGCCTCGCTCCGCTTCGATCCTCCGGTAGGCATCGTTGAGTTCGCGGGTCTTCTTTTCCGCCAGCTCGCGGAACTCACCCCCCAGGTGCTGGACTCGGTCGGGATGCACCTCCAGGAGGCGCTCACGGTACCGCCGGCGGACGTCGGCAAAAGGCGCATCCCGAGGAACGCCCAGCACCTTGTACGGGTCCGAGCCCTCCCTTTCTTTCTCTTTCCCTTGGGCCCCTCCCTGCGACTCACCCCCGGTGGCCTCGCCGGCCGTACGTTGTCCGGTCCCTCTGCGGCCCGCGGCCCCGGCCCGCTTGTTCGCGGCAGCGGTGTTCCTTCCCATGAAATACAGACCCGCCAGGCCCACGAGCAGGTCGTCCACCCGGCCGGGCAGGCCGAATACGTCCGGGATGAGATCCACGGGGCTGATGAAATAGAGGATCACCAGGATGAGCCACAGCCAAGGAGGGATGCTTCGGGTCCAGCTCATGGGTTCTTCTTTCCGTCTAGTGGATCTCCAGGCGGCTGAAAAAGAAGGCGATTTCCTGGGCTGCGTTTTCCGGGCTGTCCGACCCGTGGACGAGGTTCTCCGTGACCTCCTGGGCGAAATCGGCCCGAAGGGTCCCAGGTGCAGCCTCTTTGGGGTTGGTGGCGCCCATGATCTCCCGCGTTCTCTTCACGGCGTCATCCCCCTCCAACACCATGGCCACCACGGGGCCCGAGGAGATAAACTGGATGAGTTCATCGAAGAAACCCTTGCCCCGGTGCACCGCGTAGAACGCCTCGGCTTCCTGAGGAGACAGGCGGAGCATCTTGAGGGCCGCCACCCGGAGCCCTCGGCTCTGAAAGCGGCGGATCACCTCGCCCACCAGCCCCTTCTTCACGCCGTCCGGCTTGACCATCGACAATGTTTTCTGCAGCATCACGCCCCCCTTGGTTTCGTTGAAACACCCCGCTTCGGATTCTCCACCCAATCATTGTCTGTCACGTTTGCGGACCGTACCGGACAAACACCCGCAGGCCCCGATCCGCCGGCCCCGGTTTCACCCGCAGGTCTCCTGTCCGCCGGTCCAGCGTCCATCCCGTGGCCGCACGGTCCCAGGCATCCGACCCGTCCACGAAAGGCAGCAGCCCGGTGGGCTCGGCACGCACGGAATCCACGGTCGCCGATCGTTTCAGCAGGAGGTGGACAGGGCGGCCGGTAGCGGATATCTCCCAGGCCAGTTCGTCCCCCGCCCGTTCGTAGACGATCTCTACCCCCGTGCCGTGTTCCTCGTGGAGCCGGAAAGAGCCCTGTTCGCCGGGCCAAACCAGGTACGTCAAGACACCCTCCTGCACGGGGAACGCGCAGGAAGCGCACGCGGCAACCCCCTCCAGGGGCACCAAGGCCCCCCGCTTCAAAAAGGCGGGGTACGCATCCAACGGAAACACCCACTCCCGGGACTCTCCCCCGGGGAAAACCTCCCCGGTAAACAGGTCCATCCACTCCCCTTCGGGAAAATCGACGATCGCCCGCCCCCCCGGTTCGGTGATGGCCGACACGATCAGGGCCTCCCCCAACATGTAGAGCCATCGTGACCCCTCCAGCGCGTAGCTTCCCACCGGGACCATCAGGGAACGGGAGGCCTCATAGGCCTCCGCGCCCTGGCTGTACAGGTACGGGATCAGCTGGTGGTGCAGGCACACGAACTTCCGGTACAGGGCGAGCGTCTCCTCGTCGTACATCCATGGCCGATGCTCGCCGCTGCCCCCGTTCTCCATGATAGGGCAGAACGCCCCCAGCTGCGTCCACCGGACAAACAGTTCCTTGTCCCGCTTGCCGTCGCCCCGGTATCCCCCGATGTCCGAGCCGTAATTCACGTAGGCCTTGTCCGACTGGAACGTGAGCCCGGAGGAGGCGAACAGGTTGTAAAGCGCATTACGGAGCCCGGCAAAGGTGGGGTCCTGATCCCCCACCCACCCGGCGAGGTTCACATCGCCCGGGGCAAATGCCAGCGGCACGAACGTCCCGTAGGAATCCACCGGCCGGGCTGTGATGATCCGATCCGGACCCAGCCGATCGCGGGTGTAGTGAAAAAAGTCCGAATAGTAGAGGGCCGAATAGTCTTCCGGCCGGATCCGGCCGCCCTTCCCGAACATGCCCCCGCGAAACAGGGAGAGGATGTACCCGCTGAAGTTGGTGCCGTCCACCTTCCACCCGTCGATTCCCCAGTCCAGCACCCGGTCCATCTGTCCGTGCCACCAGGCCACCGCTTCGGGGTTGGTGTAGTCCAGCATGCCCCCGATCCCCTTCCACCACTCCACCCGAAAGGCCTCCCCATCCGCATTCGTAACGAAGAAGCCCTGTTCGGAGGCGTGGGAGTAGTTCGGGGAATCTTCGTTGATCATGGAGACAATCCACAGGAAGACCCGCACGCCCATCCCGTGAAAACTCCGGATCATCCCCTCGGGGTCCGGGTAGAGAACCGGGTCGAAGACGAACGTGTTGTACCCGGTCTCCCAGGGGCTGTCGACGATGACGGCGCCCACGGGAATGTCGTTGTCCAGGTAGCCGGTCACCAGATCCAGTGCACTCTCCTGAGTACTTTCATCCTCCCAGACCCAGTGCCTCAGGGCCCACACCGGCCACGGGGGTGGATCCAGCCGAGCGGGGGACACAACATATTGTGTGGGGAGAGAACCACCCCCGGAGGGATGGGGGTTCTCCCCGCTGCACGCCGGGAGAACGCAGAGACACAACCACCCCGACAGTGCCAGACCCCACCTCTTCCGCAATCCGCCTTTGACGGTTTGCCATCCTCTTCCGGCGACTCCCCTGGCGTTCTGCCCACGTCCTGCAACCATGATGGTTCCTTCCGTGCTGACACGGCTCCCTGTTGCCACCCGATTCCGAAATGTAATACCTTCATCATGGCAAACAATCAATCCAAGGCTCCTTTTTCTGATACAAACATGCTTCTTCTTTTACAAACATTCTCGCATCATAAATTATACTGGTAAAAAGTATATTATTAAGATTTTGCATGGATATGAATCGCCTTCGGGAATCGATTTTTAGCTTCTTTTGCAAGAAACTGTTTTCATTGAGTTTTCAATGTTTTTAAAACAAAAACAACCCCTTGACAATATCACTTCTCCGTGATATTTCTTTTGGTAGTTTTTCCATTCGGCAACCGGAAGACCCAGAAAACCATTGCGTTTCTGGGTCTTGTTCCATGGAGGTCCCCTCAAGCGTTCGGAACGACCCAACGCGGATCCGGCCGACTGCTCACAGGCGCGTTGTCCGCAACATTCACGATGTTGCGCGAATCCCGTGACAAGATCGAGAGGGAACCTGGCCACAACCCGTTTGGTTCCGGCTGCCAAGAAAGCTCAGACGCAAGGCACAGCGAAATCCGAGGAGCGAGACGTAGGATTCTTGTACGTCTTGAGCGAAAAGGGTGAGCGCTACGCAGCGGCTGGGCGCTTCTTGGCAGTAGGAGTAGGAGACCCGACGCCGTGTCGGCTTCGCCGTGGAACACGCAACCGCTGAAGGCCTGCCTCTTCGACTTCGGCGGCACCTTGGACGCCGACGGAACCACCTGGCAGGACCGCTTCTACGAACTGTACGCGAAGCACGGATTGCACCCCGACCGGGAGACCTTCCGAAAAGCCTTCTATCGAGCGGATGACAGCCTGACGGAAACTCGGGCCCTGGAGGGGCAGGGGTTTCGTAAGACGGTGGAGGAACAGGCCGCCAGAGTCTGGGAAGCCCTGGCATGGGACGGGCCGGAAGACAGGCTGGCCGCCGTGGTGGAGGATTTCTGGGAAGCCGCCCGGCGCACGGTACGTCGCAACCTGGAAATCCTGACCGAACTGAGATCCGTGTTTCGGCTGGGGATCGTGTCCAACTTTTACGGAAACCTGGAACCTGTGTGCGAGGAGCTGGGGATCCGGTACCTGTTCGAGTGTTTGGTCGACTCCAATCGGGTGGGGGTCGTCAAACCCGACCCGAGAATCTTCCAGGCAGCTCTGCGCCACCTGGAAGTCCGAGCCGAGGAAACGGTCTTCGTGGGGGACAACGTGTACCGGGACATGGAGGGAGCCCGAAACGTGGGCATGCCCCACATCCTGCTGGCCAGTCGATCTTTGTCCGCCCCCGCACCGTGCTGCCCCGGGGATCCTGTCATCCGTTCCCTGGAAGAGCTGGGTCCCCTCCTGCTGCGCGGGACGAGGAGCCCGAAATGCGGGGGCGCAGATTCCCGGGGTAGCGCGGCGAAGGATCGGACGCCGGTTCGAGGTCCATCATGAAGGCTGGCATTCTGGCCGCGGGTGAGGGTTCACGTTTCCTTCAGGCGGGATGGTCGGCCCCCAAGCCCATGGTCCGACTCCACGGCAAGCCGATCATCCATCACGTCGTGGACACCCTGTTTCTGGCCGGTGCGGACACCGTGGAGGTCCTTCTCAACGGCCACGAAAGGTTTGACATGGTGGAGAGCTACCTCCGGGCCCTGCCGGAAGCGGACCGGCGGATCCGCGTGTGGAGGCAGACCACCCGCTCCTCCTTTGAAACCTTTGCCCTTCTCATGAGGCGTTTGGGCCCGCCGCCGTTCGCGATCAGCACGGTCGATTCGATCCTCGACCCAGGCGAGTTGAAAAGGTTCCTTGAACCGGGGTCTTACCCCAGGGGTTGCGCATTGGCACTGGCCGTCACCGACTACGTGAACGATGACAAGCCGCTGTGGGTCGAATTGGACGCGGATGACAGGATCCGCCGCATGGGCGAGGAGGTTTCCGAGCGACGTTTCGTGACGGCCGGCATCTACCAGGTCCTGGAGGACCTGCAGCCGTCGCCCCGGGAGGATTTTCCTGCGCTGCGGGATTTTCTCCGCCACGTTCTTCGGTCCGGCAGAACCGTGTGCGGCCGGACCTTCCGGATGGCGCTGGACATCGACGACCCGAGAGACGTCCAGTCGGCGGAAGGGATCCTGACGAGAAGAACAGAGAATGCGATTCCACAAATCATTTTATAGATTTCTTGAAGGTATTCTATTTACATGTTGACAAACCAACAAAATTCCTATATGCAGTGAACAATTTTCTCGAAGAAAGGAAACAATCCCCGGAAGAGTTGACTTTTTGACGCGTTGCATTACACTGTCTGAAGGTCCTTCCTCGACACAGGGACGGAAACGGAAAACCACCATGAGGGTAATGACCTATGATAGGCATTTTTCGGGAGGAGGTTTACTCCCCCAACCGCATTGGTGACGACGCAGAGATCTTACGTCTGACCGCGGAATCGATCCGGAGGCAAGGGTATGCCGTCGACCTGAAGACCCCGGAAGAACTCACACCGGAGATGCCGCCCGACATGGCGTTCGCCATGTGCGAGGGCCCCCTGTCCCTGGCCATTCTCGACAAGTGGGAGTCCCAGGGCTATGCAGTCGTCAACAACCCGACCGCCATCCGAAACACGCACCGGTACCGGATGCTTCCTCTCCTGGACCGCACGCCGGTGCCTTTCCCCAAGACATTGCTCGTCCAGACTACCGAGAGCGTCAACGGTCATTTCGACATACCCAAAGGGGTGTGGGTGAAGCGGGGAGATGTTCACAGCACCCAACCGGAAGACGTCCAGTTGCACTTCGACCGGGTTTCCATCGACAGGACCCTGAGGGCCCTGCACGCTCGCTGGGTGAAACAGGCGGTGTTGCAGGAGAAC
>Ga0068714_10003949_pt1 | contig 17046 bp, 15 predicted proteins | sample MTBNYHSulfiMetaG_FD_62988 | JGI IMG/M metagenome (GOLD analysis project Ga0068714, IMG submission 62988) | Enrichment culture microbial communities from rom New York Harbor, USA that are MTBE-degrading - MTBE-NYH (New York Harbor Sulfidogenic)... | ecosystem: Environmental > Aquatic > Marine >...
CATCGCCCTCTACAAGCGCTATGGCTTCGTCCCCTGCCCCAGCGACCATCTCGCCGCCCGCTGCGACCAGGCCTACATCCTCGGCCTGACGTAGCCAGCTCAGAAGGCGACGAGGTCGTCGAAGGCGGTCTGGAAATCGTAGACGTTGTTGAAGTCGTCGATGGTATCCGTGGGCTGGGCGCTCATCCACTCATGGTCGATCAGTGTGTAGACGATCTCACCGAAATGGCGGGTGGTCTTGAGACCCCAGGAACGCAGGACCATGGGGGCAAGCCGGCCGTATTTCTCCGCGGCCATTCGACGGAGTCCCTCGCACAGGGTCTGGCCGCTGACATGCTGTTGTTCACCGACGATGTTCTTGATCGTATAGCCGAGCCCTTCGTAGACGAACTTGAAGGCCGCCACGCTGAAACGGCCGTCGGCGATCGCAATTTGGTCGAGACCTTTCTTCATATGCCTTTCTGCACAGACCGAAGCCATACAGGCCCCATTGGACCTATAGAACCAATTGGACCTATTGAGTTGATGGTCAGGACACGGCCAGGCCGGGCGTTGCGCCGGCGTCGGGCGCCAGCAGGAAAACGTCTTTCCCTCCGGGTCCGGTCGCGAGGATCATCCCCTCGGACAATCCGAACTTCATCTGTCGCGGCTTCAGGTTGGCGAAGAACACCACCAGCCGGCCCGCGAGCTGCTCGGGCTTATAAGCCTTGGCGATGCCCGCCAGGACATTCCGCTCGGTCCCGCCCACATCCAGAACCAGATGCAGGAGCTTATCGGCTCCTTCGACGGGCTCGGCCTTCACGACCTTGGCGATGCGCAGATCGAGCTTGGCAAAGTCTTCGATGGTCACTTCGGGTTTGAAGGGCGCGACCGCCTCTTTCACGGATTCCGGCGCCGCTTTGGGGGCCTGGCTTTCCTTGCTTTCTTCGAGCATGGTCTGTACCTGTTCCTCGTCAATTCTCTCGAATAACCGTTCAAACGTACCGATCTGGTGATCTTCCAGGGTCTTGTCCACGTCCGCGAAGGCCAGCGGCGCGACGTTCAGGAACTTCTCGACTTTCTCGGCGAACTTCGGCAGGATGGGTTTGAGATAGATCGTCAGGACTCTCATGGCATTCAACACCGCCGTGAGCGTCGCCCGCGTCTGCTCGGGATCGACTTTGATCATCGCCCAGGGCTGCTTGGCCTCGACGTAGCGATTGGCTTCATCGGCCAGAGCGCTGATCGCGCGGACCACAGAGGCATACTCAAGCCCCTCGTAGCCGGCAACGATAGCGTCCTTCGCGGCGGCGAGCTTCTCGACGAGAGCGCGCCCTTCCGCGTCCAGGCGGCCGAGCCGACCGCCGAGCTTGCCGGCGAGCATCGGGCCCGACCGCGAGGCCAGATTGGCGTACTTGCCGACGATATCGGCGTTCGTCTTGTTGACGAAATCCTCGATGCCCAGATCGAGGTCCCCCACCGTGTCGGTCAACTTGCTGGCGTAGTAGTATCTCAGGCCTTCCGGGTCGAGATGGCGCGCGAACGTGGCCGCACGGATGAACGTCCCGCGCGACTTGCTCATCTTCTCGCCGTTGATGATGAGCATGCCGTGAACGAAGAGTCTGTTGGCGGTCTTGAAGCCCGCGCCCATGAGCATGGCCGGCCAGAACAACGCATGGAAGTACGTGATGTCCTTGCCGATGAAGTGGTACAACTCGTTTTCCGGGCTGTTCCACAGCGTGTCGAAATCCAGGCCGTTCCGCTCGCAGTAGTTCTTGGCCGAAGCCATATAGCCGATGGGCGCATCGAGCCAGACGTAGAAGTACTTGTTTTCCTCGCCCGGAATCTTGAATCCGAAGTACGGCCCGTCGCGGGAGATGTCCCAGTCCTTCAGGCCCGCATTGAACCATTCATCGAGTTTGTTGGCCACGGACTTCTGGGTGTGCCCGCCGCCGAGCAGCGCCTTGAGCCGGTCTTCGTAATCCGCCAGCTTGAAGAAGTAGTGTTCGGAGGTCTGAAGCACGGGCGTCGAGCCGCAGGTGGCACAACGAGCATCGACCAGGTCCTTCGGCTGATACGTGGAACCGCACAGCTCGCAGGAATCACCGTACTGATCGAGCGCGCCGCAGCGCGGGCACGTACCGCGCACGTAGCGGTCGGGCAGCGACATCTTGCAGCTTTCGCAGTACGTCTGCTCGACGTCGCGCCGGGCGATCGAGCCGGCCCGATCGAGCCTGGTGAAGATCAACTCGCTGAGCTCCTTGTTCTCGGGCGAATGGGTCGTGTAGTAGTTGTCGAACTCGATGTGAAACCTGTCGAAATCGGCCTTATGCTCTTTGTGAACCCGTGCGATCAGCTCTTCCGGCGTGATGCCGGCGGCGCGGGCGCTGAGCATAACCGCCGTGCCGTGCGTGTCGTCGGCACAGAAGTAGAAACACCGGTTGCCGCAGGCCTTCTGGAAGCGAACCCAGATGTCAGTCTGGAGGTATTCCACCAGGTGCCCGATGTGGATCGGACCGTTGGCATAGGGCAACGCCGAAGTGACTACGATCTGTCGAGGCATGTATCGTCCTTACCGTCTATCTCTTTCTGGGATCGCCACCTCGGCGGGGCCGGCGGGGCGGCGGGAGCTCTTTGCCCTCGGGCTTCTCCGGCCGGACCGGAGGAGCCGGAAGGATCGTGACCTCATCCACGGGAAATACCTCCCGCTCGCCGTTCTCGGATTCCACGACCACCAGTTGGGTCAGAATCTGGGTATCGACGACCTTGCCCTCGAAGACTTTTCCTTCCCCTCGCGTGGCCTGCACCCATGTGCTTCTCTTGGGCAGCCGCTTCTTGAGCGAAGTGTAGGTTTCATCCTCGTAGCGCAGGCAACACTTGAGTCGGCCGCAGTAGCCCGAGATCTTGGACGGGTCCAGCGTGGCCTTCTGCATCTTTGCCATCCGCATATTCACCGGCTTGAGCAGTTGGAGGAAGCGGATGCAACAGCATTCCTGGCCGCAACTCTCGACGTCGCCCAGCAGCTTGGCCTCGTCCCGCGAACCGATCTGACGCATCTCGATCCGCGTCTGGTATTCCTGGGCCAGCCGCCGAACCAGCTCGCGGAAATCGATGCGCCCGTCAGCCATGAAATAGAAGACGATGCGCTCGCCACCGAAGATGTGCTCGGCGCCGACGATCTTCATCTTCAGCCCCAGCTCCTTGACGAAACGCTCGCAGCAGGCGATCTCCTCGTCGGTGATCTTCGTCAGGTGCTGCTCTTCGCTGATATCGTCGGCCGTCGCGATGCGGATGACCTTGCCGGCGATCTCATTGATGAAATTGATGTCGCTGTTGGCGAAATAGCTGGCGATCTGCTCGTCGGTGAACCGGAAGCGCCCGTCCTTGTACGAAGTCGGCGGGCCCACCACGTGTCCCAGTTCGAGCCCCTTGTCCGTCTTGACCACTACCCGCGCCGGCGTCTTGGGGATCTGCGCCTCCTCGTGTTCGAACAGGCCCAGGGCGTTCATCCGTCCGTAGCGGACCAGCAGATACTTCCTGCCTTTGATTGGCTTCTGTTTGACTGTTGTTTCGGTCATATCGACAATCCTAACCGGGAGTCCGCCACATGCCAGATGGGAACGGGAATCCCGTAAATGGAGAACTACACGGAATTAACGCGCTGGATGGATTATAGCAGACGGGGCCAGGCGGAACAACAGCCGCTCGAAAATTAGCTTCTCGTTGACGTTGGCGTCAATCCAGCGGAGAGCCTCGTAGCCCTCGTCGATAGCCCTGGCGGCCTCCTCAGGGTCCAGCCGGGCCGCCAAGCGGGCGATCTCCTTCTCCTGATCGAAGTGAATCAGAGGCTGTTTCGGCACGACGTTGACCATCATCGCATCGTGAAAGGCTGAAAGGACGATCTGAATCACGGTCTTCTGGGCCCGCCGCCCGAGATCGCTCTTGCTGATCGCCTTGTCGAGATCGGCCCAGGCGGCGGCAATCTCCTTGGCGCTGCCGATGAATCGGTCGGCCAATTCCAGGACATCGGCCCTCTGAAAGCTTGCCGTGGCGGCGACGATCACCTTCTTCGCGCCATACAGCGCCAGCCCTCCGCCCTCCAGACGGGCCCACTGGCAGGCCAGTCCCAGACTGCCCTGGGCGAGCCTGGCGAAGAACTGGGCGCGGCGGCGATCGAGCCCCATCTCCGTCAGACGGGCGACGATCCGGTCTTCTGCGACTGGTCCAAAGCGAATGATCTGGCAGCGCGACTTGGTCGTCGGCAGCAGTTGCTCGAGGCGGGTGCACAGAAGAACGATCGTGCAGTAGTGCGGCGGCTCCTCCAAGACCTTCAGCAGCGCGTTCTGACTGGAGGCGTTCAGTTTCTCGGCCTCGCTGATGACGAAGACCCGGCGCTCGGATACCGTCGGACGGATGGCAACCTTCTCCAGCAGGAATTCGCGGACGACGTCGATCGGGAACTCCAGCGGTGTCTTGCGTCCCTTGCCGTCCCTGGTGAACTCCAGCAGCTCCTTATAGACGTGGGCATAGTCGGGATGTGCATCGCCTTCGAACCGGGTGCACGATTCGCACGCACCGCAACTGTCGGCAAAGGGCTCATGCCCACGATCGGTTACGATGGGATTGCGGCAGAGCAGGAGCCGGGCCCATTCCCGGGCGGTCGTGTACTTACCCACCCCTTCAAGTCCGGCGAAGACGTAGGCATGCGCAGCGCGGTCGGCGGCGCGCCCGCGCTGCAGGATCTCAATCGCCCTGTCCTGGCAGAAGATATCTTTCAACGGCATATTCAGACCACAATCCTTGAACTCGCACCAACGAAGATCCGCATAGGTCCCAACCGTCCAGTTGGTCCTATGCATCTCGCTGAGACGATGCGCCCAACCGCCGGACGGCAGCGACGACGCGCTCGTGGACCGCGTCGATTCCCGCGGCCGAGTCGACCACCACGAAATCCTCCCGGCTCTTGGCAAGCTTGAGAAAACCCTCCCGAACCTCTCGATGATACTTGTCGCCCTTCTGCTCCATCCGATCCAACGTCCGGTTGAGTCGTTCGGCCGCAACGGCCAAGTCCACATCGAGCACGATCGTCAAGTCGGGCCAGACCCGGTCGAGCGAATCGCTTCCGATGGCGATCACTTTCTCCATGCCGAATCGCCCCGCGTGACCCTGATAGGCGCACGTGCTCGAAAGCCAGCGGTCCAGGAGCACGCACTTGCCCTCCCGCAGGGCCGGCGCGATCTCTTCGGCCCAGAGCTGGGCACGCGCCGCCATGTAGAGCAGCACCTCGGTCGGCGTCGTCATCGTATAGTGGGCGGTGCTCAGCAGGATCTCGCGAATCTTCTCGCCGATGACGGTCGTTCCCGGGTCGCGAAAGCTCGCGGTCGCCACGCCCTGCTCGCGTAGCCACTGCCCCAGTAGGCGCGTCTGCGTGCTCTTGCCGCACCCATCCGGCCCATCCAACACGATGAACTTGCCACCCAACGCTTTCTTCAAACCGCCACCTCCCGAACTAACCAACTACGTCGGCCTTCGCTTTGGCCTCGTGCAGCAGGCCAGTCAACACATCTTCGACACCGAGTTCTTTGGCCCAGGCACCAAGGCATTCCGTATCCAGACTGCCCCACTGGGCAATGGCCACTCCCAACGCATCGGAATACTGTATTTCGGACCCGCGCCCCTTCATCACCAAAGAATCGCATCAGACACAAAAGCAGCTCTTGCTGGGTGATCATAGCGCCGCCGGACCCTTCCCATACGCCCGTCGGAACAGCTCATCGCCAATCATCAGGCGTATCACTTCCTGTTCAACGGCCCGGTCATCCCAGAGAGGATGGCGATGGCGCACACCGGCGGCGACCAGCAGCCGCAGGTTGTCGCTTAACTCGAATGTCATGGCCGCCCTGCCGGCAGAACCCATCCGACGCAAGATCCGAAACTGCACAGCAAGGGCCTCGGCGGTGGTATCATCCCGCGTCCGGTCTCTCATCGCTGGGCCCTTCTGCTCTTGCTTGGTGGTCTGAAACACACGAAACAAGGCAAACGCCGCACGGGGAACCATACGGCCGGGGCTTTGCTTGTGGTGTCGTCAAACATCCCGGAACCTACCTACAGACCCGAACGCTTCGCGCCGGCGGGTTCGAAATAGAGCAGCAGCCGCGCTTCCGACAACTTGACGCCCATCACCTTCTCGAACTCCGCCGCCTGGCCGGTCGATGCGATGGAGAAATCATACGTGTCGCCGCGTTTCATCGACCGCGTCTCGACAATCTTACCGCTGGCCTTTTCCACCAGGTAGGCGGTCCCCTCGGCCGGCGCCTGCCAGTTGATCACCATGCCGCCGCCGACGAGATACTCCTCCGCCGGCAAACCGTCGGACTGCAAAGACCCGCTCGTGCGGCACCCACCCGGCAGCAGAGCCGACAGCAGCCCAATTGCGACGAAAAGAAGCCGACTCGTCCGTGTGCTGTTATCCCGCATCGTTCCTATCCCTTTCATCATGGTGAATCCCTTGTCATTTCGCCAGGGCGAAGTTGTCGTCGCCGACGAGCTGTTTCATCTGCCGGCAGAATTCCACATCGGGGTTGACGCACAATGCCCGGTCGGCAGTGGCGTAGACCTTGCCCTTGCCGGTCCGGACTACGATGGACAGGGGACGGTCGCCCTTGTGGCGCTGGCAGATGCTGCGGATGTGCACGATCTTCTCCGGCGTCACCTCACGGGCATCGAGCCGGATCTTGACGCCCTTAGCCAGCTTCTCGCGCGCCCGTTCCAGAGGAATCAGCTCGGAGGCGATGATATTGGGCTTTTCCCGCCGGTAATCCGTCTTGCCTCGGACAAACACCACCGTGTCGGGCGCCAGCAGCGATCCGAACTGGGTGAGCGTGTCGGGGAAGAGGACCACCTCGGCACTGCCCTGAAGGTCTTCGAGAACGAAGACGGCCATCTTGGCGCCGGCGTTTCGACCGTTTTTCGTAATGTTGTATCGAATCCTCGTGACCATGCCCCCGATGACGACCTGCTTCTCGCCGGAGCTTTGGGCGAGCTGCGCGGTGTTGATGCTCGAGTAGTCGGCGATCTCCTCGGCATGATGACTCAGCGGGTTGCTCGTGACGTAGAAGCCGAGAACCTGCTTCTCGAACGCGAGCATCTGGGGCTCGGGCCACGGCGCCACGTCGGGCAGACGCTTGTGGTCCTCGGCGTAGTCGATCTGGCCGCTCATTTGCCCGAAGAAGTTCATCTGGCCCTTGACCTTGTCGCTCTGGAGGCTGGCGCCGGTCTCCATGGCCTTCTCGAGTCCGATCATCATCTGGTGCCGGTTGCCGCCGAGTCGGTCGAACGCGCCCGCCTTGATCAGCGCTTCGAGCACCTGCTTGTTGACGGCCCGCAGATCGACATTCTCACAGAAATGAAACAGGCTCTTAAACCGGCCGATCTTCTTGCGAGCCTCGATGATCTGCTCGACCGCCCTTTCGCCGACTCCTTTGACGGCCGCCAGGCCAAAGCGGATCACGCCTTTGCCCTCTTTGTCTGCGTCCTTGTAGAGCGGCGTGAAATCGACGTTGCTCTCGTTGATGTCGGGCGCCAGCACCTCGATGCCCATCGCCTGGCACTCCGCGATGTACTCGACGATTTTGTCGGTGCTGTCCATTTCGTAGGTCAGCAGCGCCGCCATGAACTCGACCGGCCAGTGCGCCTTCAGGTAGGCGGTCTGATAGGCGACGAAAGCGTACCGCGTCGAGTGGCTCTTGTTGAAGCCGTACCCGGCGAATCGTTCGATCAATTCGAAGATTTCGCTCGCCTGATCCTTCGTCAGCCCCTTGGCCACGCACCCGCCGATGAAGCGCTCCTTCTCCTTGGCGATGATGGCGAGCTTCTTCTTGCTGATCGCCTTGATCAGCGTGTACGCCTCGCGGAGCGGGATGTCACCGAGCCGATTGCAGATTCTCATGACCTGTTCCTGGTAGGTCATGATGCCGTAGGTCTCCTGCAAGACCTCGGTCATAATCGGATGCGGCAGGGTCCATCTGGCGCCGTGCTTGCGATCGATGTAGTCCGGGATCAGAATCATCGGGCCGGGCCGATACAGCGCGTTGGCGGCGATGAGGTCCTCGATCCGGTCGGGCTTCATCTTCATCAGCAGGTCCTGCATACCGCCCGATTCGAACTGGAAAACGCCCTTGGTCTTTCCGGCCGCAAACACCGCAAAGGTCTTCGGGTCATGGATATCGATCTTCTCCAGGTCGATCTCCACGCCGTGCAGGTCCCTGATCAGATCACGGGCGCGGGCCAGAACGCTCAGCGTCTTGAGGCCCAGGAAGTCCATCTTCAGCAGGCCGACCTTCTCGACCGTAGGTCCTTCGAACTGCGTGATGATGTCGTCCGAGCCGGATGCCTTGTAGAGGGGCAAAAAGCCGGTCAACGGCTCATCGGCGATCACCACGCCGCAGGCGTGCACGGAGGCGTGCCGCGTCAGGCCCTCCAGTCTTCGACCGATGTCGATCACCTTGTGGGTCCGCTCGTCCTGATCGTAGGCCTGCTTCAACTCGGGCTCGATCTCGAGCGCCTTGTCAAGCGTGATCTTCAGGTCGTTGGGGACAAGCTTGGCCAAACGGTCGGCCTCTGCCAGCGGCACGTCGAGCACCCGGCAGACGTCGCGGATGACGGCCTTAGCCTTCATCGTCCCGAAGGTGATGATCTGCGCGATCTGACCGTACTTCTGCCGGACGTATTCGAGCACGCGGGCGCGCCCGTCCTGGCAGATGTCGATATCGATATCGGGCATCTCGTTTCGCGCCGGGTCCATGAACCGCTCGAACAGCAGGTCATACTGGATCGGGTCCACGTCGCAGATGCCCAGGCAGTAGCCGACGATCGTGCCGACGGCGCTGCCACGAGCGCCGACCGGGATGTTGTTCTGGCGGGCGAAATTACAAAAGTCCCAGACGATCAGGAAGTAGCTGGCGAAGCCCTTACCCTCGATGACGGCCAACTCGCGATCGATCCGCTCCTGGATCTCCGGAGTGATCGTGCCGTAGAGGCGCTTGGCCCCCTGCATGACCAGACGCGTCAAATACTCTTCGGGCGTGCTCTTGTCCGCGGGCGTGTAGACCGGCGCATGGCGGGCAGCCAGGTCGATTTCGACGTTGCACCGCGCGGCGATGGCCAGCGTGTTGTCACAGGCCTGCGGCACATCGCAGAACATCTGGCGCATCTCGTCGGGGCTCTTGAGATACACGTCCGGCGGATATACCAGGCGGCTCGCGTCGGTGATCAGCTTGCCCGTGCTGATGCAGCACAACGCATTGTGAGCCTCGTAATCCTCGGCGTCGAGGAAATGTACATCGTTCGTCACGACCAGGCCGATGCCCATCTCGTTGGCCAGGTCGATCATGGGCTGACGCACGTCCGGCGTGCTATCGTCGGGGCTCTCGTGGTGCTGAATCTCGAGAAAGAAACGTTCGGGACCGAAGATCCTCAGGAAACTCTCCGCCGCTTCGCGCGCCGCCTTGCGGTCTCCGCGAACCAGCGCCGTGGGCACCTCGCCGGCAATGCAGGCGGTCGTACAGATGAGCCCCTCGCTGTGCTCGGCCAGCACCTCCTTGTCGATCCGCGGTCGGTAGTAGAAACCTTCGAGAAACCCGATGCTACTGAGTTTCAGCAGATTGCGGTAGCCGGTGAGATTCTCGGCCAGCAGAATCAGGTGATAGGCGTTCTCCTTGACGCCGCCGCCGCCGGTCTTGTCGAACCGGCTGCCCGGTGCGATATAGGTCTCGATCCCGATGATCGGTTTGATCTCGGCCGCACGGGCTTTTGTGTAAAACTCGATCACGCCGAACATGTTGCCGTGGTCGGTCAACGCCACGGAATCCATGCCCAGCTTCTTGCAGCGGTCGAAGAGCCGCCCGAAGGGTATAGCGCCATCGAGCAGCGAATACTGACTGTGCAGGTGTAAGTGCGTAAATCCTTTTTCAGGCATGCTTTACAGGTCCTATCGCCACAAAATCCTTTGTAGCATGATAGGCTGAGGTCGCGGCCCTGTCAAGCGCACGCCCAAGCCTGTGCGGACAATGCACAACATTGCCAGATCACAGGGTTGGCGAAGGGCCTTTGAGAAAGAGGTAGTAGAGGCGGCCTTCCTGGTAGGTCTGGCCAGCCAGATGCCCGGCTTCATCACCCTGGCCCATGTAGATGTCGCACCGTCCGGGGGCGCGGATGGCTCCGCCGGTGTCCTGGTCCAGGACGAAACCCTCGTACGATTCCCTGACGACGCTGGCTCGACCCGTGTGCGGGACGGTCGTCGAGATGAATGCGAGGCAGGCGCGCGGAAAGACAGACTTGTCCGTGGCGATGGTGCGCATGGCCGTGACCGGCTCGTTCAGACTGCCGTGAGGTGTTTCCTCCGCGATGCGGAAGAATACATAGCGGGGATTGCGCTGCGTGTAGCGTTCCACCTGATCGGGATGCCGCTTGAAGTAGTCGATCATGGTCGCCAGACTCATCCGGTCGCTGGGGATCTTCCTGTCAGCCACCAGGGCCTGAGCGACGCTGACGTAATCATGTCCGTTGCTGGCGGCGTAGCCGACCGTAATGATGCGCCCGTCCGGCATGCGCAACTTGGCCGATCCCTGCACGTGCGCGATGTACACTTCAAACGGGTCGGCCAGCCAGACCAGTTCCTGTCCCTTGAGCATCTCCGAGCGTTCGAGGGTCGTCCGATCGGGATATGACGTGATCTGCCCGCTCGCATCGCGGCGGCCCAGCGTTTGTCCATCGGGGCCCTTCACCAAGTCCTCGGGCATTTTGTAGAGGGGGTACTGAAAGCGTCCGGCCCGCTCGAAAGAAGCGTCGAAGATCGGCGTATAGTACCCGGTGAACAGCACGGTCCCCTGGTCGTCGCAACCGACGGACATGTAGACTTCGAAATGGGCGCGAATCACGCCGTTGAGCTCGGAAGGCCGGATGCCCGAATCCACAAAAGTCAGAAACGTCTCCAGCGTCTTGACCACGCGGTCGTGGTTGATATCGCCATAGGGGTAATACTGCTGGCTCGATGCTTTGCTGAGATAGTTCAGGCTGTTCTGGGTCGCCGCCTTCAACGTGTCAAGATCCTGCCAGGCCTCGCTGAAGTCGGGGAACCCATTCGGATCGGCAATCTTGCGCAGCGCGAGCTGGCCCGGCGGCAGCGGCCGGTCGTACTGAATCTGCGTCTCAACCTTCGTACGACAGCCTACCCCGACGACCGCCAGTAGCAACAGCCCGACCGAAACTCCGTGCCTCATGGTCACCCCTTTGATCCATCCAGTGCTTGGGCGGGCTGTCACAGGCAGCCCGGCGGCTATATTAGGCCGTCCGGAAGCCAAAATGTAAAGAGGACTCCGCTCCAGGCCACGCGGAGCGGCCGTTTGGCCCTGGACTGGAGTGCGAGGACCATTCATCTCGGTAGGCAGAACAACCGATATGCCCAAGAGCAACATTTGCCGGCATCGATTAGGTTCGTGGAACAGGTCATGCAAAAAGAGAGACTCTACGCCAGGATCGGCGAACTGACTGTTCAGTTTGCCACGCTGGAGCATCGCCTCCAATCCCTTCTCAAGATTCTCATGGGCCAGGACAACGAGCTTATCGGACCGTTCTTCATCCACGAGTTGAGTCTCGTATCGCTACTGAGGAAGGTCAGAACCATCGCCCGCTACCGGCTCCGAGACGGCGAGCCGCTTCTGGCCGATCTCGAACGAACGCTCAAACGGATCGACGTGACCCGAGACATGAGAAACCTGCTCGTACACGGCAACTGGCTGATCGATGAGGACTGCAAGACGTGCCCGGTTCGGGTGCGCGACTTCAAGGTGAAATACGAAGCCGGGCAATGGAAGGAATTGAGCGAGACGACCTTCAACGAGAAGAAGCTCACGCACTTGATCCGACGTCTGGAAGGCACCCGGCGCGAAGTCGAACACCTCGTCAGCCAGTTCGAGGACCGGCGACAGATGGAGTGATCCTCCGCTGGCCTGACTCACAAGGCGACAATCGCGCGGCAGCTACTGTTTGGACCTGCGACGCAAGAAGAGCAGGTTGTAGGCGGTCCTGGATACGACGGCGTAGGCGACTACCGCCGCGACCAGCCAGGCGGCCAGATGGGTTTGACGCAAGAATCCGCCGGCCACCAGGAGGATCATCCGCAGAAATCGCAGCGAGAACTTCTCCTGAAACTTGACCTCGCCTCGGGTCAGACCTTCGACCGCCGAATTGATGTAGGTCGCCAGCGGAATGCCCACCATCGCGACGATCACGGGAGCCAGATCGGCCAATCCGCCCAACAACATTCCGAGCAGGAAGATCAGATCGGAGTACTTGTCGATGATCTTGTCGACGAACGACCCGAACGCGCCGGCGGTTCCGCGGACCCGCGCGACGCAACCGTCGAGCATGTCCAGGCAACCGTTGACGAGGATCAGGACCGCACCGAGGACCGGCTGGCCAGCCCAGAAGGCAACGCCGGCGGCAACAGCAGCCGCCAGAGACATCGCAGACAGGACGTTTGCCGACACGTACGGCGCCACTCTCCGAGCGATTGGATCGACAATCTTGTGTTCGAGCGTACGAAGTCTGTCCGCCATGTCACATTCCCACCGCGGTCACGCCCGCTACTATAATCGCCCACCCGTGTCACCGTCGAGAACAAATCGGACCCCATGCACGTTGGGCACAGATTCCAGGGGATGGTGAGGCGAAGACAGGACAAGTCGAGGTTCCGTTCGCCGGACCGCCAAGAAAGACACTGGCGCGCGTCGCGGCCTCCCCTCAGGACAGCCGTGGTCGGCGTTCAGAGCAACGTCTTTCGTCGCAACTGGCCAATCAATGCCACTCCGATCGCGATGAGCAACACCGCGCCAGGAGAGGAGAAGATCGTGGCGGTCGCGCCGGGTGCCGCTGCACGGTCCGAGCCGTACCGCTCGGAGAGCGAAGCCGGCGCTGCTGTAGCAACGAAGACCGTGCCGGGCTCTACCTCGAAGTGGACGCCATCCAGACGGCTGCGCCAGGAGTTCGAATCCCACGCAGACAAAGCACCATAGCCATCGCTGAACGGCGTTATGCCGAACAGCTCGAATGGAGTTCGATGGCTTGGACCCACCCCCTGCGTCGAGCGTCCGTCGTGCCGAAAGCTCCAGTAGACCGGTCGCAATCCACCCCGGGGGGTCATACCCAAGGTATCGAGCGTCACGTGTCGATCGCCGAGACCAGGCATTGCTACAGTGTAAGCGCCCGCAGACAAAACACTGCCGGGCTCGCGGTCCGAGCCGAATCTCTTTGCCGGCCGCATCGGGACGCCGCAGATGGCCGGCCTGTGCAATCCGCCGTCGTCAGCCAAAAGGCGGTCCGAATACGATGCTGCGACTCTCTGGACTGCCGTGCCGCAGACCGCCGCGAGCAGCATCGTGATGTACGTGACATGCTGCTTCATGGCCATATCTCCCTGTTTGCTCTCGTCGACTCTGATTCCACCCGCCTAAGCGGCACTCGGGCATTCGGCCAACGGTCCAGTCTCGTCTTCAGCGGCGCAGGTCAGGGTAGGCAGATCGGCGAATCCCTTCTCCCCACACCCCGTCGTTCGCAGCAGCCGCTCGCACTACCACGGCACGCTACCACCCGACCCCACCACCACCGGGCGATTCTGTGACACTGGAGACGCTGGAATCATCGGCCTCATGCTCCAGGTGCCTACGGAAGGTCCGGATAAGGAGTTCAGGAATTGCGCAGAAATGGCGTCACAGAATCCCGCGGGGGGATCGTCCGGAAATCCCCGAATTGACGCTACGGCGTGACAAGCGTCGCGACTTCAGAGCCCCGACCAGACTGATGCGCCGAGCACGAGCAACGCGGTCACGGCCGCGGTCCACATCGGCACGTGTCGATTCAGCAGCAGAAAGACACCCAGCGGAATGGCGAACGTCACGACAGCGGCAACCGCTTCGTACAGCCTCTTGCGAACAAAGAACATCTCTGACCCCCACGCATTGGCCCCAGGCGCGCAGCCCCGCACGCACAGATTCCGCACCGCTACCGGGAACAAGCAAAAAGTACCCCCTCTCCGGCAACCATCCGACGCGTTCAGACCTCTGTCTCGAAAGAAGTACGAACCGTGCACGGACCTTTCTGGAATTGCCCTCCCTGGCACGCGTATATGTACACGATGTCCCCCAATTTGTCAATTGTGGCAAATACGTATTTTCCTGCCGCGGGCGATGCGATGACGCGCGGCGCTTACCTCTCGGCGTCCTGCGAAGCCGGCGCAACACCCGGCTTGTCGGCATACCAGGCAATACCCTGGTAGGTGCACAGATCAGGGTAGTCCTTGATATAGGTGTTCTTCTCGTTCTCGTCGATCGTGTAGAAATGCGTGCTGAGCAGACTGGACCAGAAACGATACACGGGAATCGCCCCTTCCGGATGCCCGTCTTCCGCATACGCATGGAAGGCGACCCCCTCATAGGTCCAGACATCGGGATGCTCGTCGATCAGACGATCCCTTTCCTCCTTGCTGATGGTGTAGAAATGCGGCGTCAGGGTTTCCGATGTGAAGTGGTAAACCGGACGAGCCAGCTTGCTGCTGGCATCGCCGCACGCGTAGAATTCTACACCCTCATAGAGCCCGGGGGCTCGACCGGCGCCGGACGCACCTTGGCGGGTCTGGGCCGCATCGGCTGCAACTGGCTTGGTGACAACCTCGTTCGGATCCTTCCGAACGGACGGCGTGGGTTCGACGGAATTCGCGTCGGTCCGCGCGATCTCCGTCGGCGCCGCGAGCGGCGTATTAGCGTCCACAGGCGCCGGCACGTTGGCGTCTGCCGGAACCGGCGCAGGTTCACCGGCAAGGACCGGCGGAGCAGCCGGAACCGGCTCCACTGCATTGGCATCCACCAGCGTATTGAGATTGGGATCCACCACGGCAATGACGTTGGGATCCGGCGCGTCGAGCGTCTCGGAAGCCACTAACACGGAATTGGAGTCTGCGGGTTCTGCCTTTTCGACGGTCGGCGGCACGACATCCGACTCATCAGTCACCACCTCGGCCTCTGCTGCATTGGCGTCAGCCGGCTCGGTCGCTTCGACGGCAGCCACATCGGGCACGTCTGCGATAACAGGCTCAACAGTCGGTACCCTCGGGCGGTCGGTCTCCAAGGCCAGAGACCGAAAACCTCCGGCGGCAATCGCCGCTACGTAGTTGGCCGTCGGGACGTCGCACTGGCCGTAGCTATCGTACCCCCAGGCAACGACGGAGCCGTCGGCCTTCAGAGCCAAACTGTGAAACGCTCCGGCCGCGACCGCGACGAAGCCGCCGCCCTGGGGCGCCTTGCACTGCCCGTAGTCGTCGCGACCCCAGGCCGCCAGCGAGCCGTCCGACCGCAAGGCCAGGCTGTGCAGAGAACCAGCCGCGATCGCGGTGAAATCGTTCCCGGACGGGACGTCGCACTGACCGTCGCCATTTCCTCCCCAGGCGATCAGCGAACCATCCGATCGCAAGGCCAGACTGTGACAGAATCCCGCGCAGACAGCGGTGAAATCGCATCCGGCGGGGACGTCACATTGGCCGTACTCGTTCCATCCCCACGCGGCCAGAGAACCATCGGATCGGATGGCCAGACTGTGCCAGTGACCGGCGGCTACCGCGACGAACTCGGCCTCAGAGGGAACGTTGCGCTGGCCCCTCGTGTTGTCTCCCCATGCGACGATCGAGCCATCCGAACGCAAAGCCAGACTGTGATAGAAACCAGCGGCAATGGCGGTGAAATTCTGTCCGCCCGGCACCGTGCACTGGCCGCTGCCGTTCTCGCCCCATGCCGTGACGACACCGTCGCCGTCCAGTGTCAGACCGTGATAGGCGCCGAGGGCAATGGCCGCATACTCGGTGTCCGAACCGGTCGTATCGGCCGGACCGGCGCCCTGCCCCCAGCACACGAGAGAGCCGCCGCTTGCAGTGACGCCGTCAAGCGTTATTCCGCCCGGCTGTGCCCGTAAGGGCATACTCCGAACCAGGACGAAGATCGCCGCCAAGCACAAGACCTGCATGACGTGAACCATCGTCGTCTTTACCCTGTGGCGCCACAACGACGCATTGGACTGCAATTCGTTCACTGCTTCAACCGCCTGACTATCGCACCTCATCGCGCCTCCTTCCGCCTCCGGCGAAACCCTCGCCCCCAGCATGGGTCGCACTCGGCCGGGGCGAGAAGAGGGCACCCGGAAACGCTCCACACTGGCTGGATCAATACGGAGGGCGTGCGTACAAGGCTGTCCTGCGCGGACCGCCGATGCCACGATCTTGCTCAACACCCTTCTCTCGAACCCGGAAATCCGGGTCCCTCCTGCCAACGATCCAGGAGTATACATTCATTGTACCCTATCGCCGCCGTAACTCAAGCAGGAACGGGGCATATTCTGTCAAACGGGGCGGCCAGGGCCGGCCGCCGATGGCAGCAGGACAATAGGGATCGGGCCCGTGCTCTGAGAACACAGGCCCGAGTACTTCCCACAGAAATCGTGCCCTTTCAAGGCCACAAGGCCCAAAAACACTCCTTCTACCCATCCGCCTCCCTACTCGGAAGCGGGCTTTCCATACGAGATGTCGTCGATGTAGACGATGCCGGAACCGCCGGCCGCCGGGCTGGTCCGGTTGCCGACCCCGATGGTCATCGCCTCGATCCGGCTCAGGTTCACGCCGGCGAGATCGCTGTACGGGATCGCCCATTCGTTCCAGCCGGCCAGGAACACGGCCCCGGCGCCGGCCGGATGGCTTGCAGTAGCGGTCTTGCCCGCCGCGTCTTCCAGCCTCACGTAAAGCTGCCCGGCTCCGTTGCCCTCGGGCTGCTCGATCCCGATCGTCTCCACAAGCCATGCGCCGTTGACATTGCCCGTGGTCGCCACGCCGGAGAACTCCGCGCTGGCCAGGACGCCCGCACTGTGGCTGGTCACGGCCAGACCGATGTAGACGTTCGCGCCCATCGCGATCGTCTGCGGGTTCCACGCCATCGCCGTCCAGTTGGCCCCATCGGTCGAGTAGTAGCCGTT
>Ga0068714_10003950_pt1 | contig 17046 bp, 20 predicted proteins | sample MTBNYHSulfiMetaG_FD_62988 | JGI IMG/M metagenome (GOLD analysis project Ga0068714, IMG submission 62988) | Enrichment culture microbial communities from rom New York Harbor, USA that are MTBE-degrading - MTBE-NYH (New York Harbor Sulfidogenic)... | ecosystem: Environmental > Aquatic > Marine >...
CGCAAAGACTGTAAACAGCAGGCCAAGGAAGCAATTAGAAGGTTCAAGACCCTGAGAGGAGTCCTGGAAGCTCCCTTGGAAGAGCTACAGCAGATAGATGGCATCGGCTCTCACAGTGCCTTTGGCATCAAGCTGGTGCAGGAGGTAGCCAGAGAATTCCTCAAGGAAAAGATTATTGATAGGCCTATCTATAAGTCGGCCCAGGAGATTTTTGATTACCTCTACCACTCAATGCGAGACCTCAGGAAAGAAGTATTCAAGGTTATCCATCTCAACAGCCAGAACCAGATTATTGAGACAGTCGACCTCTTTCAGGGGACCATAAATAGCAGTTCCGTCTCTCCCCGTGAGGTTATTGAGAGCGCTTTGAGGAATAGTGCGGCCGCTCTGGTTTTTGCCCATAACCACCCTTCGGGTAATCCGGAGCCGAGCAAGAGCGATAAGGAATTAACCAAAGACCTGGTCTATGCCGGGGCTATCATGCGCATCAAGGTGCTGGACCATGTGATTATTGGCAATAATAGATACTTCAGCTTTGCTGGCGAGGGGCTGATTGGGCAGTATGAACTGGACTTCCTGAACCTGAAGATGAGGGGAGTCTCTGAGGCCAGACGAAAAATCTACCGGGCGCAATTATTCGGGGGGCCGGGCTGAGGCCTCCAGCCAGAGAAGATGCTGCTTCATCTCCAGTCCCCCGGTAAAGCCACCCGGCGTCCCATCGCTGGCTATCACCCGATGGCACGGCACGACAACAGGCAGGGGGTTTCTGCCCAGAGCCTGCCCCACCGCCCTCGCTGCCCTTGGCTTCTTAATCTGCTTGGCTATCCAGTGGTAGCTTCTGGTCTCGCCGTAAGGTATGAGTCTGGTTCTCTCCCAGACCCGGCGCTGAAACGTGGTAGCCCAGGAGAGGTCAAGCCGGTCGGGGAAGGTTACCTGGTGGCCACTAAAGTACGCCTTGAGGCGCTCAATTAAATCGGTAAACAGGTCGGGAGACAGCGTGGCCTGATTTACATCAATACCAAGTAGCTGGCATGCCCCTTCGGCTGAGTGATGTGGCAGTGTGGTCGCCAGCAGCCCTCTGGGTGAGGCCAGTGTGCCGACCCAACCCATATTGGTATTAGAAATAGCGTATTTTAGCTGCCCGAAATAGTACTCTGTAAATTTCTTCATAGTCGGCAAGCAAGACCTCTATTTTTGGATTATAGAGGCTCTGGTAATAGCTCGGACTCCAGGGCTAAGTGCGGTATTTTCTAAGGCTTACCTGTCGTCTGGCGGCGCTGAAGAAGAGCTGCCAGGATAATTAGAATTATCCCCAGAATAATGCTCAGCAATATCTTAACTAGCTGTGGTATATTCATGCTGAGGAAGAAGCCATAGGTAAAAATGCCAGTAACCAAACAAATGCCGTAGGTAATATGATTGGCTTTGACGTGCCTTCCTTTTACCGCGCGGAAGATAAGCCAGCCAATAAGGCCTAAAGTAGCGAATACGGCTATTGTAATTACTATTCCCATCTAGCTACCACCCCAGCTCTTGAAAGTACTTACCCAGGAAGCCAAGCATACCTGTAGTCAGCAGCAGGGCTACCAGTTTACCCACTTCTGAAAGGTATCTGACATACTCTGCGGCCAGATAGCCGATTCCCGCCAGGCAGAAGAGAATCCCAAATCCGTATAGTATGAACTCTAGCTTCATATCAATTTTTACCCTTAAAGTTAATCACGCGGAACCGGTATAGTTTTCAGCGGATAGGTGGAAGGGTTAATGTACAGGATCAGGTTCCGCTCCATCTCTCCCATGTTAATGGTTACCGTATATTCATAACTTTGCTCCGGCGTGCTCTCGTCCGGTAAAAGTTCGGCGGTATCCAGTACCCACTCCAGTTGCTCTTTGTCAAAGGCAGATATCGCCAGTTGCTGCGAGAGCATATCGAGCAGCTTTTGCTGGCTCCGCCATGCGGTAACTTCAATATCAGCGTTATAGCTGGAGAAACGTCGATTATCTATTTCGTAGCGGAAGCGGATCTTTTCCTTCCAGTTGGCTGATACGTAGTAAGCATTTTTCACTGCGTCCGGCGTGGCCCGGCCCTGACGCAACCAGAAATCAGGGTCTATTCGCTCTTCTCTTTCGCCGGCGGTAACGTAGAGAGTATCGTACAGGCCAATATAGCCATCAAAGACAAATATGGCCAGCAGTCCGGCGAAGCAGGCCAGAGCCAGGTAAAGGAACAGATTCTTTCGCATTAGCTTAGATTATACTACATTGTGTCTTCAGAGTGTTAGTGGGTGGTTTGACCGGCGTGATATAATGGGAAAACGAGCGAGCTAACCGGGGTGATTGAGGAGAGGAAAAAGATGGTGGTCGTGGCTAAAGACGATGATGTTCAGATTGAGAGGCTTGAGCTGGGCCCCTTCGGTACCAATGCCTATATCGTAGTCTGCCAGAAAACACGGGATAGTGTGGTGATTGATACCCCTGCCGAGGCGAGCACAATCATGGACAGGTTACAGGGCACCAGACCCAGGTACATATTGCTGACGCACAACCATATGGACCATCTGGGCGCCTTTGCCGAAGTGAGGTCTAAGTTGAAGGTCCCCGTGGGTGCTCATGCTCTGGACGCATCTGGATTTTCACCCGCACCGGAGATGCTGCTTCATGATGGCGATGTCATTTCCGCTGGCAACCTCAGGGTGGAGGTGCTGCATACGCCGGGCCATACCCCCGGCAGTTTATGCTTCAAGGTTGGTCGCTACCTGATATCGGGGGATACCATTTTCCCGGCCGGCCCGGGGGCAACGGCGTCGCCCGCCGCTTTTCAGCAGATTGTCAAATCAATCACGGAAAAGATTTTCGTCCTGCCTGACGATACCCCGGTATATCCTGGCCACGGTGATGCCACGGTGTTGAAGAAGGAGAAAGAGGAATTCGCTATCTTTTCCTCTCGCCCGCATGCCCCGAATCTTTGCGGGCAGGTACTCTGGCTTTCTGCCTAGTCCGGAAAGCCGGTTAGCGCCATATCTCTACCCGGTGAAAAGCCTCGGCCAGTTCGTAGTCCTCTCCCTCGGCCATCTGCCTGGCTCTATCTCTGAGCCAGACCTCTATTTCAGGAGATGAGCCAACCTGGCTCTGGTGACAGCGCAGGGCGGCCAGCTTGATGTCAAAGGTATTGGTGATGTCAGAGCGGTAATCTGAATCTTCAGAGCCCCAGAGTAAGACCTCTCGCACCTTATGAGGCTCCAGTCCCTCTTCTATTAAATCAGGGTAGGAATATAAATCTCTGGCGTAAGGGAAGATGGCATCCAGGGTAACCTGGCTGGTGATGCGGTGGTCCCGGTGCCAGAGATAGCGCCGGTACGGGTCGGCGGTTACCACGGTGTAGGGCCGGTACATCCTTATCAGGCGGACAAGCTCTTTTCTGAACTCAGGCGTGTCTTCCAGAGACTGGTCGGGATGGCGCAGAAAGATGACCTCTCTCACCCCCAGCAGCCTGGCGGCAGCCAGTTGCTCTTCCTCCCGGATTATAGCCAGTTGCTCTGGCTTCATATTGGGGTCGCTGGTGCCCTTATCGCCGTTGGTGCACACCACATAAATTACTTCTTTGCCTTCGCGTACCCAGCGGACCACAGTTCCCGCCACGCCAAATTCGGCATCGTCAGGGTGTGGCGTGACCACCATCACATCTGCCGGCTTAACTGCCATGCTCTGCCCTCCTTGATACGATATACCAAATAGCAATTGTATAACATTGTTCAAGCTGATACAATTTTTTTAAGATACGTCTGGTAGCCTGAAAAAGGGAATCAAAGACATAATGACTGATTCACGATATGCTATCAGGAATTATCAGCCGGCAGATTTCAATAAATTTGTCCGACTGAATATTGAGGCTGAAGGGCTGGAGCCGTCCGGGCGCAGTATTTCACCGCGGGGCATTGCCGAGAGGCTGGACCGGCCAAACTACTCTCCCGAGCAAAACCTGTTTCTTGTCGTGAGAGATAATAGAATCGTTGGCTACATGGACGTAACACCGGAACTGACTATCGGACGGATTATTCTCGACGGCTGGATACACCCTGAGCATCGGAGAAAGGGACTGGCCACAAAGCTCCTTGATTATGCGGTGCGCCGGGGTAAAGAGCTGGGTGCCAGGGTCGCCCAGGTAAATATAGCTGAGGACAATGCCATTGCCAGTAAGGCACTATCAAGGTCTGGTTTTAAGCCTGTACGGCGGTTTTTTGAGCTGAAACTGGACACGGTCAGGGTTAGTGGTCAGGATGTGGAGCAGGCTGCTCTTGGCTGCTGTCACCTGGAGGCAGGCGAGGAAGACAGGCTGACCGGGATTCAGAATCGAGCCTTTGCTGGTAGCTGGGGATATAACCCCAACACCGTGGAAGAAATTGTCTACCGGACTAATTTACGCAATTGCTCACCAGAGGATGTGGTTCTGGTCTATGATGGAGATGATGTTATCGGTTACTGCTGGACAGGTGTGACCTGCGAGGGAGAGGTCATCGGTGAGGGAGAAGGGCGTATCCTGATGATAGGGTCTGACCCTGATTACAGGGGGAAAGGTGTGGGTAAAAAGGTGCTGTTGGCCGGTCTGGCATACCTTAAAAATAAGGGGGTAGGGACGGTGGGGTTGCTGGTGGACAGCGAGAATAAAGTAGCCTGTGGCCTTTATCGGTCGATTGGTTTCGAGGTAAGCAGAAGGAATTTGTGGTACGAAAAGCCTCTGGACTAGGGAACAGGGATTAAGTATTTAGCCAGCACCCGCCTGAATTCCCGGGTAATCGACTGAGCAATCTTCGACCAGCTAAACCTGTCTACCGATGCCCGGATGGCTAATCTGGCTTTGGTATCAGGGTGTGGCCAGGAAAGAAGTGAAGCTATTTTACCAGACAGTTCTTGAGGGCTGTTTTCGGCCACGATATAACCTGTCTTCCCTTCCTGGGCAATGCTTTTCAAATCACCTACGTCAGTAGCCACTACCGGCGTGCCGCAGGCTAAAGATTCCAGAGCTACCAGCCCGAAGCTTTCGTAGTAGGAGGGTATGACACACACATCAGCGGCACTGTAAACGTCGGGCATTTGCTCGTACTTGATTAAACCCAGAAAGGTGATTGAGTCTTCGATATCGAGGTCTCTGGATAGTTGCCACAGCCTTTCCATTTCCTGCTCACTTTGCTTGTCACCGCCAATAATAACCAGTCTTGGCCTTTGACCATGGTGTAAATAGGGCATAGCCTTGAGTAGCTGGTCGATGCCCTTTAATGGCTCAATCCGGCCGACGAACAGGATTATTCTCTCATCGGCAAAGCCCAGTTGCTTCTTTGCCAGCCCTCTATCCATCAGCTGGAATAGCTCCAGGTTCACTCCACAGGGGACAACGCCAATTCTACCGGGCAAAGCACCATAATGCTCAACGAGGCTGTCCTTTTCCTTATCAGTGGGGGCAATAATGTAATGACAATTTTGAGCCAGGTCTCTTTCCGTCTCAAGGCGGAGTTCAGGCTCATCTTCGCCAATACCGATAGTGTTCTTCACCGCACCTACCGTGTGGAACATGATGATGTGAGGGACGTGCCACCACTGCTGCAGGTATTTCCCCACCCACCCCGAAAGCCAGTAGTGACTGAAGACCAGATCGTACTGGAGGACTTCCTGCTTTCGGAAATTTTCCAGGTTGCAGGCGAAGTCGGGAAGATGGGAATACACGGCTAACTTGTGTATTGTTTCATCCTCACCGGCCTTCAGGTGGATAAGCCGGGCATTCTGCCCCAGGCTGATAATCTGGGGGTCTCTGGGGTCGTGGATGCGGGTATAAACATCCACCAGGTGCCCCTGCTGGCCCAGTTCACGGGCAAGCTCACGGATATAGACGCTCATGCCACCAGTGTCCTTGGCGCCCAGGTTGCCCACCGGGCAGCTATGAGCGCTGAGCATGGCTATTTTTAGTTGATTGGTTACCATAGAGCGATATTCTCTCACTTGATTTTTATCTGGCAGCTATACAGGGGAATTTCCCGGCCACCGAGCTGGTATTTGTATGGTTCCCCACCCTTGAGAAAGTCCCACTTCTTTTTACCCTTCTCAATACTCTCTTTCAGGCAGAGGACTTTGCAGAGCAATCCTACGCTTAAGGAGTTGTACCGGGGGTCATAGGCACTATTATACAGATAGTGCCAGTCATTGTAGTCGAAACCTATGGTCATCGCGGCTGGCTGGCTATCCAGCTCTATGATACCAAACCTCAGCAGACCGAGCCCGGCCATGGTCCTGGCTAAAGACCGGAAAAACGACTCCATCCCGGGGGTCATGAAGCTGGCTTTCTCTTCCTGGCTCAAGGTAAAGAGCTGCAGGAAAGTGTCCAGATAATCTTCAACCTCCTGACCGGTCTCAAGGCAGCGGTGTCCTGCATTACCTGTCTCCCATAATCGTCTTAGCTTGCGTCTCACTTCGTGGCGCTGCTTTTTGTTTAATGTCGCCAGGTATTCTTCAAAGGAATCGGGCAGGTCCAGCTCGAGAGAGACTGACTCATCCTGGCAAACAACATCATAACCACGGCTCTTCGCTATCGGTAGCAGGTTGATGAGGGCGGTGGAATCGGGACGCAGAGCCCTCAGGTCCAGGAGAGTGATGCCTTTATCTTTCAAATCGTCGAGGAGGGCGTTGAAGAAATCTTCCTCTCTGCCGGGGGTAACGACAAAGTCAAGGTAATCACAGACATCCACGCTACCGAGGAAAGATGCCTTTTCACCCTTTACCATCAGCGGCGCAATACCGAGTACTGTTTCGCCCTGTTTTAAGCTGAGCAAGCAGGGCTCAACCCCGGCCCCGAACTCCTGCCACCAGACCTTCAGCCAGGCTGGCAGGACAAAGACCGAACTCCAGTTCAGGTGGTGGGTCGGGTCGGTCCAGTAAGAGGCGAGGCTATCAAAGCTTTCCCGGGTGATAGTGTAGCTCATATTCCTTAAGACCAGTGTAGCACTTTGCTAATGGCTCAATCAAATTGAGAGCTTGTTGCGAAACTCGTTTTGGCAACGAGAACATTTTCACTGTATAATGCTTGGAGGATAATATCGGACGTGGATTCAGGAGGTATCTATGGATGGCAAAGAGGTAATAATGAAATCCCTGGAACATAACTGGAGGTATCTGACCAATGCGCTGGACGGGCTGACCCAGGAAGAGTTTGCCTGGAGTCCTGGTGCCGAATGTAACAGCATCGCCTTCGTCCTGTGGCATACCGCCCGGGTGGAGGACTTCTTTATCCAGCGTGCCATCAAGCGCGAGACTGCAATCTACGAAGCTGAGGGCTGGCAGAAGAAGCTGGGTACTCCGGACAAAATGTATGGTTTCACCCTGGAGGAACTCCAGGCCTGGAAAGCACCCGCACTTGAGGATTTGCGCAGTTACGCAAATGCGGTTCGAGAAAAGACAATGGCTTTTCTTAATTCTATTCCTGCTGCGAAGCTGGATGAAGTGCCTCGCCCTGACCGTTCCCCCGACTCAATAGGTACTTCTTTGACTGGCATGGCTACAGAGATAGCCCTGCACGTGGGACAGATTTGCTATCTGCGGGGGATGCAGCGGGGGCTGGACAAATAGCGTTGGCTTAAACGTATACGGGGTGCATGGTTGACGCTATTTCTTACGGCGCCTCTGCGGCCGGATAACCAGAACCGGAATTCCTGACTCCCGGATAACCTCATCGGCGACACTTCCCATAATGGCCCGCCTTAGCCCGGTCTTGCCTTGGGTGGTCATAACTACCAGGTCGATGTGGTTCCTCCGACTGAATGCGATAATTGATTTGGCCGGGCTACCTCCTCGTACATCAGAGGTCGCCTGGATACCCTGGGCGGTTAATTCCCGCACCAGGCGGCCGAGATATCGTCTGGCTCGTGCCGTATTCTTTCTGTCCTGGCGGCGTGCCGCCTGTACGGCCAGCTGGGTTTCTATCGGGCCAGTCATACCGTCGGGTACAGCCGGTATGATAGTAAGCGGGGTTGGTGGTACGACCTGCATTAGAGTGACCTCAGCATCAAAGTGCTTCGCTACCTCGGTGGCATAAGGAAGGGCCCGCCTGCTGAGCCGGGAGCCATCTAATGTAACCAGAATCTTCTTAAACATCCTTCATCCCCTTTGATATTATCGATGGTTAAATGATTTTCAAGATTGTTGTTAGTCTGTCGAGAGTATAGTTATTTTGTCTTGTGTCTGTCAAACACGGGATTTCTCTTTCAGTGAAGAAGCAAAGCCTGGGCTTGCTTTCCTGGCTCAAAATGGTAATATGTAGGGGGATTTTAGATACCAGGCAGCAGTGTAACCAGGGATATTCACGTAAAAGGAGTGGAGTAATGGATTTCAACTATTCACCAAAGGAAGAAGCTTTTAGAAAAGAGGTCAGGGATTGGCTGGCGGAGCATAAGAAGGAACTGCCTGATTGGTGGGGACGGGACGACATTGAAGGGCCGGAATTAGATTCCAGTGAGTATCACCAGTTTAGTCTCTGGTGGCATCGTAAGCTCTATGATGCCGGATTCGTGGGTATCTCCTGGCCTGAGGAACATGGAGGCCGTGGTGCCACGATACTGGAGCAGGTGGTCTTCAATGAAGAGATGGCCAGGAGTCGGGTGCCAGGCCCCACCAATCAAATAGGTATTGGCTGGTGTGGACCAACTATCATGTCAGCGGGGACTGAGGAGCAGAAAAAGCGATTTCTGCCCAAGATTCTCAGCGCCGAGGAGATATGGTGCCAGGGTTTCTCCGAGCCTGAAGCGGGTTCTGACATGGCCAATGCCCAGACCAGAGCGGTGAAGGATGGCGATGACTACGTTGTCAATGGTCAGAAGGTCTGGACCAGCGGCGGTCACTTCTCGGATTGGGCAATACTTCTGGCCAGAACCGACCCGGATGCTCCCAAACACCGGGGCCTCAGCTACTTCCTTCTGGATATGCACGCTCCGGGCGTTACTGTCCGCCCTTTACGGCAGATTACCGGGCACGCTGAGTTTAACGAGATGTTCCTTGATGACGTGCGTATCCCCAAGAGCCTGATGGTGGGTGAGGAAAACAAGGGCTGGTATGTAGCTATGGGCACGTTGGAATTTGAGAGGTCGGGCGTAGGCGCTTCCGTGATGCGCGAGAATACTGTTCAGGACATCATCGAGGTGATGAAAACGATGGTGCGCGGTGCTCGGCCCCTGTCGGAAGACCCGGTGCTCCGGCAGGTAATAGCCCAATTATACATCGAGTGTAATGTTTCGAAGTATCTTGGCCTACGGGCTCTCACCGGGCAGCTTCGAGGTACCCCGCCCGGTCCGGAAACCTCTGTGGGCAGTGTCTTCGGCATGGAATTGCAACAGCGTTTGCAGGCATTCGCCATGCAGATTCAGGGTCCCTATAGCGGGCTGATGAGAGGCTCCAAGTATGCCGTGGCGCAAGGGAAATGGCAGTATATTTTCCTGAGGTCAAGGGGTAATACCATCGAAACGGGTACCTCTGAAATCAAAAGGAACATTATCGCCCAGCGAACGCTGGGTCTGCCCAGGTAAAGGAAAAGTTCCGGCTCGTTACTGAAGTGGGGAGTAGGAGGTGGGTCGGAGTAACCAGCGTTCGCAGTTGCTGAACATGGGCAGGAATTTCTCGAAAAGCTCTCTGCATCTGGGGTCCTGTGCGAGGTCAGTCAGTGTTTTCTCGTAGGCGTTCAGGTCCTCGGCAGCCCATACCATGAGCCATTGAGAGCAGGGCCCCATCTCAACATCCCAGACGCCAATTATCTTACCCCCGTGCTCCTCCAGTAGCTTTGCCTGGTGCTGGTAGACCTCATGGAATTCTCTCCTCTGATGGTGTGGCAGGTCACATTTGAACAATATGTATACCATTTTGCCTCCTTTATTCCCCGGTTAGCTCAGGCACGTAGTCTGTCCCGATGTGCCCTTGCTTCTCCAGTTCCTCGTATTCTTTGTCTGAGACACCGATAACCTGTTTGTAGACGTACTCGTTGTGTTCACCCAGGCAACAGGGTGGCAGACGCAATTGATTTGGTGTCCGGGACATCTTCCAGGCTATACCGGGATAGAAGTGGGTGCCGCAGACCTGCTGCGTTAGCTGGGTGAAGAACCGCCGTGCTCTCAGGTGGGGGTCACTGTAAGCGTCCTTTTCAGTAATCACCGGACCAGCGGCTACCCCCTCCTTTTGCAGGAGATACATCACTTCGTAGTTATCGTGTTCCCTTGTCCATTCCTCAATGTGCCTGTCCAGTTCATCGTGGTTCTGGTAGCGGCTCAGGGTGGTAGCAAACTTCTCGTCCCTGGTCCATGGTGGATTGCCAATGGCGCGGCAAAATCCTGCCCACTCATTATCGCTGGAGATGGTGATGTTTACCCAGCTATCTGGATACTCTTCATCCAGTGCCCATTTACCGCCGACATCCTGGCAGCGGTAGCAGCCCTGGACAGCCCCGTGATAGTCTCGATTCCCCAGCTTCTCGGTAATGCGCTGGTTCATGGTATAGTCCATCACCGCCTGGGCCAGGTGACAGATAGAAGCCTCGGTCTGCCCTAGGTCTATCCACTGTCCCTTACCCGTTTTGCGGCGCTGGTAGATGGCCATCATCACCGCCAGGGCACCATTAATACCGCCGGCTTCATCAGCGTGGAAGACGATGGACTGGGTATCAAAGTCCTCGTCCCGGTAGCACCTCATGTAGCCGTGGCCGGCAAAGGCATCCATCTGGACGCCGAAGGCACGGTAGTAACGGTAGGGGCCGGTGTCACCGAAGCCAGGCATGGAAATCATGACCAGCCTGGGGTTCCACTCCTTGACCAATTCCCAGCTCAGCCCCAGGTCTTCTCTGACCCGTGGAGAATTATTCTCTATTAATACATCTGATACCTGTACCAGACGCTTCAGGATGTCCTTTCCTTCCGGTGTCCTCAGGTTGGCTGTCATGGAGAGCTTATTGGAGGCATGGCCGTTAAAGAGGGTAAAGGCGTTGTGAGCGGTACGGGGGTCATAGCCCGGCTTCTTGTAGGCCGAGTAGCCAATACTCCTTTCGGAGAGGATTTGAGGCGACCTCGGAATATAGCCTCTGGTGTGGAACTGGAAGTGCTGGCGGCTTTCCACCCTGATAACCTCAGCCCCCCAGTCAGCCAGGAGCCGACCGGCATAGGGCCCGGCCCAGACCACTCCTAGTTCGATTACTCTTATTCCTGCCAGTGGTAACTTGGCCATACTGGTATCTCCTTTCTCTTTACTGTCGATGGCTGGTGCTAGATGCAGCCGGCTTCTTTCAGTCTTGCCAGCTCGTCTTTGCTATATCCAAGCTTGTCACAGTAGATTTCTTCGTTATGCTGTCCCAGAAGTGGAGCTGGTCTCCTGATGACCCAGGGCATGTCTTCCGCCACGATAGGTTTTCCCGGGTAAGTGGCTTTGCCGGTCACGGGGTGTTCGATTTCGGTCCAGAAGCCCCTCGCTTTGAAATGAGGGTCGTTCAATACCTCCTCCATATTGTTGAGGGGGGCGCAGTTGGCCCCGGCACCCTGTCCCCGTTCGATGCATTCCTTTTTGGTATGCTCCAAGGACCAGGGAAGAAAAATGGCCAGGAACTCGTCGGCGCGTCCCTCTTCTAGCCAGGCGGTCATGGTGTTCCACCGCGGGTCGTCGATGAGTTCCGGCATATCCATCATCCGGCCCACCGCCGGCCACTGCACACCGCCCGCGGTGATGTGCCACCACCCGTCCCGGCAGGGGTAGGCACCGGCGGGATGGGACATTCTGGCCCGGCTGTCTGTCCTGGGGGTAATCTCGCCGTTGTACTGGAAGGCAACGAGATGACTCATGCGGCGGTCAATACTCTCCATCTGGGCTTCCATAAGAGAGAAATCAACCTGCTGGCCGAGGCCTTCTATTTTGGCCTGATAGACGGCGATGAGCGTGGCCAGTGCGGCTAGATTGCCCGTCGAAAATAAAATTGGGGTTCCGGTGGCCTTTTTCAGAGGCTCGCGCTCGGGTAGTCCGGAGTCGTTCATTGAACCGCCCATGCCGTAGATGATTAGCTCCGAGGCCTTGAAGTCGCGGTAAGGGCCGGTCTGCCCGAAATTGGAGATAGCGACCATTACCAGTCCGGGGTTGATTTTTTCCAGCTCCTCATAGCCAAGTCCCAGCCTGTCCATCACGCCGGGGCTGAAGCTTTCGACTATGATATCCACATCCTTTATCAGTTCCTTGATGGCTCTCTGACCCCAGTTACTCTTTAAGTTGAGGGTTATCCCTCTCTTGTTGGTATTGAGAAAGAGAAAGAGGCCGCTCTTTTCTGGGTGGGGGTCATCCTTGAAGAAGGGCCTCATTCTTCGGGCCGGGTCACCCTCGCCGGGCTTCTCAACCTTTATCACGTCAGCACCGTAGTCGGCCAGAAGCTTGGTGCAGTAGGGGCCAGAGATATACCAGGTTAAATCCAGTATCCTGACGTCAGATAACGCCTGCTCTGCCATTTATTCCCCCTCCTTTCTCATTGGTAAATTTTAATCCCTGTAAAAGTACTATTCTCATTTTATGCCCTTAATTGTGCGCAAAGGCGGGCGAGTTGTCAAGGTGTTGCTGCTGGTAAACGTAAAAGCGTAGTTACGTAATAGAGTATTGACGCAAATGCGCAAATACGCTATAGTGTTGGTGAGGGTATTGAATCATGGCGATAATCTGCGTTGCCAACCAGAAGGGGGGCGTGGGTAAGACAACCACGGCGGCGGCTCTGGCTGAGGGTTTAAGTGAGTATGAGAAGCGGGTGCTGCTTGTTGACTGGGACCCCCAGGCCAGCCTTACCATTAGCTTTGGCCTCAATCCGGAGAACCTCGAACGTACTGGCTATGATGTCCTGGCCTCGACGATAAAGAACAACGGGAGCATCTCAATCCGTGATGTCATTATCCAGACGAAGAACCCGAAGATTGACCTTGTCCCCGCCAACATAGAGTTATCACAGGCACAGCTTGACCTGGTGGGAGTATTGCACAGGGAACTGATGTTACACGAGATGCTCCAGCCGGTACGCCGCGGTTATGATTATATTCTGGTTGACTGTCAGCCCAGTCTGGGGCTGCTGACCATCAACGCCCTGTCCACCGCTGACAGCGTAATCATACCTCTGCAGGCAGACTTCCTGGCTATGAAGGGGCTGGCGCTTTTACTCAGTACCATTATCAGGGTGAAGGATAGAATTAATCCTGCTCTTGAGATTGGCGGTATCTTGTTTACCATGGCTAATCCCCGTACTCTGCACAGCAAAGAGGTCATCGAGGTTACCAGACGTGCCTTTGGGGGCAGGATAAGGATATTTGATGCCATGATACCTACCAGTGTTCGCTTCAAAGAAGCCCCGGCGGCCGGGGAGTCAATTCTGACCTATGCCGCTAACTCGGCCGGGGCTGAGGCGTACAGATTGCTGACAAGAGAGGTGATGGAATGAAAAGGGCTACGGTAACCGAGGAACTTGCCTACGGGACGGCACTGGACCGCCTTACCGGCAGTGATAAATCTGTGCCAGCACCGCCGGAAAAGAAAACTGTGGTGCAACCCCGGTCGGCGATGATTAAACTATCCGTATTTCTGGGCCGGGAAGAAGATGCCTACCTGGAAAAACTGGCTTCAACGGCGAAGTTCAGCGGGGGCAGGAAGCTGAGCAAGACAAAGCTTATTGAAGCTATGGTGCGGGCCTTCCGTAATTCCAGGCTGGATGTACGTGGGGTAAAGACTGATGAGGAACTCCTCAAAAGAGTAATTGCGCAATTGCGATAATGCGTAAGTACCTTGTGTTTATATTCCTGAGAGTGGTTTGCTCTTATTTTAGCTTGAAAGTGGGAGGATTGCTAGTTCAGAATACATTTAATACTAAGGTATTTTTATGAACTGTATATAAGTGACTAAAGATACCAATAGGATTTCTGTATTACTTTTTCTTTGTTGATTATTACTGCATGCTTGAGACTATTTGGTATATGACAAACAGAGTAGAAGGCACAAACAAAATTCCGAAAATACGGTATATCAATATATGCAAAGAAGGCCCAAATATACTTAAGCTTATCTTCTGCACTATGTTTATTTTTACTTTAAAGAGATAGGATATTTGTCGGTCGAGTGCACATAGGGTTTCATATGACATTAAACCGAGCTTTTTAGCAAAAATAATCATGCACGCACCCCCTATTAGAAAAAAGAAACATCCAGATAATCCTATATAATAAGCAAACATATAAACCTCCCAATTGTCGGGTCGTAGTATCTGGCATTGTAGTAGTAAAGCCCCGTGTCATCCAGTCTTTGACCAGTAAAGAGCTTGTCCGTGCCTAAATCCCCCTGACTATTTCGACAGTCTCCATAGGGATAATACTTCATGGTGCCATTTGCATACCGTTTATTTTCTGGCTCACCCTAGACGGCGTACTGCTCCTTCTTTTTCAGGGCATAAACTACCACGCCAATCAGGATGATGTCCAGCGCAATCAGGATGAAGACATTGGTGGCAATGGCCGGCCAGCCGCCGCCCCACTGACTTATTTCCACGATTGGCTGGAGAACGTAGTAGGTCGGGAATATCCGGCCAATCCACTGTGGGATTTCGGGGAACATGTAGATAAAAGCCGGGGCAAACAGCAGAATCCCTCCAAACTTCCAGACAGCTAACAGGGTTGTGATGTCCTTTATGAAAGCCCCGAGCAGCAGGCCGATGGTGGCGGCCATAACCGCGCCCAGCGCTAGCACCGTTACCAGTAACGCCGGTTCAGCGCCGAAAGCCTGGTTCAAAAGGAGAATAACAATACCCATAAACAGACTGAGGACAAGGCCCACCAGCCCTTTGGCGGTGAAAATCTCGCCGACAGTGGTTGGCGTTACCACAAGCGCCTCCAGGGTGCGCTTCTGCTTTTCGTTGATTACCGATGTTGCCGGCAACACGAGCCCACCCAGAAATACGGCCATGAGGACAATAAACGGCAGCAATCGCTCATTCCAGGGGATGCTTACCCCGTCACCTAAAGAAATTGCTTCAAACTCGACAGGCGCTTCCTGCCCGGCCAGCTCTCTTACCATATTGGCGATAGTTACCGCCAGGATGATGCGGTGCTTGGCCAGACTTTCTCCCCAGACATAGGCTTTAATCGTGGTCTCCTTTCCCTGCTCGATGGAGTTATCAAAGTCTTCGGGCAGCACAATGCCAATGTCAACGGCCCCGTTTTTAACTGCCTGTTGGACGTCAGAGACCGTGCCGTACTCTCTGGTAGTCAAAGAATCGGACTCTCTGGTCATGGCTACCAGTTGAGAGGTACCCTCATCGACAATTCCCAGCTTGGCTTTTTCGTCAAACAGAGTGCCGAATATCAGCGAGAGCATGAGCGAGATAACAAGCGGCGCCACGATAGCAAAAACGAAGAAGTAGGTCTTGGAACCCTGCAAAACCTCCTTGCCCAGCAGAAAGCCTATGCGTTTCAGACTCATCGGGATTTCCTCCCCAGTGCCAGAATACCAATCCAGGCCAGGACCACGTCAAGTCCCAGGAGTATCATCGGGTTAAGCCAGATATCTCCCCAGCCAGCACCAAAATTCGAAGCCCGGTGTACGGTATCGACCAGGTAATAGGAGGGGATGACTTTGACCCAGCCGGTAAGGATACCCGGGGCAATAATGCCTATCGCCGGGATGAAGAGGATAATGAGCATGACAATACCCCAGGCCATCACCGACATCATGTCTTTACCGAGAGAAGCAACGATAAAGCTGATTCCGGTAACCAGTACTGCTCCCAGTAGCAGCGCTGTCAGGATTATTAATGGCTGCTGGTTCATGCCGCCGACGATGGCCATAAACAGTACCGCCTGGACAAAGGCCAGGCTGATGCCGGTAATCCCCTTGGCCACAAACAGGTCTTTAGCCGTGGCCGGTGTTACCAGAAGCGCCTGAATAGTGCGTTGCTCAATTTCTTCACTAATCAAATTGGCCAGACCCAGGGCTTCAACTATGATGAGTAAGACGGCAAGAAGGGGACGCAGGCGGTCTCGAGTTGGTATCTGCTTACCCACCAGGTCCGGGCCCAGAACCTCTTCTGAGGTATCGATAGCCAGTGTTTGCCCCGTCTGCTGGTAGGCTATTTCCTTGATCACAACCTCAACGGCATCCTTGATTTCCTGCGGTGTATCGGCGGCGAAATAGGCCTTGATGGTTGGTTTTTGCCCGGAGATAAAGCTATCGATGATATCAGGTGGCAGTACAATGCCGGCCACGTAGTCGCCGTCAATTACACCCTCTTTGAGTTCATCCTCGGATGCCGCCATCCTGATGGCCAGGCCTTCTTCCTGTATTTGTTCAAAGGCTGGAGGAAGCACCGGTGCGTAGAGCCCGATTTCTAATTCCTCGTTGACCGCCCTGGGCATGACAAAATAGATTACCAGGTAAAAGATAAGGCCAACGACAGTCATAATGGCAAAAAATCGGTTCCTGAAGAAAAGGGAGAAATCTTTGGCGATAAGGGCACCGACAATTCGAAAGTTCACCCTTCAAGTCCTCTGCCGGTAATACTGATAAAAATATCCTCCAGGGTAGCCTCCTCGCTATGGATGGTAATTACTTTTTCCCGGGCAAAGAGTTCATGGATGGCATCGGGGGTTTGGGGGGTGTCCATAACCACTTCACGGTCTTCCAGTTCGCCACTCTGATTCGAGACTTCAGCTTTAAGTGCGCGCTTGCCATATCGCTGTTTGAGGTTGTGTGGTGTATCCAGGGCTACAATCTTGCCTTGATTCATAAAGGCCACCCGGTCGGAAAGCTTGTCCGCCTCCATCATGTCGTGGGTGGTAAGAAAGACCGTGGCACCTCGCTCACGTTCCTCAAGGATGATATTGCGGATACCCTCAGCGGAGGCCGGGTCAAGCCCGGCCGTTGGCTCATCGAGAAACAATACCCGCGGTCGGTTAACTATGGAACGTGCCACCATAAGGCGCTGTTTCATGCCTTTGGAGTAACTCTCAACCCGGTCTTTCTCCCGACCAG
>Ga0068714_10003951_pt1 | contig 17045 bp, 13 predicted proteins | sample MTBNYHSulfiMetaG_FD_62988 | JGI IMG/M metagenome (GOLD analysis project Ga0068714, IMG submission 62988) | Enrichment culture microbial communities from rom New York Harbor, USA that are MTBE-degrading - MTBE-NYH (New York Harbor Sulfidogenic)... | ecosystem: Environmental > Aquatic > Marine >...
GCTGGCAGTGCCCCACCGCATGGCTGTAAGGCTCAATCTTGACCAGAAGCCCATCCTTTTCCAGGTCAGCCACAATCTCTTCCCGGCAGGCATATCTGTCGAGACCGGCATAGGGTCCGGCGTTCTCGTTCATGGTAGCATCAGGGTTGAGGATATTAATCAAGGGCAATCCGCTCCGCTGGGCCACCTCGAAGTCTACCGGGTCGTGGGCGGGGGTGATTTTGACCGCTCCGGTACCAAAGGCAGGGTCGACAGCTTCGTCAGCAATAACAGGTATCTCCCGGTTGACCGCTGGTAGAATAGCCTTTCTACCCAGCATGGCCTTGAACCGTTTATCTTCCGGATTTACCGCCACGGCGGTATCACCCAGAATTGTCTCAGGCCTGGTGGTAGCCACGGTAATGAAAGCTTTATCGCTACCGGCTAAAGGGTAGCGGACATACCACAGGTGTCCCTGTAACTCCCGATGGTCAACCTCAAGGTCGGAGAGGGCAGTAGCACAGCGCGGGCACCAGTTGATAATCCGCTCTCCCCGGTAAATCAGCCCCTTTTCGTAAAGGCGCACAAAAGCAGTACGTACGGCCCGGCTCGGCCCTTCGTCCAGGGTATAACGTTCCCGGCTCCAGTCGCAGGAAGCACCCAGTCTCTGGTGTTGCCGGGCGATAAGTTGACGCCTGCTTTCCGCCCACTGCCTGATTCTCTCCCGGGTCTTTTCTCGGCCCAGTTTGTGCCGGTCCAGCCCTTCGGCAGCCAGCATTTGCTCGACCACCACCTGGGTAGCAATGCCCGCATGGTCAACTCCGGGCAGCCACAGCGCCGACTCTCCCTTCATGCGGTGCCAGCGGGTCATAATATCTTCCAGGGTAGCCGTTATCGCGTGCCCCATGTGAAGCTCGCCGGTAACATTAGGCGGCGGCATAATGATAACAAAGGGCTTCTTTTCTGGGTCTATCTCAGGTGTGAAGTAGCCCTTATCCAGCCAGAACTGGTACCACTTGCTCTCAACCTCGCCCGCCTCGTAGGCCTTGGGCATTTCAGACTTAATTTTTGGTGTTTTTGCCATACTAACCTTTCCAATGGATTGATGAAAAGTGCTCCAGGGTTCTTCCTCAACCCTACCCTCTCCCTTTCTTAAAGGGAGATTGAGAGGGATTTGAAATCCCCCTTAGTCCCCCTTTGGAAAGGGGGACACATTTTTCTTCAGACTATTTTAGCACTCTACCAGCCAACAACCCCACCACCCTGTCCAGCAACCTGTCCGCCACATCCCTCTTGGTCATCAGAGGTAACTCTTCTGTCTTACCCTGCTTGTCTATCAGGATTACCCGGTTGGTATCTACGTCAAAGCCGCTATCAGGGGCGGAAATATCGTTGGCCGCCACCAGGTCAAGCTGCTTTTTATCCAACTCGTCTTTCCTGGCATGTTCCAGCAGTCGTTCCCCGCTTTCGGCAGCGAAGCCAACCCTGATGAAGTTACCCCTGGCCTCAGCCAGGACATCAGGTGTTCTCACCAGCTCCAGAGTCAATTCGGCACCAGCGACCGCTTTTTTAATTTTTCCCGTGGCCGGGCTCTTCGGCTGATAGTCGGCCACAGCAGCGGCCATAATCAGAACATCAGCCCTGGCCGTAGCTTTGACTACCGCTTCCTTCATCTGAACCGCGCTGGTAATATGAACGACTTCAATACCCACCGGGTCGGCGAGCGCAGTGGGGGCAGTAATAAGGGTAACTTCAGCCCCTCTGTCTCGGGCTGCCTCAGCCACGGCGTAGCCCATCTTACCCGAGGAACGGTTGCCAATAAAACGGACAGGGTCGATGGCTTCCCGGGTGCCACCGGCCGTAACCACGATGCGTTTACCGGCCAGATCACCGTTCCTGCCCAGTACCTGCTTGATGGTAACGATAATCTTCTCAACCTCGGCCAAGCGTCCCTGGCCCACCCCACCTGAGGCCAACCGACCATAGCCAGGGTCAATAATGATAATGCCCCTGGCCTTAAGTTTAGCCAGGTTTTCTTGGGTAACCGGGCTCTGGAACATGGCCGTATGCATCGCCGGGGCAATGATGACCGGGGCTTTGGTAGCCAGTACTGTGCAACTGAGGATATCATCCGCCATACCGGCAGCTACTTTGGCAATAATATTGGCTGTCGCCGGGGCAATAACCACCGCATCAGCCGCCTCAGCCAGAGCGACATGTTCAATGCTGAACTCCGAGGTAAGCTCAAACATATCGGTGGCCACTACGTTACCCGTCAGGCTGCGGAAGGTGAGTGGACTGATGAACTCGGCCGCCGATTTTGTCATGGCCACTCTAACCTTGGCTCCTGCCTGCACCAGTTTACTGGCCAGGTCGGCCCCCTTATAAGCCGCGATACTCCCCGTGATACCCAGCACGATAGTTTTATCAGTTAACATCACTCCCTCCTTATCAGAGGTCAGTCTTTATTCATCAGGTAAATGAGTCTTAACCCTATCAGCGTCAAATCTGGGTTTACCGTATCAATTACCGGTGTCTCGCTGGCGATGAGTTCAGCGTAACCACCGGTAGCTACCACGGTAGTTTTCTCCCCTAATTCCTGCTCAATACGAGCTACCATGCCCTCAACAAGCCCGACATAACCGAAGACAATACCCGATTGCATAGCCGTAATAGTATTGGTTCCAATAGCCTGTTTGGGACGGACCAATTCTACCCTAGGCAAAGCCGCTGCCCGCTCAAAAAGGGCCTCAGCGGAGGTAACCAGACCCGGGGCAATACTCCCCCCCAGATAATCACCTTCTTTAGATACGATGTCGAAGGTAGTCGCTGTCCCCAGGTCAGCAATTATTATCGAGCCACTATAGAGATGATGGGCCGCGGCTGTATTTACAATGCGGTCGGTACCAACTTCCCTGGGATTATCCGCGTGTATACGCACTCCAGTCCTGATTCCAGGCCCCACCACCAGCGGCGAAATTTGGAAGTACTTCTGAAATACCTGCTCAAAAGTACCCAGTAAAGGTGGGACGACACAGCACATGGCTACTTCTTTAATATCCGATATATCTATGCCGTGATAATGCATCAGGTTAAACATTAAGGAAGCATACTCATCTGCCATCTGGTTAATCCTCGTCGCAATACGCCAGGTAGCACATAACTTCTTATCCTCAAAAACCCCTAAAGTAACATTGGTATTTCCGATATCAACTGCCAGTAACATCGTTTTCCTCCACCTGTGAACCTTATCCTTTACTTATCCCCTTTATCACTCCTCTTTTAATGTCTTGATAACCAGTGGTAGTACGGGCAAAAGGTCGCTCGCAATCATACCAGCCTCACCCAGCCTCTCTCTCACCATCTCGCCAGCTTTGCCGTGGAGATAGACACCACAGGCAGCGGCATCAAAAAGATTCAGTCCCTGTGCCACCAGCCCGGCGATAACCCCGCTGAGAACGTCGCCGGTACCGGCTGAGGCCATTCCAGGATTGGCAAAAGGACTAATCTTAGCCCGACCATCAGGTGTAGCCACAACAGTATAAGCTCCCTTGAGAACAACTGTCTTGTGCCACTCCTGAGCTACCCTTTTGGCCATATCTACCCTGTCCGACTGCACCTCCTCTACGGATACTCCAGCCAGCCTGGCCATTTCACCGGGATGTGGAGTAAGTATAGCATCATCGGTCAGCCGTCGCCACCAGTCTGGTGTTTTGGCCAGAGTGTTCAGGGCATCAGCATCGAGAACCAGGGGCGGTACTTCTGGCTTCAACCGGAAGAGAGTGGATTTCATGAACTTGACGACAGGCTGGCTCTGCCCCAGTCCGCAACCGAGAAGCAGAACATCGGACTGACCGACTTCCTGATGAATGAACCTAGCTGCCTGTGGAGAAATGACGCCCAGACTGGATTCGGGCAGGGGAAGATAGGTTATCTCGGTTACCTTTGCGGCTATAATGGGCTGTAAACTGACCGCCGTAGCCAGCGTTACCAGCCCCGCCCCGGCCCGTATAGCACCACTGCAGGCCAGATAGGCAGCACCAATATAGTTGATTGAGCCAGCTACCACCAGAACCCGGCCAAAAGTCCCCTTGTTAGCCATAAGCGGACGACCGGGAAGAACCGTCCTGGCCCAGTCGTCGGTGATGAGCTCTGCGGATGCCTCTTCTGCCAGGTGCGACGGTATACCGATATCGACAACTGTTGTCCTGCCAGCCCTCTCTGCCCCGGGGGAGTTAAACAAGCCCGGTTTGGGAAAGCCAAGGGTGATGGTATTATCAGCATAAAGGCAGGCAGGGTCGACCGCCCCGCTATCCGCATTAAGCCCCGATGGCAAATCCAGGGCAATGATGCAAAGAGCCGGTCTGCTATCCTTAGCCTCCCTCACCCGGCTCAATGTCTGCTGAAAGATGCCGCCAAGCGGGCGACTCTTCCCGGTACCGAAAAGAGCATCAACGACCGCATTCGCCGATGCCAGAAGTTCATCAAGCCTGCTCAGGTTCGAGTCTTCGGCTGCCTCAACACAGGTTATGCCCCGCTCCTGAACCAGCTTAAGGTTGGAGTCACCGGCAGGTCTCTCACCGAGGAGATAGACGCTCACTCCAGCTCCCCAGTCGTGCAGATGGCGTGCCACCACAAGCCCATCCCCACCATTATTACCCGGGCCTACCAGCACTATAACGCACTGCTTATCGACACTCCCCAGGATTCGCCTGACCTCTTCGGCCACAGCTTTGCCCGCATTCTCCATGAGAGTGTCAGTAGATATGCCCAGCCGGGTACAGTCCTGCTCGGCTTTACGCATCTGCTCTACAGTGACAACTTTCACACAAAAGCCCTCAGATGATATTTATCGTTTGAAGTGTAGCAACATCACGGAGTACGGTCAAGAGATTACTCATCATCAATCTTTACGGTCGATTTCCACAGAGTTGCTCCAGCTTCTTTATCATTGCCTGCCAGTGAGTCCCTCTCCAGTAGATACGCTGGCAAGCAGGGCACTCCATATACTGGTGCTGGGTCTTGAAAACATAGGGCGGTACCCGCTCCCGCACCTGTTCCCTGCTTCTCTCTTCCAGAGGTTGATTACATTCCAGACAGAGACTGAACGGCTGGAACTGACAGTTCAGATTAAGAGTATCCATCACCTGCCGCATTTGCTGCTCAGGCCTATCGCTCTGAATGAGGATAGCCTTGAGTCGGCCACTGGTTATCACTCCCCTTCTCATTATCTGGGTATCCCTCGTCAGTATCACCCTGCCTTCGTTTAAGGCAATGGTCACCATCTGGGAATCATCCGCACCATCGAAGAAGATGGCATCATACCCCGTCATCCTCAACCATTTGGTGAGTTTACCCACATTGCTGTCCACGATGAACTTCAGACTGCCGGCCAATCTCAACCTCCCCCTTCACCGTAACTCGAAAGCTCCAGGAAATAGCCAGTCCTTACAGGTAAAGTTGCATCCCCTCGTAACCCAGAATGATTGGAATATCAAGGTCATTAGCGACAGCTTCGATTTCAGCGGCAATGTCATTTTCCAGCTCAGGACTCATGTGAACAGTGACCACCATGGGCAGGTAGCCCTTGAGTTTTTTGAAATTACCCAGTTCCTGCTTCAGCAGACCCGGCGTAAGATGCCCAGACATCCGGCCAAATTCCTCATACCAGTTGGTCGCGGTAAGCTCGATAATGAGCAACTCAGGTGAAATCTTCTCCCAGCAATCAGCCAGACCAGGCCCGGTATCACCGGTATAGAACAGCACTTTACCGTCGGGCGAGGTAATCTGGTAGCCGACCGTCGGGACAGAATGGGCTACCGGCACCGCCATGATACTGTAGCCGTCAATCTGTATCGTCTGGTAAGGCTCTATTACGGTGAACTTAACCGTTGGCTTTTCCGGAGGCCGTTCCAGGAAGTCGGGATAAATCCGACCATTTATCATATGCGACGTCAGCGTATCACAGACAGGCAGGGTAGTATAGATGTTGACCGTATCACCCGAGACGTAATAATTCATGGCCAGGGTCAGAACATCCCTGATATGGTCATAATGCTGGTGGGTTAGTAAAACAGCCCTGAGTTTTCGCTGTGCGACAAAGGATAGACTGGAGGTAAGTGCCCCGGCATCCAGCACCAGGCTCTCATCAACCAGCAAACTCACCAGTCTTGTATCCCGGGATTCAAAGTTATGCGCTCCCAGAACATCGATTTTCATCGTTTCTACCTCTTATCAGACGCTGGCCTGAATTCTAGTCTGAGACAAGAAAGGGATTGAATTTTGTTTCACGGTCATAGGTGTCAATGGCCTCTTTTCTCTTTAAGAAGTTTACCACAGCATAGGTAAGCGGGGTAGCCACAGCTTCGATAGCTGTCTTGGCCAGCCAGTGATACAAAATCATTATCGGCACAAAAGAAGAGGTGCCGAAGAAAGCCACGGTAATAAAGACCGCCGTATCCAGCCCCTGACCCACTACCGTCGAGCCAATAGTACGGCTCCACAGCCAGCGACCCCGCGTCATGATTTTCATCTTGGCCAGAATAAAAGAGTTAACGAACTCACCAACAAGGTAACCGCAAAAGGAAGCGGCAAGTAACCTAGGTGTGTAGCCCAGTATACCTTCGTAAGCTTCTTGTCCTTGCCAGAAAGAGGCCGATGGTAAAACCTGACCTACCCAGGCAAAAAAGACGAAAATAAGATTACAAACAAACCCCAGCCAGATAACCCTTCTGGCCCAGCGGTAGCCATAAACTTCGGTGAGGACATCACCGACAATGTAGCTCAAGGGGAAGACAAATATGGCGGCGGGCAGAATAAAAGGGCCGAGGCTGACTATCTTTACCGCAATAATGTTGGCGGTGATGAGACAGGTAACAAAGACGGTGGCAATAATGACGAAGCGGTAGGATACTTTCATCACTTTCAAACTGAAGCCTTCATCGGGCGACATCCTGATATTACTAAATCCAGCGCTGGCGACGGAAGAAGTAGAGCATTCCGGCAATAAGTGCCAGACAGATAAGGAACACGTAGAGGAAAGAGAGGTGAGAATTGGAGAATGGCCCCAAGGGGATGTTCATACCAAAAATGCTGGCTACCACTGTAATCGGTAGCAGAATGGTGGCAATGACGGTCAGCATCCTCATAACCTCATTGGTGCGGTTGGTAGCCAGCGAATCATGAGTATCATTCAAACCTTCAATTATCTCTTTGTACTCATCCAGCCCATCCCATATCTTATCCAGGTGGTCAACCATATCACCGAAGTAAACTTCCAGGTCCTTCTTGGTGAAGCGACGAATCTTGGGCTCCAGGCTGGCAATAACCGCCCTCATTGGCCAGATGATGCGACGAAAGGCAATGACATCACGCCTGAGGATAGAGATTTCCCCAATCACCCTGGGCATACCACGGCTGGCAAAGAGGTTATCTTCCGTCTGCTCAATATTGTCTCCAATCTTATTGAGAATTGGCAAGCAGTAGTCTATCAGCCGGTCAATTATCCGATAGAGGAGATACCCTGAACCCTGACCGAGATTTTCTTCTCGTGCTTCCTCATTAATCTGGCAATCACGGAACAGCTTTACCAGTGGCTTCAAATCACCTTTATGTAAAGTAATTAGGTAGTTATCGCCAATAAACACCGATACCTGGGAGGGAGTAGTTACCCGCGCCTCTATATTGAATACCGGGAAATGAAAGACCAGAAAAAGGTACTCCTTGTATGTGTCTATTTTGGGTCGCTGTATCCGGCTGAGACAGTCGTCCAGGTCGAGATGGTGAAAGGGATAACTACGGGAGAGATACTCTGTCTCCCGCTCTGTCGGCTGCTCTATGTTGACCCAGGTAAGGTCACCCCAGCTAACCGACTCTACATTCAGCGCCTGCTCTTTTTCCTTCTCCTTGGAAATAGTCATGACAAACCGTCCTGGCGATAGGTTAAAATTATTACCCGACGCCTACATTCTACCACACTCATTTGCCAGATAATACCCGCCCTGATATACTCATTTTATATATTTTAAGGTATTTTGGCTAGAGAGGAATATCGATGTCAAAACACGCGTTAGAAGAAGTACTGCATCCACAATCAGTGGCAGTAGTCGGCGCTTCTGATAACCCTAACGCGTCAGGCTATTTCTTTACCCGCCATCTCATCGACTACGGCTACCGGGGCAAAATCTACCCGATAAACCCCGGCCGACCCGAGATTCTGGGGATGAAGGCCTACCCCAGCCTGAAAGAAATACCCGGTTCGGTTGACTACGTTATTTGCTGTATTCCAGCTTCAGGAGTACTTGACCTATTGAAAGATTGCTCACCAAAGAGAGTGAAGTGCGTTCATCTTTTTACCGGGCGGTTCAGTGAGACAGGAAGGCAGGATGCTGCCGAACTGGAGCAGGAAATACTGAAACAGGCTCGAAAGGCAGGCATCCGACTTATCGGCCCCAACTGTATGGGACTGTATTACCCGCGAGAAGGAATCTCTTTTGGCTATGATTTCCCTAAAGAATCCGGGACAGTAGGAGTAGCCTCGCAGAGCGGTGGAGGGGCCACCTACCTCGTCCATCTAGCTTCGCTACGGGGCATCCGCTTCAGCAAGGTGATAAGCTACGGCAACGCCCTGGACCTGAATGAGTGCGACCTGCTCGACTACTTCTCACGGGACCCGGAGACAGAGATAATTCTGATGTATATCGAAGGGGCAAAGGACGGCCGAAAATTCCTCGATGCCCTGCGCCAGGCAGCCTCCATCAAGCCGGTCATCGTTATGAAAGGAGGCAGAGGGGATGCAGGAACGAGGGCAGCAGTTTCTCACACCGCCGCCCTGGCCAGCTCAACGAAGATGTGGGCAACGCTTATTGACCAGGCCGGGGCTGTCTCCGCCCAGGACTTCGAAGAAATGGCCGACCTAGCTGTTTCTTTTTGCTTTCTACCGCCAATCAAAGGAAACAGAGTGGGTATCGTCGGGGTGGGTGGAGGACCAAGCGTCCTGGCGGCTGACCAGTGTGAAGAAGAAGGACTGGATGTCATCCCTGTACCCGCCGGAATAAGGGAAGAACTGAAGAGCAAAGGTATCCCAATCTGGGACTGGATTGGCAACCCGGTAGATGCATCAATCATCGGCGGTTTTATCACCGGTATTGAGATGCTGGAAATGATGGCCAGAAATGAGAACTTTGACCTCCTCATTGGCATCATCAATGAGGACGCCCCCTTTGGCAAAGAAAGTCTGCTTTCCAGGCTTAGAACCGATGCCAGGGGCTATATTAAGGTAAAGAAAGGAAGCTCAAAACCGCTACTGGGAGTAGTCGGAGAAAAAGGGCCAGGCATTAAGGACCACAACCACTGGCGCTGGCGGATGCTGAGCGAAGCCAGAACCAGGCTTATTGACACCGGAATCCCCGTCTACCCCACCATCGGAAGAGCCGCCCGAGCCGCCAGAAAACTCATCGACTATTACCAGAGGCAAGAGTAGCTTTCTCTCGTTACAACTGTTTTACGTACTCCGTACCAAACCTTTTGAAATAACTGACCAGCCCGTTAATGGAGTTGTTAATAAAATAGAGTTCCCGGTCACGCTTGTCCTCGGGGAGATTATCAAGTCGGGCCAGCATGTCATCCCTTTCACGTAGGGCACGATACATATCCTCGTGGCTGGCTTCCCTCTCCAGACACCCGACCACTGTCTTGCCCCACAAAATCAGTTGCTCTCTGGCCCGGCGCATGTTATCAAGCGGCTGGCCAATACAGCCGAAGTGGGCATAACACATAGTTGCCGGGGCAAGCTGAATCAGCCTGTCCATCGAGTTCACCGCCTGCTCAAGATTAAAAGGAGTGGGCGTACCGGGTCTGATTAAACCTGCCGACTCGGTATACACACTGGCTGCCTCCCCGGCAAAGAGCCTCCCCTCCCTCCTGTTCCAGAAGCTCAGGTGATGCGAGGCATGCCCGGGGGTCTCCAGCACCTCCAGTTCCACCCCACCCAGGTCGAACGACATCCCGTCCTTCCCGATAATCACCTGGCCGGCGGGTACAGGCTCCATCGGTTCATATTGCTCGGCCAGTTCTCCCAGAGCCCGCAGGCTGTCTTCCCACAGCCTGGTCGGGTCAATCAAATGCGGCCCGCCCCTCTCCTGAACCACCACCTTAGCCTCAGGCATCTGCTGCAACGCTCTACCAACGCCCCCGGCATGGTCAACATGAATATGGGTAACAAAAATATAACTTACATCTGAAGGGCTGATATTTAACTCCTTCAAGCCTGAGACCAGGTTGGCCACCGATACCGTCGGCCCGATATCAATCAGGGCTATTTCCCTGGCCTGGAGCACGTAAATACCGATAAACTGTCCAAAGCCTCGGATAGGAGGGTCAACATCAATCAGACTCAGATTGTCGGCCAGTCTATACGTATCAACCAAGTAACCTTACCCCCTTATCTCGCCTTCCAGTCAGGCTTTCTTTTCTCGACAAAGGCCCTGGCTCCCTCCATATAGTCCTCGGTGTTCCGGACATGGTTCAGCATCTCCGTTTCCAGTCGCAGGCCTTCGTCCAGTGTCATATCGTAGCCTCTAATCATGGCCTCTTTGACGGCTCTAACCTGTAGCGGGCCAGCCCGGCAGATTTTTTCCGCCCACTCTCTCGCCGTGGGCATTAATTCCGCCAGCGGCACGACCCTGTTTACCAGGCCGATGCGGTAAGCCTCCTGGGCATCAATCTGCTGCCCCATGAGTAGTATCTCAGCAGCCTTGGCCCGGGGTATGAAGCGGGGCAGTCTATCAATGCCGCCCCCAGCCGGTATCACGCCCACCATAATCTCCGGCGTGCCGAAGCGCGCGTGCTCGGCAGCCAGCCTCAAATCGCAGGTCAGCGCCAGCTCCAGACCGCCACCCATAGCATAGCCGTTGATGGCAGCAATAAAGGGCTTCCATATCTGGTCGGCCCTCACCCGCTCCACGGTTCCGGCTGGCTCCTCCATCGGGCCGGGACGGAACTCCTTGATATCGGCACCGGCCGAAAAGGCCCGGTCACCGGCCCCGGTAATAATACCCACCCAGAGGTCAGGGTCGTCCCGGAAGTCGAGCATGGCCTCGTTCAGTTCCCGGGACAGCTGAGCATTGATGGCATTCAGCGCCTCGGGACGATTAAGGGTAAAGATAGCAATCCTGCCTTCCTTCTTATAATCAACTGCCATAATAAGCCCCCTTTAATATACTATGATATGCCAGGACTCATACTAACAGGGGGTCTGTTTTACCGTCAAGCTGAGAGGCAGGTTTGAGGATAGTTTGAAGCTTTATGCGGCGATAGTCGCTCGATACAAGCCCGTAGAAATAACGACGCCCACTAGGCACGAAGACCGGCGGGCTTTCGTCTGTCGTATGGTATAATAAAAATGAAGTACGGTTAGCTAGAGAGGATTATAATTGCCTTTTCCTGAAAATGTTAAAGATGAGGCACGCAGAAAAGCGCATTTCAGATGTGTAATTTGTCACGAACCTTTCGTCGACATCCATCATATAATACGTGAAAGTGAGGGCGGGGCAGATACATTAGATAATGCCGCGGCTCTTTGCGCAAGATGCCACGATACTTATGGTAATAATCCAGACAAAAGGAAACAAATAAGAGGAATGAGAGACCTCTGGTATGACATTTGCGCAACGCGATATAGAGATTCAGATATTAATAATCTACAAAGACTCAACGAATTGTATGAAATGACGAAAAGCGTTCAACAAGACCAAGCTGAACACGGTAAATTGATAAATGAAATAAAGGCTCTTTTGACTAGCACGCTAAGCCAAAGCGTAGCTAATATTGGCAGTTCAGCAAGCGTGTTCGAGATGGCCAATGCTACTTCCGGTTATTTTGTGAGCGGCAAGAAACTGTCAGAAAACGTATATGCCGATGTTCATTGTCCTAACTGTAAATCCTATATTGCATTGCTACTAGGCACAAATAAGTGCCCAACGTGTGGCAAGCCAATTAGGTAACGATTGGCTAGTAGGCGTAATATATCAGATGCCATTAACTCGTACCTCCCCCCCATCCTCCTTTAAGCGCCAGATATATGTATATGGCAAAGAGTGTCAGGTCACAGGAATAAGCGAGCCCTTCTCAGGGGCTCGCTTATCTCTTCAATCACCGTTCGGCAACGTTACCAAAGCTAATCAGAAGCTACTCGCTGTCATGTATCTGAAAGTTGCCGCCATCGATGGTCTGCTCCGGCACCAAATCTACGCCAGGAGAAGGCTCAGGAGGCCAGGACGGAGCCTCAAGGGTTACTTCCTCTATTCTGATTTTATCGACTCCCACGCCCGGCTCTCCCAGGTCCTGGATGGTCACTCTCAGTACTACTGGAGAACCGTCGCTGTCAACACCTGTGGCCACGAAAACGGCAATGTCATGAGTAGCTGACGGTGATTCAGCTGAGGCCCCGGGAGAACTGTCCAGGAAATAAAGGAAGTGGAACTGGTCAAGATTATAGGATACCCGGTTGACATGGTCGACCATCTGGAACTGGCCAGCAACACCGCCATCCGGCAGCACTCTGACCGTTCCGTCAAACGACCAGGCAGCCTTCCGTCCATTCTCAACGTTTATTTTGCCTCCACCGGTGACGTAGTTCTCCACCCAGCCTTTGATAACTCCCGCCCAGACATCATTGTTCTTATCGAAGTCACCACTCAGGTCCTGGTCAATCCACACCAGAATGCTGTCGATACCGGCTCCGCCATCACCGGGGTAGGTAATTTCTGCCTGCCCACTGCTATCAGTAATGTAGAACTGCTCCCCTTCATCAACATTCGGACTGATAGGATGGAAAGTGAATCCCACCGGAACGCCCGGGGCTGGCTCGGTACCACCACCTGCCTTGTCAATCGATAACGTGGCCGTAACGGTATGGCTGGTATTCACTGGGTTAGTATCGGCCAGTGGTACTACGTTCAGGTTATAGCTTGGGCAGGGAGTATCCCAGATACGTACCTCGTCAAGCATGCCCTGGAAGTACATACTTGGCCGATAGCCCATGGACAGTCCACCGGTTCCCTGGTCAATATCACCGCTTGGCCCTTCATTGGTAGCTTTTAGCTCATCATCAATATACAGTTTTAACGTCTCGCCATCATAGGTTCCCATCACATGGTACCATTGCCCCGTCTGGATGTAATTTGGCGTGGAAAAGGCAGCATACGATGCACCACCTACTCTAACCCCAACGAAGATTGAATTATCCCCGGATGCATGCATCCAGTACTGGGGTATTCCTGTTCCCGTCTTAGTCATAATGTTCACGCTGGAGGTAGTAATCTCTGAAGGCAACTTGTTGAACATCACCCAGGCTTCCCAGGCTCCGGTATTGAAATTCAAGCTGGGTGTATTTGAGCAATAAAACCAGTCGTCCGCTCCATCAAAGTTAAGGGCTTGGTTAAATTTACCCGGGGGATAGGTGCCTGGAGCAGGGGTAGGAGGGTAACCCTCAAAGATAAACCCATTGTTGCCATTACCACTGTTGTCATTGGCATTACCATCAAAGTGCCATAGCCCCGCTATCCCCGCCCCGGGGTCGGGATTTGCGCTCACGGACATCGGTAGCAGCCCACAGCTTAGCACCAGGGATAACACCAGCAAGATACCTATAAATTTCCGTTTCATTTCTGTATCGTCTCCTTTCTTCTGGAAATTCTGTTATCACAAACTCAGACATTTGATAACTTTACCCATTGTTCTATTATTTCTTTGAAGGCAACCACCCCCTTTTCACCCGCCATACCCGGTTATGTATTTTTATATATTAAAAGGGCACCAGCCACCGCTATAACTCAGCGGTTCCAGTGCCCTAGTTACCCACCCCATCTTCCCTACCCCCTTTGTTGTCTTATCTTTTCACATGCTGGGGTTAGAGTATAACCATCGTACACGAATTTGTCAAGAGCCTAAGCCGTCATTGACGAAACTTCAAACCAGCCATTTCTGACCCGTGTTCCAGAGCTAAATATATAGGCGGCTAGAGGCAGGTCAAATTCAGAATGGAGCAATTAAGATTGTTTGACAACCACACTCAGACAGGCTACAATGAAATTCCGTGGCAGCGTAGCTCAGTGGCAGAGCAGGGGACTCATAAGCCCTTGGCCGCAGGTTCGAATCCCGCCGCTGCCACTTTCTTTGCTTTCTTACTCTATGTAAATTCGTCTTTAGATAGAGCAATCAGTACTACGGCTGGTATCCCCAGAATAATTAAAGACAATGCAGCTGCAATTGAACCAGTAAGAGACCACCACCATCGCTTCCTTAGTACGGCGAGTATTCCGCCTGCTATAGCAAGCAGGGCAATTACGACGGCCGGTATGGGCATACCGAATATGATACTTGGCACAAATGGAGGTATATCTCCTTTGCCAATACCACTACCAGCAGCACCGAAACCGATAGAATAACTGGCAATTCCCAGTAAACCAAGAAGTCCAGAAAAAATAGTCAAAATTCCACCAATTATCGGTTTTTTTGTCTTACCCATAACGGTTCAAATAACTCCGCTGCCACCTCTTGCTTTACAACACCGTTTTTAGCTGGCCTGCCTCTTAATCGAAGCCATGCCACGTGACGATATTATCCAGCGCATCCCGTTCAGTGCGGAAATTGTTAGCTGGCTCATCCCAGTCAGGATAGCCGATACCTATGCCCAGCACAAGAAGCTTGACGTCCGGTATACTCAGCACCTTTCTCAGGATATCGGGGTAGGCCACCGCCTGTATCGCCGGTATGGTCCCCAGTCCATATTTTGGCGCCAGGAGCATAATATTCTCGGCAATTAGACCGCAATCAAACACCGGCCAGACATTCAGATGGTCACCCTGAAGATAGAAGTAACGCTCGGTACAAATATAGATGATGTTGGGGGCATCAAACATTTTCAGACCCTGTAACCCCCACAATCTCCGCTGCTCCCTGTCTTCTCTTGTTATTCCCTTCACTTCAAAAAGCTTGCGACCGACGCTACGACGGCGGCTATCGAAGGGTTCGGGGAACTCTCTGGGGGCAGCCAGGTCCGGGTGCATTTGCTCTCCCGCCTCTACTTTTTTAATGTAAGCCTGACCTATCTCCTTTACCTGCTGGCCACCCGCGATAACAAACTCCCAGGGCTGGGTATTTGCCCACGATGGAGCACGCTGAGCCTGCTCCATTATCTCCTTCAGAACATCCTTGGGCACAGGGTCAGGCTTGAAAGCGCGGATGCTCTTCCTCTGATTGATTGCCTCTACAATATCCATTCTGTTACCTTTTCTCCTTTCGTTTTCACAAAGTCAGCCCGTTACAGACATCTTACAAGACTCCCTCTATAACCAGTTGAGCAACCTCCTCATCCGACATACCCAGCAGTTCTTTCAAGACGTAATCGGTATGTTCGCCCAGCAAGTCGGCGCGCTTGATTTCGCAGGGGGCTTTCGACAGGATAAAAGGAGGTCTGAAGGCATGGTATTTCTCCAGTTCCGGATGGTCAAGCTCCCAGAAAAAATGCCGGTGCTTTAGCTGAGAGTCATGCTCAAGCAGGTCTTCGCCATTCTGCAAGATTCCAGCCGGGACCCCGGCCGACTGCATCATGGTCATGACCTCTTCGGCCGAGTGGTTAATCGTCCATTTTTCAACCAGTTCTTCCAGCTCGTCCTCATTGTCCTTCCTGGCCTGAAGGGTGCTGAACCTGGAATTACCCGCCAGTTCTGGATTACCAATTACCTTGCAGAAGCTCTGCCACTCCTCATCCGTGAACACCGCAATGGCACACCACCTGTCGTTACCACGGCAGCGATAAGCACCGTGAGGAGCCGCGCAGGCATACCGGTTCCCCTCCCGGTTGGCCACCCTCTGGTTTACCAGGTAGTCGAGGATGACAGGCGCCAGAAAGTGCACGCCAGTCTCATACTGTGACATATCGATGTACATTCCTTTACCCGTCTGCTGACGGTAGTCAAGAGCCGCCAGGATAGCCAGAGCACCGAAGTGCGGGGCCGGGAAGTCAGTATAGGGGCCAAGCCACTGCGGCTTACCATCAGGCCAGCCGGCCAGATGGCTGAAACCGGATAGCGCCGAGAGATGATAACCAAAGCCAGCATGCTGAGAGTGTGGTCCGTACTGCCCCTGCATACAGGTACTGAACATGATGATGTCTGGTTTTATCTTCTTAAGTTCCTCATAGCCCAGACCCAGCCTACCCATCACCCCGGCGGCAAAGCTGTCAGCGACAATATCTGCCCGCGCCACCAGCTTCCTGGCAATCTCTACCCCCCCGGGATGGTTAAAGTTGAGGGACAGGCTAAGCTTATTCGTGTTCCACTGTGCCCAGCTACCCCCACGATTCAGCCCCGGCTCACCATCCTTGTAGGGATAGGTCCGTCCGGGGTCAGGGCGGTTCTCGTTCTCGATTCTAATTACCTCCGCGCCATAGTCCGATAGATTCTTGGTGACAAATGGCCCCACGATGTTCCAGGTGAAATCGACCACCTTTATGCCCTCGAGTAGCTGCCGTGGCTTATCCTGCTGGCGCTTTGTCTTCCTTTCTGCAGAACGCGTCTTTGAGGAATCCAGTTCCTGCTCCAGTATCTCTTTATTATGCTCACCGATATGAGGCGCCCGACACCACACATCGGGTGATTTTTCTGTAGCCTGGACCCAGGAGCCCGGATACTTAATTGAGATACCCAGTTCAGGATGCTCCACATCCTTCCAGAAGTTCCTTGTCGCCAGTTGCACATTTTCCACAATATCCCTGGCTGTAGACACCGGATATAGAATGACACGATGCCTCAAGGCACCCTCATAAAGCTCAGCCTTGGTGTGCTCCAGGAAATATCTGGCCGGTATTTCTTCGAGGCGGTCAACAATATCCTGGGTTGAGGTACGCCAGTCAAAGTTTTCCCAGTCAAAGTTTTTCAGGAAATCGGTCATCCTCCCCTCCTCCTCCATCCACCGTAAAAACGGCTGGTCAAGATGCCTCATCACGCCACCAAAGTAAAACCAGATGACGTGTCCGTCCTGGCAGGGCCATATCCGTGTTAGCG
>Ga0068714_10003952_pt1 | contig 17044 bp, 16 predicted proteins | sample MTBNYHSulfiMetaG_FD_62988 | JGI IMG/M metagenome (GOLD analysis project Ga0068714, IMG submission 62988) | Enrichment culture microbial communities from rom New York Harbor, USA that are MTBE-degrading - MTBE-NYH (New York Harbor Sulfidogenic)... | ecosystem: Environmental > Aquatic > Marine >...
ATAGGACTTGATGTCGACACCGTAGGCATCCAGGGGGAGGACGCGGATAATGGCATATTTCTCCGCATTCTCGCTGGTGGCGAAATGCGCCAGGCTCATGATGTGCGGCGGCAGGTAGGGTTTCTTGTGGTGGTCGCGTACCAGCAGCAGGCGCGGGTAGAGATGCGCCTCGGGCGGGATGGAGATCACGATCGCCACCTCGCCGGTGGCAAGCTCCACCAGGCTGCCAACCGGATAGACACCCAGGCACTGGATGAATTTTTCGGTCAGTTCGGCGTCGAAAAACTTGTCGCGATAGAGATAGAGGTAACGCAGAGCCTCGGCCGGCGGCAGTGAGGGACCCGTGCTGCCGAGGGTGATGTGGTCATAGACATTGACGATCGCGACGATGCGGGCAAACAGGCCGATCTCCTCGCCCTGTAGCCCCTGCGGGTAGCCCTCCCCATTGACCTGCTCATGGTGCGACAACGCCACATCGATCACCCGTTCGGGAAGCGTGGCGGTATCGCGCAGCAGCTGTGCGCCCAATTCGGTATGGCGGTTTAGCAGCCTGGTCTCCTCGGTGCTCCTGGGGCCCTGCTGCAGCAGTTCCAGCGGAAGTTTGGTCTCGCCGATGTCGTGCAGCATGGCAGCCAGTCCCAGCTCCTCCAGGTCGTTGTCGGATAGACCGAGGCAACGGCCGAAGGTGAGCGCGAGAATGCAGGTGTTGATGGCGTGGGATTCGGCCTCGGTGTCGTAGAGGCTGATGTTGCGCAGCAGCATCAGGGCATCGGGGTTGCGCAGCAGGCTTTCGACCATGTCGCCAACGATGTTGTTGGCCACCTTTACATCGAGCCCCTTGCCAAGGCGCGCCGCCTTCAGCATTTGATTGAAGCGCTGCTGCGCGTGCTGGCGGACCTTTCGGGCAACGACTATCTCGTCTTCCACCTTGTGCGGGTGCGGCTCACCACGGATCGTTGTCCCGCTGGTCTCGACCGCCCCGGCTTGTGCCTTGCCCCTGCTCCTGTCGGCGCGCTCCTGCTGCTTCTCCTCGTCGATATAGACGTATTTGCACAGCTTGCGAAGTTGCGCGAGCTCCTCCTGGCTACTGATGGTGAACCCCTGGAAGGTAAACGGGCTTTCCAGCCAGGGGCGGTCCAGTTCTGCCACATACATCCCGATCTCGAGTTCGTTGCTCTTTACCTTTTTCACTCATCCCCCAGTCACTCGCACCACCCCGGACACTGTATATATATAGTTCATGCCCCTCGCTCCGTGCCAGACCACTCCAGCGGATCCTGGCGGTAAAAGCGGCAAAGGTCCTCATACAGTAGCGGATAGTGTCGATACAGCGACTCGGGCGTTTCAAAGAAGGCCTCGCTTACCACGGCGAAGAACTCGGCGGGACTGGTACTGCCATAGGGATCGAGAGTGGTGTGGAGATGATGGTCGACCTGGTACTGGAGGGTCTCATAAACCGCGCTGAAATCCCGGCTCCATCGCTCTATGCTCACCCCCCGGTGCAGCGGTGGCAGGCCGTCTGCAGGTCCGTTAAGTGTGTCGAGTTTGTGGGCAAACTCGTGCAGCACGACATTGTGCCCCCGTCCCTCTTGCCGCTGTTGCGGTTCGATATCCGTCCAGGCAAGGATCACCGGTCCCCGGCCCCATGACTCACCGCCCAGGGCGCGTGCCCCCTGATGAACGACGCCGGCCTCGTCCGCTTCGCTGTGGGTAACGATGAAGGCGTCGGGATAGACGATGATCTCGACCCAGCCATTGTAGTAGTCGAGGTCGAGGTTGAGGATCGGCAGGCAGGCCTGGGCGGCGATAATCACCCGCATCCGCTCATCGACGAGCTGGCCTGCGGCGCCGACGATGGTCTTGCGGTGCAAAAAGAGGGTGGCAAGCTGACGCAGCCGGTGCTGCTCCCGCCGGGGCAGACGGCGCAGGAGCGGCACCTCTGCGACGACCTCACGCCACAGCCTGGCGGGGATTCGTGAACGGCGCAGCCTGCGCTGCCACAGAAAGCGCCGCAGCCGCCGCAACAGATTCAGGGCCATTACCGATGGCAAGGAGGGTTGGGGATGGGGGTGGGGGTGGTCAATTGGCGCCGGTGATGGAACTGCGGACTTTTTCCAGGAACTCCACCTCCTCGTTGAGATAACGATAGCGCTGGATGTCGCGATAAAGCGCTTCGTTGTCCAGCACCGCCTGGCAGGTACGCATGTAATTGTCATACAGCGAGTCCAGCCGCTGCTTGAGCAGGGGCAGCCAAACCCCCTCCTTTGCAGCCAGGCACTCCGGGGTGAGATTCGGCTCAATCGCGGATGGCGTGACACTGAAGATGGTGAAAGCCAGTCCGGTGTTCTCGAAACTCTCCTTTACCGCTCCCTCGCCGATGACCAGGCGTGGTTGCTGTTGAAGCCTGGTAAACACCTGCTGCACATCCTTCACGCTGCCCTTTATCGAATAGGAGAGCCGCAGCTCCTGGTAGAAGGGCCGACTGTAGCGGGCCACTCGTTCCGCCTTCACCTCGAGGCCCTTCTCCCTGAACATCTCGTTCAGCACACGCTGAAAGGGCTCGAGCTCCGGATCGACAGGGATTTGTTGACGCAGGGCGTGGTAACGACGGGTCAGCTCGGTCAACTGCTCGCTGAACGCCCCCCGTCGCGGTAAAACATTGACGATTTGGTTCAACTGCTGACGGCTTTGAATGCCGCCCTGCAGCAGTTCGTCGCGAAGCTGGGAATAGCTGTTGTACTGCAGGATGATGATCGCCGCTGCCACCGTTACAGCAAACAGGAGAATCATCCGCACCGTTACCCTTCCCCCGGCCTTGTTCTGCCCGACGCCATGCATCAACTCGAAACCTCCTGAATGACAAAGCTGCAACCTGCGTGGTATTCGATACCCCTGTGGTATCAGCGTGTTCTATGAGACTAGTCCCAAAGTCCGAAATCCGCTATTCGACAGTGCGCCCGCGGGTGCGGACCATGGATGGCTGCATCAACCGCACGGGCACGTGCCGGTTCAACTCAGGTCACGATGGGGGCACGAATCTCCCGCTTTTTATTTATTGGTGCCCGGAGCCGGGGTCGATAACTTCGCCAGGAGCGAAGTTGGACGCAAGACAGTGCGCCCGCAGGGTGCGGGCCATGGATGGTCCGCATCAACCGCACGGGCACCGTGCCGGTTCAACTCAGGTCACGATGGGAGCACGAATCTCCCGCTTTTTATTAATTGGTGCCCGGGGCCGGGGTCGACAACTTCGCCGGGAGCGAAGTTGGACGCACGACAGTGCGCCCGCAGGGTGCGGGCCATGGATGGCTGCATCAACCGCACGGGCACCGTGCCGGTTCAACTCAGGTCACGATGGGGGCACAAACGCCCACCTCAATTATTGGTGCCCGGGGCCGGGGTCGACAACTTCGCCGGGAGCGAAGTTGGACGCACGACAGTGCGCCCGCAGGGTGCGGGCCATGGATGGTCCGCATCAACCGCACGGGCACCGTGCCGGTTCAACTCAGGTCACGATGGGGGCACAAACGCCCACCTCAATTATTGGTGCCCGGGGCCGGGGTCGAACCGGCACGGTGTCGCCACCGAGGGATTTTCATACCCGCTACAGTTTTCACTGCTGTGTTGCGGTGCAAACACATTTGGGGTCTGGACTTTCTCTTTACCCTATCCTATGTTCAGGACGTAGGCAGGAGCCGTCAAGTCTCTACACTTTCCCAATGCGATGAAGCTACACAAATACACGGAAGGACAGTTACGCAAGGCGGTGGAAAGTTCCGCATCGTTGCGCCAGGTCCTTATCAAGCTCAATGTAGCCCCTTACGGTGGAAATTATGCCGTATTGAATAAAGCAATCGAACATTTTCAACTCAATACAACACATTTTTCAGGTCAAGCCTGGAGTAAAGGTAAATCACTGCCAAGCAAACGAACGCTTGAGGAGTACCTTGAAAACCGGAAACCAATCCAATCCTACAAGCTTAAAAACCGCCTTCTTGAGGAAGGTATTTTCAAGCGGCAGTGCCTGAATTGCCGCCGGACCGAGTGGGGCGATCAACCCATCCCACTCGAACTCGACCATATCGATGGGAACAACAAAAACAACAGGTTAGAAAATCTGCGCTTGTTGTGCCCAAACTGCCACGCGTTAACTCCAACATACAGGAGTAAGAATCGCACCAAGGCTTAGCTCGGGATTGCCACCACCCTGAGGTGCTGAGGTTTCCCCGAATTTGACTCCATTCACACCGGCCGTTTCCGAGCCGGGTGCTCAAATAGTTAAGTCCCTTGCGTCTACCAATTTCGCCACCCGGGCAGGGTGTGAAGCGCAGTATTCTTGCAGATATCTATCGATATTGAAAGGTTGAATAGCTAAGACCGGCTCTGACTTGCAGACGAAAAAAAAGCACCTGTGTGTCAGGTGCTTTTTTTATATGGAGGCTGGACCCGGAGTCGAACCGAGGTACACGGATTTGCAATCCGCTGCATAGCCACTCTGCCATCCAGCCGGTGCGAAAAGTTTTTCGACATTGTAAAGTGAAAAAACCCCGGTCGGATACCGAACCGAGGTCTCTTCGGAATTGGAGCGGGAAACGAGGCTCGAACTCGCGACCCCAACCTTGGCAAGGTTGTGCTCTACCACTGAGCTATTCCCGCCTCAAAAGCTGCGCACATTTTAATTCAGGAGAAATTCTTGTCAAGCGTTTGTTAAAAATTTAATCGCCGGCACGGTTAAGGATCGGCCAGGCGGCCCGCAGGTAGAGCACCATCGACCACAGGGTCAGGATCGCAGCCACATACAGCAGAACGATGCCAATCTGCAGTGTCGGCAGTGGACCGAGCGGCGCCTGGTAGAGCAGCAGGATCAGAGCCGCCATCTGCGCGGTGGTCTTGATCTTGCCCATCATGCTGACCGCCACGGTTGCCGAGGCGCCGACTTTCCCCATCCATTCGCGCAGCGCCGAGATGGTGATCTCGCGACCGACGATCACCAGCGCCGGCATCGCCAGCCAGATGCCGGGATAGGGGGTGGGGTTGGCGTCGACGATGAGGATCAGGGCGGCGGCCACCATCAGTTTGTCGGCAACCGGATCGAGGAACGCACCGAAGGCCGATGTCTCTTTCCACTTGCGCGCCAGGTAGCCGTCGAACCAGTCGGTGACCGCGGCCAGGGCAAAGATCGCGGTGGCGATCAGCGGCGCGTTCTCCAGCGGCAGGTAGAAGAACAGCACGAACACCGGGATCAGCGCGATGCGCAGCAGTGTCAGGCCGTTGGGTATATTGAACTTCATCTAATGGTCAACTTCATGTAGGACTATCCTTCATCAGCATGAAAGGCATCGTAGATGCTCTGTGCCAGTTTACGGCTGATTCCCTTGATCACCATCAGGTCCTCGACGCCGGCCCTCGCTACCTCCTGCAAGCCGCCGAACTGGCGCAGCAGCTGCTGGCGCCGTTTGGGCCCCAGCCCGGGGATCCCTTCCAGGGATGAGGTCCTGCGGGCCTTCGCCCTGCGCTGCCGGTGTCCGGTGATGGCGAAGCGGTGCGCCTCATCCCTCACCTGCTGGATCAGGTGCAGGGCCGGCGAATCAGGGGGCAGTATAATGGGGGTGCTGTGGCCGGACAATATCAGCTGTTCCAGACCGGGTTTGCGCGTCGGCCCCTTGGCCACCCCGATGAGGATCACACCGATGACCTGCAGCTCCTCGAGCACCTTCTCCGCCTGCCTGAGCTGCCCCTTGCCGCCGTCGATGAGCAGGATATCGGGGTATTTGCCCTCCCCCTCCTTGAGCCGTTTGAAGCGGCGTGTCAGCGCCTGCTCCATGGCGGCATAGTCGTCGCCGGGGGTTATGCCCTCGATATTGAAGCGCCGGTAGTCGCTCTTCACCGCGCCGTTGCTGTCGAACACCACACAGGAGGCGACGGTGGCCTCGCCCATGGTGTGGCTGATGTCGAAGCATTCGATGCGCTGCGGCAGCTCATCCAGCCCCAGTGCCTCACGCAACGCCTCAAAGCGGTTGATGATGTTTTGCCGGGTCGCCAGATGGCTGCTCAGGGCCTGTTCGGCATTGGTCCGGGCCAGTTGCAGCCAGCGTGCCCGGTCGCCGCGCAGCCTGTCGCTCAGGCTCACCTTGCGCTCGGCCTGCTCTGAGAGCACCTGTTCGAGCAGCGCCTGCTCGGGCAGATGCTCGCTGATCAGGATCTCGCCTGGGATCGGGTGCTCGCTGCCGCCGAGATAGTACTGGGAGATGAAGGCGGCAAGGATCTCGGAACTGTCGGCCTCTGCGGTGTGCTGCGGGAAATAGCTCTTGTTGCCCAGATTGCGCCCATTGCGGATAAAGAAGACCTGCACGCAGCCGACCCCGTCCTTCAGCGCGACCGCGATGACATCGAGATCGCCCCCGCCGCCCATCACGAATTGCTTCTCCTGGACCCGACGCAGGTTGGCGATCTGATCGCGGTACCGGGCAGCCCGCTCAAAATCGAGTGCAGCGGAGGCCGCCTCCATCTTGCGCACCAGCTCATCGATGATGGCGTTGTCCTTGCCTTCCAGGAACATCACCGCGTGGCGCACGTCCTCCCGGTAGCTCTCCCGGTCGATGAGCTCGACGCAGGGGCCGCTGCAGCGCTTGATCTGGTACTGCAGGCAGGGGCGCTGGCGGTTGCGGTAGAAGCTCTCCTCACACTGACGTACCGGGAAGAGCTTCTGCAGCAGGTTCAGGCTCTCGCGCACCGCCGCCGCGCTCGGGTAGGGGCCGAAGTAGCGCCCCTTCTTGCTGCGGCGCCCGCGATGCAGGCTCAGCCGCGGAAATTCATCGTCGGAGAGGTAGATATAGGGATAGCTCTTGTCGTCGCGCAGCAGGATGTTATAGCGCGGCCGCAGCGCCTTGATCAGGTTGTTCTCGAGCAGTAGCGCCTCGTTCTCGGTATTGGTAACGGCAATCTCGATATTGCGGATCTGGGAGACCATCGACCGCGTCTTGGGGCTGCTATCGTGGCGGCTGAAATAGCTCGAGACGCGACGCTTGAGGTTCTTCGCCTTGCCGACATAGATCACTGTCCCTTCGGCATCGAGCATGCGGTAGACCCCGGGCCGGGTGGTCAGGGTCTTGAGAAAGGCCTTGTAGTCGAAACTGTCGACGTTCGGTTGGTCCATAGCAGTGCTGCTTCAGGGTGGCGCCGGGGCGTCGATGGCGACACCGGGGATATCAGGATGATCGGGGCAGAGAGGCCGAATTCAAGCCGGCGCGTGCGGCGCACGGATAATAATTAAATTTAACAAACCGCGTTAAGTTTATGATTTTTATTATTAAATACCATCCAGCATGCCGTAGCGCATGGCCAGACGGGTCAGCTCGGCGTCGTTGCGCACCGACAGCTTGTCGAACAGGCGGTAGCGATAGGTGCTGATGGTCTTGGGGCTGAGGCAGAGCTTCTCCGAGATGTCCTGCACCTTGTTGCCCTGCACCAGCATGAACATCACCTGCATCTCCCGCTGCGACAGGTGCTCGAACGGCGAGCCGTCGCTGCCGGGCAGCAGGGAGAGGGCGAGATGCTGCGCGATCTCGCTGCAGATGTAGCGGCGGCCGGCATGGACCTCCTTGATCGCGGAGACGATCTCCTCCACGGTGCACCCCTTGTGCAGATAACCGGAGGCCCCCGCCTTGAGCAGACTGGTGGGAAACGGGTCGTCGGTATGGACGGTGAGGATGATTACCGGAAGGGTGCTGTCGATCTGCTTGAGCTTGCGCGTCGCCTCCAGGCCGCCGATACCCGGCATGCTGACGTCCATCAGCACCACATCAGGGCGCTTTTTGCGGACCTCGCTGATCGCAGTCTCCCCGTCCTTGGCCTCTGCATAGACATTGATCCCGCCGGCATCGCTCAGCAATCGCCGGATCCCGGTTCGTACCAACTCATGATCATCTACGAGCAGGACATTAATCATCGTTCCAGTGCCAGCCTTTCATTCAAGATCGCCGACAAACACTAAAGAAATATCAGTAAAAAGTCTATAAAAATCACTAATGTTTACGGCGTCAGTGCACCGGGACGGGTACCCTTCGCCATTGTCTCCGGCGCAGCCGTGCCCGCTTCGAGGCCGGCACGCTGGCGGCCCGAGGGGTTGGCGAAACGGTCGTTCAGCTGCTGGACAAAGCGGTCGGTATCGCCCGTCACCTTGTGCAGCTTCTTGCGGGCACGCGGCCCCCACCCAGCCGGCGTCGGATTGAACAGGCTGCGCCATACGGCCGTGCTCCTGGCAAAGGCACCGAGCAGGTGCTGCTCTTCGTTGCGATCCTCCGCCTGTGTCGCCAGCCATTTCCCGACCGAAAGGGCGGCCCTCCCGCGCAACCGGAAGTGAAGATAGAGGGCGGCAGCCAGGAGCACGGCGCTGCTCAGCAGCGCAATCGTGGGGCGCTGCGAGAAGTCGAGCAGCCAGGGCGGCTCGGGCAACACTCCCTCCCAGCTGCCGAATTGCAGGGCGAGGACAATGGCCGCGAGCCCAAGCGAACCGAAGACGACACCGTCCAGGATCAGCGCCCGCCGGCGCCAGCGGGCCAGCGCCTCGCGCAGCAGGGGGACGACCCGCTTCTCGATCCCTCGCGCGCTCTTCTCCAGCGCCCCGATAATACGGTAGGAGCGCTCCACCTCCACCTGCCCGATGCGGGCATGTATCGCCCTGAGATCCGCATCCCGCTTGGTTTCGAACCGGCTGCGCCGTCCCTCATCCTCGATGGGCACCGCCGCATCGGGGTTGTAGATGGTGTAGAAACGACCGGCGGTGAGCCCTTTCTGTGCCAGCGCCCGCTGCCAGGCGCCGAACACCTCCTCCGGATTGTCCTCGCGTGCCGCGGTGTCGATCTGGTTGAGCACGTAGAGGAACTTGCTTGAATCGGCCCGTCCGATGCTCCTGGCGACCAGATGCTCCAGCGTATCCTGCATCGCCCCGGGTTCGGGGTGGCGCGCATCGAAGAAGACGATCACCAGATCCGACAGGTTGATGATGTGCTCGGTAATGCGCAGGGTCGCAGTTCGCTGCTGGTCGGCGTCGAAGCCGGGGGAATCGATGATGATCTTGCCCCTGAGCTGCTCGCTCGGACAGGTCTTCAACTGCAGGTAGGTATCGATGCGCCTCCCCTCCCCGCCGGCGACCCTGTCGATATCTTCGCTGATTTGATAGAAGGGAAAGCGCGGGTCGGCGTCCAGTGCCAGCCCCGGCAGCACGTGCACGCCGCCCTCCCGGCTGTGGCAGATGACGGTGAACCGGTCATCGACTGCCTGGTTGCCGGTCGGCTGCAGCCTGAAATCGAGATAGTGGTTGATGAAGGTGGATTTACCCGAGGAGAAGGTGCCAAGGACGGAGATCAGCGGCCACCAGGGTATCTGCGTCGCAAAGGATTGGTCGCGCTCGAGCAATCCCATCCGGTAGGCGACGCGATCGAGTTCCCGAAAACTGCCCACAGCATCGAGCAAAACCGGATTCTCCTCGCGCAAATGACTCTCCAGATTCTGCAGCCGCTGGCTTATCACTGGTGCAGGTCCAAACATGGCGGGTCCTTCAGGGCTGGCTTCGATCGAGCAGTTGCCCGTATAGCTGGTCCGCACTCTGCGGATCAAGCCCGGCGATCACCTGGAGCAGATACCAGGCAAGGTGGCGGTACGGTGTTTCGTCGAGCAGCAACGCCGCCTGGTAATAGGCCGCCACCGCCCCTTCGCGATCGCCGCTGTAGAGCATGATGTTGCCCATCTCGCCGTAGGCATCGAAATTGTCGGGTTGCAGGGTGATGACGGTCTGGTAGTACTCGATGGCGCGCGCAGAGTCGCCGTACCAGGCAGCGGTTCGCGCCTGCTGCCAGGTATTGAGGATCTGCTCGCTGGTCACCGCAGGAATTTGAGACTGTGGCGCGGCCTGTTCCATCACCTCGGCATCGTCGTTTTCCAGCGCCACATCCGCCGTTTCCGCGGCTTCCTGCTCGCCGGGGCCGGCATCCTCTCCTGGAGGTTGTGCCGCAGAGTCGGGTTGCGCAAAGGCTGCCTCCGGCCCGCCACTGTCGAGCCCTGCAGCCCCCTCCAGCCGGGGAACATCCTGGAGATCGGCCGGTTGCGGCGCCTGCCGGCCCGTCTCCCCCTGCCCGGGTAGGAGAGCCGTCTCGCCCTGCTGCGCCATCGCTGTGACGCTATCCTGCCCGTCGGCCACTTCCCACTCAGGCAATCCGCTATAAATTGCATCCCGACTCACATACAGGACAACGAAGAGGAGCAGAAACAGTAGCAACAAAGGGTGGGAAAGCCATTTCAGGTGACGCACGGGTTCACTCCTGTGACACGGATTTCTGGATAGCATAGGCGATTTGAGCCAACCAACCAATTCATGGCCGCTGGGCCTGGAGCTCGTGCATGATGAGGATGAGTGAACTCACGAAGCGATGTCCCTGCACTCGCGGGGAGAGGAGCGACTCGTGTTGTCGGGATTGGTGTCGGTGTGGTGCGCTGCAGCAGGGGCCGCAAGAGATGATATGGCGGAGGGTCAGGGATTCGAACCCTGGATGGGCTCGCACCCATGCCGGTTTTCAAGACCGGTGCTTTCAACCGCTCAGCCAACCCTCCGAAGCAGTGGTGCGAATGTTAACGGAATTGCATGGCCTTTTCCAGCTTGAAATTCATCAGCACGCAGGTATGCTATTTTGAAACTTTATGTCATAGTTGGACACTAAACCTTCGCGCACAAGCGAACTCTCAAGGAGCCTGCATGAATACCAACGAAACGGTGAGCACAATCCGTTCCAGCGAGGCGGCACTGGCCACCAACAAGCTGATCCGCAACACCTACACTCTCCTTTCCATGACCCTGCTGTTCAGCGCAGTGACCGCGACCGCATCGGTCTTCATGAACCTGGGCCCGATGACCAGCCTGCTGACCCTGGGCGGCGCGATGTTGCTGATCTGGTTCGTCCTGCCGAAAACCGCCAATTCGGCTGCCGGCCTGGGCGTGGTCTTTGCCATCACCGGCCTGCTGGGCCTGGGCCTTGGCCCGACACTGAACTACTACCTGGCGATGGCCAACGGCTCGCAGCTGATCGGCATGGCGATGGGTGGCACCGGGGTGATCTTCCTCACCCTCTCGGGCTACGCCCTGACCACCCGCAAGGACTTCAGCTTCATGGGTGGCTTCCTGATCACCGGCCTGGTGGTGGCCCTGGTGGCGGCACTGGCCAATATCTTCTTCCAGATCCCGGCGCTGTCGCTCGGCATCTCTGCGGTAATCATCATGGTGATGAGCGGTTTCATCCTCTACGACACCAGCCGCATGATCCGCGAGCCGCACGGCAACTACCTGCTGATGACGGTGAGCCTCTACCTGAGCATCTTCAACATCTTTGTCCACCTGCTGCACCTGCTCGGTGCCCTCTCCAACAACGACTGATTCTTACCACGGTCGCAACAACAACCCCGCCTCGTGCGGGGTTTTTTGTAGGATGGGATGCATCCCATCATTGACCCTACGCAAAATCGATGGGAGGCATCCCATCCTACGGAGACATTCAGATGGATATGTGGATGAAGATCGGCTCGGCAATTCTGCTGGGGGCAATGCTCATTTTCATCTGGCCACGGGCCAGGGTGATGATCAAGGAGAGCCCGAAGGGCAGTGCCGAGGAGTGGAAGAGCGCGCTGATCCCGCTGCTGCTGGTCGCAGGATTCGTCATCCTGCTCATCCTGGCGGTATAGGGCGGTATAGCCAAATTCTACGGTTGCGGAGAGGATGTGTAGCTGCGCGTGCGGCCCTTGATCTGGTATTCGAGCACCGCCCGGTTGTGCGCTTCGAGGGTCGCCGAGAAGTGGTGACTGCCGTCCCCTCTGGCGACGAAGTAGAGCGCATCGCTGTCGTCCGGATGAAGCGCCGCATGGATGGCATCAGCACCGGGCATGGCAATAGGGGTTGGCGGCAGACCTCGCCGGGTATAGGTGTTGTAAGGGCTATCGTTCAACAGATCACGGCGGCGCAGATTGCCGTCATAATCGAGGCCAAGGCCGTAGATCACGGTCGGATCGGTCTGCAGGCGCATGCCCTTTTGCAGCCGGCGAATGAAGACGCCGGCGATCGCCTGGCGCTCACTCTCCAGCCCCGTCTCCTTCTCCACGATGGAGGCGAGGATCAGCGCTTCGTAAGGGCTCTTTAGCGGAAGCCCCTCTGCCCTGCCCTGCCATTCGATTTCGAGCCGCTCCTGCATCGCCCGGTTGGCGCGGCCAAGGAACTCCGCGTCACTCAGCCCCCGCGGGAAGTGGTAGGTCTCCGGCAGGAATCGCCCTTCGGGATGTTCGCCGGGATGGCCAAGCTTTGCCATTATCTCCTGCTCTTCCAGCCCGGCAAGGTCGTGCCTGAGTGCGGGATGCGCCTCCAGTTGCTGCAACAACTCGCGGAAGGTGATCCCTTCGACCACGGTAATGGCGTATTGCCGCACCCTGCCCTCGACCATCCGTTGCAGCAGTTGCGGCGGGGTCATGCCGGGGTTCACCTCATACTCACCGGCCTTGAGCCTGGCCGCGTTGCCGCCAAGACGGGCCATCCAGGCGAAGAGGCGCGGGTTCTCGATCAATCCCTGTTGCTGCAGGCTGCGGGCAACCGCATTCAGGCTCATCCCCGGCGCGACGGTAACACTCTGCCCGTCCTCGACAGCCATCGGGCTATTACGAAAATTCTGGTAGCCGAGCCCGGTCCAGAGCAGTGCCAGGATAGCGATGAGGAGCAGGGCTCCCGAGAGTTTGAACATCCGCTTGCGCATCACGCCTGCTCCATCAGTGCTTCCAGTGCATCTCGCAACCGGGCGGTAACCGGCGACCCGCCATAGCGGGTCTCTTCCAGACGGGCCACCGGCCAGATCCCGATCAGGCTGTTGGTGATGAACAGCGCATCCAGCCCCTTGAGCTCTTCGGCAGTGATACGCAGGATCTCACAGGGGATCCCCAGCTCCCGGGCGAGCGACAAAATCTGCCGGCGCATCACGCCGGCCACGCCGCAACGAGCCAGATCCGGTGTCAGCAGCACCCCGTCACGCACGCCGAACAGGTTACTCATCGTTCCCTCGACCACGCAGCCGTCCCGATCGAGCATCAACCCTTCGTGAATCGACTCATCGGTCCATTCACTGCGCGCCAACACCTGTTCCAGACGATTGAGGTGTTTGATACCGGCAAACACCGGGTTGCACGCGAGCGGGGTACGACAGAGGCGTAACGTGATCCCCTCTTCGGGTATCGGGTAGCCGGGCCAGGGGTAGGAGCTGACAATGCGCCGTGGCGCGGCGTGATCAGGCAGGCGGTAACCCCGCCCGCCGCTGCCGCGGGTGATGATGAGCTTGACCACCGCACGTGCATGGCCCTCACATACGCGCGCGGTTTCCGCCGCCAGCAGCGCCGTATCCGGCTGCGGAATCGCCAGGCGCGAACACCCATCCTGCAGTCGCTCCATATGCGCCTGCCAGAACTGTGGTCTGCCGTTAACGACAGCGAGGGTTTCGAACACGCCGTCACCATAGTGCAGCCCGCGGTCGGTTGCGGCAATGTGCTCACAGGATTCACCGTTGATGAGGATCACACGCCTGTCGTCCTGAAGGGTTCATCGGGAGGTGGGTGGTTCTGCGCTGTTGCCGACGCAGTGAGAGACCGGGAGTGGCCTCCCGGTCACATCAGGTGTCACTAGACCTTGGCCAGCACCAGTGTTGCATTGGTGCCGCCGAAACCGAATGAGTTGGAGAGTGCATAGCTGATCGCCATCTCGCGTGCAGTGTTCGCGACATAGTCCAGATCGCACTCCGGGTCCTGGTTGAAGATGTTGATGGTGGGCGGGGCCACCTGATCGCGGATCGCCAGTGCGGTGAAGATCGCCTCGACGCCGCCGGCGGCACCCAGCAGGTGACCGGTCATCGACTTGGTGGAGCTCATAACCAGCTTGTAGGCGTGGTCGCCAAAGGTGCTCTTGGCGGCATCGGTTTCGGCCTTGTCGCCGGCCGGGGTCGAGGTGCCGTGGGCATTGATATAGTTGATCTGGTCGAAGTTGATACCGGCATTGCGCAGCGCGTTTTTCATGCAGCGGCTGGCCCCTTCACCGCCCGCGGCCGGCAGGGTCATGTGGTAGGCGTCACCGCTCATGCCGTAGCCGATCACCTCGGCGTAGATCTTTGCGCCACGTGCCTTGGCGTGTTCGTACTCCTCCAGCACCACCACACCTGCGCCGTCGCTGAGGACGAAACCGTCGCGGTCCTTGTCCCACGGACGACTGGCGGTTGCCGGATCGTCGTTGCGGGTGGAGAGCGCGCGGGCAGAGCCAAAACCGCCGAGGCCGCAGGGAGAGGTCGCCATCTCGGCGCCGCCGGCCACCATCACGTCCGCATCGCCGTACTCGATAAGGCGCGCGGCGTCACCGATGCTGTGGGTGCCGGTGGCACAGGCGGTAACCAGTGCGATGTTGGGCCCTTTCAGGCCGTACATGATGGAGACATGACCGGAGATCATGTTGATGATATTGCTGGGGACGAAGAACGGGGAGATCTTGCGCGGACCGCCGTTCATGTAGGCCTCGTGTCCCCTTTCAATGCCCGGCAGACCGCCGATGCCGGAGCCCACGGCAACGCCGATGCGCTCGGCATTGGCCTCGGTCACTTCCAGGCCGGAATCCTTGATCGCCTCCATGGAGGCAGCGATGCCGTAATGGATAAAGGGGTCCATTTTCTTGGCATCTTTCGGCGACAGGTAGTTGGTAACATCGAAATTTTTTACCGATCCGCCGAAGGTGGTGGAAAAACCGGTGGTATCGAAATGGGTGATGGGAGCGATACCGCTCTTGCCGGCCAGGATGTTTTCCCAGGATTCCTTCACACTCAGGCCGACGGGTGAAACCATGCCCATACCGGTAATAACAACACGACGCTTTGCCAAGGGAGAGACCTCTTACTTCCTTAAGTTACAGACAAACAAAAGGCCGCGTCCACGCAGGCGTGGTCGCGGCCCCGGCGATAGATCTAGCGATCAGCCCTGATGAGCATTGACGAAGTCAATAGCCTGCTGGACAGTGGTGATCTTCTCGGCTTCTTCATCGGGGATCTCGGTTTCGAACTCTTCTTCCAGAGCCATTACCAGTTCCACGGTGTCGAGGGAATCGGCGCCAAGATCATCGACGAAAGAAGCGGCATTGGTGACCTCTTCTTCTTTAACACCAAGTTGCTCGACAACAATCTTCTTGACGCGCTCTTCAACACTGCTCATGACGGATATTTCCTCCCAAAGGATATAAAGAAATCAGTATTTCTGCCGCGGTATTGTAGTGAAAACCGCAGGCAGATGCTAGAAGTCCGGACAACACCTGGACGAAAGGCGTTATCCCATTGTTTTTAAAGGTGGTTTATCACCCCATATACATGCCGCCATTGACGCTGATGGTCTCGCCGGTGATATAGGCGGCCTCCGCTGAGGCCAAAAAGGCCACGGCGGCAGCGATCTCCTCGGGCTGCCCCAGGCGGCCCAGCGGGATCTGCTTGAGCAGTACCTGCTTGTGCTCCTCGGCCAGTCCCTTGGTCATATCAGTGTCGATGAAACCCGGCGCCACCGCATTGACCGTGATACCGCGGGCACCGACCTCGCGCGCCAGCGACTTGGTAAAACCGAAGATACCCGCCTTGGCCGCCGCATAGTTGGTCTGGCCGGCGTTGCCCATCAATCCCACCACTGAGGCGATGCTGATGATGCGTCCCTTGCGTGCCTTGGTCATCGGCCGCAGGCACGCCTTGGACATGCGGAAGACCGACTTGAGGTTGGTCTCCATGATCGCATCCCACTCATCGTCCTTCATCCGCATCAGCAGGTTGTCACGGGTAATGCCTGCGTTGTTGACCAGGATGGAGGGAGCGGCAAACTCCTCGCCGATCATATCCATCACCCGGTCGATCTCCGACTGCTGGGTCACGTCCAGCGCCACGCCCTTGCCCTTGATGCCGTGTTCCCTGAGATAGGCGCTAATCGCCTCGGCGCCGCTCTCGGAGGTGGCGGTGCCGATCACGGTGGCACCTTTAGCGCCGAGCGCCAGAACGATCGCCTTGCCGATACCGCGGCTGGCGCCGGTGACGAGGGCTACTTCGTTTTCCAGTGACATGGTCTACTCCTGTATTTATTGCACCACAGAGCCGCAGAGGACACAGAGGCACATTGTTTTCATCATTAGGTGTTCTGTGCACACCCCAGCATCACCACCGCACACCATCAATTCTCCGTGTACTCCGTGTCTCTGTGGTGAGTAATTTCTTCAGGCGGACAACTCAGCCAGTGCGCTTTCCACGCCAGCCGGATCATACACCGCCACGGCATTCATCTCCTTGACGATACGCTTGTTCAGGCCGACCAGCACCTTGCCCGGGCCGCACTCGACCAGGGTATCGACGCCCTCCCCGGCCATCGCCTGAATCGTCTCCACCCAGCGCACCGGGCTGTAGAGCTGACGCACCAGCGCATCGCGAATGGCGTCGGCATCGCTGGCCTTGCTCACGTCGCAGTTGTTGATCACCGGGATCTGCGGGGCATGGATGGCAACCCCGGCGAGGCGTTCGGCCAGTTTGTCGGCGGCCGGTTTCATCAGGGCGCAGTGTGACGGGACGCTGACCGGAAGCACCACGGCGCGCTTGGCGCCGGCCTCCTTGGCAATCACCACGGCACGCTCCACCGCGGCAACCTGCCCGGCGATCACCACCTGGCCGTTGGCGTTGAAGTTCACCGCAGAGACCACCTCGCCCTGTGCCGCTTTGTCGCAAACGTCGATAACGGCGGCGTCATCCAGTCCGAGAATCGCGGCCATGGAACCAGTACCGGCAGGAACCGCCTCCTGCATCAGGCGGCCACGCTCGGCGACCAGTGCGACGGCATCCTTGAAATCGAGCGCACCGGCCGCGACCAGTGCGGTGTACTCGCCGAGGCTGTGGCCGGCGAGCACGGCAGGGGCGGCACCGCCCTTCTCCTGCCAGATGCGCCACACGGCGATACCGGCGCTCAGCATCGCCGG
>Ga0068714_10003953_pt1 | contig 17041 bp, 18 predicted proteins | sample MTBNYHSulfiMetaG_FD_62988 | JGI IMG/M metagenome (GOLD analysis project Ga0068714, IMG submission 62988) | Enrichment culture microbial communities from rom New York Harbor, USA that are MTBE-degrading - MTBE-NYH (New York Harbor Sulfidogenic)... | ecosystem: Environmental > Aquatic > Marine >...
CACCACCCATCCCACGACCGCTACCACCCATCCCACGACCGGCACCACCCATCCCACGACCGCTACCACCCATCCCACGACCGGCAAAAACCATGTGGGCGACTTGGGTTGAGTCAAGGGCGAGATTCTGATAACCTCCGGAATCTGTGCCGAGGACAGATTGTCTGGCGTCGTTGGATCTCATTGTGACTGCTATTTTCATATTCAAAATTTTCCTTTTCCGGTAAAACCCGGCGATGACCGGACGCCTGTTAATCAGCGCCCTGTAAGCTGATGCTCTCAGCGAACATTTGATCTTTCAGCGGAAAGATCGCCCTCCAAATTCGATATCATATTTCCCAAACGGATCAGCGCCTGTGTCCCCAACGGCAATCCAGCATGGTCCGCGATTACAGGGCACTTGGCCTTGAACAAAAAAAAGATATTGGTCGGCCCGTCGTTAAGTGTCTCATAGTTGCCTTGCCCCTTGGCAAGGATCAGATCAGCCTCGGCGAATCGCCGTCGAAATTCCTGGTTGCACTCCTCAAGTATCGTCCCCGGCGCATCCGAACCGTTGTCGATGATCTCGACGATTTCGTGGAGTCCCACGTCCCGGGCGTCGCCCATGGTCGCGTCATTGATGACCGACGCGCCCCGCACGGCTACGGTGACCCGCTCCGGTGAAAGTTGCTCGATCAGCAGCCGGTCAAAGACAATCTCGCCGGCGTTATCGGCCAGGTACAGGATGTTTCGGGCTTTGGCGACAGATTGTCGAAATTCATCCATCTCCCCGATGAAAGCCCCCGCCAGCGCCTGGCTAACGGATTGGCGCACATCGGACTCGGTCACGTTGCCGTTTACACCCATGTCGATCACATTCCCTGCAATGGCCAGGCGCACCGCAATGGCCAGCGGGTCCGACGCGGCCTTGATCTCAGCTTTCAGCTCCGGAAGCAGACTCAAGGCCATGCGGTTCTGATGTCCTTTCGCCAGCCGGTAAGGGTCCTCTACGCCGGTAATCTCCCGGAGGCGCCGATGAATACGTTGGCCCATAACGGGAGGCGAATGATCCAAGTCCATCTCACCGGTCCAGCGCAACACATCACGCACAACTCTTTCATGAACGATGCGGTCCGTAGAAACCATCCTAACCGCCTCTAATGCCTGGCGAATGAAGCAGGGAATGCAATCGAGAGACGTATTCATGCCTTCGCAGATCCGGTTTCAATCTCGGCGAGGCGCTTCTTGATTAATTCCAGTTCCGACTGCAATGCGTCGGCCTGGCCCTTGAGTGCCTGCTTTTCCATCTCCGCATTGGGTTCCTGGTATGGCATTGGGTATCCATAGGACCCTGCATACCCTCCAAATCGCATCCAGCCCGGACGGCCTGTGGCGTAAAACATGTTTCGCCTCCCGCGTCCGCCGTATCCGCTACCCCTTCCAAACCCCATGCCAAAACCCCGTCCCGGGGCAAAATTCGCGTATCCCGGCATCCCAGAACCCACGCAGTATCCTGCCGCGCGTCCCGTCATTGGTCCCATTCCCATGGGTCCGGTTCCATCTCCTCTTGGCATCGTCGTGTCCTCCTTTTATGGTTCTATTTAAAATGCATCTGGTTCATCTTCTATTTCCTGGTCATGGTGGCCCCGCACTTTTGGCACTTGCGCTCGATGCAGGGTACGCCGCGTTCGTGTGGTTCTTTATGCCCGCATTGTGGGCATACGCAGTAGCCGGCAGGTCCGGCCGCCAAGGAGCCGTCAGATGCTCCCATTCCGCCATGCGCGCCTGCGGTCATAGCGGCTCCCTCCTGATAAATATCGCGCATTCCCCTGAAGCGACGGCGCCCGCGCCCGCAACAGCCCGGCATGGCAAAGGCATTCCAATCGACCCGCCCTGAGAGCCAGGCCCGGACAACATCATGTAAATCGCCAGCTACAAATGAGATAACACGGATTCCGTAAGCTGTGACCAATGCATGCAACGGCCTGGAAATGGCGCCGCAAACCAGCGTCTCGATGTCCAGCTCCGCCAGCCGAAGCGCCTTTTGAACCGGCAGATTGTCCGCCAGCGGCTCCTGGCTTTCGCGAACAATCTGCCCGAACTTGGCCTCGATAACGTGAATCTGCCGTGCGGTGTCAAAGACCGGTGCAATTCGATTGTCCAGAGTTGCGAAAGCTATTTTTGTTCCAGGAAGCGCTTGTCTGGAAGGAGAGGCCTCGGTCTGGCCTCCATTCATCCTACCTTCAAATATTCTGGTTTTGTTCATTCGCAAACGTCTTGACCTACTGTTGTGGTTTTTTTTGCGCTTGCCTGACAAGATAATCGTTAGCCGCCGCCTGGAGAGTCCCGGCGGCCAGAAAGGCGCAATGCTCATGGTCTTTGGGTAGGCCGCCAATGGCTAATAAAATGGCCTCCCCTGATATTTCAAAAAGTCCTTCGGGATCCTTCCCCAAAGACATTTCGGCCGCGAAAGAACCACACACCACGCTGGGACCGCATCCATCTGTTAGAAAAGACGCCTTGGTCACTCGATGCGCATCAACCTTTAGATAAATCTGTATTTGATCTCCGCAAGACCCTCTCAGAGAGGCCTTCCCATCCGCATCGTCCATCGCTCCCAGATAGATGGGATTTCGCCAGCGCTGGTAGGCCTTTTCACCCCACTCTCTCCTGGTTTCCTCAAAAATGCTTGATTGAAGTTGTTGTACAAAGGCATCCAAATCGTCTGTCATCGCCTTGACCTCACCCCATGCTCACTCGAATACTTTCGGCTGATATCCCTCTGGAAGATGGGCCGTGCCTTTTACACATGTAATTTCTGCCTCCTGGGAGATACGATTAAGGATCGTATCCACGCTGTCACAAAAGCCGCCGCCCGCCACCCATTTCCCGTTTTCCTGGCGGGCGAAGGTACAGGTACACCAATGAATTACCTCGGCGCCTTTACTCTTCAGGATTTTCGCCAGTTCTACAACGCCTTCCCCCGGACACCGGCAGGTGAAAACCCCGACGAGTTCGGCATCCGCATAGCGGGCAAAGGCCTGGGTGGTGTTCTTCATACTTTGAAGACAACCGGTAAGGGGGCATCGCTTTTCGTTTTTTTCACAACGGATCAAACCAATTTTTGCCATTTTGTTCTCCTTTCGATTACAAAGCAATTACCGGTAGTTCTTGAACATGCATAGCAAGCGCATTCCCCGCAGCTTGCTGCGGGGAGCTTCAATGTGATTTTATGCCTCACTCAACATATGCTTTTCGCCTCGGCCATCATAAAATGCATAGACTATGCCAACGAGTAACCCTCGGCATAGGACTCATATCTTATTGAAATACGATGTTGTTATATGAAGGAAGATAAATATCGGGAATGGCCAGATTGCATACAAGCTACTATTATATTCCGTCAGAGTTGCGCAAACGCTACCGTATGCTCGTGGAATGGCCGGGTTGCCGGGGGAGGGCAATACCCAGCCTCTTCATTCTGCGAAAGAGCGTGGTCTTGTGAATGCCAAGTTCCCTTGCCGCCGCCAGCCTATTGAAGTTATTGCGTTCAAGAGCGGCGTGAATGGCCTGGGCGTCGAAAATATCGTGGGCGGACCGCAGATCGGAATCCGTACGCCCGGCCTCGCCATGAGCCGTTAACCCCTCGGGCAGGTGTTCGATGCCGATGCGCCCCTCGTTGCAAAGAATGAAAGCGTGCTCGATGGCGTTTTCCAGTTCACGAATGTTTCCCGGCCAATCATGGGACATAAGGAAAGATGTGGCTTCCGATGTGATTCCCTCAACAGTTTTTTTCTGCAACCGGTTGAACCGGGTGATAAACTGGTCTACCAAAAGGGGGATGTCCTCTTTTCGCCGGCGCAAAGGAGGTAGTTCGATGCGCACCACGTTCACGCGGTAATAGAGGTCCTCTCGAAAAAGGCCCTGACGTACCAGCTCAGCCAGATCCTTGTTTGTGGCGACGACGACCCGCTCATCGGCGGTCTCCGAGCGGGTTGCCCCTAACGGCTCGTATGTCCGCTCCTGCAGCACACGGAGCAGCCTGACCTGGAGGGCCGGGCTGATCTCGCCGATCTCGTCGAGGAAGATGGTCCCTCCCTTGGCCAACGCGAAACGGCCGGGCTTGTCCTTGTTTGCGCCGGTGAATGCCCCAGCCTTGTAGCCGAACAACTCCGACTCCAGAAGCGTATCGGGCAAGGCTCCGCAGTTGACCGCGATGAACGGCCCCCGGTTACGAGGGCTAAGTGAGTGAACCGTCCGCGCCACCAATTCCTTGCCGGTTCCGGTTTCTCCGAGGATGAGAACCGTACTGGGACTGGCGGCGATGGCAGGCAGAACCTCGAACAATCGCTGCATCAAAGGACTTCGGCTGGCAAGATCGCCGATCCGGAACTTTCCCTTCAATTCCCGGCGCAGCGCCTCAATTTCGGAGAGGTCGCGAAAGGTCTCCGCGCCGCCGATCACGCGGCCGGAGGCGTCCCGTAGCACGGCAGTGGAGATGCTGATGGGGATGTGGTTTCCGTTTGAGTCGATGATGTATCCGGATTTCCCGATGATGGGTTTACCCGTCTTCAAAGTCTCTTGAAGCGCGCAGGCGGCCCCGCACATGTTGGAGCGGAACACCTCTGAACATCGCTGGCCGATCGCTTCTTTACGCGATACCCCTGTGATCTCTTCCGCCGCCCGGTTAAACGAAGTGATGCGCCATCCCGAATCCACCGTGAATACACCATCCGAGATGCTCTCCAGGATGGCCTCGGTGGGGGTAAGACTCCCGGATTTCATGTTTTTTCTATAGGTTAGACTCATAATGCCTCACACTGCTTCCTTGAGGTTTTTTTTCTCTGCGCGGACTGATGCTACGTCGCGATCGAGATGGTTTTCCTAAAGGCATACTATACTATATATTACACATGCCTGCAAAAAACAAAAAAGCCCAGCTATGCAATGCGGACGGTTATATGGCAGCTTTATAAAGGAAAAAAAGGGGGGAGTACTGTTCAGAGCTAACCGGCCGACCGCTTGCGGGCGGTCCGTGTTGAGCGACTGGTTTGACCTTCTGTAAGTTGAGATTCCTTGACGAGTCGCAGTTCTAGACGACAACCAAGAGCATGTGCATACTTTTTCAATGTTGCCAATGATGGGGAGTATTTTCCACTACCGGACTCCAAACGTGCAATAGCTGATTGCGTTGTGCCGATTCTTTCGGCGACTTCGGCTTGGGTGACGCCGGCAGCGGCTCGGGCTTTTAAAAATTCATCGAGAATGGCAAATTCTTCTTCCAAGTGGTCATATTCGGCTCTTACGTCCGCACGCTTGAAAGCGCGCTCTTTAAGTTCTTTGTGTGTGAGCATTTTTGATCTCCTTCATCCGCCGTCGGGCTGTTTCAAGTCCTCTCGGCGGTGTCTTGTCTGTTTTCTTTATAACTTGGTGCAGAACCACAATTTTTCTGCCAACCACAGTGCAATAAAATATCCGGGCAATCCCTTCGGCGGCTTTAAGACGCAATTCAACAGCCCATCACCCATTGCTCGCGTATGTGGCATACCTAAATCAGGGCCGTGAACCTCCATTCGGTCTGTATATCGAAGATAACGACCAAGGAAGCCTGCGGGCAATGCGATGATTTCTTCCTGTACTGACTCGCTATAATAGGTGATTGTCCAATTCATCATTGGGTTGCTATTATAGCAAATATGCTATAATTAGTCCAGGTGTTTTTGGTATCTGATTTTGGTCGAACGCCCCGATAAGCCGCGCCGCCAATGACCTTCCCGCATAGCGCCGCCGCGCTTCTCGGCGTCGGCCTTAATGCGGTTGTTCGGCCTTTACACCAGGCCAGATTCGAAGGGCTACATCAGCTAAAAGCTCTCCACGTTTTCTTATAGTTTCTTCATTCCAAGTTTCCATACCAAGCAAAGGAACGTTGAGCCTTAGGTTGGTATTTGCAAGAAGCAATTCTTTTTTCACAGGGAAAGACTTGTGCTGGGCCTCTGTTAACACTGAGATTTAATAATGTTAGGTTGCCCAAAGTTTGGATGCTATTCTCGCGAGATATTATGGCTATTTCATTCTCGTCCAAAGGCATTTCCATCAGTTGTTTAAGCAGGATGTTCTCTAGACCGCTCTGGTTTACCAGGGTGCCGTCATGAATAGGCCAATACTTGTACCAAGATCGTGGCAGAATATGATCGACATCCAGCTGGCTAAGATCGCTAATGAATAAATCTTCTATCCTGGCGGTTTGACGGAGTCCTAATTCAAGTTCAGCTAAAATAGCTCTCATTTTCGGAGCTTCGATTTTTCCGGGATAGATCGAGGCCGTCTGGCATGCATTTCTAAATTCCTCGTCTTTTGGCCAACGAGAGGCCTCACCTTTTAAGGCACTGAGTAAGTTTCGAAGTGCTTCTGGCGACACCTCCGATTTGGACAAGTTACGTAAGATTGAAGTAAAGATATTGTTGTAGTTTTTGGGGGTCAGGCCACAAATCGCGCGGCGAACAATATAAGAGACCAGAATACTGAAGATTTCGTTTTTAGCTTCATCCGTAAGTGATGACACGCCAACCAATAAAGCAAGTGGGTGTAGGGTAGTAATTTCATAGGGGGCTATTCTCCGGCCAAAATTATTTTAGCACAGGATTCTGTATACGCACTACCAAAATGATATATGTTAACAAAAGGGGACGGGCTATTGGGGGACTTTTTTACGAAGCCGCCGACAAAGAGTCGGAAAAACCTTGACATAATACCTTTAACCAATTATTTATACGGGTGTTTTACTTCAACGATAATTCAGGATTTTTTAAGGAGGGCGGGAGTTGGCTAATCATAAATCAGCGATTAAGAGGGCTAAGCAGTCTGGAAAAAAACAGGAAATTAATAAAGGTATTAAGACCCGGGTTAAAAATGTAATCAAAGCAGTCCATGCAGCCATGGCAGAAAAATCACCGGATAAGGCCAAGGAGTCTTTGGCTAAAGCCATTCCGGTCATCGACAAGGCTGCTTCCAAGGGGACACTTCATCACAGAAACGCTGCTCGCAAGATTTCGCGTTTGACCAAACATGTAAACGCCCTTCAATCCGGCTCACAAAGCTAAGACGAAAATATTCCGGCATACCAATATAGAAATGGCCTGTATCCAGACGGGTACAGGTCATTTCTATATCTCACGCAAAGGCGCAAAGACCGCGAAGGAAAAATGAAAATCTGGAAATCAAGAAATCAGTAATAAAAGATTTCTTCATGAGTTCCAAATTCGATTCTTTTTGCGTCCTTGGCGGCTTTGCGTGAGATTTTGGACTTTTTATGAGTTCATTGATTAAAAGTCTTCAAATATCCGCATGTGGATCATCTCAGCAAGGTCAGTGGCGATCTTATGAAGAGCCGTCTGCTTGTTAGTTTCTGTGGTAAGGGGGCTGCTCTCTACCTTATAGACCTCTTCTCTGATTATGTCTTTGTTCTGCCAGAGTATGCTGCCGTCGCGCCTTTCTAATACCGCTTCTATCGTAACTACCGCCTTCCTTTCCAGACCCAGATAAGTCCCGCTAAAAGATATATCCGGCAGGTTAATTGACTTTATTTTACCTTTTAGAATGACATCCGCATCCTTGATATCGACCACCTTCAGCCTTTTCCGGCTTGTAAATTCATAGACCAACTGGTTTGTAAAGTAGTTTTCGAACCCTGCCTCTCCCGTCTGATTACTGAATACCGGAATAGCTATGGTCTTTATATCTCCGGAAAAAGGATTGCCCTGTCCGCTAAAGTGATACCCACAGGCGGAAATGAAAAAAAATAGCAGTAACGGATTGATAACCTTAGCGTATCTTTTCATTTTAACGTAACCTTTTTTAAGCCTAAACCACGATGTTTACCAATTTATTCCCGACTATGATGACCTTTTTAATCTCTTTTTCCTTAATCCATTCTTTGATACGCAAGTCGCTAACGGCAGCTTCCTTGATCTCTGATTCTCTTTGCCCGGCATCCACCTCGACACGGCTGCGTACCTTGCCGTTGACCTGAACAACAAGCTCTACTTTTTCCTGGCGAGCTGCTTCTTCATCATAGGAAGGCCAGGAAACTGACGAGAGCAGTTCCTTATGCCCCATGGTTTGCCACAGCTCTTCCGCAATATGGGGCGCGAATGGTGAGAGTGATATGATGACGGTCTCTATCGCCAGCTTTAAGACGGCCAGGGTCTGCGGATCTTTATCGCCTAAGCCGATGACACCATAAGCATCATTGACCAGTTCCATTACGGCGCTTATAGCGGTGTTGAAATGGAATCTGTCCTCAATATCTGCGCCAACCTTTTTAATGGTCTGGTGAATTTTACGATGCAGCGCCTTTGCCTCGCCCTTTAGTTCGAATACATTGATTACAGCCGGCGATTGGGCTATTGTAACCCGGTTTTCAGTTACAAGGCGCCAGACCCGATTCAAGAAACGATAGGCGCCTTCCACGCCCTGGTCACTCCACTCCAGGTCGCGTTCCGGAGGAGCGGCAAACAGGCAAAAAAGGCGTACTGTATCCGCGCCGTAGCGATTTATGAGGTCATCGGGATCGACTACATTGCCCTTGGACTTCGACATCTTTGCCCCGTCTTTTATGACCATCCCCTGGGTAAGGAGATTTCTAAACGGTTCGTTTATATTAAGCCAGCCCAAATCACGCAGCACCTTGGTATAAAAGCGCGCATATAATAAGTGGAGTATGGCATGCTCTACCCCGCCTATATATTGGTCAACCGGCAGCCAGTAATCGACTCCGGCCCGGTCAAGGGGGGCTTCCGTGTAGTCGGGGCAGGCATAGCGGGCAAAGTACCATGAAGACTCAACGAAAGTATCCATGGTGTCTGTTTCCCGGCGGGCGGCCCGGCCGCAGGAAGGGCACGTGGTGTTGACAAAGGAACTGAGCCGGGGAAGAGGTGAGCGGCCGGTCTCATCTATTTCGGCATCCAGAGGAAGTACAACCGGCAGATCCTTTTCCGGTACGGGCACAGCGCCACATGTATCACAGTAAATAATAGGTATCGGCGCGCCCCAGTAGCGCTGTCTGGAGATCCCCCAGTCCCGCAGCCGATAACTTAACGCTTTTTTACCCAGGCCGGTTGCTTCAAGATAGCGGATGATGGCCTCTTTAGCCTCGTTGCTGTTCATGCCGTTAAATTGACCGGAGTTGACCATTGTGCCTTCTTCGACATAGGCTTCAGTCATATTTCCAGGGGAGAGTTTATCTCCCGGCGGTTGAATAACCACCACAACGTCCAGATCATACTTGCGGGCAAATTCAAAATCACGCTGATCGTGTGCCGGTACGGCCATGACCGCACCGGACCCATAATCCATTAAAACAAAATTGGCCGCAAATATGGGCATACGCCGGCCGGTAAGGGGATTCAAACAATAGGCCCCCGTAAAGACGCCTTCCTTCTCAAAGTCTTCGCCCCCGATACGCAATCTTTTTTCACGATTCTCTTTTTCTACAAAGACCAGCACAGCGGCCTCCCGGGAGGCGCTGCGGGAAAGTTCAAGGACTAACGGATGGTCAACCGCCAGGCTCATAAAAGTGGCTCCAAATACGGTGTCCGGCCGGGTGGTAAATACCGTTATCTTTTTATCAGAACCCTCAATAGGAAAGTGGATCTCGGACCCTTCACTCTTACCGATCCAGTTTTTTTGCATGGTAACCACTTTTTCAGGCCAGCCGGTAAGCTGGTCACATTCCGCCAGCAGCTCCTCGGCGTAAGCCGTGATTCTAAAGAACCACTGCTTCAACCGGCGGGTAGTAACCGGCGTATCGCAGCGCCAGCAGACACCACTTCCCACAACCTGTTCGTTAGCCAGAACCGTGCCGCATTTTTCACACCAGTTAACCGGAGATTCCCTGCGATATGCCAGCCCCTTCTTGTGCATCTGGATAAAAAATAGCTGTTCCCAACGATAGTAGCCGGGATCGCAGGTGGCAATCTCCCGATCCCAGTCATAACTAAATCCTATTTTTTGCAACTGAGAACGCATATAATTGATGTTCTCGTATGTCCACCGGGCAGGATGAATTTTATGTTTTATGGCCGCATTTTCTGCCGGAAGTCCAAAGGCATCCCAGCCCATGGGGTGGAGTACGTTATAGCCTCTCATCCGCTTGTAGCGCGCAAAGACATCCCCTATGGTATAGTTGCGGACATGGCCCATATGAATCCTGCCTGAGGGATAAGGGAACATTTCAAGGAGATAAAATTTATCCTTTGGACCGTCTGCTGCGGTCTTAAAAGTCTTATTCGCTTTCCAATACGCCTGCCAGCGCGTCTCTATTTCTTGAAAGGCGTAGTTATTCGCTTGTACTTCCGTCATAGCTAAGTTTTATCACTCCCGCCCTGACATAGCTGATGGCTGATGGCGTCCAGTATTCCATTTATAAAAGGACCGGAGTCTTCGGTCCCAAATTTTTTACCCAGCTCTACTGCCTCGTTGATAGTTACCTTAGGAGGGATGTCGTCACAATACAAGAGTTCAAATGCAGCCAGCCGCAAGATATTCCGATCCACCCGCGACATTCGATTCAGCCGCCAGTGCTCAGAATGCCCATTAACTAAAGTATCTATTTGTCCCCGATGGGTCTCGACACCCTTGACCAGTCGTAAGCAGAAATCATGTGCCTGCTCCGGAATTTTAAATGAAGCGCAGAAGGCGGACGTCGCCTTTTCTGCCCCCGACTCGGTCAGGTCCATTTCGTACAATATTTGGAGAGCGCTTTCTCGTGCCTTCCGGCGAATGCCCATACGATAAGTCTTTCAAAGAGGTTCCGGCAGTCCTAACAGTCCGCTGCCAAGGTGCCCCGATACGGTCGGTTCCTCCCTACGGAGCAGGCAAAAAACGCAAGGCCTTAAGGAACATCAACTATTTTTATTATCTTAGGTTTCCTTTGTGTCTTTGCGGTGAATAGCCTTAATAAGATTGACCATTTCAATAGCGGCCAGGGTCGCGTCCCACCCCTTGTTGCCTGCTTTAGTTCCGGCACGTTCAATGGCCTGCTCGATAGTGTCCGTGGTAAGGATACCAAAAGCCAGGGGAACACCGGTATCCAGGGATACCTGGGCGATTCCCTTGGAGACTTCGGCGCTGACATATTCAAAATGTGGCGTTGCCCCTCTGATGACCGCGCCCAGGCAGATTACAGCATCATATTTACCGGCGGTAGCCGCCTTTTTGGCCACCAGTGGAATCTCAAAGGCCCCCGGAACCTTGTATATATCGATATCCTTTTCGCTTGCCCCGTGACGCAGCAAGGCATCCATGGCCCCGCCCATAAGGCGTTCACCGATAAAGTCATTAAATCGACTGATGATAATGGCTATCTTGAGCCCTTCGGCCCGTACCTTGCCTTCGAATACTCTGGCCATGTTTCTTCCCTCTTTTTTAAAATTTATTGATTTTTTTCAATCAATCTCACTGCCGATCGCTGACGGCTGACTGCTGAACGCTTAAAAGTTTAATCAAGATTCAATATATGCCCCATCTTTTTTTCTTTGGTCTTGAGGTAACGGATATTCTCTTTGCCAGGAGGGACTTCGATGGGCACCCTTTCTGTAACCTTAAGGTCATATCCCTCCAGGCCAATAATTTTTTTGGGGTTATTGGTCAGAAGCCTCATCTTGCGAACGCCAAGATCGTGCAGTATCTGTGCGCCTATGCCGTAGTCCCTGAGGTCGGCTTTAAAGCCCAGCTCTAAATTGGCTTCTACCGTATCCCTTCCCTGATCCTGCAGGGCATATGCCTTGATCTTATTGACAAGGCCTATGCCCCGACCCTCCTGGGCCATGTAAAGTATAACCCCCTTCCCTTCCCGTTCCACCATTTTCATGGCGGCTTGCAATTGTTTGCCGCAATCGCAACGCAGGGATCCTAACACGTCTCCGGTAAGACACTCGGAATGGACGCGCACCAGAACTTCGTCTTCAGGGTTAATCTCGCCCTTAACCAGGGCCAGATGCTCGCTATCGTCTATGTCATTAGTGAAGGCTATGGCCGTGAATTCCCCGCCGTAGAGGGTAGGAAGAACCGTCGTTGCTGCCCGATGCACAAAGCTCTCGTTTCTGAGCCGGTATTCTATTATATCACGGACGGCAACGATCTTAAGGTTATATTCCGCCGCGAATATCTCCAGATCGGGGAGACGGGCCATCGTGCCGTCATCTTTCATGATCTCGCAGATGACGCCGGCCGGTTTCAACCCGGCCATTCTGGCCAGATCAACCGAGCCTTCGGTCTGGCCGGTGCGTACCAAGACACCGCCTTTACGTGCCCTTAATGGGAAAATATGCCCGGGCATGACTAAATCATCAGGGCCGGCATCGTCGCCAATGGCGGTAAGTATGGTTGTGGCGCGGTCTGCCGCAGAAATTCCGGTAGTTACCCCCCGTTTTGCTTCTATGGATACAGTGAAGGCAGTTCGAAAAGGAGATGTGTTATGGCCGATCATCATAGGAATTTGCAACTGTTCAATCTTTTCTTGAGTAAGAGAAAGGCATATCAGACCCCGGCCATAACGGGCCATGAAATTAATGGCCTCCGGTGAAATCTTCTCCGCTGCCATGGTCAGGTCGCCCTCGTTTTCCCTGTCCTCATCATCAATCAGGATGACCATCTTTCCGGCCTTAATATCTTTCAGGGCCTCTTCAATGGTAGTTACAGGCATTTTATTCTCCTTAGCTTGCTTAGACAATCCCATGTTCGGCCAGAAACTCCCGGCTGATCCTGCCCTTCTCTACATCCCCGGCCTTATCGTTCCGGCCCCTTGAGAGCAATCTTTCCACATACTTACCGATAATATCAAATTCGATATTAACGGCATCGCCCACTTTGTGCCGGCCTATAGTGGTGTGCCGGGCAGTAAAAGGGATGATGGATACAGAGAACGAAGAATCATGGCAATCGTTTACTGTAAGGCTGATACCATCTACGGCGATGGAGCCCTTTTCTATCACGTATCCGGCGAATTCCTTTGGAATCCGGATAGAAAACAGGGTAAAAGCGGCCTGCTCCTGCCGGCTCAGAATAACTCCGGTCGCATCTATATGTCCGGTCACGATATGACCGCCCAGGCGATCTGTGGGCCTTAATGCCCTTTCCAGGTTTACCTTATCGCCTATATTGATCCGGCCCATGGTAGTCCGGCGAATGCTCTCCGGAGAGACATCTACGGTAAATACCGGACCGGATAAATCTGTTGCGGTCAGACAGGTCCCGTTCACACTGATACTTTCTCCCGGCATCAGGTCAGACCACTTTATATCGATCTCAATCGTAAGTCTCAACCCCTCGCCGGAAGAGGCCTTTTTTCTTAAGGTACCCAGGGTCTCTACGATTCCAGTGAACATTTCTCAACCTATAATTCGTTACTTTTATATTGGTTTTCATCCCTAACGCAAAAGGTTCTGGATGGATTTGTATTTTGCCTTCCCATCGCTAAACGCTGATCGTTGAGCGCTAACCAGCCGGATAGGCCTCAACTAAAAGGTCATCTCCTATCTTTCTTGTCTTCATATACTTAAGCCGAAAGGCCCCTGCTATATGATTTACACCTTCTCCGCCTACCATGTCCACGGCTTTTGTGCCTCCGATAATAATCGGCGCGTAAAAGAGATAAAATTTATCCACCAATCTGGACTGTATAGCTGAGGCAAAGACGGTCCCCCCGCCTTCAATGAGTATGCTTAATATACCTTTCCTGCCTAATTTACTCAACAACTCTGCAAGGTCCAGGCCGCTTTGATTGGTAGAAACCGCCATTATCTCTACGCCTTTTTCTATAAGAAGCCTCTTTTTGCTATCGGAGGCATTGTCAAGTGTAGCTACGAGAGTTTGCGCAGATGAGTCTAAGTTAAATATCCTGGCAGTGAGGGGAATTTTTAGCCCGGAGTCCAGTATTACCCGTAGCGGATCCCTGCCTCTTTTTTGTCCGAGCCGTGTAGTCAACATGGGATCGTCTTTTATAACTGTTCCGGCGCCTACCAGGATGGCGTCAACCTCATTTCTCAGACGGTGCACAAAACGGCGTGCCCTTTCACCGGTAATCCATCTGGCATCCCCGCTTCGGGTAGCAATCTTGCCGTCCATACTGGCCGCCGCCTTCATGATAACAAAGGGCCTTTTCTCAGTGACATACTTGATAAAGGCCTCATTTAGCCGAAGGCACTCTTTTTCTAAGATGCCGCATTCTACTTTCACCCCGTGTGACCGCAAAAACTCGATACCGCCCCCCTTTACATCGGGATTGGGATCAGGCATGCCAACGACCACGCGGCGTATCCCTGCCGTCAGGATCGCCTGCGTACAGGGGGGCGTGCGGCCATGGTGATTGCACGGCTCAAGATTTACATACAGGGCGCTGTCCTGCGTCCGTTTGCCCGCGGCGGTAATGGCGTTGATTTCCGCATGGGGTTCTCCGGCCTTTTCGTGGTATCCCTGGCCGGCTATCCTATTATCCTTGACAATAACCGCTCCGACCAGGGGATTAGGCGAAGTACGTCCCCGCCCCTTTGAGGCAAGGGTTAGGGCAATCCGCATATACTTTTCGTCAGCGTTTTCTGCCAACTATTCTTCCTCTTTTTCCTCGCGGGTAGCCAGTAAGCCCTTTAGTTCAGTCATAAACTCGTCCAGATCCTTAAACTGCTTATAGACCGAGGCAAATCGAACGTATGCCACTTCATCCCATTCACGCAATTTGGCCATGACTTTTTCTCCAATAACCGAGCATGGGATCTCTTTCTCCCCCATTTCTTGCAAGGTTTTTTCCAGGCCATCCACAAATTCCTCGATTAGATTAATGCTAATCGGCCTTTTCTCACAGGCTTTTTTCAGCCCTTCGACAACCTTCGTACGATTAAAGGGCTCCCGCCGCCCGTCTTTTTTTACTACAAGGGGCATAAATTCCTCAACCCGCTCATAGGTTGTAAACCGGCTCTGGCAGCGAAAACACTCCCTACGGCGTCTGATAACCAGATTATCTTTGCTGACCCGAGAGTCGATTACCTTGTCTTCCGCGTGTCCACAAAAGGGGCATTTCATTTTGGAAAGGCCTCCTTGTATCTATTAGATTTGAATCAAGTTGATGCCGGCCTCTGCCAGCATATCACGGGAAAGGGCATCCGCATAACCTTCACGGTAAAAAATACATTTGACGCCGGCGTTAATTAACATTTTGGTGCAGATAACGCAGGGGAGATTCGTACAAAAGATGGTGGAGTCAGAGATGGATATGCCGTGATATGCGGCCTGAATAATCACATTCTGTTCGGCATGCAGTCCGCGACAGAGTTCGTGCCGTTCACCGGAGGGAATGCCTTCTTTTTCGCGCAGACAACCTATATCAAGGCAATGTTTAAGGCCGGAAGGGGCTCCGTTGTAACCCGTGGCCAGGATGCGTTTGTCTTTAACCAGGACTGCCCCTACCTTGCGCCGCAGGCAGGTGGATCGTTCGGCCACAAGATAGGTAATGTTCATAAAGTATTCTTCCCATGACGGCCTGCTCATCTTCAGCCCTTTTTCTGCCCGCCGTATGAGGACCACAGGCCCGGATATAATGGAAACCGCTCACAAAGGCTGCGCACTTCCTGCCGTACTTCCCGGCGCACCTTCTCACTGTCCAGATTACCCAGGACAAGCGTCATAAGACGACCTATAGTACTCATCTCTTCTTCTCTCATGCCCCGGCTGGTTACGGCCGGCGTCCCAATGCGTATGCCGCTGGTTATCTGCGGGCCTTTTGTATCGAAGGGTATGGCATTTTTATTCACCGTAATACCGGCTTCATCCAGGGCCAGTTCTGCGTCTTTACCGGTTATCCCCCGGACAGTCATCAGGTCAACCAGCATAAGGTGGTTGTCTGTACCTCCGGAGACTAAACGATAACCATCCTGCTGAAGAACCGTAGCCAGGGTCCGGGCATTTTTCACAATCTGTTCCTGATAGGATCTAAAGGAAGGACTTAGCGCCTCCTTGAAGGCCACCGCCTTGGCTGCAATAGTGTGCATAAGCGGCCCGCCCTGGATACCCGGAAATATCTGGCTGTTGAGTTTTTTTCCATATTTTCCCCTGGCCAGAATAAGGCCTCCACGCGGCCCCCGCAGTGTCTTGTGGGTAGTCGAGGTGACAAAATCGGCATAGGGTACCGGTGAAGGATGCACCCCGGCCGCGACCAGGCCGGCGATATGGGCCATATCTACCATCAGATAGGCCCCAATTGTATCCGCAATCGAGCGAAAGGCAGCAAAATCAATTACCCGCGGATAGGCGCTGGCCCCGGAAATAATCATTTTGGGTTTGTATTGAAGGGCTAGTTTTCTTACCTCTTCATAGTCTATGGTCTCGGTTTCCCTGCTTACCCCATATGAGACTATGTTATAAAATCGGCCGGAAAAATTCACCGGGCTGCCGTGGGATAGATGGCCGCCATGCGCCAGATCCATACCTAATACTGTGTCGCCGGGCTCAAGAAACCCGAAATAGACAGCCATGTTGGCCTGAGTACCAGAGTGGGCCTGGACATTAGCGTATTCAGCGCCGAATATCTCTTTGACCCGCGCTATGGCCAAATTCTCGGCCACATCTACGTACTCGCAACCGCCGTAGTACCGCCGGCCCGGATAACCCTCGGCATACTTGTTCGTTAAAATACTTCCCTGTGCCTCCAGGACGGCTTCACTGACAAAATTTTCTGAGGCCACCATCTCCAGCTTATGAGTCTGCCTCTCAAGTTCAAGTTGGAGGACGTTGAATATCTCAGGATCGGTATTCTTCAAATACGACATACTCGTTATAACCCCTAACCATCTTCCGCTGTAAGCGGAGAACCAAAATTCGACTAGTCAGTAGTCACTGGTAAAAGCGATCAATATTCCAAACTTAACCAACCTGCCCGCCGAGAGGCGGGTGACCAATGACCGGTGACGTTGCATATAGCTATCCGATTAACGAATAAACAAATAACCTTTTGGCTTTCAGCTTCAAGCTTTAAGCTTCTCTTTCCCAGCCAACTCCTCGATCAAATCAATAC
>Ga0068714_10003954_pt1 | contig 17033 bp, 10 predicted proteins | sample MTBNYHSulfiMetaG_FD_62988 | JGI IMG/M metagenome (GOLD analysis project Ga0068714, IMG submission 62988) | Enrichment culture microbial communities from rom New York Harbor, USA that are MTBE-degrading - MTBE-NYH (New York Harbor Sulfidogenic)... | ecosystem: Environmental > Aquatic > Marine >...
AGCCCGCGGATTTGATCCGTCCCCCAGGGGCACGACTTACAGATTTTGAATCGCTTTGCATCCGCTGCGGGGAGTGTGTAAGGGTCTGCCCGACACAGGGCCTGCAGCCCAGCCTGCTGGAAGGCGGCTGGCAGAACCTGATGACACCGCGCCTGATGCCGCGATTGGGCTACTGCAGCTATAACTGCAACGCGTGCATCGAGGTATGTCCCACCGGAGCCATTCCGCCGCTGAGTCTGGCGGAGAAGCAGAACACACCGATTGGATTGGCACGGGTGGATCAGGACAGATGTCTGCCGTGGGCGTATAACATCATCTGCACCGTGTGCGAGGAGGCCTGCCCGCTGCCTGAGAAGGCTATCCGATTGGAAGAAGTGGAAGTGGTCAATGCTCAGGGTGAGACGTTAACCCTGCAGCACCCTTATGTGGTGCAAGAACTGTGTATTGGATGCGGGATTTGCGAACATCAATGCCCAATGGGCGGCGAATCCGCGATTCGGGTATTTTCGCCGACCGATACCGGATTGTTCATGGGAGGTGTGTGATGAACGCGCGAATACTGGTTGTGGACGCTGCCCGGCGGCGCTGGCACTTGCGGGTAGTACGCAGCGAGGACACCACCGGCGACCCACGGCGGGATTATCTGCTGCTGGGAGGAGAAGCGCTGTGCCAGCGCCTGCTCTATGAAGATCGCAAGGCATTGGTGATCGCACGCGGCCCGCTGGCATTTCTGCCCGGGAACAAAACTACCGTAGGGTATCTTTCCCCGCTGACCGGCCTGCCGCATTACAGCTTTGTGGGTGGGCGGGCGCATGCTGAGCTGCTCAACCTGGGGTTGGACGCGGTGATGCTGGTGGGACTGGATTTACCTCAGACGGGTTTCGCTTATTTGACGATCCGCGGCAGCGCGCCGTCTTTGAAAGTGGCATGGGTGGATGCTAGCGGTCTGCCAAAAGGCCAGCGCAGCAGCTTTTATCATCTGGCCGAAAAGGAATTGGGCGGTGACCCTGAGCGCGGCAGTATTTTCACGGTGGGAGAAGGCGCGCTGCTTGGTTATCCGACCGCAAACCTGGCAGTAGATGGTATTTACCACGCCGGGCGTGGTGGCGCGGGCCATGTCTTCGCGCGCTTTATTCGCGCTCTGGTGCTGCAGGGAGACCCGGTCGACCCTGCTGGCTGGCTTGTAGGGCGGATGGATGCGGTGTTTGATGTGAGGGACCGGGAAGTGCGCCCGCGTTTGGAAGTGTACGGTGAACGGCTCTCCAGGCGGGACGGCGGAACGGTGACCAAGCTGTATGCCACCGGCAGTGGGGAACGCCCCACACTTCCGGCGCGCAACGCGCAGCGTGTGGGATACGCGCTTTCCGATCTGGGAGCGCGCAAGGTGCTTTCGGCGCAGCGGGTCGGGCAGACCGGGTGCCGCTGGTGCCAGGTGAACTGCCGGCACTGGCATTGGGTGGATGTGGATTATGCCCCGCAGGGCCGTGACCGCTATCTGGATGATTTTGAACCGACCTACGCGATCTATGCCATGCTGGACTTGCTGCCCGCGGGGGAATCCCTGCGGGACCGGTTGGCGCTGATTGACGAGGTGGAAAAGCGGATTATTGTGCCGGTTGAGCAGCTGGGCGTGGATGTGATTGATATCGGTGTGGGTATGGCAGCCCTGTTTGAAGGGTTGGAGCGGGGATGGATTTCGCTGGACGATGTGCCGGAGAAGCTGCAAACCGGTCCTTATCTGGGAAGCGTGGAAAAGGCGGCTGAGGTGGTGGAAGCGCTGCGTGAAGGGGGCGACGCGCCAGCGCTCCGGGCGTTGGGCGCTGGGCCGCAGGGATTGGTGGCGCGTTACCCCATGCTGCGGGATACGGTATTCACCTGCGGTGCCGGCACGCTGGGCAACCCCGGACATGCCAACGCGCTGTGGACTTTTCTGATGCCATTTTCACGGTTTTTTGGGCACTACTCCGGGCAAATTTATAAAGTGTCTGGTGAGTTGAAACCGCATATGAACTCTGAAGAATTACACGCGCTGTTTGAAGTTGTCATTCAGGACATGCTGCGGCGGGAGTTTTTTGGCATCCTGGGAAACGCGCTGTCGGCGTGCGCGTTCACTTTTGTGATCTTCAGCCAGGATGGTAAAGGTGAAGTACTGGATGACAGTGATCTGCTGGCGCGTACCATGGGAGCTTATGGGATTACTGCCAACCGGATGGCGCTGGAATGGTTCGCGGAGGCTTTTTGGGCGCAGTCCATCGCGTTTAAGATGGAATGCGGCTGGCAGCCGCCGGACGCGGCTTCTTTCCCGCTGCGGGTGTTTGAAATACTTTCTCAAGTGCTGGACTGCCCGGTGGAGGAGGTGCGTGTTTTGATGGACATGTTGATTGAGGAATGGAAGCGGCAGGCGGGAGATGTGCTGGCAAAATTCGGTTACGAGCTCTCCATGAGCGATTTGTAGATGAATGAATTTTCTCCAAAAAGCGATTTGCCCGGCTGTCGAGTTTTTGTGTGCCGCTCTTCTAGAAAATTATAATTCTTTTGCTTATAGATTTTCCTGGCACAATTCCCTGAAATGTTGTTAGAAGGTTCACTGTTGGCCGCCACTCCGGTTTGTAGGGGACGGCTGCCAGCGGTGAGCCTTTTATTTGTTACATCGTTGCTGTAACATGCGGGACATGAGCAAAATGAGTATTGCCGGCAGCACACCCAAAAGCCCGAATTCGCTATAATATTCTCATGCTCGAAGGTGTGACTGCGAATGATTTGGGATGGGTGGGAATTAAAGGAGGCATTAGATGAAGAAGCTTATTGCTGGCATTGCGCTGTGTATGATCCTGCTTCTTGGCTGCTGCTCTCCCACACCACAAACGGTTTCTCCCGTTGTTCCCACTACCGCGGCTGCCACCGATATGCCGCAGCTCACTCCAGAACCAACAAAGACCAGCAGCCCCACCCCTTTGCCAACGCATACCTTTACCCCTACCCCTGAACCGCCCATTGTACAGAACTGTATCAGCATTGAACCTGAATTACCGGCTGACCATACCTACGCGGGGAATCTGCTCCTGGTGGATGCCGCTTACGGCTCCCTTGAGCTGTACAATCTTCAGTCTGGAGAGAGTGTTATCCTGTCTGAAGAAGATTATGTTAGCCATGAAACATCGCCGGATCACACTCGAATTGCTTTGGAGGATTACAAGGCGGATGCAATTAATATTTATTCGGCTGATGGGAAGATCATCAAACGCATCCCGATGAGAAGCAACTGGGGTTGGCTCGCTGACTGGTTGGATAACCAGCGGATTGCCATTGTGATACATGAACCATCCGATGATCCTCGCTACCAAAAATATCCTGCTTCGGTTGCCATTTTCGACACAGTGACCGGACAGACCCAGGTGCTGGCTCCCGATTATCCGGATATAGACTTTGCCAACCCATTGACACAGTTTGGCGGCCGGTGGGGCTCTACAATATATAATGCCTCTCTTACGCGAGTGGTTTATGCTGGCAGAATGTCCAACCCACCACCGGAAACCGGAGGTGGGAACGCATATATTTTCTACTCGCTGATCGATGAGAAGAGGCTGGCTGGAATTTTTAATCTCCGCATGAGAGCATTACCTATCTGGATTGGCAATGGTATGCAAGTTATCACTCTTGGAGTTGATGAATTTTACAGAGTTGAAGCGGATGGAAAAATAGAAAAATTGACTCGATTTAACCCGGATTATGTTTTTAATGAAGGCTCTAGTTTGGAATACCTGTTTGACGATTACTATTCTCTATCTCCAGATGAAAACAGACTTGCGTTTTGGCAAGCCCGTTATGATAAAAATCTTGATCGACATCAATTTTCGTATACTCTTGCCTTTCTGGACATTGGAACAGGTGAGATCACGGATACCTGCATTTCTTATGGTGCTCATTTACCCTTTGATTTTCCGACTAATTCTTATCCCATCTGGTCCCCGGATGGCAGCACCCTGGTGGTGTATGCCAATTATCGTTCCGAGGAAAACGAAGGGAGTCTGGTGTTGATTGATTTGGAGAAACAAACAGCCTACCCGCTGCCTGGAAATTGGATTCCAACTGGCTGGTTGTTAGCGGAGTAGTGAGCACAGGGACAAATGGTTGAATTTTGCAGGTTGGGTTGAGCGATTTGGAGATGGATAAATTCACTTCGGAAACAAGGCGAAACCCAACAATATGCCTCCCCGCGATGTGGAAACAAAATGCACTGATTTTGGGGTTATGGCGGGTTGAGAAGATCAAAGCCCCGGTAAGGGATATCCTGGTCGGGGCTGTATTATTGGAAAAACATGGATTCGACGAACTTTTCCGTGAATTTCAGATAAGTTGTCAACTCAATATATTCGGCTTTTTCGGCCAGGAGTTGGGCTTGTTCACGTTTGTGGGTGGAGAGCAGCATCTGCCGGGCGCCCACACCGGCGGCGTTGCCCACCTGAGTAAACCGCTGCAGCGGTACATTGGGCAGCAAACCAATCCGGATGGCGCTCTCCAGACGCAGGTAGGTGCCGAACGCGCCGGCGATGATCCAATCCTGTACTTCTTCAGCGCTGATCCCTGCTTTTTCCAGCAAAACTTCGATGCCAGCCCGAATGGCGCCTTTTGCGAGCTGGATTTCGTGGATATCCTTGCGGGTGATGAGGATTTCGCGGTTGTTGTCCGGCGCGCCCTCAGTTGAAATGATGAAAGCAGGCGACTTGTTTTCCAGTTTTACCCGGGGAGAACCCTTTACCAACCGTCCCTGGTTGTTGATGGTGCCGGTTTCCAGCAGCGCGGAGACCGCATTGAGGATGCCTGTGCCGCAAATACCCACGGGCGGGCGGTCATCGATGGTGGAAATGATCCATTCACCTTTTGAAAAGGTAACATCATCCACCGCGCCGGGGGCAGCACGCATGCCATCGCGAATATGCGCGCCTTCAAAGGCCGGGCCGGAGGCTGTGGAACAGGAAAAAATTTTACCGTGAACCATCAGGCTGATCTCGGTGTTGGTGCCGATATCGACCAGAACAGCGGTGCGATCATCTTCGGTGAAGCCCCCTGCCAGCAGGGCGGCAGTATGGTCAGCCCCCACGTATCCGGCGATGTTGGCGGGCAAGTAGGCCCGCGCTCCCGGGCTGAAGCCCAAACCGATTTCCCGCGTATGGAAGGACAACGGTCTGGCGACTGCGGGGATGTAGGGCGCGGTTCCCAACTGCCTGACCGGCAGCCCGCAGAACAGGTGGTGCATGACCGTGTTTCCAACAAAAACAGAATCGACGATCTGGTGTGGGCTAACATCGGCCTCTTTGCAGAGTTCTGCTACCGCCTGATTCACCGTTTCCACCAGTCGGGTCTGGAGCAGCTTTTCGTTTTCTTCAGACTGGTTGGCGAAAGCGATCCGGCTGACGACATCTTCGCCGTACGCGATCTGCGGATTCATGCGGCCTGTCTGGGCCAGGATGGATCCTTTTTCAAGGTTAACCAGATAAAAGGCGAGTTTTGTTGAGCCAAGATCGGCAGCCACCCCCAGCAATGGTTGGGAGGAGGGCAGCACGCCAACCAGTTCAGTGGTCTCACGACCGGGGATGATGGCGATACGGGTAGCCCAATTCCAGTCACGCAGTTTGTTTGAGAGTATCGCCAGCATTTCCACGTTGGCGGATAAAGGCGGGTGAACCAACTCCGCCAGGCGGTGATTGACGCGGGCTAAATCGGCTCGCAAATCCAGAAGATCGGGCGGTGAAAGCCGCAAATCAACTGGTATGACAGCAGGGGCAAGATCAAATGCGGATTCGATCCCTTCCAGTTGGAGTTTCTGGGACAGATTCAGCGATTCTGGAGGAACCTCAACGCGGATATCTGTGAGGACATGCGCTTTGCAAGCCAGACGTAATCCGTCCGCGAGCTGTTTGGAATCCAGCGCTTTCTTCTCCGCGCCTGTCACCGGAGAGAGCTGGCCTTCCATTAACCGTACCCGGCAGGAGCCGCAAACGCCGATCCCACCGCAGATGGCAACCAGATCAATCCCGGCCAATTGGGCGGCTTTAAGGATTGAATCACCCCGCGGCACCTCTATACGGCGTCCAAGGGGTTCAAAATCAATTTTTATGAGTTGCAGATTGCTCGATTCTTGCGTTTCAAAGGACATTGTTTCGTTCAGCGGTATTGGGTATGGTCATGCTTTCGCAGCCTGGGCAATCGCGCGCAGGTGCGCGGGAGAATTACCGCAGCAGCCGCCTACGATCTGCGCGCCGTTTTCGAGCCAATCCGCAACATGGTTGCCCATGATATCCGGGGTGACCTCGTAGGTGGGATTCCCCTCCACGTCAAGCTTTGGCAGTCCGGCGTTCGGTTTGAACCAGATTGGCAGGGTGGTGGATTCGCGAAGCTGTTTCAGCGCTTCCAGGTTTTCATCCAGGGCGCGCCCGCAGTTGATCCCCAACGCTGCCAACCCCGCGTTGGAGAATTGTTTTACGACCTGCGCTGGGCGGACGCCCATCATGGTGCGGGTGCCGCGATCATAGCTGAACGAGAGCACAACCGGGAGGCTGGAAACGGAACGGACACCTTTCAGGGCGGCCTCGGCTTCAGCAAGATCGAATTGAGTTTCGATGACCAGAAAATCCACCCCGGCTTGGGTCAAATAACGGGCCTGATTGGCATAGGTGACTACCGCATCCTGCTCTTCCAACGGCCCCAGAGGTTTGAGCATTTGCCCGGTGGGCCCGATTGAGCCAGCGATAAACACATCGGTTCCCTCTGCGGCTTGCCTGGCCAACTCAACGGCGCGGGTGTTGATTTCTTCGGCCCGGTCCGCCAGATCGCTGTGCGCCAGGCGAATTTCACTGCCCCCAAATGTACAGGTCAGGATGATATCTGAACCGGCTTCAATGAAGTCGCGGTGCAGTTTTACGATTTGTTCCGGGTTATCCAGCACCCATCTTTCAGCGGACATGCCTTTTGCCAGCCCGCGGGCCTGCAGATTGGTGCCGGTGGCGCCGTCGGAGACCAGGATGGCTCCGGCCTGAAGTTTCTCTGAAAAAGTTGGTTTTGTCATTGAATGGATTCCTCCGAGAATGGTCAATATGAGGATTATACCTTTTGATGCGTCGAATCAGAACCGTAAATTAAAATTATAAGGCAACATCATCGAAATAGTTTTTATTGGATGTTTGCGATGCTTTGCCGGAAGTTTTTTGTGTCATAATATTGGCATAAAATATTGGTTGTTAGAAGGAGCGCTTAGATGAGAAGGTTATGTGTTTATTGTGGTTCCAATGGCGGTGGTAAAGCGGCGTATCTTGAAGCCGCTAACCAGCTTGGCGCGCTACTGGCAGAGCGTGGAATTGGAGTGGTTTACGGCGGTGGAGATCGGGGAATGATGGGCGCGGTTGCTGATGGGGCGCTGTCTGGTGATGGGGAGGTGATTGGCGTCACGCCGGCCATGTTTGTGGAAATGGGGGTGATCCATAAGGGGCTGGCAGAGCTTAAGGTTGTCAACACCATGCACGAACGCAAAGCGCTGATGGTTGAGCTTTCGGATGGATTTATTGCGCTGCCGGGTGGTTTGGGGACGTTTGAAGAGCTGTTTGAGGTGCTGACCTGGGCGCAGCTTGGCCTGCACCACAAGCCGTGCGGTATATTGAATGTGGATGGTTATTTCAACCATCTGGTGGAATTTCTGGATCACGCAGTACAGGAGAAGTTCATCAAAGAAGCGCACAACAGGATGATGATCGTAGAGGAATCTCCTGAAAAACTGTTGGAAGCGTTTTTGTGCTACAAACCCTCGCAGGAAAGCAAATTGTTTTTGGAATAAATCCAACCCCTCTTCTGTAAAGATTTACTCCAACCGCCAGATTTTCTCCGCGTGCAGGGTGGGCTCCTCACGGTTCGGGTTATTTTCCATAATTCCTTCAACCACGAGCGGGGTAGAACCGGTGAGCTCAGCTCGATAACGCTGGTAGACTGGAGGGAACACAATCACTTCCAGAACCCCTTCCAGATCTTCCAGAGTCAGGAATGCCATCACCTGCCCCTTAGCGGTGCGGATATGGCGGCTGGTCTGACGGATGCCGACCACGCGCACACGCTGTCCAATTTCCTGGATGGCATCCAGGGAGGTGGTGATTTTTTCGGTGGCCAGCTGGCCGGCATACAGTTCCAGGGGGTGGGCATCCACGCTGATTCCCAGAATGCGCTCCTGGGCTTCAACCCGTTCGCTGAGTGACCAATCAGGTTGATCGTTGTACTCCGGGCTGGAATCAAACAAGGAAAGCTGACCTGGATGGTGGTGAGTGTGATCCAGTTTTCGCATCAGGCCGGGGATTGTCCCCAGTCCATCCAGGGCGCCGACCTGGATCAGGTTCTCTAATTCTTTCTGACGGGGATTGGTTTTTGCCATAAATTCTTCCAGTGTGTCAAAGGGACGCAGGTTAATGGCACGCTGCTGGGTCCGCCGGGTGAGATCCCTCACCTGGTCCAGTCCCATATATAGAACGGGTTTCCCCTTGGGGTAGGCTACTCTAAAATTATTCAGGGAATGGTTGATATGCGGCGGTCGGACTGTGAGACCCATGCGGCGGGCTTCGTTGAGATAAACCCGTTGGCTGTAATACCCACCCCAGTTTGCAAGTACGGCGGACATAAACTCTGCGGGAAAATGAGCCTTGCACCACGCGGCACGCCAGGCGACCAGGCCATATGAGGCCGCGTGCGCTTTGGGGAACCCGTACCCGGAAAAAGCCACCATCATATCCCAGATTTGCTGTGAGATTTCCGAAGAAATACTGTGTCTTTGCCGCGCGCCGATGATGAAATGATTGTGCAGTGTTTTAATTTTATCTTCAGGGTCAAATCGGCTGATACCGCGACGCAGCAATTCGGCTTCGGCCAGTGAAAACCCGGCGATTTCGTTGGCGATACGGAGGACCTGTTCCTGGTATAGGATGACCCCGTAGGTCTCTTCGAGAATGGGCTTTAGTGCTGGGTGGATCTGAGCGACAGGTTCCAGCCCTTTGTGTCGGCGGATATAGGCGTCGTGAAGTCCGCCTTTGAGCGGGCCGGGGCGGTAAAGTGCCAGAGCGCGGATGATATCATCCACGGAATGGGCGCGGATGTCGCGCAACGTGCCGCGCATGCCCGGGCTTTCAATCTGGAAACACCCAATAGTGCGGGCGTTCTCAACGATTTCAGCGGTTTCCGGGTCTTCTTCCGGGATTGTTTCGAGGACATCCAGGGAATAAACAAAGTCTTTCCGGCGCCAGGAGTGGATAGCTTTTGCCACCTCACCCAGTACGGATAAGCCCCGGATTCCCAGCAGGTCGATTTTAACCAATCCCATGCTCTCCACAGATTTATGATCAAACTGGGTGATAATGATTTCTTTTGTACCTGAGCGCTGTACAGGTACCAGGTCTGTCAAAGGCCCGGGTGCGACCACCAAACCCCCGGCGTGGACTGACAGATGGCGCGGAATGCCAATCAGGCTTTGGGCCTGACTGAAAATTGTACGATAGACCGGTTTGGCAAATTGTGCAGACAGCTTTTCAAAAAGTTCCTGCTCGGAATACGCGCGCCGGGCAAGGAGATGATAGAAACTGCGCGGCAGCAGGTGAGTCAGTTTTTTGATCTCTGCTGTAGGTAAGCCGTGGGCTTTGGCTGTATCCGCCATGGCCGAACGCGGCCGAAAACGGTTGATAGTACCTACCATAGCCACGCGGTCTGCGCCATAGGTGTCGAATACATGCTGGATGACCGCATCACGGCCCTGCGAGCAGATGTCAGTGTCGATATCTGGTGGCGTGGAACGGGCCGGGTTCATGAAACGTTCAAAATAAAGGTTGTGATAGAGCGGGTCGGGTGTAGTGATACCCAAGCAATGGGCGATCAGAGAAGAAGCCGCGGAACCTCTGGATGAAGTCGGTACACCCGCCTGGCGGGCGTAATCCATCACATCCTCGACGATCAGGAAAATGGTTTCATAACCGCGCTCGCCGATGACGTTCAGTTCGTGCTCCAGCCGGGAGGTGATTTCGGGAGTAATTTTTCCATAGCGGCGGACTGCACCAGCAAATGCTTTTTGACGGAGCAGTTCCAGGGCGGTGGTCCCTGAGGGCAGGGGAATCCGCGGAAATTGGGGCTTGAACAGCGGAAAATCTAAATTGCAGCGTTCGACGACAGCAGAAATATTTTCCAACGCTTCAGGATGGCTGTTAAATTGCTGGCTTAGCTCTTTGGGAGGAATGAAATATGCTCGTGGGAGTGTTGACGCTTCTACGGGTATTTTGTTTATCCGGGTATTGAGGCGGATCGCAGTCAGGGTGCGCTGCAAGGCAGCCTGTTCAGGTTTTAAATAGGCAATGGCATGCGTGGCGACGACAGGAAGAGTCAGTGAGCGCGCGATTTCTTCCAACTGGAGCACAACGCGCTCATCTTCAGGGACTGCTTTTTGCAGTTCGACATACAATCGATCCGGAAAAAGATCGTTCAACTGGTTCAACAGCAAAAGGGCAGTTTGCGCCTGCCCTCTTTTGAGGAGTTGGTGCGGCAGCCCCTTGACCCCTCCGGTCAGGCAGAGCAGGCTTTTGGTGTACTGCGCCAGGAAATCGACAGAACATGAGGGAAGCTCTTTTGAACTGGTGTCGGTGAGCAGCGCGCTGCTTAACCGGGAGAGATTTGCCCACCCGTCCAAATTCATGGCAAGAAGCACAAGCCGCCCGCTGTGAACGGTTCCATTGCCAATGGAATAATCGGAAGGCAACTGCATGTCAAGCTCAAGCCCAAGGATGGGCTTGATATTTGCTTCGCGGCAGGTCAGGTAAAACTCCACCGCTCCGGACAGGCACAGATGATCTGTCAACGCGAGAGAAGGCATACCATGCCTGACTGCGGCTTCTACCAGCGCTCCAGGCGAAGCCAGCCCTTCCTGTAGAGAAAAATAAGAGTGGGTGTGTAGGTGAACGATCATAGACTTTATCATGGATAGTATAACCGGGGAAAAGGCAAGCAGGCAATGCTGATTAATTGGGTGAAGATGGGAAACTTTTGTGAACACAAAAGGATCAAGGTTTGAGTTTTGGATACTGTAGTTTTTTTAAATACAACCTTTTTGCGGAAAGTTGCGTATATTGTTGGGGATAAAGAAAAATTCAGTAAATAATTTGTTATGAAATGAGGTGTGTTTCAATGGGGTTGGTAATCAATTCTGTCAGTAAAGTGTATGCCAAGAAGATCTGGGGCCTACGAGATTTTAACTTAAATATAGAAAATGGGGTGTTAGGGCTTTTGGGACCGAATGGTGCCGGTAAATCCACTTTGATGCGGATTCTGGCGACAATTTCCCGTCCGACCCAAGGAAGTATCAGATGGGAAGGAGAGGATATAGTTCGCTCACCTAATCATCTGCGAAAGGTGTTGGGTTATCTTCCTCAGGATTTTGGAATCTATCCCAACCTCAACGCGGTGGAATTCCTCGAATATATGGCTGCCATCAAAGGTCTGGATCGGAAAACAGCCCGGCGTAGAATTGATGAATTGCTTCAGGTTACCCATCTAATGGAAGCAGCCAAAAGACCTTTAGGGGGCTTCTCAGGCGGGATGCGCCAGCGGGTGGGGATTGCGCAGGCTTTATTGAATGATCCGAAATTGTTGATTGTGGATGAACCAACTGTTGGCCTTGACCCGGAGGAGCGCGTCCGGTTTCGAAATCTGATAACAGACTTGTCCGGCGAGCGGATTGTGATCCTTTCTACCCATATTGTGTCGGACGTGGAAGCTGTCGCGACCCGAATCGCGCTGATCCAGAATGGACGCTTGCTCCGGCAAGGCGCGCCTGAAGACCTGTTGGGAGAAGTGGTAGGGAAAACCTGGGGTATGGTTGTCCCCAGCGCGGAGCTTGGGACGGTAAAAAAACACTACCAGGTCAGCGGTACCATCCGGCGCAGCGATGGCGTCCATGTCCGAATTGTTTCCGCAAACAAACCTGGAGATACAGCCCAACGGATTGAGCCAACCCTGGAAGAGGCTTACCTTTACCATATTTCCAACCATAACACCGGAGGAACGCGATGAAGACCATTCGGGTTTTGTTTCAGATGGCACGCGCAGATTTTCTCGAACGCACCCGGCGGTATAGTTTCCTGATCCTGTCTGGTTTGGTGGTATATCTGGGGTATCTATGCAATTCTGGTCAGATTACTTTGCGCTTGGGAGCATACCGCGGTGTATTTAACTCGGCCTGGGTTGGCAGTATGATGGCGCTGGTGATTGTTTTCTTTTTGGGTTTGTTTGGTTTTTATCTGGTTAACGATTCGATCAAGAGAGATGAACAAACCCGCGTTGGCCAGATCATTGCCACCACACCAATCTCACGTCCGATGTATACCATTGGGAAGTGGCTCAGCAATTTTGTCCTGTTATCAATTATGGTGTTTGTTTTGGCGATAGCGGCGGTGTTCATGCAGGTCCTGCAGCATGAAGCGCCTGTGGTTGAGTTTGGCGCGCTTTTAGCGCCCCTGGTATTTGTCGCTCTGCCGATGATGGCTCTGGTGGCTGCCATGGCTGTATTGTTTGAATCGATTCCATGGCTGAGCGGTGGGTTGGGGAATGTGGTGTACTTCTTTTTGTTCCTGTTTGTCCAGATCACAGGCCTGGAATATCTTTCTGCGGAATGGGCGTCTCTTGACCCAACCGGGATAAAATTCTTTATGTCTGAAATGACGACAGCAGCCAATAATTTGTTTGGAGACTATCAAGGAGATTTCACTCTTAACGTGGGAGGAACACACCAATCATTGCAGGTTTTCGATTGGGAGGGCGTTGTCTGGGATGCCGGTCTGATCGCGCAACGTCTGATTTGGATTGTGGTCGCGTTGGGTATTGCCGCTCTGGCGGCCTTGTTTTTCAACCGGTTTGATCCGGCTAAGAGAAAGCTTCCGAAAGAGAAGGAACCGTTCTTAAGCAAATTCAAACTCAAAAAAGCGATCGTTTCAGAAATTGAAACCTGCGTCATAGAGCAAGATATGGGCACAGCCCAATTGACTCCGCTGAAAAATACGGGCCAGCGATTCCGATTCTTTTCAACTTTCCGGGGTGAATTGATGTTACTGCTGAAAGGACGGCCCTGGTGGTGGTGGGCAATATGGGGCGTATTGCTTGTGGTCCAGTTCACTGTTCAAATGGATTCTCTACAGGAGGTAGTTCTGCCGCTGGCTTTTGTGTGGCCGCTGCTGGTATGGTCTGATCTGGGGTGCCGGGCAGCCCGGACTCAAACCGAGTCATTGGTTTTTTGCGCCCCACGGCCGATTGCCCGCCAGTTGCCGGCGGCATGGTTGGCAGGCCTGGTGTTTACTGCCACGTGCGGAGCTGGAATCGCGTTTCGATGGTTTGCTGCAGGCAACACAGCCGGTCTGATCGCGTGGACCGCTGCGGTGGTTTTTATCCCTTCGCTTGCGCTGGGGCTGGGAACATTGAGTGCTTCGAACAAGGTTTTTGAAGTGGTTTATGTGGTGTTGTGGTATATTGGGCCGATGAGCCGTTTCCAGCCGTTGGATTTTTTGGGCACTACCGGAGAAAACACGCCATCCGTATACTTGTTGATCGCGCTGGGGATGATGCTGGCGGCGGTTCTTGGCCAGTTGCGGCGGATGAAACAAACCTGAATTACAGGATGTTTCCCCCGGGATTCCTTCATGCTACAATGGATCCACACTACATGATGACAATACCCCTTCAATTAGCAGGTTTGTTATGCTTCGGACGCTGAAGAGATATGACATGAGCGCGTATTACGAGGAAGTTGTTCCAGAACAGAATGATGAAGCAGGCGTTTCAGTCGAGAGCAGGATTGGAATCCGGCTGCGGTCATTCTTTCTGCTTATGATATTTGTACTGCCCATTATTCTCACGATCATTGAGATCCTGACGGGTTTTTTCGACGAAACCATCACTCCTACTATTGTACCCACACCAACAATGTACGGGTTGGGATATTTTTAAATAGGTACAGGTAGTAATTTTTACTGCCTGGTAAAGATTTTTTTTATGAGGATAGAAAACTAAGCAGGTTCTGGAGTGGCATTTAAATCTTCTTCCTCACACCGGCAGCAAGGCCCGTGCTGTTCAGGCTGTCTCATAAGGGAAGAATAAATAAATAAAGCAGTGCCTGCCATGATCGTACCGCCGGTGAGACCCAATGACGCGGGCCCGATATAATCCAGCAACACCCCGCCAATACCCGGCATGGCAATCTGTGCCACGGTCTGCAAGGCAGCGGATAGGCCGAGTGTGCCGCCCACATCTTCTTTATACACCGATTTGGTCAACTGGCTGGTCAGAACGACGTTCAAAATGCCTGCTGAGAGTGAAATGGGTGCCAGGACAACGAGTAAGAAAGGCACGTTTGGAGAGAAACCCCAGGCGAACAGAGAAGCGGTCATGATAACTGCTCCGCTCAGTATCAATGTTCGTTCTTTAAAACGGTCTGTCAAAAATCCAATCGCGAAGCCCTGCACAAACACCGATAACAGGCCAACATAGGTCAGGATGAAGCTCGTGCTCTGGGCAGAAAGACCGAGCCGCTGCTTGGTAAATAAGGCGAAGTTGGACTGAAATAGTGTGAACGCCAGGCTGTAGAACAAACCGATGTACAGCAGGTTCCCTACGCAGGGCCGTTTTAACTCTTCCCTTAATTTGGTAAAGGTGAACCGTGTGTGCGGGCTGCTGCGCATTTTTTTGCGATCATCCGCGGATAGCGATTCTGGCAAAAGCGCTATCACCAGAATGAGGTTGATTGTGGATAACCCGGCCGCAACGAAGGCCGGAACGTTGAAGCCAAACTGGCTCAGGAAACCACCCATCGCTGGGCCAATGATGAAGCCTACTCCAAAAGCTGCTCCAATTATTCCCAGGCCGCGGGAACGCGTTTTCTCGTCGGTAACATCGGTGATATAGGCTCTAGCCAATGCGATATTGCCGCCCAGCAACCCATCCATGATCCGGCTGATAAATAACATAGTCAAAGAACGGGCGAACCCCAGCAGTAAAAAGCTGAATACTGTGCCGGCGATGGAGAAAATGAGCAGGGGACGCCTTCCATAGCGGTCTGAAAGTCTGCCAATAATGGGCGCGGCAACCAGTTGCGCCAGGGCGTTTGAAGTCCCCAGAAGGCCTACCAGAGTGATAGACGCACCGAAAGTATCGGCATAATAAGGCAGGAGCGGAAGGATCAGGCTGTATCCCAGCAGGTCCACAAACACGAACCCGAAAATTAATGCCAGTTTTTTCTTCAGATCACTGCTCATCGGTTGTTTTTTAGTTGATGCCTTCATAATTATCTGCAATCTTTTTAAATATGATTTGTAATAGCAATGATGAAAGTATAAGACTGACAAAAACGATTGTATATAAATTGTATATAGTTCATCCAAAAACTTTTAGCGAATATCCAGGTTATTGGCTGCTAAATCAGCTAACTGGGTAAAGAGACAGAAGTAAAAAAATCCGTCCTGTAATTTTCGCAGGACGGATTTGAACACTTATTTTTTGATGATTTGATGTTACGGCATTTTCTCCAAGGTAACTGAGATTGTGACGTTCTCCCCATCTCGGAGCACTGTCAGCTCAATTTCATCGCCAGGCTTGAGAGATTGCAAGGTGTTTTTCAGGGTATTCATATTTTCAATGTTTTCGCCATTCAGGGCGGTTATGATGTCACCACCGACCTTAATCTCCTGCCCGTTGATGGTGGCAGATTTGTAGGATCCGTTCAGCTTAGCTTTATCTGCTGGGCTGCCCTGCACAACCTGCTGGATCAACACACCCGTCTGGTCTTTATCAAGATCCATTGCTTCTATGATGTCGTCATTGACTGATGTTCCGAGGATTCCCAACCATGCCGTGCTGGCTTTATCGGGCTGTTGGGCAGGTTGTTCTGTCGAAGCGGGTTGTTCCCGGGCTGCCAGAGTCACATCCAGGGTTTCCGTGCTGCCATCGCGCAGAACAGTAAGCTTGACAGTCTGGCCAACATCAGTATAACGCGCGAGATAGGCAACAATATCTTCAAAGTCATTTACGGGTTGGTTATCGATCTGAACGATCACATCACCGCCCACGCGGTACTCCACATCATCGATCTTTACCTGACGGTCGCTGCCCTGTAGGCCGGCTTCTTCCGCTGGGCTGTTGGGGGTTATATCTATCACCAGCGCGCCGCGTTGATCGGGGCCGAGATCCATTGCCTGGGCCAGATCGGAAGTCAGGGTTGTGCCGCTGAAGCCAATGCGCGGATGCTGGTAAAAACCGTCCTCAATCAGCATAGGGACTACATTCTGAACGATGATGGATGGCACCACGAAACCAACCCCCGCATTAGAGCCAGCGGTGGATTGGATAGCGGTGGTCACGCCGATCAGGTTGCCGTTTTTGTCCACTAGAACACCGCCGGAGTTGCCAGGGTTGATGGCAGCGTCTGTCTGGATAACATCCGGGATGGTGTAGCTGCTGCCATTCAGGGAAAAGGAGGCCGAGTTCAGATTGAGGCTCCGGCCAAGCGCGCTGACAATGCCAGTGGTCATGCTGCCTTCCAGCCCGAAGGGATTACCAATCGCGATGGCAATATCGCCAACTTCTACCTTTGTAGAATCAGCTACCTGAACGGGCTGAAGTTTTTCTTTGGCAACATCCACCTTGATAACTGCCAGATCACTATCCGGATCAGTTCCGACCAGTTCAGCCTTTACGCTAGAACCGTCATAGAATGTCACCGTGATGGTGTCCGCGTTTTCAACAACATGGTTGTTGGTAACGATATGGCCATCCATATCCCAAATAAAACCTGATCCAAGCGAACTGCTTTTGCGTTCCTGAGGTTGTTCTTCTTCGCCGAAAGGTGTGTTAGGAAGGAAGGGTAGATCAGGCAGATCGGGAAGCTGGAATGACTGGGTTGAAACGGTCTGAATCACGCTGACATTGACCACGGATGGGATTACTTTGCTGTATATCTCTCCGTAAGCGGTTTCCAGCGC
>Ga0068714_10003957_pt1 | contig 17026 bp, 14 predicted proteins | sample MTBNYHSulfiMetaG_FD_62988 | JGI IMG/M metagenome (GOLD analysis project Ga0068714, IMG submission 62988) | Enrichment culture microbial communities from rom New York Harbor, USA that are MTBE-degrading - MTBE-NYH (New York Harbor Sulfidogenic)... | ecosystem: Environmental > Aquatic > Marine >...
CGGGGTCGGCCGCGGCCGACGGAAAACTACTATGAAGCTCTGTGCGCGACGTTGGGTATCCGTTTGGGCCTCCTGCAAGCGCCCGCGGCGGAGGTCCCGCAGGACAACGGGGACCGGTTCAGGTCTTTGGAAGGTCCCCCGAGGACGAGGGAACCTCCCCGTGGGCGCGGTCCACACAACGAGGAAGCTCCGTACCCCCCTGCGGCTTCATGCCTCGGGGTCGGCCCCGGCCGACGGGAAACGATTGTCGGACCGGCACCTGGATGAGCCGCACGTTCCAACCGTTGCCCATCCGGCATTTCACGAAAGGCGGTTTCGTCTCCACGCGGCGGGAAGCACCCTGCTGTGCTGGAACGATCCGTTCGCAGACCCGGGCCAGGCTGTTCGCCCTTCCGGGGTCGATTTCTCTTCCGGTCCGGAGGCCGGGGGCACATTCACGCACCTTTCTTGCCCGCAGCCCTTTTCTCCTTGAGTTTCAGGCGCAGCGCCTGCAGTTCCTCCTCCGGAGCGCCCGCTCTCTGGGCGGCCAGAAGCTGCGAACGGACCTCCCTCACCGCGCGCACGCCGGGCAGGAGGATGCCCTGGTCGGAGAACCGGTTCTTCTTCTTCGGGTTCGTGTTTCGTTTTGCTTTGGCCATGGTTTCGTCTCGTTTCTCGAATCGGGGTGGGTCTCGAGGGGCTCGTGTCCCGAAATGGGCGGCGGGCCCGCGGGTGGTTGATGCCTCACTATAGAGAAAATCCGGCAACCGGTCAAAGAACGCTCGTTGCCTTGCGGGCTTGCGCTGTGATAAATGGCCTACAGTCAAGCACGAAGGGGGAAGGCGCCATGACCCAGAGGCAGAGAAGACCGCGGAAGACCCCGGCCGAAAACCCACCCGTGCCGGAGGTTCCGTTCCATGCGGTGGAGAGCGTGATCTTTGCACGCAGGAGCGTGCGCCTCTACCGGAACAGGCAGGTGCCCGAAACCCTGGTGCGCAGGGTCCTGGAAGCGGGCCGGTTCGCGCCGTCGGCGGGCAACGCCCAACCCTGGAAGTTCGTGGTGATCCAGGACCGGGAGATGATCCGGGAGATGACCGAGGACGTGGTCAAGGTCTGCAAGCTGGTCAAGCGGTTCGCCGACTACACGGAGCCCGGAAAGCAGGGGCGTCTGTGGAGGGCAAAGTCCCTGCAGCGGCTCTTCCCCAACCTGTTTCACCCGATCCCCCTGGCGGCCATGTTGCTCATCGCCGAGGGAAAGCTCGGGGTCTGGCACGGGGCTCCCACCGTGATCCCTCTGCTGGTGGACATGCGGGCCCCGGGCAAGCCGTTTCTGGATGCGGGGATCGCCGGGCAGAACATGGTGCTGACCGCCCACGCGCTGGGCCTGGGAACCTGCTGGGTGAGCTTCATCGAACCGTTGTCCAACATGCCCCGCTGGAGAAAGAAGCTCGGCCTACGGTTCCCCTACAAGCTGGCTAGTTCCCTTGCGCTGGGGTTTCCACGCGGGGAGCCGGACGGCGAGGTGCGGCGGGAGACCCACGCCGTGCCCTGGTACGGCGAGGACGGCGCGTACCGGGTCGTCTATTGACCCTATGGATCCTGTCTCGGGAGAAAGCGATGACCGAAACCGTTTCCCGATTCCCCTGGCGCAGGCTGGAGAGTTTCCTCAACATCGACCAAGACGTGGACCTGGGCGAGGTCCGCATCGATCCGGATCTGTGCACCGGTTGCGGGTTCTGCGTGAAGGCCTGCCCGGCGGCTTCCCTGGAACTGCACGAGAAGAAGGCGCGCATGCTGGACAGCCGGCCCCTGTGCATGTCCTGCGGGGACTGCGCGGCCCTGTGCCCGGCAGGGGCCATCGACCTGGTGAAATTCATCCAGTTCCGGCACGGCTTCCGGTACCTGGGCCGGGGCGAGCCGGAGAGGCCGAGGCGTTTCTAGCGCAGGGTGACATCCGGCCGTGACCGGATCGCGGGCCGCCTCCCCACATGGAGGGACGGCCGGGCTCCTTGGCCGGCCATCCCTGCTGCCCCGTCGCGCCGGAGGCCCGGGCCCCCCCTACCCCCTCAGGGAAGGGGCACCCTCTCCGGAAATCCGTCGTCTCCCCGGTTTCCGTTTCCGTGCAGCGAAAGGTCCCGCGTGAGTCGTGTCGGCGGATGGTTGTTCCTTTGCACACAGGCATGCACGCGCCACCCCCGCGTGGTGGTGATCCTTGGCTTGCTGGTCACCCTCGTGTTCGGCCTCTTTGCCAAGGACGTGGAGCGCGACCACTCCGCAGAGGGCATGCTTCCCGCGGACGAACCGATCCGGGACTACTACCTGGAATTCAAGAAACACTTCAACATCCGGGACCGGATTGCCATCGCCCTCCATCACGAGGGGGGCGTGATCACCCCCGCGGTGCTGGACCAGGTGAAGCGGGTGTCGGACCGTCTGGAGGCCGGCGGCTTCATGGACGAGGTCCTCTCTCTCGCCACGGTGGAGAACATCACCGCGGAGGCCGGCCAGATCTTCACCGGCCCCCTCATGAAGGAGGTGCCCCGGACCCCGGAGGAGGCGGAGGCGGTCCGCCGGGCCTTGGCGGAAAACGACCTCATCTCCCGGGCCCTGGTGTCCCGGGACGGCAAGGCCACCCTGATCGTGGCCCAGCCCGTCTTCGACCTGTGGGAAACCTCCCGGTGCGTGGAGGCCTACACGGCTCTGCAGGAGATCTTCGCACAGGACCCGGGACCGGCAACGTTCCACTTGGCGGGCTACCCCATGATCATCGCCCTGGCGGACCGGTCCATGGACCGGGACAACCGGGTGATGTTGCCCGTTCTCCTGGCCGTGGTCGTGCTCCTGCTGTGGTTCTCCTTTCGCAGCCTGCGGGGCGTGTGGATCCCGCTGGCCGTGGTGGCCGCCGCCACGGTCTGGACCTTCGGTACCATGAGCCTGCTCGGCTTGAAGATCACCGTGATCTCCTCCAGCATCCCCATCGTGCTGGTGGCCATCGGGATCGCCGACGGGATCCACATCATTCACGAGTACTACCACCGCCTGCGGCTGGGCAAGGGCAACGCGGACGCCGTTCTCGAAACCATGCGGGAGATGAACCAACCCGTGGTCATGACCTCCCTGACCACGGCCGCAGGGTTCCTGGCGCTGGCCACCTCCTCGATCGTACCCATCCGGGAATACGGGGCCGCGGTGGCCTTCGGCGTGCTCTCGGCCATGGTGTTTTCCCTCCTGTTCATCCCCGCGTGCCTGACGCTCCTGGGCAAGCCGAAACGGATCGGCCCCGCGGAAGAGGAGGAGGCCCGGTTCCTGCACCGCGCCAGCCGCGCCATCGGCACCTTCAGCCTGGGGCACGCCGGCAAGGTGATCGTGGGCTTTCTCGTGATCCTGGCCGTCACCGGTGGGTTGTCCTCCCGGATCCGGGCCCTCCAGAACCCCATCGACCTGTTCCTGCGGGGATCCGAGATCCAGGTGTCCGACGATTTCATCAACCGGCACTTCCCCGGCACGGGTTCGCTCCACGTCCAGGTGGACAGTGGAGAGACCGACGGCATCAAGAACCCGGACCTGCTGAACAAGATCCGGAGCCTACAGGACCGGCTGGAAGCGATGGACGTGGTGGGGAACACCCTTTCCGTGACCGACTACCTGGCCCGGATGAACCGGGTCATGCACGACGACGACCCGGCCTTTGACCGGATTCCCGGCACGGGGAAAGAGGCCCGGGGGCCCGCGGCCGGGCCGGACCAGGGCCGGGCCATGGTGAGCCAGTACCTGCTGCTCTACGACATGGCCGGGGGTGCGGAGATGGAGAATGCTCTGGACGATGACGCCCGGCGGGCGAACATCGCCGTGAACGTGAAATCCAACGCGTCGGATGTCTACGAGCGCGTGATGCAGGTCTTGGAGTGTGCCGCCGTGGAGATCTTCGGCTCCCGGGAGCCGATCCGAACCACGGGAAGCGGGATCATCGTCCTGAAGGTGGTCCAGTACCTGGTGCTGGGCCAGGTCTACAGCCTGCTGGTGAGCTTCGGCGTGGTGTTTCTCATGCTGCTCTTGGTGTTCCGGTCCCTCGTGTATGCCCTGATCGGGGTCATCCCCCTGCTCGTCACCATCACCTCCAACTTCGCTTTCATGGTCCTCACAGGGATCCCCCTGAACCTGGGCACCGCCCTGATCGCCAGCGTGTGCATCGGGATCGGCGTGGACTACTCCATCCACTTCATCACCCGCTACCGGATCGAGGCGGCCCGCAACCCGGACCTGGCCTCCGCGGTGGGCGTGACCCTGGCGACCTCGGGTCGGGCGATCTTCCTGAACGCAGCGGCCGTGGGCGGGGGGTTTGCGGTCATGCTGTTCTCCCGGTTCATGCCCCTGATCTACCTGGGGTTTCTCATCCCCTTGATCATGGCCGTGAACGCTCTGGCGGCCCTGCTGGTCATCCCAGCCTTCCTCAACGTACGGATGCGCGCGAAGTCCGCCTCCCAGCCGTGACCGGTCCGTGAAGGGTGCGCCTTTGCGCAAGCACCGAGCACCCGTCCCCGGGGACACGGCCCTGCCGGCTCAACGCGGATGGCCGAGGGCTCGGCTCTCGCGCGGCACGGACCCGCACGCGGATGTCCAGAGGTTCTCGCCGGAGCTTCCCCCGATTCGACGAGGAAGCGAATTCGGCAAGGGGCCGGCTCCGGCGCCTTTACCGGGGCGTGTATCGCTGCTTCAGCTTCTCCAGGGTGTCCAGGTACTTCTTCGTGAACAGGAGGCCCCTCTGGCTCTGGATGTCCTGGATGGATCTGTCAATGAACGGGCGGATGTCGATCCCATAGACGTTGAGCGTCTCCCGGTTGGCCCGGTCCAGGATGAGGGTACAGTAGTAGGTCGTCAGGATCCGGACCTTGGAGTCCCGCCGGAGCAGGTAACTCTTTCCGGCCAGGGTGTTGAGAAAGAACGCGGCGTATTCGTACGCGGTCTTGAGAGAGGGCCCCCCCTGGCTGACGGCGTTGCAGCGGGCCGTGGAGACCGCCGCGTCATAGAGCAGGCCGGCCACCGGCTCCACGACCTCGGGCTCTTCCGCCAGGATCTGTCGGATCAACAGCACGTTCTGCTTTCCCAGGACGCGGAAGAAGTGCGCCACGTTCCTCGCCAGGGAGTAGTTGTCCTTGGTCTCCTCCAGGACGAGGGGCGGATTCCGGCTCAGGGCATCCACGACGTGCAGGTATCGTGCATAGGTTCCCTGCTCCAGCCCGGCTTGCTGCATGTACGAGCGCCTGTCCAGATAGGAAAAGAAGTCCTGGATTTCCCGGGCCAGATCCTCGCAGCGCCGCTCGTCGGGTGCACGGGCCAGATCGGCGGCGTCTTTTCCGAACACCTCTCGGAGCCGCTCATCGGAAACGAGGCCTTCCTTGTGCAGGGCGATCTCGTCCTGAAGATCCCCGATTTGCCTCTTCAGCCTCTCCTGCTCCCGCTCCCAAAGGCTCCGCTGCTCTTGCATCGCCCCTGGCGACCCCGGGCCTTGCCATCGCATCGTGAAGTAGTACGCCAGGACCGCGCCGGCCACGGCCATGACCAGCACGGCGAGGAACGCCTTCGCTTTCGCGCTCATCGGTTTCCCTCCTTTTCTGCGGATGACGGGGAAAAACCCGCCTCGAACGCTGCCGATCCTATCAGAAGGCCGTGGGCAGAAAAAGGAGGTTCTGCGGCAGGCCTTCACGGCACGGCTGGACTGCGTCGGCCCCTGGCCGGGCGGAAGGAGGCGGCGATGCACTCCACGGCCCGGAACAGCTCGCGGTAGACCGGAATCCCGGCGCTCTGCGCCGCCAGGTGAAAGGTGCGGGCCTCCCTTCTCGAGCCGAGCAGCCAGAGGAAGATCGGTTTACCGTGCTCCCGGGATTCCCGAGCGAGCGCCTCCAGATCCAGACCCGACACGAAACCTCCCACGAACACGTGGATCAGCACCGCGTCCACGCCCGGGTCCTGGCACACGGCCCGTACGGCTGTCCGGTAGACCTTCTCCCCGCCGTTCTTCTCCACCGCGGGCCACAGGTCCACCGGGTTCTTCACGGGCATCCAGTCCGGGTAGACGGCCTCCAGCGCTTCCGTGGTCCGGGGGGAGAGCCGGGCGGTCTCCAGGCCCAGGCGGTCCAGGAAATCGGCGGAAAGGATGCCGGCTCCGCCGCTGTAGGTCAGGATGGCCGTGCGGCCCGTGGCTCCCGGGGGCGCAGGGGGCACCATGGCCAGCGTCCGGCAGAGGTCCATCATTTGCTTGAAGTCCTCGGCCTCCACCACCCCGGCCTGCCGCAGGACCGCGCTCGTCACGCGCGCGTTCCCGGCCAGACTCGCCGTGTGGCTCATGGCCGCCTCCGCCCCCTGGGCACTCCGGCCTCCCTTGAGCACCACGATGGGTTTTGGGGCCCCACGGCAGAGGGAAGCGAACCTGGGTCCGTGGGAGATCGACTCCAGGTAGAGGCCCACGGCTGCGGTCTCCGGATCGTCCAGCAGATACGCCAGCAGGTCGCACTCGTCCACGTCCATCTTGTTGCCGATGGAACAGACCTTGCTGACCCCCATGATCCCGTGGGACATGGTGTCCACGAGGAACCCCCCGGAGAGCATGCCGCTCTGGACGATGAGCGAGACCGTGCCCGTGAGCATTTCCTCCCAGATGGAGGGGGACACAAAGGAGAAGACGTGCCTGGACACCGTGTCCACCAGCCCCATGCAGTTGGGTCCCCAGAGACGGATCCCCCCGGCCGAGGCGATTTTCTTCACCCGGTCTTGAAGTCCTTTTCCTGGGGCACCGGTTTCCGCAAAGCCCGCCGATTCGATCATGATCCGCCGGATTCCCCGCCGGGCGCACTGCTCCACGATCTCCGGCACCTGCGGGGCCGGCACGAAGACGATGGCCAGGTCCACGGGGTCCGGGACGTCCCGTACGCGGGGGTAGCAGGCCAGGCCCGCGATCTCCTCGTAGCCCGGATTCACCGGGTAGATGCCCCCGGAAAAGCCCCTCGTGAGATTGAGCACGATGGCCAGGCCGCCTTTGGGTTTGACCGTGGCCCCCACCACCGCAATGCCACGGGGGTTGAAGAAGAAATCCATATCGCCGGCTCCTCTGTGTCGCGCGAAAACGAGGCGCCATTATGACAAGGGATCCGTCCCCTGACCAGCCCCGCCCTCCGGGTTGGGCGGACGAAACGCAACCCCACGTCCTGCGGCCCTTCTTTCCGGGATCGTCCGGTCCCCGGAGACACGAAGCGTCTTGCCGCCTTTCAGCGCCCTCTTTGTTTTGCGATCGATGCCGAACGCTGAAGGATGAGCGCCGGACGCCGGAAGCGGAAGGCCTGCGAACCGCCTTACCACGTTGACGAAGATTCCCGGTTCCGGATAGGGTAGGTTGCTTGGAGTGCTGAGGCGATGGGGAACGTCTGGAAACGGGGGTGTCCCGCACGCCGAACAAGGAGGAGACGGAGATGCCGGAGATCAACCCACTGCGCTGGATGGGAAAGCTTCACGCCACGGTGTTCAAGCTTCCCGGAATCGGGGAACGGATTGTGCGAGGGCAGAGTCGCTTGGCCGCGCACCTGGCCTTTCGCCTTCCGGTCCTGGGGGGGAGGAAATGCGCGTCCCTGCAAGAACTGCGGGGGGAGTGGCTGAAATTCCTCGGGATGGCGGGGATCTTCCCCTCGGTTTCCCGGCAGAGCGACACCGAGTTCGAACTCGAGTTGGATGCCTGCCCGTACGGATTCAGCGGGCAGAGCCAGCAGGGGGTGTGTGACGCCTGCATGGATTTGGACCGGGCCTATGTGAGGTTGCTGGGGGGGGATCTGGAGGTTACCCACAGCATCCCCTCGGGCGCCCAGACCTGTCGTTTCGTGATCCGCCTGGCCCGGAGTTGACACCCCCAAGGGGAAACGATTACCTTAAAAACACGGGTGGGTGGTCGTGCAGGGTCAGGGGCGGGAAGACCGAAACGACCGCGAAAAGGGAACGGGAGCGGAGAGATGAGCCGGAATGCGGGCGGTTTCCTTGGACGCGCATCGGTGGTTGCCGGTGTGTGGCTTGCGGCCGCTCTGCTGGTCCTTGCACCTTGCCGTGCTCTCGCGCAACCGGTCGTGTCGGTAGCCGAGCTTTCCGCGTTGGGGCCCGGCGGACTTGCCCGGAGCGTGTTCATGCCCGGGGAGGGCATTCGATACCGCGCACGGGTGGACGCGGCGGGCGCGGGGCCCTACGCGGTCCGCTTGGTCATCACCGGGGACGGGTGGTACGAAACCCACGAGGCAGGCCCGTTCAGCGGTTCCAGGACCATCGAGTGGGGAGGCCCCACCGAGCCGCTCTACACCAGCGGGGACGCAAGCCCGGGCAAGGTGAGCCTCACCCTGGATGTTCGGTCGGAAAGCGGAGAGCCTTCGGTCCTGCGGGGCCGCCCGCAGAGCTACTTCACCATCCGGTGCCCCGAAGGGCTGCCCACGCAGGCGAGCGAACCGCTCTGGGTGGGGATCAACCCGTGGGACATGGCGTTTTCCAAGGACAACCGGTTTCTGTACGTGACCAGTCAGGACAGCCGCCTCATCACCGTGATCGATCTGGACCTGTGGGAGATCGTTTCGGTCCTGCCGCCGGATTGGGATGAAATCCATCGACAGATCCAGGCCTGCCAGATGGAATGCCCGCCCCTGGATTTCGCCTGCTACGACGCGTGCGTTTTGAGGTACTCGGTCGTGGGACGGCCTGCGGGTGTGGCCGCCGCGGATCTGTCCACGTCCGGTCAGCGGATGGTCGTTTCCGACTATCAGCGGGAGCAGATTCACGTCATCGAGCGGGCCGGAAGCCGCCACTGGATCGCAGAAACCATCTCCGTCCCGAGCGTGCCCCCGTTCAATCTGCCCATGAACCTGAGCGATGTGGTCGCCAACCCCTCCAACGAGCTTTTCACCACCGACGTACGGGACAACCAGCTCTTTCGTCTGAACCTGGATCCCCCTCACCTTATTTCAAGGTTGAACCTCCGGTTTGTCCCGGGCGTGGGCAACGCTCCCTTGGAGGTTCAACTGGATCCCTTGGCGCCGAACCAGAACCTGTACGTCCTGGGGGTAGAGGCCTTCAAGATCACCCGCACCGGCGCCCCCCTGGACATCCTGAACATGAACCTCTTCTCCCCGTCGCTGGCCCTGCGTCTGAACCCAGACCCGGCCCGGCGGTGGTTGTACGTCCTCAAGGGGCCCGTGGGTCCCATCGACCCGATCCAGCCCGAGACATCCGCCTACATCTATTACTGGAACCTGGAAAACCCAACCCCCGCCGGCGGCAGCGGTGCTGTGCTGTACGACAGCAGCCTGTGGGACATGGCCTGCATCCAGAAGGGGGAACTGCGGGGACGGGCCGCTTACGTCCTGGACGCGTACCGGGGGCAGGTCCGGCTCCTGAATCTGGAGAGCAGGATCCTCCTGCGAGGCTGCGGCGTCTCCCTGAACATCGGGGTGGGGCGGCTCGTGGAGGATCCGGTCCGGAACCGCCTCTACGTGACCGACGGGGCGGCCGGACTCGTGCGATACCTTTCCGCTGAATAACAAGGGGGCACGGGGGTGCCGGTCCGGATCAACCGCAGGGAGTTTGTGAAGGGCGCGGGCCGGGCCGCCCTGCTTTCCCTCCTGCCCTCCTGTGCCGGTTTCGCTCGGACCGGAACACGCTCCGATGACCCTGCCGGGCACCCATCACGCCCCGCCGCACGGATGCCCGTGCTGCCCGGCTATGGCCCCCGGGTGGCCGGCGCCTGGTTTCCCGGCGGGGACGCCGCCGCCTTCTACCACGCGTTGAAGAAAAGCCTGGAAGCCGCCACCGACTTCTCCTGGTTGTCCAGGGGGGACCGCGTTCTGGTGAAGATCGCCCTGAACTCGGGCAACGCCTTCCCCGCCACCACGGATCCGTGGTTGCTCGCCTACGCGGTCGCCATCCTGAAAGAGAAGGGGGCGGGCGAAATCCTCGTGGGGGACCAGAGCGGTGTGGAGGCGGTGCACTGGACCCCGGAAAAGCGCCGGGGGTCGTCTCGGGACCTCTGCGAGTCCGCGGGCCTGCTGCGGGTGATTGGAGACACCGGGGCCGTCCCATGCTTCTTCGAGGAGAGGGGGTACGACGCGTACACCGAAACCCTGCCCTCCGGGGATCACCACTGGCACCGGCCCCTCTACGTCACCAACGTGCTGGACCACGTGGATCACGTGGTGTATCTCGCCCGGGTGTCCTCGCACGTCATGTCGGACCTGACTTCCGGGATCAAGCTGGCCGTGGGCTTTCTTCGGGAGGATTCACGCCGCCTGTTTCACCAAGGCGGCGAGCACTTCCACGCCCTGTACGAGGAGATCAACCAGGTGCCGGAAATCCGGTCCAGGTTTCGCCTGGCGGTTTCCTCGGGAAGGAAGGTGCTCGCCAACTTCGGGCCGGACAACGGACACGTTTCCACGGCGCCCAGGGGCCTCGTTCTGGCCTCTGACGATCTGCTGGCCCACGAACTGCTGGCGTATGCCTGGCTCACGTGGAACCGGCGGTTCCAGGTACCCGCGTTCTCTCGCGCCACAACGGGGCGGATCACCCGGCTGGGGTCTCCCATCAACAAGGCCTTTGTCCGGTACGTGTGGGGCCCCCAAGGGGAACAAGGCACGCCCGCCATCCCGTTCTACGAGGCGGGCAGCCTGTACGGACACCCCGCCATACAGAACCGGATGATGCGGATGGGCGGCCAACCCGAAGCGGTGGCCTGGGAACAGGTCAACCGTTCCGGGGACGAACGGATCGAGGCGTACCTTCTGGAACAGCTTCGAACCCCCCGGTTGGGCGAAGGGGAACCGGCTGTAGCATTGGAGGGAGAACGTCATGCCAGTCTTTGAAAGCACGGAGAAGATGTACCAGGTTCTGGGGGCCCTTTTCGAGTCGCTCATGGAGAACCAGGACGTGGCGGAGAAGTTCCTCGAGGCACAGATCACGATCCTGTTCCAGATCCACGACCCCGAGGGACAGATCTGGCTGGACCCCAACGGCGGCGTGGTTTGCGGGAGCACGACGCTCAAGCCCACCATCACCATGAGCCTGAGCGGCGACTCCTGCCACAAGTTCTGGCTCAAGGAGCTGTCCATGCCCGTGGCCCTGGCCACCCGCAAGATCAAGTCCAAGGGCCCCATCCCCAAGGTGCTGAAGCTCCTTCCCTTGCTCAAACCTGCGTACGAAAACTATCCGGCCATCGCAAGGAAGCACGGGCTTCTCGCCTGAGCAGACGATCGGCAAGGCTCGTGAGGGCGCCAGGCCGGCGGAAGCCCGGATCCAGGGGTGGCCCGAGACCGGATTCCGGGTCTAGCCCGGAAGGACGAAACTTGCCGTGCTCCTGGCGAACCCAACCCCTTCGGCAGAACACGGACAGGAGGACCCGGATGAGCTACCTCGAACTCGACATGAACCTTACCGAGGAACAGGAGGCGATCAAGGACCAGACCCGCAAGTTCGCCCGGGAGGTCCTGCGGCCGGCGAGCCTCGAGTTGGACAAGATCGCCGATCCAGGCGAGGTGATCCGGTCGGAACGGTTCTGGAGCACCCTGCGCAAGGCGTACGAACTGGGGTATCACTCCATCTTCATCCCGGACACCTGGGGGGGGATGGGCCTGGACCCGCTGGCCTTGCATATCGTGCTGGAGGAGATGGCCTGGGGCAGTGTGGATTTTGCCGTGGGGGTGGGGGTGGCCTGCTTCCCCACGTTCTTTGCTTCCATGGTCCCCAACGACCGCCTGATCGAGGAGATCATCGAACCGTTCTGCGCCTGTTCGGACGCCTCCATCATCGGGTGCTGGGGTATCACCGAGCCGGACCACGGCTCGGACACCCTCAGCGTGGGCACGGAGGTGTTCACCAACCCCAAGATCACGGGCCAGGTGAAGGCCCGGCGGGATGGGGACGAGTGGGTCCTCTCCGGGCAGAAGTCCTCCTGGGTCTCCAACGGGACGATCGCCACGCACTGCCTGGCGTACCTGAACATCGACCCCGCCATGGGGCTGGCGGGCGGCGGGATCTGCGTGGTGCCCCTGGACCTGCCGGGGGTGCGCAAGGGGCCGCCCCTCAACAAGCTGGGCCAGCGCGCCCTCAACCAGGGCGAGATCTTCTTCGACGACGTCCGGGTGCCCGCGGACTACATGCTCGTGGACGCAGAGAGCTACCACGGCATGTTGGACCTCACCCTGGCCACGGCCAACGCGGCCATGGGCGCCATGTTCACGGGCGTGGGGCGCGCCGCGTTCGAGCTGGCCCTGGAATACTCCAGGGAGCGCACGCAGGGCGGAAAGATCCTGTTCGAGCACCAGTTGATCAAGCACAAGCTCTTTGACATGTTCACCCAGGTGGAGGCGGCCCGTTCCCTCTCCCGGGCGGCCCTGGTGTACAACCTGAACAACAGCCCGCCGGAAACCCACTACTCCATCGCCTCCAAGGTTTTCTGCACCCGGGCCGCCTTCGCTGTGGCCGACCAGGCGGTACAGATCCTGGGCGGCATGGGGCTGAGCCGGGAACACCCCGTAGAGAAGATCTTCCGAGACGCCCGGGCCGGGCTGGTGGAGGACGGGGCCAACGACACATTGATGATCACCGGAGCCCACATGCTCTAGCAGGCCGTTGAAAAGGTACCGTCTGCTGCGTTGCGCTCATCCTTCGTCGGTCAACGTACCTCCGAAGTACGCCTCCCTCCTCAGGATGTCGCGCGCCTTGCATCCGGCACCTCTTGAACGGCCTGCCCGAGGGGAGTTCTTCAACGGGCTGATAGGAGACTGTCATGGGCCATCCGCTGAACGACCTGGCGATCTTTCAGTGTCTGGGTCTCCGGGAGGTGCCCGAGGACCGGCTCGCGTTCGTCTTCGTGAACGACGACGGCTCCGAGGAACGCGTCACCCTGGGAGATCTGTACGCGAACACCCACCGGGTTTGCCGGATCCTGGCCCGGGCGGGCATCGGCAAGGGCGATCCGTTTGTTCTTTTCATGCGCAACCACCCGGAGTTTCTCTACGGCCTGTTCGCCGCCCTTTCCACCGGCGCGGTGGCCGTGCCCGTGGACCCACGCTGCCGGGGCGGCAAGCTCGCCTTCCAGGTCCGGAACACCCGGGCCAAGGGGATCTTCCTCTCCGGCCCGTGCATCGAGGCGATCCGGGAGGTGGAGGCCGAGATCCGGGGCGTGCCGGTCCTGGGGGTGGCGTACAAGGCGCACCACGGCGTGCCCGTGGTCCCGGGCTACCCCGACCTTGGAGACATCCTGAACTCGGAAAGCCCGGCCCGGCCCAACGGCCTGCCCGCCCTGGACCTCACGGCCCCGGCCCAGATCATCCACACCTCGGGCACAACGGGCGACCCCAAGGGCGTGGTGCTCAAGGCGGACCGGTACATGATCTACGGCATGATGGGGTCGTTCATCTGGCAGTACGGACCGGACGACATCCCGTACACCGGCCTCTCCATGACGCACGGGAACGCCCAGTCGGTCACCGTACTGCCGGCCCTGGCCCGGGGCATCCCGGCCGTGATCGGCGAGCGGTTCACCAAGAGCCGGATCTGGGACATCTGCCGGAGGTACGGCTGCACGACCTTCTCCCTGCTCGGCGGCATGATGAGCGGGATCTACAACGAGCCGGTCCGGGAGAACGACGCGGAGAACCCCGTGCGTACGGTGATCAGCGCCGGCACCCCGCGGGCCATCTGGGAGGAGTTCGAGAAGCGGTTCGCTGTAAGGATCCACGAGTGGTACGGCGCGGTGGAGGGCGGCATGGCGCACAACCCGCCCGGGACCGGGCCGGTGGGCTCCTTTGGAAAGCCCCCTGAGGGCCTGATGGAGATCCGGATCGTGGACGAGGAGGACCGGGAGGTCCCCCCCGGCGAGAAGGGAGAACTCATCTCGCGCATGCTGAGTGCCCCCACCGAGGTGACCTACTTCGGCAAGGAGAAGGAGTCCAAGGCCAAGACCCGCGGCGGGTGGCTCCGCAGCGGGGACATCTGCCACCGGGATGAGGAAGGCTACCTCTACTTCGACTTCCGGAAGGGGGGCGGCCTGCGACGCCACGGAGACTTCATCCAGCCGGACTACGTGGAGAAGATCATCGGCGGGCACCCGGACGTTTCCGAGGTGTGTGTGTACGGGATCCCGGCCGCCACCGGCGCGCCCGGGGAGTCGGACCTGGTGGCCGCGCTGGTGGCCTTCGAGGGGCGCGGGCTCGACCCCTCGTCGGTGCGGAGCCTCTGCCTGGAGAAGCTGGAGAAGAACTCGATTCCATCCTATCTTCAGGTGGTCGCCGAGATCCCCAAGACGGTGAGCGAGAAGCCGCTGGACCGGCTCCTGAGAGAGGCTTTTTCGCCGGACGCCACGGGCGTGTTCGCCCTGTAGAAGGAGGGGAGCCCCGCCATGTTCGAGGACCTGAAACAGGCTTACCTGCCCAGGACCCGTTTCCCGAAGCGGATCCTGGACCGCGAGAAGTGCGAGAAGTGCCTGCGCTGTTACGAGGCCTGCCCCACCTACGGGTTCCGGATCGACGCGGACGGCTTTCCCGAGCCGCACGGCTACGGAGGGATGGAGGAGGCCTGCCTCTCCTGCTGGAACTGTGTCGTGGTCTGCCCCACCGGGGCGCTCACCCTGGAGGGCGGCTACTTCGTGCCCGAGGGCCGCTACCGGTCCTGGGTGAGCGGGGTCCCGAGCTTCCCCGACCCCCTGGGCCGGGGGGGCACGGCCGCAAACTGGGAGGAAACGGAGAAAGAACTCACCGAGGTGGAGCGGGTGATCTACAAGCGGCGCTCCACTCGCCTCTTCAAGGACAAGCCGGTGCCCAGGGAGATGCTGGCCCGGATCGTGGAGGCCGGCCGCTTTGCGCCCTCCTCGGGCAACTGCCAGCCGTGGAAGTTCACCGTGGTCACGGACCGGGCGGTGATCCGCGAGATGGAGCACGAGGCCATGAAGGTGCTCCGGCGCATGAAGAACCTGTACCACGATGAGCAGGGGAAGCGCCGGGCGTGGAAGAACGCTCTGTTCACCGTGAGCAGCCTGTTCATGGTGAACAAGCTCGACCCCCGGCCCTTCACGGCCGTGGAGAAGGCGGACCGCTGCAATGAAGCGATCTACTGGAACGCGCCGGCCGCGATCGTGATCGCCAAGCACGGCCGCGGCATCAGCAACCCGGACCTGGACGGCGGCATCGCGGCGCAGAACATGGTCCTGGCCGCCCACTCCCTGGGCCTGGGCACGTGCTACATCGGCCTGGCGATCGAGCCCATGAACTACCCCCACATGAAGAAGGTCCGCGAGAAGCTCGGCATCGTGCCCCCGTGGGAACCGCTCACGAGCATCGCGGTGGGCTACCCCAAGGGACGGATCGACGGGATCGTGGAGCGCGACCACCCGCCCGTGGAGTGGGTGGAGTGACGGCCGCGGCGAAATCCGCACCGCCCCCGCACCTTCTCAGACCGCACTCGGGTCGTTGCGGAACCACACCGGCTCGAACCCGCCTTGCACGACAGGAACAGGCACGTGCTTCTTGACGTCTTTCGGGAGGCCGGGGTAAAATCATACCACGACTTGTAGTACGAAGGTGTTCTCGGTCGATCAAGCTCCTTTCTCGAACCAGGGACAATGGAGAAAGAATTGTGAAAATAAAGACTTCCATATCATTGGCCCCAGATCTCGTGCGACAGATCGACGGTCTGGCCTGCCGGTACGGGAATCGATCGGCCCTGATCGAAAGGGCGATCCGAGACTTTCTTGCTGCCGAGACGAAGAGAAGGCAGGACGTGCAGGATCTGGAGATTCTGAACCGTCGCGCGGACTCGCTGAACAAGGAAGCCGAGGACGTCCTCTCCTACCAGGTAGAAGCATGAGACGGGGAGACTTCTATCGAGTCTACAAGCCTTCGACCCTGGACCCGAAGCGCCACCGCGTGTTCGTGGTGGTCAGTCGTCAGATCCTGATCGATTCCCGTTTCTCGACCGTGATCTGTGCCCCGGTCTATTCCTCGTTCGATGCTCTTTCGACGCAGGTCCCCGTCGGACCGGACCAGGGGCTCAAGCATGAAAGCAGCATCCATTGCGACGAACTCATCAGTATTCCGAAGTCCGCTCTGACCCACTTCGTGGGAACGCTTCCCCCGGACAAGCTCGAAACGCTGAATCGTGCACTCGCAGCCGCACTGGGGCTGGATTCTCCCTCCTGACGCGCCCGTCTCACGACCGAGGTGGACCGCTCGGCGGCCGCATCGATGGTTGTCGCCGCCCTGCGGCTGCCGGGGAAGACCGGGTTCGGGATCTCCGTATCCAATGGCACTGAAACGGTTCCTCCTGAGCGTACGAGCGCAGGCCGGAACCTCACCCGGGCGATCGTCGCACTGGACGCGGCCGTGTTCCAAGGAGAGGGGTTGGTCTCTGGGTTCAGAGAATCTTCTCGCCGTAAGAGAGGATTTCTCTGACGTCCGGGTCGGTGGGATCGAAATCGGATCTTGCCGCGGATCTTCTCGTAGATCAGCTCTTCGTCTTCTCGATGAGCCAGTTCCGGAACTCCCGTATGGGGGGACTGAGTACAATCCGGCGGACGGGACCGAATCCACGGAGTGACGCAAGGAGCCGGCAGCATGGGGCCGCCCGCTGCGGCGGCGGCCTGTCAGCGGGAGAAGGTCATGACGCGGTGGTCCACCCGGGCCCATCGCTGGCTGGCAATGTCCAGCAGGTAGTTTTGATTGGCCCTCCAGGGGGCCCTGGATCCCTGCTTGGGAAAGCGGTCCGCCTTGCGCTTCACGTAGCCCGAGCGGAGGTCGAGCAGGGGCGCCCCGGTCTGGGAGGGGTCGTCGTTCCGGGGCATGCACCACCGGTACCCGCGACGGTCCATGTAGCGGAGCAGGCGGCACACGTGCTCGCAGGTGAGTTCGCACTTCAGGGTCCAGGACTGGTTGATGTACCCCATGGCGAACGCCAGGTTCGGCACGTCGCAGAGCATCATCCCCTTGTAGCTCATGGCCTTGCCGGGGTCCCGCACCTCCCCGTCCACGCGGATTTCGATGCC
>Ga0068714_10003958_pt1 | contig 17023 bp, 14 predicted proteins | sample MTBNYHSulfiMetaG_FD_62988 | JGI IMG/M metagenome (GOLD analysis project Ga0068714, IMG submission 62988) | Enrichment culture microbial communities from rom New York Harbor, USA that are MTBE-degrading - MTBE-NYH (New York Harbor Sulfidogenic)... | ecosystem: Environmental > Aquatic > Marine >...
TGAACCGTGTCGGTCGTCAGCACCGCTCAATACGTCTCTCACCTTGCCATCGGCCATCAGGACCGGCGAAATAAGTCCAATTCACCTACTACAGCGAATCTCGCCCCGCAGATGTGGATGCGATTCCTGCAAAGACATCGACAAACCGGCTGTGACACGTGCGATTGCGCCCAGACCACTCAGGTTATCGGGCCTCTCGGGGGTATGGGGGAGGACATACAAGACTCCGTGAGGCCAGCGGCGGGTCCAGAGTCCTCCGACCGCACAAGCTCCTTTCTCGGCACGGCCTGGACCGGTCCTGCGCCTTGGCACTGGAGACGACACTGTCCGGCTTGTACCGGTACCTGCGAATTGCAGGTAGCGCGTTTGGCCAACTTGTCGGAGACTGGGCAGGGTCACGCATCTACGCTCTCACGCTCGCGAGCAACCAGCAACGGGCAACGCCCAGCGGCCGTCGGCTCATGGCCGCTACGCGGACAGTCGGACGCCGTGGTGGAGAACCCAGGCGGCGAAACCGGCTTCGTCGTGCTGCTGGAGGGTTCCGGCCGGGAAAAAGTGCAGTTCGATATCGTCGCCCGCCTCTTTCTGGACCGCCACGGCAACGCGTGCGCGATCGTGCAGGTCCCATGATTCCAGACCTTCAACGAAGACCGCCAGATCGATGTCGCTCCAGCGGTCGGCGGTGCCCTCAATGTGCGAGCCGAACAGATAGGCGGCCGCAACGCTGGCAAAGCGGCGCAGGCAGACAACCGCTTTGGCCGCCCGCGCCTCGATCATCTCATTGTGCTGAGCCACTGTATGAATCCTTCGGTTTGGCCGAGTATTCGTTTTGCCTCATCGGGGCGGACCTTTGATGCCAGATCCGGGATCTCCTCGGGATACCGGCTCTGGATGTAGTAGGTCGAGAGTTCTCGCAACAGATCCGCCTGACTCTCATCGACTTCCACGCGCGCTACTTCCGCCAGGCGCACGAGATGGTGGACCCGAGGAGGGTGTTCACGGGTCCGCCTCGCGATGACGGCTTTGAGCATCTTCTCTGTAGCCTGCTGACAGCAGAACAGGACGTACAGATAACGTTCGGCAGCAAGCATCGCTTGCGCTGTGCCCAGATCATATCGCGCCCGGTCGGCCCATTGGTCTGACGCATCGGCCATACGATCATCGTAGCCATTGCCGGCAGTGGGGGCAACGAAAAACGGTCAACGCCGAGCACCGTAAGACGCCAGGCTGAAGACCGTAGGCCGCAGGCTTCAGGCCATAGTGACAGGTCCGAGGTGAAAAGTGGTCAGGGACAGACCGCGGAGGGTACGTGCGAGCGTTCACCCATCTACGCTTCTACGCTCTCACGGCTCACGAGCGACGAGCGCCGCGAGACCGGAGACTGTAGGCCAGAGGCTGGAGGGAGTCCGGATTCACCCACCTACGCTTCTACGCTCCAACGCTTTTGCCCCGGCGGGGGGCAAAAAGCTGGCCAAGGGGGTGGGAATGAAAACGCTCCCCAATAGAGACGCGCGCGCCCCTTGGCCAGTTTCGTGGTTTCCGGCCGTTTCGGCCGGATTGCCCGCTGCTGAGCTCTCTGGTTCCTATGCCATTTAGTCCAGCATACTCCCTTTTCGTTACGGCATTTCCCCGGAGGAAGTTCCGGCTCTTCCGGGCCGGAGCGATGGATCGACCTGCGATTTCAGCATAAGTCGTTTCCAGTCAATAACATGCGACGCAGAAACAAATCCGAAATCCGAAACCAGAAACAAAGCCCCAGCACGAAGCACCCAAACCGAAGCGGTGTGCGGTGCACACCCTACCCGCGACGAGGGACGAGGGACGGTCTGGGGCGGGTGGCTGTCAAGTTGGCGTGTGGCGGGGTTGGGGCCCTGCCGGAATTGGCATCTGTAACAGGCGGATGCGGGATGTTCTCGGGTCTGAATGCGATTCGGGAAGCGCTTAACAGATTTGTGAGAAAGCACTTATGGAGCTGGCCCGAAATTGACGGCTGACGCGTCCGGCTGCTGGTATATCTTTTGCACGGTAGGTAGCATTTACGCCGTAACTATGGCCTGAACACGTTTATGACGCATGCAAATTAAGGAGGCACGCAATTATGGCAGTGAAAAATTTGGCGTTCAACGCGGAGGCACGAGCGAGCCTGCTGGCCGGGGTGGAGAAGCTGGCCAAGGCGGTGAAGGCGACGCTGGGCCCTCGCGGGCGCAACGCCGTGCTCGACAAGAGCTGGGGCGGCCCGAACGTGACGAAGGACGGCGTGACGGTCGCCGAGGAGATCGAGCTGAGCAACAAGGCCGAGAACCTGGGCGCCAAGCTCGTAAAGGAGGCCGCCAGCAAGACTTCCAAGATCGCCGGCGACGGCACCACCACCGCGACGGTGCTGACCGAAGCCCTCTTCAAAGAGGCGTACAAAAACCTAGCGGCCGGGGCCGATGCGATGGCTCTGAAGCGCGGAATGGAAGAGGGCGCCAAGGCCGCGGTCGCCAAGCTCAAGACGCTGGCCAGGCCCGTGGATATCGGCAAGACCGACGACATCGTCAACATCGCCTCGGTTTCGGCCAACAACGACCGCGAGATCGGCAAGATCATGGCCGATGCCTTCCAGCGGGTGGGCAAAGATGGCGTCATAACTGTAGAATCGGGGAAGGGTTTCGAGACGACGGTCGAGTTCGTCGAGGGCATGCAGTTCGACCGCGGGTACATGTCGCCGCACTTCGTGACCAATCCGGACAAGATGGTCTGCGAGCTGGAGAAACCGTACATCCTGGTCCATGAGGAAAAGATCGGCAGCATCGCCAAGCTCATTCCGCTGCTGGAGAAGATCTCCCAGACCAAGCGTCCACTGCTGGTGATCGCCGAGGACGTCGAGAGCGAAGTGCTGGCGACGCTGGTCGTCAACAAGCTCAAGGGCGTTCTGAAGGTGGCAGCGGTGAAGGCCCCCGGCTACGGCGACCGTCGCAAGGCCATGCTCCAGGACATCGCGGTGCTGACCGGCGCCGAGGCCATCTTCAAGGACCTGGGCATCGACCTGGACAATGTCAGCCTCTCGCAACTCGGCCAAGCCAAGAAGGTCACGATCGACAACGACAACACGATCATCGTCGAAGGGGCCGGCACGCAGGAGGCGATCAACGGCCGCATCAAGCAGATCAAAGACGAGATCGAAATCACTACCAGCGACTACGACCGTGAGAAGCTCCAGGAGCGGCTCGCCAAGCTCACCGGCGGCGTCGCCCAGATCAACGTCGGCGCGGCCACCGAGGCCGAAATGAAGGAAAAGAAGGCCCGCATCGAGGACGCGCTGCATGCCACGCGTGCGGCCATCGAGGAAGGCATCGTCCCCGGCGGCGGCGTGGCCCTGATCCGCTGCATCGACGCGGTCACCGGCCTGAAGCTCAAAGGCGACGAGAAGACCGGCGCCGAGATCCTCGCCAAGGCCATGCGAATGCCCTGCTACTACATCGCGTACAACGCCGGCGCCACGCCCAACCTTGTGGTCAACAAGGTCGCCGAGGGCAAGGACGGCTTCGGGTACAACGCGGACACCGATACGTACGAGGACCTCGTCAAGGCGGGCGTCATCGACCCGGCCAAGGTCACGCGGATCGCGCTGCAAAACGCCGCGAGCATCGCCGGCCTGCTGCTGACGACCGACTGCCTCGTCACCGAGAAGCCCAAAGACAAGGACGAGATGCCTGCCGGCGGCGGTCCCGGCATGGGCGGCATGGGAGGTATGGGTGGCATGGGCGGCATGGGCGACATGATGTAGCCGCCCGCTGTCGGAGCGTCGAAACACAAGCACGGTGCTCAAAGGAGTGAAACGAATGATCGACAGACTTTTCAGCCAAACCGCAATGACACGTCTTGCCGCGTTGGGTCTGGTCGTGGCGATTCTCGTCGGCGGTTGCGACAAGGACTTGAGTCTCAGCCCGTCGAAGAACAAGGTCCTGACCGACGACGAGCGCATGGAGTGGTGGCGTGACGCGCGGTTCGGTCTATTTGTGCATTGGGGCCTGTACGCGGTCCCGGCGGGAACCTACCAGGGCAAGCGCGTCGACGGGATCGGCGAATGGATCATGAACAGCGCCCAAATCCCGGTCGAGGAGTACGAGAAGTTCGCCGCTCGCTTCAATCCCATCGGCTACGATGCCGAGGAGTGGGTGCGTCTGGCGAAGAACGCCGGCATGAAATACATCGTAATCACGAGCAAGCACCACGACGGCTTCTGCCTGTGGGACTCGAAGGTGACGGACTACGACGTGATGAATGCCACGCCGTTCAAGCGGGACATCCTCGCGGAGCTGGCGAAGGCGTGCAAGAAGCACAAGATCAAGCTGTGCTTCTACCATTCGATCATGGACTGGCACCACCCCGACGCGCAGGCGCCGTTCTTCCCGAACTACAACGACACGAACCGCTCGAATCCGAACTTCGACCGGTACGTCGAGACCTACATGAAGCCGCAACTGGCGGAACTGCTGGCCAACTACGGCCCGCTCGGTGTGCTCTGGTTCGACGGCGAGTGGATCAAGGACTGGACCGAGCCTCAGGGCAAGGCGCTGTACGCCTGGCTGCGCGAGCTGCAACCCGACCTGATCATCAACAATCGGGTGGGCAAAGGCCGCCAGGGGATGGAAGGTCTCAACAAGGGCGACGGCGAGTATGCCGGCGACTTCGGGACACCCGAGCAGCAGGTTCCGGCGACCGGGCTTCCCGGCGTGGACTGGGAAACCTGCATGACCATGAACGACACGTGGGGCTTCAAGTCCTACGACGAGAACTGGAAGTCCGCCGCCGAGCTGATCCGCACGCTGGTGGAGACCGCCAGCAAGGGCGGCAACTTCCTGCTCAACGTCGGACCGACGCCCGAAGGCCTGATCCCACAGGCCAGCGTCGAGCGGCTCGAGGCGATGGGCAAGTGGATGGCGGTCAACGGAGAGAGCATCTACGGCACGACCGCCAGTCCCATCGGCAAACCCGAATGGGGATACTGCACCGCCAAGGGTGACAAGCTCTACCTGCACGTGACCGAATGGCCCACCGACGGGAAGTTGTCGGTGAAGCTGCCCAACGCGGGCGAGGCCAAGGCCCACCTGCTGGCGGATAAGAAGAACAAAGCGCTGCCTGTGGCGTGCATGGACAACCAGGTCACCGTCACGCTGCCGCGTGAGGCGCCCGACGCGGTCGTCAGTGTCGTCGTACTGACGGTCAACACGAAATAGAAACACAGCAACGTAGAAACACTTGTTGGTGAAGGAGTAACTGGATATGAAGCTCAGACCATTGGATGACAGAGTGGTGATCAAGCCGTTGGAAGCCCAGGACAAAACCGCCGGAGGCATCTTCCTGCCCGATACCGCCAAAGAGAAACCCCAGATCGGCAAAGTCGTGTGGACGGGCCCGGGCAAGATTCAGGATGACGGCAAACGCGCCCCCATGTCGGTCAAGAAGAACGACGAAGTCATCTACGGAAAGTACATGGGCAACGACATCGAGATCGACGGGCAGAAGTACGTGATCCTGAGAGAGAGTGATCTGCTGGGCATCGTCGAGAAATAGCACGCAAGGGACAGGGGCAGCACATCCCGGTCCGCCGGGATGAACGAACTAATAGAGGAAAACAGACCATGGCAAAACAACTGATGTTTGACGACGCCGCACGGGCCGAGCTGCGCGACGGCTTGAAAGAGCTGGCCGCCGCCGTCAAGGTGACGCTCGGACCGACCGGCCGAAACGTCGTACTGCACAAGAGCTGGGGCTCGCCCAAGGTGACCAAAGACGGGGTCTCGGTCAGCAAGGAGATCGAGCTGCCCCAGCCGTTCAAGAATATGGGCGCCAAGATGGTCAACGAGGTGGCCAGTAAGACCAGCGACGTCGTCGGCGACGGGACCACCACGTCGATCGTCCTGGCGGAGGCCATCTACCTCGAAGGGCTCAAGCACGTGACCGCCGGCGCCAATCCGATGGCGTTGTATCGCGGCATCAGCAAGGCGACCGCGGTCGTCAGCAAGTGCATCTCTGACGCCAGCGCGCCGGTCAAGGGCCATGCCGACATCGCCAAGGTCGCGACGATCAGCGCCAACAACGACGCACAAGTCGGCGAGATCCTCGCCAAGGCGATCGACGCCGTCGGCAAGGAAGGCGTGATCGAGGTCGAGGAAGGCAAGGGCATGGAGAACGAGCTGACCGTGGTCGAGGGCATGCAGTTCGACCGCGGGTACATCTCGCCGTACTTCATGACCAACCCCGACACGCTCGAAGCGGTGATGGAGGACGCCTACATCCTGCTGCACGAAAAGAAGATCTCCAGCGTCCGCGATTTCATCCCGCTGCTGGAGAAGATCGCGCACATGGGCAAGCCGCTGCTGGTCATCAGCGAGGAGGTCGAAGGCGAGGCGTTGGCGGCGCTGGTCATCAACCGCCTGCAAGGGGTCCTGAAGGTCTGTGCGGTCAAGGCGCCCGGCTTCGGCGACCGCCGCAAGGCCATGCTCCAGGACATCGCCGTGGTAACCGGCGGACAGGTCATCAGCGAAGACCTCGGGCTCAAGCTCGAGAGCGTCGAACTCAGCCAGCTCGGCCAGGCCAAGAAGATCGTCGTCACCAAGGACAACACGACGATCATCGAAGGCGCCGGCAAGAAGAAGGACATCCAGGCTCGCTGCGATCAGATTCGCGGCCAGATCGAGAAGACCACCAGCGACTACGATCGCGAGAAGCTCCAGGAGCGCCTGGCGAAACTCACCGGCGGCGTCGCGGTCATCAAGGCGGGCGCGGCCACCGAGACCGAGATGAAGGAGCGCAAGGACCTGCTCGACGACGCGTTGCACGCGACGCGAGCGGCCACGGCCGAAGGCATTGTCGCCGGCGGCGGCGTTGCCTTCCTCAAGGCCATCAAAGAGGTCGAGAAGGCCAAGGCCAAAGCCAAGGGCGATGAGAAGACCGGCTTCGACATCGTGATCCACGCCCTCAAGACGCCGACGGCGCAGATCGTCGATAACGCGGGCGAGCACGGCGACGTGGTCGTGGCCCAGTTACTCGAAAAGCTGGAGAAGGACAAGAACGTCGGCTACAACGCCAACACGGGTGAGTTCGTCGACATGGTCAAGGCCGGGATCGTCGATCCGGCCAAGGTCGCCAGAACCGCGCTGGAGATGGCCGCATCCGTGGCCGGTCTGATGCTGACCACCAACGTCCTGGTCACCGAGCTGAAGGATGAGGACGCCGAACCGGTTGCCGGTTCCGTTCGATAACTAACCACTCGTGAGCGGTTGGCCACAGAGGGCGCAGAGGTGCCAAGCACGAAACTCGAAATCCGAAATCCGAAACAAACCCAAAGCACGAAATCCAGATGACACAAACGAGGCCCCCGGGCGCGACACTGTTTTGAGTTTCGGGTTTTGATCCTTCGTGCTTGTTTCGGATTTCGATATTCGAATTTCGGATTTGCTCTGTGTTCTCTGGGTCCTCTGTGGCTGACTCTCTTTTAGTGCTTATGGCCAAACGCGACTACTACACCGTCCTGGGCGTCGAAAAGAACGCCTCGGCCGACGAGATCAAACGCGCCTACCGTCGCCTGGCGATCAAGTATCACCCGGACAAGAACCCGGGCGACAAGGAAGCCGAGGCGAAGTTCAAGGAGTGCGCCGAGGCCTACGAGGTCCTCAGCGACGCGGAGAAGCGCAAGCAGTACGACCAGTTCGGCCACGAAGGGCTCCGCGGGGCGAGCATGCACGACTTCTCGCGCATGAACGTCGAGGACATCTTCAGCATGTTCGGGTTCGAAGATTTCTTCGGCGGCATGTTCGGCGGTCCCGGGGGGCGCCGCCGGGCGAGTCGCCGCAGCGGGCCGACACGCGGATACGACCTGGAGACGGGCGTAGAGCTGACGCTGAACGAGATCGCGCAGGGGGCGGAGAAGACCATCGAGTTCACGCGACAGGATCGCTGCTCCGATTGCGACGGAATCGGCGCCGCGCGGGGCAGCCAGCCGAGCCGATGCACTGTCTGTGGCGGTTCCGGCCAGGTCGCCAAAGGCGGCGGCTTCTTCCAGATGGTCTCGACCTGTCCGCAATGCCAGGGCTCCGGCCAGGTCATCACGAAGCCCTGCCCGAAATGCAAGGGCAGCGGGCACGTGCCGCGCAAGCGCACCGTCACGATCAAGATTCCCGCGGGCGTGCACGAGGGCCAGGGCATCCGCGTCGCGGGCGAGGGTGAGCCGGGCCAAGGCGGTGGTCCGCACGGGGACCTGTACTGTTACGTCCGCATCAAGGCCCACGAGTTTCTGGAGCGCGACGGCAACAACCTGATCGCGGTCGTGCCCATCAGCATGACCCAGGCGGCGCTGGGCGCGACGATCGACGTGCCCAGCCTCGACGGCACCAAGCAGCTCAAGATCCCGCCGGGGACCCAGTACGGCAGCCTCTTCCGCATCCGCGGACAGGGACTGCCCGATATGCGCTCCGGGCGCATGGGCGACCAACTGGTCCAGGTCACAGTCGAAACGCCGGCCCATTTGAACGCCCGACAGGAAGAGCTCCTGCGCGAGTTTGCCAAGACGGAGAACATCGACGTTTCCCCCAAGTCACAGGGTTTCTTTGAAAGACTCAAGCGACATTTCGGGAACCACGGATGAAAGACAAGAAGGCCAAACCCAACGACGAGAACGCCAAGACGACGCCCGAAGAGCTCGAAGCGGTCCAGCAGCAACTGGAACAGACGCAGGCCGAGCGCGACGAGCTGCTCGGTAAGCTCCAGCGGGTCAGCGCCGACTATGCCAACTTCCAGAAGCGCATGAGCCGGCAGGTCGCCGACTCGATCGCCTATGAGAAAGAGCATCTGCTCAAGACACTGCTGCCCGTTCTGGACAACTTCGAGCATACGCTCGAGAAGTCGAAGACCGCCGAGAGCGTCGACGTCGTTCTCCAGGGCATCCAGATCGTCTATGATCAGATGCTCGACATCCTCCGCTCGCACGGCGTCGAGGTCGTCCAGTCGCTGGGCGAGCCCTTCGATCCGGGTATCCACGAAGCGATGCTGCGAAGGGAAGACCCGGAGCGTCCGGACAACACGGTCCTGGAGGAGTTTCAGAAGGGCTATAGGCTCAATGGGCGCGTCATCCGGCCCAGCAGAGTCATCGTCAACAAGCTGGCATGCACGGAGGCTCCGACGCAGGAGGAACCATCCGGCGAGGGAACGGACGAGCCGGATTCCGAGGCCAATCGGGAGACCACCAACGGTTTTGAGAGCACCGACACGGAGTAGTGACCATGCCGACGTACGAATACGCCTGCGACAGTTGTGGACACGAGTTTGAGGAATTCCAGAGCATCACGGCCAAGCCCCTTCGCAAGTGTCCCGCGTGCAAGAAGCCGGCGCTGCGGAGGCTGATCGGCACCGGCGCGGGAATCATATTCAAAGGTTCGGGCTTCTATCAGACTGACTATCGCAGCGATAGCTACAAGAAAGCCGCGGAGAAGGAGACCGGCGGGACCTCCGCCAAGAGCAGCGACAAGAAAGACGCCAAGGCCGAGACCAAGGCCGCCTCGACCGAAACCAAAACAGCGAAGGCCGAGAAGAAGAAATCCGCCTGACCCGTCGCACCTCGGGGAACATCGAAGGATCCCTGTGCAGGAGACGATCGCGAAAGTCTGCATTGGAAGCCTGCTCACCATAGGCCTGTTGCTGACCGGCTGTGGCCAAGACCATCCGGTTGCCCGGCCCGACTCTGAGACGGCAGACCTTGCCGGCGACAGCCCCCAGCCATCTGAAGAACCTCAGGCTCTGCCCCGCGCATTCGAGCAGAGCCCCCCTGCTCCCGTCATCTTCGTCGAGTACGTGGTGACACCTCACGATGTCGTCGCGCGGATGCTCGAAATGGCGCGCGTAGAACCCGAGGACGTGGTCTATGACCTGGGCTGCGGCGACGGTCGCATCCTCATCGCGGCCGCGAAAAACTACGGCTGCCGGGCGGTCGGATTCGACCTGGACCATCTGCGCGTGGCCGAGGCGAGAGCCAACGCCGCCGGCGCGGGCGTTGCTGATCGCGTCACCGTCGAGCAGAGGGACGTCCTGAAAGTGGACCTGCGTGCGGCCACCGTGGTGACCATCTATCTGAGCCCGGAGTTGAACCGGCGGCTCATACCGCAACTGGAGCAGTTGGTGGCGGGAGCCCGCATCGTCTCACACAACTTCGGGATCGGGGATTATGTACCCGATCAGGCGGTCCGCATGACCAGCCGGGAAGACCGCGCCGAGCACCTGATCTATCTTTGGACCTGCCCCCTCAAGAAGACCGAATAGCGGTCGAATCTCTGCATTCCGCCTCATGGACGCGCCGGAAGTCCGGGATCATCTGCGCCCGGCGAGCCATCCACCACGCTGCTCGGCTGCCAGGCTTCCCCCAATGACCACACGGCCGGATCGGGGTCCATCACGTCGACCATCGTCAGGGAGAAACCTCCGCCATCGGTCACGTCGTACCAATCGTCCGCATAGCTGAAGCGGTGAATGACCGTTCCCATCGCATCGACCAGTCCGATCGTCTCCCCGGCGTTGGCCAGCTTGCCGGCGTACTGGCCCGCGATGGGCAGTCCCGGTCCGTACCTGGCCTCGAAGGCGCCGATGTCATCCACAACCAGGCAGCGTGCCCCAGGGGCCAGCTCGAAGCTGGGGAAAACAAAGTCGATTCCATTGGTGAAGCGGACGAGGTTGAGGTTTATCGTCTCGCCGGCGATGTTGGCCAGTTCCACGTACTCGGCGCCGGGGTCGTCGGCGTCGCCCGTGTCCATCGGGTGATACATGATCTCGCTGATGCGCAGACCCTCGGCCACCGGGCCGACCGCGAAGGTTGCATCGTGGACGGCGCTCCAGGTGCCGCCTTGCAGGGCGCGGGCGCGGACCCGGGTCGACTCCGTCAAGGCGAGGGGCCCGGCGTACGCGATCGCGCCGGCGTTGGCCGCTCCGCCCGGCAGGCGGGGATCGCTGCCATCGAGCGTGTAGTAGATATCGCCGGCGGGCGCCGTCATCACGAGGTCAAAACCGCTCTCGACCGCCCCGCCATGCTGGTTGAAGGCCGGAGCCTCGACGCTCGGATACCAGCCCTTGGCCTTGAGCTGGGCCAGGACGATGTCCGCACGCTTCGGGAAGTAGTCGTTGAGCAGGAAGCGCACCTGAGGGAGCCAGTCGTCGTCTTTCGTGCGGGGCTTGGTGACCTTCGCGTCGCCCCAGCGGGCGGACTCGGCGATGACCGCCAGGTCGATGGTGTCCTTGCGGGCGGTCAGCAAGCTCGCGGCGACCGCGGGTGTCATGACGCCGTCGTTGAAGAAGTGCTTGTAGACGTGGTCGGCGAATCGCATCTTGTACTCGCGGTGCGCGACAAGCTGCTGATGCAGCCATTGCGGATTGAAGTACTGCGATTGCTGGCCGGCGCTGTAGGGGCCCGTGCGATTCTCGTTGACGTTGAACATCGTGTGCTCGCAGTCGTGCCGGAAGAACTTGAAGCCGTCGGGATTCGTGCGGTTGTAGATGGCGTAGAAGTTGTTCGGGCGGCTGTTCTGGAGGAAGCTCGAAATCGGCGCATCGAGATCGCCGACGTAGAACGTGCAGATCATGTAGTCGATGAGATTGTCCACGTCGACGAGCCGCTCAAACGCCGGGTTGGGCGTGCCGTCGGGATTGAGCCCCTGGACCTGGTAGTACGCCGCATCGGTGCCGAAGCCTTTCGAGGCGGCCTGCCAAAGGCGATTGTACGCATCCAGATTCCCGTCCGTGGTGTGAATCGTGTAGGGCGCCCCCGGGCCGGCGTCGACCTTGGCCACATCGTAGTCCTCCACTTCGTCCCCGAAATACGACGTCGCGTAGCGCGCCTCGGAGCGTTCCTGAGTCTGGTAGATGCCCCAATATTGGCCGTTGAGATACAGGTGGTAGTATCGGCTCCGCGTGTAGGGCTGGCCCGTGGCGCCCTGCAAATCGCGACTGAAGACGTCGCGCAGCAGGCTGTTCTTGCTGCCGTTGTCGTCCCCCTGGCTGCCTTTGAAGGCCCAGGAGTAGTTCTGCTCGGCCCGCAGGTCTACCTTCTCGAATTCATCGACGCCTTCATCTTCGAACAGCGGGTACTTCAGCCTGGACGCGCCGTACTCGGCCCGGAAGAACAGACGGAAACCGTGCTTGGCGTTCGTCCCCTGCCGGCCGTAGCCGCCGCGAATCCGCAGGCCCGCGTTGATCTGGAACCCGTCGGTTCCGTCCGGATAGACCAACTCCACGGAAACCGGACGCTCCCACGCGATGCCGTCCTGCAAGGCATTGACATAGATCCCGGTGCTCGCATTGAACAGGTTGGCCAGGGGCGTCACCAGCGAGATCGACGGGAGTGACCGCAGCGCATCGTCCACGAGGTCCTTGTACCTGGCGTCGTTGACCACCTCGGGGTCCATGCCGTAGTCGATGACCTGCCCCCCGCCCGTACCGCCGCCAGGAAACCAGCCACCACCGCCGCCGGACTGGGTTGACGGAGAAGGCCAGCCCGTCCCAGGGCTCTGGCCGCTCGGCGACTGAACCACCACATCCGCGACGAAGATGTAGGTCTGGGTACCGATGGGCGAAGGCTTCCATCCATCCCTCCTCGCGACGGCCCTCAGACAGGTGGTCCGGCGAATCTCGATCGGCCCCTTGTAGGTCAGACCCGAGAGGCCGCGTCCCCCGGGCTGCCCCGGGTCCTCTGCATCCAGTGTGTAGTAGATCGTCGTCTCCGGCGTCTGCGTGCTCAGGGTGACGGTAAACGCCTCGTCGTAGAAGCCGCGCCCGTGGCTGAATTCGACCGGCTCGACAAGCCCCTCGTAGGCTCCTTCGTTCTCGGCGCCGGGCGTCGGCTCGGCGAAGAACTGCCACTGCCCCAGGCCGTCTGGGTAACGCCCGTACGACAGGTCCGTCACCAGCGCCGGGAAGCACACGCTGTCGATCAGGGTCGCGCCGTCGGCAGCGAACAGGGCGATGTCCTCACCGTCGGCGTCGAGCTTGAAACTCGCGTGCAACCCTTCGTCGGCGGTGTCGCCGTCGGCCCAGATCACCACGTATCCCTGGGGCGCCACGGTCGTCAAGGCTGGGACGCCCGCGGGCACCTGCCACATCGCAGGTTCGTTCGGATCATCGGTCAGGTACATGCCGGCCAGATCGACCGGCGCATCTCCATAGTTGTAGATCTCGATCCAGTCATCGTACTGGCCCTGGGGATCCTGGCCCGCCGCCCCGTTGGAGGCGACAATCTCGTTAATCGCCAGGGGGACACCCTCCTGGGCGGCCAGACGGCCTGCCCCCACCAGGGCCACACACACGGCCGCCCCCATCACGGCCAGGATCGACGATCGGAACATGCTCAACCTCCTTTGCCTGTTTCAGATTTGCAGCGGCCGGGTCAGCATGGGCACAGAGTATGCCCACCCGCAACCCACACAGTGAAGGTAGCCCGCCCCGGCGGGCTGGTTACATGCGGAAGCGAGCAATTCCTGAGATATTCCGGCTCGCAGGCTATCGGGCCAGGGTGGTCATCGCGGGCGGGGCGATCCAGTCGTAGGTCGGGAGAATCCGGCCGTCTTCGAGCGTCAGCCCGGCTGCACACATAGGCGATGCCCCGTCCAGACCGTCCGGCCGGGTCGCGAGAGCGGTGATTCCGAGGCTGATGGCCGGGACCACCTCGCCCGAATCGGAGACACCGTTGCCGTCGCGGTCGAACCAGACGGACAAGCCTTCCATCTCGCCTAAGTCCAGCCGGCCGTTGCGGTTATCATCAAGCACATCCATCGCGCGGTAGCCGTTCTTGAAGAACATCCACCAGGTCGCCGAGCCGAACATCTGGCGTCCCGAGGTAATCCGGCCGGTCCGGCTCGAATCCCAGACCAGGAAACCCGTCGTCGGTTTGACCCACGGGCGCTTCTCCGCGCGGCCGTCGCCGTCCAGGTCGAACGATACGACCGTCGCTGGGTCCAGCAGGTCGGCCAGCGACGAACTGGCCTCCAGGCCAAACACGATCGGTGTTATCGCGCCGATCGGCAAGGCCTCGAACTTCGCGAGATTGGCCTTGATCGCGAGGAGTGTCTCCTGGATGTCCTTGGGGATGTCCTTCTGGTCTCCCCAGAGGCGCACGTAGGCACTGCCGGCCTCATAACTGATGATCCCGCGCAGGCCTGTGATGGGCAGACGATCCAGCTCCAGGTCACTGCGGATCGATAGGTTGTAGGCAAGCAGGTAGGTCTGGCGGACGGCGTTGAGTAAGATCGCCTTGAGGCCGGGCGGCATCAGCGCGGGACCGGCCTGGGTGAAGAACTCCATATACTGCTCACCCAAACTGGCCTGGCCCAGAACGTACAGCGCGTTGTTCGGATCGAGCGCCGCGGCCCGGTAGAAGTTCCACTGCGCTGCTCCGGCATGTTCGATGAGCTGGTCGGTCGTCGGCTGCTCAGGCCGCCAGCCTTCCCGTTCGAGATCGGTCTGGATCTGACTGACGCGGGACCAGAATGCGTCAACCTGGCCGGCGGGAAGGTCCGCAGCCGAGCCCACGCCATACTCATCCAGCGCGATGCGCATCGCCTCGGTGTACCGCGCGGCGCCGAGATAGTCCTCCCACCACCAGTACTCAACCACGGAAGGCGGAGTCTGCTCGTTGAACGCTCCCACCAGAAACGCCTTGTTTGCGAAGGCCAGGTAGTGAATCCGCGCCAGGGTGTAGTAACCCGCCGGATCGTTGGGCTCCTCCGCAACATAGGCGGTCGCGTTGGCGATCAATCGCTCGACGGGAAGATACTGCGGCCGCATCCACATTGCTCCCGCGACGCCCACAGAGAACCCAACCGTCAGCACTACTACCGCATATCGCAACGTCCTCATGGTCTTACCCTCACTCAAGATGTAACCTCTTGGCCAATCCCCCCGACATGCACCCCCAACCCCGGAATGCTGTCTGGGCCATACCGGACTTCATTGTACGCTTTTGGCCGCCGCAGGTTCAAGCTCATCGCGGATGGAGCGATCGCGAGTCGACTTGGGAACCTCAGGGGATTGCCCCTTGAATCAGCGAGTCTTTTCAGCAACAATAGTGGTATGGATTGGCGACCAAGGGTGACTGAAGCGAAACGATGTTCATGCGGGAGTCACATAGATGGCCTCAGAGAGAAAATCCCAAGGGCCGGCGTCCTGTTTCCTTCCCATGCTGTTCCTGGGCGTGCTTCTTATCCTGCTTGGTCTGGGCGGCCTCTACGCCTGCTCGCTGGCCAAGCTGGAGAACGGAAACCAGTTGGCAGTCATGTCCCAGCGCATCGACCATATGCGAGCGCAGGGAATACTGACCGCTGTTCTTGGCCTGGTGATCTCGGCGTGGGCCTTTGATCGTCGAATCACGCGGGGCCTGTCACCCCTGGGACGCGCGGAGCAGCGCGATGCGAAAGGGACGGATCTGCGAAATCTGGCCTTGGGAGGATTTCTCCTGATCGTCGCGGCAGCGCTGTTTCTCCAATTACGAGAGCCTGCCTCCCTTGGGATGCGGTACATACGACGGCGCGCCGGCATCAGAGATGTCTGCAGAGTCCGTTCAGCACTGACCCATCATGGGATACCCTTCGAATCCGTGGAGCTGGACTCCAAGAGCGGACGGCATATCTATGTATGCCTGGAGGGCTCTAACGTTCGGGACATAGCGACGCTGGCCGGTCTTCCGATCCACCATCTGACGTTGCGCCAGACGTCCGTAACGGACTTTTCGCCTCTGAAGAAATGTCCGCTGTGGAGTCTCATCCTGCGTGGGAGAGCTCTTGACGACATTTCCTCTCTGGGCGGGACGTCCATCAAGACCCTGGACCTGCGAGAGACCGGCGTGGTTGACCTCAGGCCTTTGGCGCAGATGCCAGACCTGAATTCGGTTCTGTTGTCGAGAGATCAGATTGAGGCGAACCTGGATGTGCTCGGCGCACTGAGTATCATGGTACAACTCGCGCCTAGCGGGCCCGGCTGGCACACGCAAGGCTCTGGCTGGCGTCAGGAATTCGGAACTGAACGGTGAGCGATGATACGGATACGACGGATGACGGAGGTGGACCTGGCGCTGGGGCTGCGGCTGAGCCGCCAGGCGCAGTGGAACCAGACGGAGACAGACTGGCGGCGGTTCCTGGACCTGGGAGGCGAAGGCTGCTTTGTGGCCGAAGTGGACGGGACAGCGATCGGGACGACCACGACATGTATCTTCGATGCGGTGGCCTGGATCGCGATGGTCCTGGTGGACGTCGAAGCCCGGCGTCGGGGTATCGGCTCGGCGCTGCTGGGGCATGCTCTGGCCTTCCTCGACGCCAAAGGCATCAAGACGGTTCGCCTGGATGCGACGCCCGCCGGACAAGCGGTCTATGAGAAGCTCGGCTTTCAGCCGGAGTATTCCCTGACTCGATATGAGGGCGTCGCGTCATGCGCCGATGTCGAATGTCACACGGAGCAGGCGACCGCCGCGATGCTTCCGGAAGTAAGCGAGCTGAATCACCGCATGACCGGCACGAATCGCGCAAGACTGCTGGCTCGCCTGTTCGTCGATGCCCCGCAATCCATGCGCGTCGTGCGCATGGTCGGCCGTCTCGAAGGATTCGTCACGTCACGGCCCGGCGCCAACGCGACGCAGATCGGCCCCTGCATCGCGACCGCCCAGGCGGGCCCCATCCTGCTGGCCGATGCGCTGAACCGCTGCGCCGGTCAGCGTGTATTCGTGGACGTCCCCAGCGATCACGTCCGCGCAGTAGAAACGCTCGAAGCAAAGGGACTGAAGGCGCAGCGACACCTGCTGAGAATGTATCGCGGCAAGTCCATCCGCGACCAAATCGAAGCCCTGTGGGCCGGCTCGGGTCCCGAGAAGGGATGAGATGGAGCGCGACCGCCACAAGCATTCACACCAGGGACACGAGGTAGTAGACGATGCTGGCCAGGCTGACGACAATCGAGACAATCATGGCGATGTTCCAGACCAATGCCTTGGGCCCGCGCGGCTTGTCTTTGCCCA
>Ga0068714_10003960_pt1 | contig 17014 bp, 15 predicted proteins | sample MTBNYHSulfiMetaG_FD_62988 | JGI IMG/M metagenome (GOLD analysis project Ga0068714, IMG submission 62988) | Enrichment culture microbial communities from rom New York Harbor, USA that are MTBE-degrading - MTBE-NYH (New York Harbor Sulfidogenic)... | ecosystem: Environmental > Aquatic > Marine >...
CCCTCACGCCCTCACGCCCTCACGCCCTCACGCCCTCACGCCCTCACGCCCTCGCGTTACCCCCCAGTGACCAGTATCATGGGCGCTTTTCCACGGCATGCGGGAGGAACCACCTTGAGCCTGGCAATCTTCGACCTCGACAACACCCTGCTCGGCGGCGACAGCGACTACCTCTGGGGGCGCTTCCTCATCGAGCAGGGGATCGTCGATGCGGTCCACTACGAGCGTGAGAACAACCGCTTCTATGACGAATACCGGGCCGGCCAACTCGATATCCATGAGTTTCTGCGCTTCAGCCTCGCCCCCCTGGCCGGACAGGACCCGGAGACCCTGCACGCCTGGCACAAGCGCTTCATGGAGGAGAAGATCCGCCCCATCATCCTGCCCAGGGCGCGCGAGCTGCTGCAGCAGCACCGCCGGCAGGGCGACTACCTGCTGATCATCACCGCCACCAACCGCTTCGTCACCGGCCCCATCGCCGGGGAACTGGGGGTGGACGACATGCTCGCCACCGAAGCGGCGATGGAAAACGGCCGCTATACCGGCGAGGTGGCCGATATCCCCTGCTTCCAGCAGGGCAAGGTCCAGCGGCTGGAGAAGTGGCTCGCCGGCAACGGCATGAACCTGGAGGGGAGCTGGTTCTACAGCGACTCCCACAACGACCTGCCGCTGCTGGAACTGGTAACCCACCCGGTGGCGGTGGATGCGGACGAGACCTTGAGCGACCATGCCCGGCAGAAGGGGTGGCCACAGATCAGCCTGCGCGATGAAACAGGGGCGAGAGTCGAGGGATGAGAGACGAGGGAAAGGGCGCCATTTCGAGCAAGACCGATCCGCAAGCGGCATCGGTCCACTCGTCTCTCGTCTCTCGCCCCTCGTCCCTGCTTTTCCTGCTTGCCCTGGGGGCGCTTGCCGCCCTGCTCGCGGCGCTGCTGCTGGGCAGCATCCCCCTGCGGCCGGCCGAGCTGTGGCCGCTGCTCACCGGCCAGGGCGGAGGGATCGCCGCGGATATCGTCCTCGAACTGCGGCTGCCGCGCGCGCTGGCCGCCTTCGCCGTCGGCGGCATGCTGGCCCTGGCGGGGGCGCAGATGCAGGTACTGCTCGGCAACCCGCTGGCCGACCCCTACATCCTGGGCATCTCCGGCGGTGCGGCCATCGGTGCGCTGCTGGCGATGCTCGCCGGTGCCGCCGCCTTCGGTATCAACGGCGGCGCCCTGCTCGGCGCCCTCGCCTCGATGATGATCGTCTTCGGCCTGGCCCACGGCCGCGGCATCTGGTCGCCCACCCGACTGCTGCTCACCGGGGTGGTGGTGGCCGCCGGCTGGGGGGCGCTCATCAGCTTCCTGCTGGTAATGGCGCCACAGGAGAACCTGCCGGGCATGCTGTTCTGGCTGATGGGCGATCTGGCCCACGCCGGGCGCGCCCTGCCCGGCCTGCTGGTGCTGGCCTTTGGCCTGCTCATCACCCTGCCCCGGGCGCGCAGCCTCAACCTGCTGGCGCGGGGCGAACAGCAGGCCGCCGCGCTGGGGGTGGATGTCAGGCCGCTCCGGCTGCAGCTCTACCTCACCGCCTCGCTGCTGACCGCGGCTGCCGTCGCAATCGGCGGCAGCATCGGTTTCGTCGGCCTGGTGGTGCCGCACATGCTCCGCCTCTTCGCCGGCAGCGACCACCGCCTGCTGCTTCCCGCCAGCGTCCTTGGCGGCGGCACCCTGCTGCTGGTTGCCGACACCCTGGCGCGCACCCTGCTGGCGCCGCAGCAGCTGCCGGTCGGGGTGCTCACCGCCATGCTCGGGGTACCCCTGTTCCTCTATCTGCTGCAACGGGGCTATCGCTGATGGCGCTGCTCCAGGCAACACGTTTGGGTTACCGCATCGGCGAGCGGCTGCTGTGGCAGGAACTCGACCTGGCGGTCACGGCGGGAGAGTGCTGGGGCATCCTCGGCGGCAACGGCAGCGGCAAGACCACCCTGCTCCACACCCTGGCGGGGCTGTTGCGGCCCGAGAGCGGTGAGGTAAGACTCGATGGCGCCCCCCTCACCGCCCTCTCGCGCCGGGCGATCGCACGGCGTCTCGGGCTGCTGCTGCAGGAGAGCCACGATCAGTTCCCCGCCACGGTATGGGAGAACGTGCTGGCGGGGCGCCATCCCCATCTCGGGCGCTGGCAACAGGAGAGCGCCGAGGATCTCTCGCTGGCCCGCGCGGCGCTGGTGTCGATGGACCTCTCGGGAATGGAATCGCGCCCGGTACAGAGCCTGTCGGGGGGGGAGCGCCGGCGGCTGGCCCTCGCCACCGTGCTGGCCCAGGATCCGGCGCTGCTGCTGCTCGACGAGCCGCTGAACCACCTCGACCTGCGCCACCAGCAGGCACTGCTGCAGCGGCTTCGCCAGCTCTGCCGTGAGGCGGGCAAGGCGGTAATGATGGTGCTGCACGACCCGAACCAGGTGCTGCGTTACTGCGACAGGGTACTGCTGTTGCGCGGCGATGGGGGCTGGGAGGCCGGAAGATGTGAAGAGTTACTTACCGCGAAGCGTTTGAGTGGTCTCTATGGTTGCCCGATCAGCCTCATCGAGCAGGGAGACGAACGTTTTTTCCGTACCAGCTAGCCGAGGGCATGCGTAATTTGTGAAACATCCGGGCTAGGGAGCCGGGGCCTGATCCTCGCCCTCGATCCAGCTTGCCAGCTTCTCCCACTGCGCCCGATCCTGGCGGATCTTCTGTGCCTGCCATTCGCATACCCCCAGCCCCTCCTCCGAGGATTGCACGTAGTTCTGGGTATCGCGCAGATAGGCGACGAAGGGGATGTTCAGGGTATCGAGAAAGCGCTGCAGGGAGAGGAATACCCGGGTGTTCTTGCGTACCCGGTTGGCCACCACACCGACCCGGATGGAGCGGGCCCGCACCTTGGCCACCAGCAGCAGGTCCTTGATGAAGTGCGAGGCGGCATGGATATCGATCGGCGAGGGGAGCACGGGAACGATGATGGTATCGGCCTCGCGCACCAGATCGATGAGCGGCATGCCGTGGATGCCGGCCGGTGCATCGAGGATCAGCCGCTCGGTCTCTGCCGGCAGACGCATCTGCCAGCTGCGCGTCATCCCCATGGTGGGCTTGCGAAAGGCCGCCACCCCGTGGATGGGAAAGTGCCCCTCGGCACGGCTGGCCAGCCACTGCATGCTCGAGCCCTGGGGATCGTAGTCGAGCAGGGCCGCATGGGCCCGCCGCGCCGCGTAGTAGCTGGCGAGATTGGTGGCGATCGTGGTCTTGCCGCAGCCGCCCTTGGCATTGACCACCAGGATGCGACGAACCGAGCGGGACACAGCGGCATCAGGCACAATCAGGCCGCTGGCGATGGTTTCGATCCTGCCTGGCTGATGTGGGTCGATCGGAGCCACGATACTCCCCTGTCTGCGGGATTTACCCCATAACCCAGTCCCGGCACGGAATGGGAGGTAGTTTGAACTTCAAATACAGCAAGTTAGTGTTCAAGCTTGACGTATAACATCAAGATTAACGCATAACATGGAAAATTCAACGAATTCCCCTCTTCCATTTCGCTCGGAAAGCCGCATGCTGGCCACACATTTTACAATATTCGCCTCGATATTTTTGTGCCAATCGGTCAAAGTGTGAAGGAGCACGCAATTGTCCGCTCCTGAGTTGCGTAAATTCCTGATAACCAAGCCTCACACACGAGCTCCCATGTCCGTCGCTATCCGCCTGATCGCCTATCTGCTTCTCCCTTTACTGTTAGCCACGGGCAGCTTCCTCGTGATGCGCACCCTTCCCGGTGGCGCTGGCGAAACGCCGCTGGTACTGGGGGTCACGCTGGCAATCTCCCTGCTGCTGGGCCTGCTGCCGGCCCTGCTCTTTCGCTTTTTCGTCCACGGCCAGTTGCGGCAGGGATTTGCCCATATGGAGGATGGCAGCGTACGGCTGCCGGGTGAGCTGGGGATCGCCGACCTGGCCGGCGAGCGGATCCACCACTGGCAGCCTTTCGAACAGTTGCTCTCCACCACGGTAAGGCTGCATGGCAGCGGGGTCGATCTGCTGGTCGAGATACATCTCAACCTGACACTCGTCCCCGACGAGCACGACAGGAAACTGGCGAGGCACTTCGATGCCGCCCTGCCGCTGCTGGAGCAATCCATCCAGGAGTGCCTCTACAACGCATCCCTCAACGACGATGGCCTGGCCATGGGCCTGGACGGCTCCACCCTGCTGAATGAGGAGGATGAGCGGGTGCTGAAGAGCAAGTTCCTCTGTGCGCTCGAAACGCTCGCCATCGAGGGCGTGTTCTTTCCGCATGAGGCCGCGGGCATCCGGATCGATCACCGTGTAAAGCGGGAGAGACAGAAGAACCCGCCGGCAACAACCCCTGATGAACTCGATGACAAGGACCTGCTGCTGGACGAAACCCTTCTCAAGAGTGCGGGAGTCGTCTGACCCGGCCTCTGCCCCATATCCGCAGGGAACGGCGATCCCGCTGGTGATTTTTATTCCGGAGTGTTTATACTCCCCTTCTGTGACTCCCGAATAACCCATAACTATTACAAGGCTAGCGCAGGCAAGGGATATGCAACATTGCTCCTGACGACCATGCCCCCTTTTCGCAGACTCAAGCTCATCGCACTGCTCTTTGCACCAATCATCGGCGCCGGCACCGTCTCGGCGGACACCGCGTTACCCCCCGATGAACAGCGGGAGATGGAGCAGTTGCTCTCCCTGCTCGAAGAGCAGACCAGCATTGCCACCAAAACCCGCCTGAATGCGGACTATGTTCCGGGCATGGTCACCGTCCTGCACGGGTATGAGCTCGAGGGCGGTGGCACGCGCACGGTCTGGGACTCGCTGGCCCGGGTACCGGGCATCGAACTCTCCATCGAGGAGAGCGGCAGAAAGCAGGTCGTGGTGCGCGGCATCGGGCGGACCTACGCCTCGGGCAACGTCAAGCTCATGCTCAATGGCGTACCGATGAACTCGGCACAGATCGCCGGCGCGAACCCGGTGCTCAACCTGCCGATAGAGCAGGTGGAACGGATCGAGGTGATCCGCGGTCCCGGCTCCGCGGTTCATGGCGAATTTGCCTACTCCGGGGTGATCAACGTCATCACCCGCCAGGATGATGGCCGCCTCTACGGCCGCCTCGGCAGCAACGCCTACCGGGGCGGTGGCGGGCACACCAGCCACCGCAGCGAGGACGGCCGCTTCGCCATCGGCCTCAACCTCGCCGGCTGGCAGGGCGACGGGGCCGACGTGACCACCGGCAACGACGCCCTCCACACGGAAAACAGTTGCGGCGCGAGCGGTCTCGAGCCCTGTGCCCCCTACTCCAACGCCCCCGGCCCGAGCAACGAGGCCGAGGAGGGACGCAGCGTGATCCTCAGCAGCCGCTACCGCGACTTCTCCCTGCTGGCGCAGTGGCTCGAGGACGGCTATGGCGACCACTTCGGCATCAATGAATACCTCCCTCCCGACGAAAAACGGATCGTCACCCGCAACACCCGGGAGGGCATCGAACTGCGCCAGGGATTCACCCCCGCGGAAAAGGCGCAGGGCGAGATCTATTTCGGCTGGCAGGAGAACCGCGAGCGCAAGGACGACCTCTTTATCGGCAATGCCGGGGTCTACGCGGACAGCGGCGCCCCCTATGTGGTCGACTCACGCTACCGCGAACGACGCCTCAACGGCGGGGGAGATCTGCGCCTGCAGGCAGGGGAACAGCACGAGCTGCTCTTCGCCTACAATGCCGCCTGGATAGAGGCGACCGAGTTCGAGCAGCGCTGGGGGCAACAGGGAGGGGTGATGATGCCCTTCAGCGGCACCATCACCGTGGGGATGAACCGCCATATCAACAGTGTAACACTGCAGGATGAGTATCGCCCCAACGATGCCCTCACCTTCACCGCCGGACTGCGCCACGACGACTACAGCGACGTCGGCGCCAGCACCACCCCGCGCCTGGCGGCTGTCTGGCGCCTCAGCCGCGAGCACATCCTCAAGGCGCAGTTCGCCGAGGCCTTCCGTCCCCCCACCTTCTACGAAATCGGCGGCGCGCTGGGCGCGATCGAACCCTCGACCAGCCGCACCCTGGAGCTGGGCTATATCTACAAGGGCCTGGGCAATGAGTGGCGACTGAGCCTGTTCCGCACCCACCTCAAGGACCTGATCGTCTTCCATCTCGACCCTCTCGACTGGTGGAACAGCGGCTACATCAACGCCGACGGGGCGCGCCTGCACGGGGCGGAGCTGGAGTGGGAATATCGCCTGGGCAGGGGGTTCGATATCGCCGCCAACCTCTCCTACCTGCAGAGCAGGGACGACAATACCGGGGAGCCGATTGCCGGCTCCAGCGACTGGCTGGGCAATCTCGATCTTTCCTATCGACCCACCCACGACCGCCTGTTCAATCTCCACTACCGCTACGTCGACGATACCTACCGCGAACCGGCGGACAGCCGTCCCGCCCTGAACGGCTACACCACGCTGGATGCCACCCTCAGCCTGCTCGATCTCTGGCGCAAAGGGGTGACCCTGCACCTGGGCGTAACTAACCTGCAGGATGCGGATGTCCGCTACCCGGCCCCACCCGACAGCTATCCCGGCGACAGGCCCCGGGCCGGTCGCCAGTGGTGGGCAAGCGTCGCCTACGCGTTCTAGAAAAGTGCCAATGCCAGGGATAGCAAACAGATCGAAAAATAGTGCCGTGCGACGGTGGCTGCTTGCAGCATTGCTGCTGTGGCTGCCGTTTCAGGGGCTGCCGGCCGATGAGGAGCTGGAGCGCCGGGTGCTGGTCGGGCTGAAACTGTTCCCGGCGGTGCTCGCGGCCAACCCGGTGCTGGAGCAGAAGCCGGCGCCGGGCACCGTTCGCGTGCTGATTATCTATCACGATGACCGCGGCTATGCCGAGGAACTGGCCGCAACACTGCGCAACGTAGAGCACATCAGGGAGATCCCCCTGCGCGTCGAGATCGCACCGGTAGACGCCCTGCAACGGGAGGGCGGCACACCGCCGTTCGGCCTCTTCGTCTCCCAGCGAAGCGAGGACGATATCGCGCTGATCGCCGAGTACGGCCGCCGCCACGGCATCATCACCTATTCGCCCTACCAGGGTGACGTTGAAAGCGGGATCCTCGCCGGCATTGCGATCAGCGATCGAATCCTGCCTCTCGTCAACAACCGGACACTCGCAAGCTTGCCCTTCGGTTTGAAAGCGTTCTTTCTCAGGGTCGCCGAAATCTATGAACCGTGATCTCCTTCGCCATCGCCCCAGCGGCACCCAGGCACGCATCGGCCTGGTGTTCCTGCTGCTGACCGCGGTATTGCTCTCGCTGGCTGCGACCTACTGGTTCTACGGCCTGGAGCCGAGACTCAAGGCCGACGCCAGCAGCCAGGCTACGGTACTGGCCCAATCGCAATCCTGGATCCTGGCCGACACCCTGCTGCTGGCAGACGGGGAGCAGAGAATGGCGCACCTGGCCGAGGTGATGGATGAGATCCTGGTGCTGACCGACCCCAACACCCGTTTCCCCTTCGTGCACGGCATCGAAGTCGAACTGGATAAATCGCTCGCCGACAGCGACGGCCGGCACCTGCTCCGCCGCGGCACCACCGACTGCAAGCGCTGCTTTATCAATGACATTCCGCTCTACGCAAAAACCAACCGCGAACTGCTCGGCATCGCCCGCTTCTACTCCAGCAGCGATTTCTTCTACCAGTTGAGGAGCGAGGTGCGCAAAACGATCGCCCTCGGCATGATCGCGTTGATCCTGTTTCTCTCGACCGCCTGGTGGGTGATCCGAAAACTCCTGCAGCGCATCGAGCGCAGCGATCGCAGCCAGCTGCAGATTTTCGATGCCATCTCCCTGCCGGTGTTCGTGGTCAGCAGGAACCTGCAGCATGTCATACTCGGGAACCGCAGTGCCCGTGAGCACTTTCCCGCCGTCGGCAGCGCGGCAGGCGAACCGCTGCTGCACCTCTTTCGCGACCCCCACGACTATGAGGTCCTGCAGCGCGCACTCGGCATGCAACAGGACATCCACGGCTATGAGTGCGAACTGCGCGGCCGCCACAACCGCTCCTCCTATTCGCTCATCTCCTCGACCCAGGTCGACTTCCCCGAGTGGAGCGCCGTGATCCTCAGCATCGCCGACATCACCCGGCAAAAGCAGGCCGAAACCTATATTGCCGAGTCCGAAGAGCGTTTCGCCACCGTGGTCGACAGTCTCGACGATCTGGTCTACGTCGCCGACATGGACACCCACCGCATCCTCTTCATGAACCGGCCGATGCGGGAGATTTTCGGCAACCGCGTCGGCGAGATTTGCTGGCAGGCGTTGCAGCAGGGGCAGGGCGGGCCGTGCACCTTCTGCACCAACGACAAACTGGTGGATGCAAAGGGCAAGCCCCGCGGCGTCTATGTCTGGGATTTCCAGAACACGGTAACCGGGGAGTGGTACACCTGCCGCGATCGGGCCATCAACTGGATCGACGGGCGAACGGTACGTCTGGAAGCGGCCTCCAACATCACCGAGCTGAAGAAGATCCAGATCGCTTTGGAAAAGGCCAAGGAGGCGGCCGAAGCGGCCTCCCTGGCAAAGAGCCATTTCCTCGCGACCATGAGCCACGAAATCCGCACCCCGATGAACGGCATCATCGGCATGGTAAAGCTGTTGCAGCGCAGCCGGCCCCGGGAGGACCAGCAGGACTACATCGATGCGATCAGCACCTCCAGCGAACAGTTGCTGCTGCTGTTGAACGACATCCTCGACCTCTCCAAGATCGAGGCCGGCAGGCTGGAACTGGAGCTGCAACCGTTCGACCTCGGCAAGCTGCTCAAGGACAGCATCACCCTGGTCGAAAACAGCGCCCGGCAGAAGGGGCTGCAGATCAGCCTTACCCTCGCCTCGGCCACACCGACGATGCTGCGGGGCGACAGCACCCGCCTGCGCCAGATACTGCTCAACCTGCTGAGCAATGCGGTAAAGTTCACCGCAGAGGGGAGCGTCCGGCTGCTGGTGGAGAGCACGAGAAACAGCGACACCGCTGCAGGCATCCGCTTTTCGGTCATCGACACCGGGGTCGGTGTCCCGGCGGAGATGGCCGAGCGGATCTTCGATGAATTCACGCAGCTCGATTCGGGTATCGCGCGCCGCTACGAAGGCACCGGCCTGGGCCTGGCGATCTGCAAGCGGCTGGTCACCGCCATGGGCGGGACCATCTGGCTGGATCGCTCCAGCAGGCAAGGCAGCACCTTCTGCTTCGAACTGGAACTGCCGTTGGCGCCGGAAGCGCAGCCGCTGCCCTCCCCGGCCGACGCGGCACAGATCGCGGCACCCCTGCCGCGCCGGGTACTCCTTGCCGAGGACAACAAGATCAACAGCCTGGTGGCCAGGCAACTGCTCGAACAGAGCGGCCACACGGTGGCGGTTGCCGAAAACGGCGCCCAGGTCCTCGAGCTGCTGGCGCAGCAGGCGTACGACATCGTGCTGATGGACCTGCACATGCCCGAGGTCGACGGCATCGAAGCGACCCGCAGAATCCGCCGGCTGGAGGACCGGGACAAAGCCACCATTCCCATCATCGCCCTGACGGCGAACATCATGCACGCCGAACAGGAGCGATGCCTCGCCGCCGGGATGAACGGCTTTATCGCCAAGCCCTTCACCCCGGAGAAACTCGAGGCGATCATCGCGCAGACTCTCAGCGAGGATGCCCCGCCGTCCACGCTTGACAGCTGAGGGTGTGCGGATTAATGTGCTCGCCAAGTTTCAGGTGTTCCGAGGAGATCCCTCCGAGGAATGAAACGGGAAGTCGGTGCGTCCCACACAGCTAGCATGCTGGGGACAATTCCGACGCTGCCCCCGCAACGGTAAGCGGTTCAGGTTCAGTCACACGGCCACTGCGTCAAACGACGTGGGAAGGCGATTGAACCGGGTCACACGACCCAACCGCAAGCCCGGAGACCGGCCTGAAGCAGACTTGCCAGTGCTGCGGTGGGCGGTGTTCGGGTGCAAACAGAAAGCGACATCTCCGTTTCCCCTTGTTCCCATTCCCCTGCACCACCGGCGCCACTCATTTTCTGCACGCGCGGGTGAGCGCAGGGAAATACACATGCACCGAACGACACGCTTCATGGCCGCCATAATGGCTGGCGCCGCCACGACCCTTCATGCCGCGGAGAACGCCGCACCGATCATCGTCACCGCCACACGCACGGCGCAGACCGCCGACGAGACCCTCGCCTCGGTCACCGTCATCGAGCGCGAGGCGATCGCGCAAAGCCAGGCCAACTCGGTGGTGGAGCTGATCCAGAGCCGCAGCGTCGGTGTCGAGCTGACCCGCAACGGCGGCCTCGGCACCAACACCAGCCTGCTGCTGCGCGGCAGCAATGCCAACCACGTGCTGGTACTGATCGACGGGGTGCGCGTCAACTCCGCCATCGACGGCACCTTCAAGTGGGCCAACCTGCCGCTGGGGCAGATCGAACGCATCGAGATCGTCCGCGGTCCCCGTTCCACCCTCTACGGCTCCGATGCCATCGGCGGCGTGGTGCAGATCTTCACCCGCAAGGAGAGCGGCCTCTACGCCTCGCTCGGCGGCGGCAGCTACGACACCTGGCGCACCGAGCTGGGCGGCGGCGGCGCCATCGGCGCCGGGCGCTTCCACCTCAACGCCGGCTACCTCGACAGCGGCGGCTTTTCCGCCGCCAGGCCCGGCACCTTCGGCTTCGAGCCCGACGACGACGGCTACACCAACGCCAACCTCGGCGCCGGCATCAGCTACCCGCTGGGCGGCAGCGCCAACCTGGCGCTGAACCTGTTGCACAGCGACGGCGAGGTGGAGAGCGACGCCGGCTCCTCCACCCAGCGCAACGACTCGGGCAACCTCGCCCTCGACTGGGCCGCCGGCGCGCGCTGGCAGCAGACCCTCAACCTGGGCCATGCTGCGGACCATTTCGAAACCCGGGACGGCTACCGGGTCCACTCGCTGCGCGACACCATCGGCTGGCAGCACGACCTGCAGCCGGGCGACAGCGACCTGCTCACCCTCGGCGCCGATTACGCCGCGGAGAACGGCGAGAGCGAAGGCAGCTACGATGAGAACAGCTACACCGGCGCCCTGTTCGCCCAGTACCAGTGGAGCGGCGAGCGCCTCGACCTGCTGCTCGGGGCGCGCGGCGACGATCACAGCGGATTCGGCCGCCACGATACCGGCAGCATCACCCTGGGAGGAAAGCTCGGCGGCGGGCGGCTCTATGCGAGCTACGGCACCGCCTTCAAGGCCCCCACCTTCCTGCAGCGCTACTACCCGGGCTACGGCGATCCCGCGCTGCAGCCGGAAGAGTCGGTCACCGCCGAACTGGGCTATCGCCTGGGCGGCCTGCAGGCGAGCCTGTTCGACACCCGCGTGGACAACCTTATCGAATTCACCTTCCCCGCCGGTTACAGCAACGTCAGCCGCGCCCGCATCCGCGGCGCCGAGCTGGAATATGGCCATGAGGTCGGCAACTGGCGCCTCAACGGCGGCCTCACCCTGCAGAAGGCGGAGGATGAGCAGAGCGGCGATCCCCTGCTGCGGCGGGCGGAGAAGAAGCTCTTTTTCACCGCCAACGGCCCCCTCACCGAGCGCAGCGAGCTGGGCATCGAGGTGAACTACACCGGGCCGCGCAGTGATCGCAGCACCACCGAACTGAACGCATTCACCCTGCTCAACCTCACCGGCGAATACCGCCTGGCCAGGGAGTGGGCGCTGCGGGGGCGTATCGAAAACCTGCTCGATGAGGAGTACGAACTGGCCGGCGGCTACAACACCCCCGGCGCCTCCGCCTACCTCACCCTGAGCTATCAAAGGTAGACTTGGCGCATGGCAAACGGGGTGAGCAATCGGCAGTACCGGCAGGCGCGCAAAAGGCGCGTCTCGCCGCTGCGCTGGTTCGTCGCTCTGTCGCTGCTGCTGCACGCGGCACTGCTCTGGCACTGGCAGCGGACGCCCATCGTCGCCGCCGCGCCCGCCACGGCCGGCATGGCGGTGCAACTGCTCGAACGGCCACAGGCGGCACCGGCGGCAAAGCTACCACCGGCACCGCTGAGCGCGGCCGCGCCGCCCCCTCCCGTGCAGCGGGCAAGCGGGCCGCAGGCGCCGGCGAGCAGCGAGAGTGAAAAACGGCCGCCGGCAGCCGCAACCGAACCCGGGCAGCGCCCGGCCACGCCACCCGCCGGGCTTGCCGCTGCCGGGAGCGGTGCGGCCGCGGCGGATGCCATCGACGAGGCGGCGCTCGAGTCCCGCCTGCGGGTCACCCTGCAGCAGTCACTGGCACGCCATTTCAGCTATCCGCTGCTGGCCCGCCGGCGCGGCTGGCAGGGCGAGGTCGTGCTGGCCTTCCGCCTGCAGAGCGATGGCCGCATCATCGATGCCCATGTTGCCCGCAGCTCCGGCTACGGCGTGCTGGATCGCGCCGCGCTCGATGCCCTGGGCAAGGTCGGGCGCATCTCCCAGGGAGCAGAGTATGGCCTTGCCATGCAGTTACCCGTTATCTACCGACTGGAGGGCTAACGTGGGCCACCGACTTTCGAAGATCTACACCCGCACCGGCGACAAGGGCACCACCGGCCTCGGCGACGGCAGCCGCGTGGAGAAGGACCATCACCGCGTCGAGGCGTTCGGCACCGTGGACGAGCTCAACAGCGCCATCGGCCTGATCCGCGCCGAGCCCCTGCCCGAGGGGATGGACCCGCAGCTCAGCGAGATCCAGCATCGGCTGTTCGACCTCGGCGGAGAGCTCTCGCTGCCCGGCTACACGATCATCGAGGCGGGCGATGTCACCACACTCGAACAGTGGCTGGACGGCTACAACGACACCCTGCCGATGCTCAAGGAGTTCATCCTCCCCGCCGGCGGGCGCGCCACCGCCCACTGCCACCTGGCACGCACCATCTGTCGCCGTGCCGAGCGGCGCGTCTACACCCTGTCGAAGAGCGAGGTGATCAACCTGCACAGCCTCGCCTACCTCAACCGTCTCTCCGATCTGTTGTTTGTGATCGCCCGCGTGCTGGCCCGAAACGAGAACGGTACAGAGGTGTTGTGGCAGCCGAAGGAACGTTGAGTGAAAAAAAACGTTCAAGGTTCAAGGTTCAAGGTTCAAGGAGGCGCATTCAAGCGCCCCGCCAATGGTTGCTCAATCAGCGCCCGTGCTTCTGAATCACCCGTTGCAATCCCGGGCCCCGAACCATTCCTTGAACCTTGAACCTTGAACCTTGAACCTTGAACCTTGAACCTTGAACCTCGAAGCGCCATGAAAATATTTCTGCTTATCGCCAGCCTGTTTGCAACAGGCGCCCTGGCCGCCGAGCCGGCCTGTCCCCGCATCGTCAGCCAGTCGCCCTACATCACCAGGACGTTGCAGTGGCTGGGACTTGAGGCGTGCATCGTCGGCGTCAGCCGCTACGACCGCCTCGAGCGCCCGCACACCGGCGGGGTGCTCGACCCGGACGGCGAGGTGATCGCCACCCTGGAGCCGCAGTTGCTCTTCACCTCCGACTGGACGCCGGCGGAAAAGCTGGCGGCGATCACCCCCGAGGGCACGCGCAGTTTCCGCCTCGGCGGCTTCGCCGGCATGGCGGAGATCGAGGAGAACCTGCGCCTCATCGGTCGCGAGGCAAAAATCGACGATATCGAGCAGCGTGTCACCGCCTTCCATCGTCAGTGGACGAGCCTTGCCGCGCAGATAAACGGCAACGGCAAGCGGGTGCTGCTCCTCTCCGCCTGCTCCGGCATGCCCTACTCCTTCGGCCGGCAGCGCTGGCTCAGCGATCTCTTCAGCCGCGCCGGCTTCGTCAACGTAGAGACAACGGAGAAGATCCGCCACATCAAACCGGGCGAAGAGCTGGCCACCATCAACGCGCTGATCAACGAACTCGAGCCGGAGCTGCTCTTCATCTTCGAGCGCAAGGAGAATGCACAGTGCGCCTTCATCAGACCGAAGACCCCGCTGGCCATCATCAACCTCGACGGCGAGAAGTTCCTCCATCCAGCCCCGACGCTGCTCGATGGCCTGGCCGAGCTGCAGCGTCACCGCTCACACTGGAGTGATTAATGGAAATGGATAAAAACCGGCGCCACAACGAGCGCATGGCGCGCAAGAAGGCGGTGATCGATGAGCGGATCCAGGCAGCCGATATCGACCGCGGCGTGGTGCTGGTACTCACCGGCAACGGCAAGGGAAAATCCTCCTCCGCCTTCGGCATGCTGGCCCGCGCCCTCGGCCACGGCATGCAGGCCGGGGTGGCACAATTTATCAAAAGCCGCAGCGACACCGGTGAAGAGGCCTTCTTCCGCCGCCAGCCCGGCGTGCAGTGGCACGTACTCGGCGAGGGCTTTACCTGGGAGACGCAAAACCTCGCCCGTGACATCGCAACCGCCCAACGGGGCTGGGCCGTGGTACGCGGGATGCTGCAGGATGAGCGCCTCGGACTGGTGATCCTCGACGAGCTCACCTATCCGCTCAAATACGGCTGGCTGGAGCTGGAGAGCGTGCTGGCCGACCTGGCCGCACGCCCGCCGATGCAGCATGTGATCATCACCGGCCGCGGCGCCCCGGACGGACTGCTGGAGATCGCCGACACCGTCAGCGAACTGCGCGATGTAAAGCATGCCTTTCGCGCCGGGGTGAAGGCACAGCCCGGGGTGGACTTGTGATGGAATATTCACCGCAAAGGCGCAGAGTGCGCAAAGGTTGATAGAGTGGTGTTCACTGTTATCCATTCGACGCCCTTGGTGTGCCCTGTAATACGACCAAATCACTGTTGTTCGATTAACGAAGTTGATGGAACACCGCGCGGCAACATGGCCGCCGGAGACACCTGCATTATTTCCTTCGCGTCCTCTGCGTCTTTGCGGTGAAAAAATCTTTTATGAACACAATACACTGCCCCGCGCTGTTCATCGCCGCCCCCGCTTCCGGCCAGGGCAAAACCACCTTCACCGCCGCGCTCGCCCGCTACCACCGCAACCGGGGACGCACGGTGCGGGTGTTCAAAACCGGTCCCGACTTTCTCGACCCGATGATCCTGGAGCGCGCCTCGGGCCATCCGGTCTACCAGCTCGATCTGTGGCTGGTGGGCGAGTCTGAATGCAAACGGCTGCTGTTCGAGGCGGCGCGCGAGGCCGACCTGATTCTGGTAGAGGGGGTGATGGGGCTGTTCGACGGCACGCCATCGAGCGCCGATCTGGCCGAGCTGTTCGGTATCCCGGTGCTGGCGGTGATCGACGCCCGCGCCATGGCGCAGAGCTTCGGCGCCATCGCCCACGGACTGGCCAGCTATCGCCCCGCCCTCCCCTTCGCCGGGGTGATCGCCAACCGCATCGCCTCCAGCGGCCACGGCGAGATGGTGGCCGAGAGCCTGCCCGACGGCGTGCGCTATTTCGGCGGCCTACTGCGCGACGAGGCGATGGAGCTGCCGGAACGCCACCTCGGCCTGGTGCAGGCGCAGGAGCTGGCCGACCTGGAGCAGCGGCTGGAGGCGGGCGCCACCGCCATCGAAAAGGCCGGCATCACCGCCCTGCCCGAGGCGGTCGCCTTCACCGCTCCCGAAACCGCTCCCGTAACACGGGAGCTCGAAGGGGTGCGCATCGCCATCGCCCGCGACGCGGCCTTCGCCTTCCTCTACCCGGCCAACATCGACCTGCTGCGCGAGCTGGGCGCGACCCTTATGTTCTTCTCGCCGCTGGCCGACGAGCGCCTGCCCGAATGCGACGCGCTGTGGCTGCCCGGCGGCTATCCCGAGCTGCACCTGGTTGCCCTGGCCGAAAACCGGGTGATGAAACAGGCGCTGCGTACCCACCACCAGGCCGGCAAACCGATGCTCGCCGAGTGCGGCGGCATGCTCTACCTGCTTGAGGTGCTGGAGGACAAGGAAGGCCGGCGCGGCGAGATGGTCGGCCTGCTGTCCGGCAAGGCGAGCATGCAGTCGCGCCTGGCGGGACTTGGCATGCAAAGCGCGCCACTGCCCGAAGGGGCGCTGACCGCCCACACCTTCCACCACTCGAGCATGCAGACCGACTGCACCCCGCTGACTCACGGCAAATGCCGGCGCGGCGGCGCAGCCGGCGAGCCGATCTACCGCCAGCGCCGCCTCACCGCCAGCTACCTGCACCTCTACTTCGCCTCCAACCCCGAGGCCACTGCGGAGCTATTCCGACCATGAACAATTCCCACCGCTACCCCGAGGGCGAGATCGCCGCTGTCTACCGTGCCATCGCGGAGCGGCGCGACATGCGCCACTTCCTTCCCGACCCGGTCGAGCCCGAACAACTGCAACGGCTGCTGCAGGCGGCACACCTGGCCCCCAGCGTCGGCTTCATGCAGCCGTGGCGCTTCATCCGCATTACCGATCGCGCGTTGCGCAAGGCGGTCCATGAGCTGGTCGAGACCGAGCGGCACAAGACCGCCGCCGCCCTCGGGGAACGCGAAGAGGCGTTCCTGCGGCTCAAGGTGGAGGGGGTGCAGGAGTGCGGCGAACTGCTCATCGCCGCCCTGATGGACCAGCGCGAGGCGCACCTCTTCGGCCGCCGCACCCTGCCGGAGATGGACCTCGCCTCCCTCGCCTGCGCCATCCAGAACATGTGGCTCGCCGCCTGCGCCGAAGGGCTCGGCATGGGCTGGGTCTCGCTGTTCGACCCGGACGCCCTGGCGCGGCTGCTCGCCATCCCGCCCGGGGGAAAACCGGTCGCGATCCTCTGCCTCGGCCACGTGGCGGCATTCTACGAAAAACCGATGCTGGAACTGGAAGGCTGGACCGAGCGACAGGACCTCGACAGTCTGATCTTCGAGAACAGCTGGGGAATATAGGGCGCGCCATGCGCGCCGTCTCCAGCGCACCCGGGGTTAACGGCGGCCGCGGGCCGTATATGGTCTCCTCCCCATTTGCAAGGCCCGTTGTTGTTGATGCTCAGGGACAGGTTAGCTGCCGTATATCCGGCCTGTTTGTGAGGTCTCTGTACCTCTGGCCTTGATGAGC
>Ga0068714_10003963_pt1 | contig 17005 bp, 13 predicted proteins | sample MTBNYHSulfiMetaG_FD_62988 | JGI IMG/M metagenome (GOLD analysis project Ga0068714, IMG submission 62988) | Enrichment culture microbial communities from rom New York Harbor, USA that are MTBE-degrading - MTBE-NYH (New York Harbor Sulfidogenic)... | ecosystem: Environmental > Aquatic > Marine >...
TGTGGGAGCGCCTCGAGGGTCGGGGCGCTCCGGCCCAGCGGGAGATTGAAAACATGAGCGTCTATGGCCGAGAGGCGCTTGCGCTCTACTTGAGGAAAGGAATCCTGTATGCATCGGCATCCCTGATCGAGTTGTACTGCTGGTTCATCCGAGCCCAGAGCAACACGCGTGGCAGCGAAGGGTTCGATCTATACAGCCGGTTTGTTTCGGTTGTCAAGGAGGAGCTGCACGGATCGCTCCTGTATCGGCTCTGGGTCGAGGCGGTTCTTCACTATCGAATATTCAGAGACAAGATACTCGGCGTTCAGGACGACCTTGAGCTTCTGAGAAACCAACGACGGCTGAATGTCTTCAACAACATGAACCCCATCTATCCCTACAGCGGGAGCACGAAGAACGCGTCGGTGATTTGTGCGTTCAACTCACCTTTCTTTCCCGAACATCTGGTGGCTACATCGGTCCTGCAGGAAGGTGTAAACCTCCAGTACTTCTGCAAGAACGTCCATCATTACGGGATTGCCTGGACGCCGGGGGACAATGAGCAACGGGCCGGCAGGATCGACCGTATGTTCGGTCTGGTGGAGAAGGAACTGGAGGAAGACAGGGACACTTCCCTGAACATCTATTACCCATATATCCGAAACACCATCGATGAGAACCAGGTGGGTGAGTTCGTCTTCAAGAAGTACCAGGCTGAGCGACTCATGGACAGATGTCTGCAGGGAGAGAGCTCCAGAGAAGTGGACAACCGGGAGATGCTCATCGACTCCTGGAGATCCTATCTGCGCACCAAGGATTCGAATGCCGAAGGAGAAGATCCCTACGGTGCCCGGCTGGGCGGTGTCGTGTCGACGTTCAAGAGATGTGATACGGGAGGGAAGATCAGTGACCTCGAGGATTGTGTCGGTAGACTGCAGGGAAGTCTGGAGGCAGTCATCAACAAGGAGAATCGTGGAGACGGGTTTGAGGTCTACGATCTGTACGACAGGGAGAGATCGAGCGGACTCATTTGCCTGATGGATCCGAAGGTCGAACAGGGAAGGAGGCAGCCGGTATTCCTGGAATTGAACTACTCCAGCGCCCTCTCCGGTCTGGACCCTGGCACGGTCTACTATCTCACTCTCAAGAGCCCGCTGTCCAGCTACACGGAAGAAAGAAAGGGGCTGGCTGTGGAGATTGCGCGATTCTATACCAAGTACAGGCGACGCTATCCACTGGTTGAACTGGTCTTCGACAAGACCTCGAAACGCACCTCGTACTTTGCCATCCACATGAAAGTTGATCTCCTTCTCTTCCGTGACTCTCGCAGTCAGAAATACCTGTCTGAGAAGGAGCTGGACCTGGCGGTGCGCCAGCTGATCCGGTTCACCGATGCTGTGGAACGGGAAGTGTTCGGCGACCAAGATCTCTCGAGCGATACGCTGCGGAGTTCTGATCAGGAAATCTTTCGATTCGAAACGGCGGGGCTAACCAAGAGAGCAAGGATGTCTATGGGTGCGACAGAATCGGTGGACTTCGCAAGTATTTCGGGCTGGAAGAAGGTTGGTGAGGAGGTCGTCACAAAGCAAAAGTCCTTCGCGGTCAAGGAGAGAAGGTGGAAGGATCCGATGGAGAGGTGGTCGATGAACCTTGCCTATCCGTTCATCATCTTTGACCCGGCGTCGGGCGATGCCGAGCGGTGCCTCATGCGCCTGCCGTATCCCGCGGTGGACTTGCAGAAGCGGGAGGTTGCGTTGCTCGACAAGTGGTTCGACTTCGCCTACCAGCGGGAGGTGCGGAGGTAAGTGCACGACACGGACTCTCACTGTGAAAGGAGTGTTGGACGGTGGACCAGGAACAGAGAACAGTTCTGGATCAAGAGCAGGGGGACTTCGCCTGTCGGTGCATGCCGAGAACCTGTTCAGTCTTTGTGGAGGCCCCTGGGAGAAAAAGGAGCCCCGCCCACGGAGAGGATCCTTTTGACCACTTCCTGCAGCAGCGGGTCGCGTTTCTGTCCTACATGATCAGGGCGTACTACGAGCTGGGAAGACCGCCGGAGCTCCAGCTCGTCAAGTTCGGGTCGCAGAAGATGCTCGACTCGCTGGACAAACTGCTCTTTCGTTTTGTTCGAACGGGGAAGGAAGATGCGTACGTTGAAGCACGAGAAGTGTACGTTTTCATGCTCGAGAGATATCTCATCGACTCCGTCCTGCAGAGATTCAGAGGTCTCAGTCAGCGCAAGATGCGGTTTGTCACGACGGAAGAGCAGCTGGGAGAAGATGCGCCGTAGTCCGGACAGTGCGCAGATGTTGCGCGGCGGGACACGGTGCTTGAGTCAGGAGGAGCGGCGATGGATGAGGCGGCGAACGATCCGATCAGCAACGTCGAATACACGACGGGCAAGGTGACCATCATCGCACCCGCGTCGATTCATTTCGACGATGAGGAGGATTTCGCGCGGGCGGTCAGAGCACTACAGCCCCAACTGATCATGGTCATTCTGGCCGAGCGGGATCGGATGCCCCGGTGGTTCGACTTCGTTCATCAGGGAGTCGTACATAGGACGAATGCCCGGGGCTATTGGAGATTGGAGGATCTTCTGGAGGGTCTCTCCCAGGGCATTCAAGACGGGTCGCAGTACTACGACACGAAGAAGGGGGGATTCACCGACCCGAAGGAACTGCTCGCGGCACGCCGGCTTGGGTATCAATCGCGCGAAGAAATGGAGCAATCCGCCGCAGGTGGGTTTCGTAACTGCGGGCGCGCATACAGGGAAGCATACCGGGCGTTGAGGGAACGTTACGCCGGCCAGGCGACACCCAACTTTCCGAGTGGAGCGGCGGAGGGGCACATATACCGATTTGCACTCACCCATGGATTCTCAGAGTTTGCCGAGTTCATCGAAGCGATGAAGCGCGGCTTCGTGGAGGCCTCGGACTACCGAGATGCCCGGCAGGGCGGGTTTGATCTGCATCGGGAGTATTCCCACGCCCTTTCGCTTGGTATCGCCGGCCGTGACGAGTACGCCAGCTATCTAACGCTCGAGAGCCTCCGCCTCGACAGCGGACTCCGGTCTCACCAGGAAGCCCTGATCCTCCGTACTCTGTTGGCTCTCGACGACGGCGAGCATCTCGATCTGGGAAAGCTCTGGGACATAGGTGCAAGCCCCGGAAAGCGGGATCCAGCGATGTCGTCGGATTCTCCGCCCTGGTTCACCAAGGCCATCGAGGACCGGGACCACTTTCGGACTTTTCTCCTACACCGCGGATTCGTCGGCGATCTGGGGACACTTTTTCTGGATGACGGGGCCTTCCGGCGCATCCATGAGAGGCCGGTCTCAGCTGCCGGCATTCTTGTGGACGGCAGCAACGTCGCCTGGGGCGGCGGGTCCCGAGAAGACGGCGACGTTCCCAAAACCGCGAACCTCGGGTCAGTCTTGGGCGCGCTTCGGGACACCGGGTGGGAGGTGATCACGACTATTGTGGATGCCTCACTCGGGCACGAGATCGACGATCCTCGAGTCTATGATCGCCTCCGGCGAGAGTTTCAGATTCGCTCGGTTCCCGCCGGTACCGAGGCCGACAGATTCCTCCTTCAGGAGCTTGTGAGGCGAAACGTCTACCTGGTCTCCAACGATCGATACGAGGAGTGGAAGCAGCAAGACCCGTGGCTGGCCAGGAACATCGATCGGTTCAGGGTCGGATTCTCCATCGGCCCCGAAAGCGTCGAGTTTGCGGGAGATCTGCGGGGACTTCAGGAGCACAGCTGAGGGGACGCTGGCCGCGTTGGGCGCGTCTATTTCAGGTGTGGGCTATCTGCCCAGTCTTACGGACTGCGGGTTCGGTTTGCCGGAACCCGGACGGTGCTGCTCCAGGTGCTGATCATCCCGGCGGCTTCGGGCGTGACCGGACTGTTCATGAGCCGCGCCGATCTCCCGGCGCCGGTGGTGTTCGTGCTGGCCATGGCTGTCAGGGGCTCGTCGAGTTGATCGTCGCGGCCAGTAAGGACGCGGAGGCGGCGCAGCCCGTCGCCACGCCAGGTCGGTGAACCTCCCCCGCCGGGTGAGCCCGAGAGTTGGCCCGTGCCGCCTGTTCGGGCCCCAGGCTTGAGTCGATCCCCCGGTCGCTCAAACGTGGAGGAGGAACCCCTTCTCTCTTTCCAGTACCTGCTGCACATCCTTCACGTCCAGTCGTGCCGGCGAAGTATTTTTCGCCAGGGCCAGCGTGGCTGACACCCCCGCCACCTCGCCCATCATCGCGACGCCCGGGATGAGCCGGGAGACCTGCCAGGCATACGGTCCCGCGTCCGCGCACCGGCCCACCACCAGCAGGTTCTCGATCTTCTGGGGGATCAGGCAACCGTAGGGGACTTCCCACACCGCGCCGGTTTTGCGACAATCGGCGATCATGCCCACCGAATGCTCGTCACGCCGGTTCATGGCCTCGTCCCGGATGGACTCCACCCCGACGATCTGGCGCGTCATGCGGATCTGGTGCATCGTCGGCAGGGCGGCGGGATAGACGTTCTCCCGGCCCACCCCGGCCTGTTCGGCCGCCAGGTGGACCCGGGCGACTCGCCGGCTCTCCATGATCCAGGCGCTCACTCCCTTGCCGCCGCAACCGGTCTGGCTCGGCAGCTCTCCGCTGTACCCCTGGTCGAACTCGCCTGCCGCCCCGCCGTTCTTCCAGCTCACCAGTCCGGCGGCCGTGTTGCGCTGCGCGGCTTCCGTTGCCTGGCGCAAAGAGCTGCACTGGTACAGGAACGACGGCGGGCTGCCCCGCTCGCTGCAGGGTGCCCCGGCCCGGGCCGCCAGGTCCGCGTCGCCCGAGGCGTCAATCGTGCACCTGGCGCGAATGGCGGTGCGTCCGCTCTTGTTCTCCACCTCGGCCCCACAGACTCTGTTTCCTCGCATGATCGGAAGGCAAGCCAGGGTGTCCACCCACAGGTCGACGCCCGAGCCCTCCAGCAGCTCGTCCAGCCCGAACGCAAACGACATGGGAGCGAAGTATGTGCAATACCGCTCGTCCAGCTTGCTCCCCGGATAGAGTCCCTTGTACGCCTCCCGGTCGACTGCGGGCCCACCGTTTCCCGGCCACGGCGCCGGCACATTTCCGGGCCCGTACTTGATCGCTGCGTGCAGCAGCTCTTCCGCGATTCCGATGACTGCTCCCCGGAGCGAGTGGCCGAACAAGCTGAACGTGATGATCGCCGCCGGCGACGTACCCGACGTCTTTGTGACCTACGGGCCGGGGGATCCGGACAGCTTCGAGCGCCTGGCGGCCGACGGGCTTCTCCTGCCTCTCACGCCGTACCTGGAGCGCTACCCCAATCTTGCCCGGCGCCCGGAGGGCCGGGAAGACCAGAAGTTCCACAGCCACTTCTACGCCTTGCCGGTGGCGCTGCCCAAGTCCGATCACATCGGCATGATCCGGCGGGACTGGCTGGATGCGCTGGGCCTGCCGGTTCCGCAAGCCGTTGACGACTTGTACCGCACCGCCCGGGCCTTCAGGCAGGCATACGGGATCTACCCGATCTACTCCAGCCCCGCCCGCACCGCCGGATTCTTCTGGCTTAACTCCCTGTTCCACGTCTTCGACGGTGGTTGGAACACCTGGCTCCGGAGCGGCGACGGCTCCCACCTGATGTGCTGGGTGTCCGAAAGAAACCGCCGGGGACTGCAGTCCATGCACGGGCTGTACCGGGAAGGGCTCCTCGACCCGGATGCCCAGAAAAAGGACCGCTTCCTGCCCGGCAGCGCGGGAATCGTCTTCCATAACGGAGTCAGCTAATACGTAGACGGGCTCCGGGCCGTCGATCGGGACGCGCGGCTGGAGCTCTTCTCCCTGGTGGCCGGGCCCGACGGCGAGCGCGGGCAGTGGGCCATGGACGGCTTCTTCACCGCGGTTTCCATCCACAGCCGTATCCCCGAAGCCAGGCGGCACAAGGCGCTGGAGCTCCTGGACACCCTGTGTTCACCCGAGGGTCTGGAGCTGCTCCGGTATGGGGTCGAGGGCGTGCACTGGGCCACGCGGGAGCGCAGGCGGGTCCCCCTCCTGCCGCGGGAAGGCGGCGCCGCCACGCGTTTTCGGAAGCTCGACCCGAGCGCCTCCCTGCGGGACTTCGTGGAGCTCGGGGATATCTGGCTCCCCGAGTGGGACCCCAATCACGAGCGGATCAGTGAGGCGGTGGGAAGCGGCGAACGCTACGGCCAGGTCCCGCTCTTCCTGCACGACAAGACCGAGGCCGAGAAGCGGTACAGGAAGACCCTCACGGACACGGGCTCCCAGGAGTATGTGCGCCTCGTGCAGAGCGAGGACTTCGATGCGCAGTGGGAGGGAACCGTGCAGCAGTGGTCCGCTGCCGGCGGGAAGGCCACGACCCGGGAGCGGAACTCGCGCTGATGGCCCGTGATTCAGCGGGAATCGCCCACAGTATTCGCAAAAGGCTGCACGGCAGCTCAAGGTTCAGCCCCTGACTTCCGCCCTCGTGGCACGGGAGTTGACCGCGCCATCGTGTATTCCCTTCGCGAAGCGGGGTACGAGGTTCAATATGTTGCGGAGATGTGGCTGGCTGGATTCTATGTTGCTGTGTTTTCCGAGCTCCTGCGCAATCTTGATATCCAGAGTGATCCCACACGATCCCTCCTTCTCGTAGAGGCGCTCCGCCAAACGCCGCCGCACCGGCGCAGCATCGGGAGCGACTACGAACAGAGCCTGTCCCAGTGTTGTCACCGACGGAACTCGAGTCGACTGCCTCTCCTGAGAGGATGCACCGTACGCGATCAACAGCCCACCGCTCGGTGCTCCTTAGCTCGCCCTTCTAACCCTGCCCTGGGCCGCAGCCGACGTCTGGTCGGAGGCAGACTTTCGTCGTTCAGTGCAACAAGAGCAAGTCCGACAATGCTCATGGGAGGCTGCCATGGAGTCAGCGTTCACGGAGATCACGACGGGTGTGTATCTGTTCCCGGACACCTGCAATGTGTACCTGATCAAGCGGGGCGAGAAGGCGCTGCTCGTCGACTTCGGCTCCGGGCACGTGCTCGATCACCTTTCAGAGATCGGGGTCAGCGCCGTCGATGGGATCCTGCACACCCATCACCATCGCGACCAGGGCGAAGGGGACAGTCGGGCGGCTGCGGCCGGCATCCCGATCCACGTCCCCGGCCACGAGCGCCACCTCTTCGACCAGGTGGAGATCTTCTGGACCACCAAGCAGCTGTACGATGTCTACAACGTGCGCAACACCTACTTCACCCTTACCGAGAGCGTACCGGTGGCTGGCGTCCTGGAGGACTACGGCGTGTTCTCCTGGTCGGGACTCGAGATCTCGATCCTGCCAACACCTGGCCACACCCTCGGCTCGGTCACCCTGCTCTGCACCGTCGAAGGGGTGTCCGTGGCCTTCATCGGCGACCTCATCCACTCTCCGGGAAGGGTCTATTCCCTGTTCGATCTCCAGTACAGCTACGGAGCGGTGGATGGGATAGAGGCCACCGTGCTGTCCCTCAACCAGCTGGAAGACAGGCAGCCCGATGTCCTCTGTCCATCTCATGGAATGGTCATGACCGACCCCGGCGACGCCTTCCGAAAGACCAAGGAGAACCTCCGGCGCTTCTATCGCCTCGGTACCGGGGGAAAGCTCCTGGCCGACGAGATCGATTTTACCCCGGTGGCTTCCCGGCTTTTGCACGGCACCAACACCTGCTCTTCCTTCTATGTGATCCTCTCGCGCAACGGGAAAAGGGCCCTGTTCGTCGACTACGGCGCTCCGAACATCGCCCTCTTTGCTCCCGTGACCCACCACTTCGAGCCGGGAGAACGCATCCGGTTCATCCGTCACTCCCTGGACCGGCTCCAGCGCCAGTACGGGATTCGCGAGATCGAGGCGGTGATTCCCAGTCACTACCACGACGACCACATCAACGGGATTCCCTACCTCCAGCGGCATCTCGGCACCCAGGTCTGGGCCTTCGAAAACATGAAGGAGATTCTGGAGAATCCCGCCGGAGAGCTCATCGGCTGCGTTCTCCCCGACCCGATTCCGGTGACCCGCACCTTCACCGACGGCGAGCGTTTCTCCTGGGAAGGTCTGGGCTTCGAGATCTTCTTCAGCCCCGGGCACTGCGACTACCACATGTCGATGTTCACCGAAATCGACGGTAAGCGGATCGCCTTCTCCGGGGACAACGTGTGGCCGCCGGACTTCACCTTGAGCTTGATCTACCGGAACCACGTGCACAGGGCGAGCCACCAGGTTACGGCCCGCCTGTACCGGGAGTACCGCCCGGAGGTGCTGTGCTCCGGGCATGGCCTCCACACCAACGTGCCGCCGGAAGGCTACGATCGATTCTACGACAATGCCCGCGAGCTCACGGAGCTGTTTGACCGTCTTCTCCCCAACGACAGCGGTCTTCTGGGACTCGATCCGGGCTGGATCCAGATCTATCCGTACCAGAGTGCCGCCTCCCCGGGGGCGAGCATTGCGCTCGAATTAAGGGCGCGCAGTCCCCTGGGAGCGCCCGCGGTCGTTGAGTTTTCGTGGGTGCTGCCGGAGGGGTGGACGGCGACTCCACCGAGTGGCAGGCTGGAGATCCCGGGCCCAAAGGTGGGCGCGGTGGGAGAGGGACCATCGGCGAACGGAGCTGCCGCCAGAGTCGGAGCCACCGCTCCCGCGGCGCGCGTGCCCTCGACCGTCCAGATCCCCGAGGACTACGAGGCTCGCTTTCCCAAGCAAGCCATAGCCGTGGCAGTGACTCTGAATGGACGCCCCATGGGCCAGATCGCGGAAGCGGTGATAGAGTTCCGTCCCTATGGGTCTGCCGGAGCTCCGTAGCCGACTGCGGCCCCAATCCGCGAAATGACTTCCTGCGTGGTCGTCACCCAGCCGTAGAACTTACGAAGGCTTCGAAGCGCCGCGTCGTGATCCTCCCCGGAAGAAGTCAGACAGGCATCCTCCGGGACCGTACAGAGGTACCCCCGGTCGAAGGCCTCGCGGACGCTCGACGCGACGCAGGCATCGGTCAAGCCTCCGGTGATCACCAGTCGAGAAACCCCGTTGTTGCGCAAGATGGAATCCGTATCCGCCGAGCAGAAAGCCCCACTGGCGGTCTTGAGGATGACGATGTCGTCCTCTTGCGGCCGGATTCGCTCGTCGATCTGACCCGCGGGCTCATCATGCTGTAGATGGTAGCTACGACCTTCGACATCCACGGTCTGGGTGGAGAGGACCTTGCGGGTGAGACCGGCTACATCACGGAGGTTGCGGTTCAACGAGGCGATGCGCGTGTAGACCACCGGACGGCCGATCGTGCGGAAGAGTTCGATCAGCCGTACGATGTTGGGTAGGACGATCGCGTTGCTCCTGCGGTAGTAGTACTCGTCGCCGCCGTCGGCCGTCCAGGCACCGCTGTACTGCGGCTGGGTGATGTAGTTCTGAACATCGATGATCATCAGGCACAGTCTGGGGACCTCCAGCCAGCTCGCCTCGGCAACGCCGTGGGGTCCCGCCTCGTCGAGTTGGTAGTCGAAGGTGTACGCTTCCATGCTCAAGTCTCCGCTCGAGTCTCCAAAAACGGGCTCCGCACGCTGGCCAGCGATCTGTCGTCCGAGATCAATCTGAACATGCTGGTGCAATCCACAATGTCCATGATCCTCTTCGCGTGAGTGAGCAGCAGGTCAATGTGCAGGGCCTTCTTGTCCACCCGGTAGATGGACCAGGGATGGAAGCACGGCACGTAGGTGAGGAGCTTCTCTTTGCACACGTACTCGATGGCCGGGACATAGACATCGTACATTTCCCGGGCGCTTGTAGGCATTCTCGCAGGATATCCCCACGGAAGAATGGGCGGCCAGTAACAGAGAAACGGCTGGCCGGACAGGACGTTGTCGTGCCACCCGTGCAATCCCAGCTCGAGCAGCTCGGGAAAGCCGTCTTCGGTGTACCAGAAGGGTTGAGTCAGCGGAGCCGGGGAGGTGTCGAATGGACCTTTGCCCACGCTTCGCAGGTACCGGTAGCCGGCTTCCCAGATCAGTTCCAGCTGGCGTTTCTGCCCAACCAGGCCCGTCGTGAAGGACCCGGGCGTGGTCAAGCCGAGCACTTCGCGGCCGAACTTGTCCTCGATCGTCTTCTTGGATTCGACGATTTCCCTCTCCAGCGCCTCCTCGTCGCTCGCGAGCTCGAGCAGGTTGTCATGAGAGTATCCGTGGCATTGGATGTCGAACAACGGGTTCTCCAGGATCTTCCGGAGATCGGCGTGCGCATGTCGGGCCAGCTCTCCCACGACGAAGAACGTCGCCCGAATGTTGTGCTTCTGGTGGACGTCAGCCACCGCTCTTATGCCATCGATGCACTGGCGCTTTGCGTTTCCCTCGTAGCTGACGCTTTCCCGGTAGAGTCGAGCGCTATATGGTGTGGTCCCCAGGTCCCACCACGGATAGATCGCCTCTGTGTCGTACGACATGACCAAATAGGACATCAACAACCTCCACGGCACCCACCAAATCCTCTCCGGCAATGATAGCGGAAACCGCGGTTAAGTCAAGCTCGGTTTTCATTTCACCAAGAGAACGAAGAATTGTTGCTTGACATGAAAGCAATGTGGCCCCTATAATCTTTCGAAATAGCTTCATTTCGTAAGGAGGAATCCCATCATGAAGCAAGCACTGAGAACGGTATTGATCGCTGTGGCGCTGTTGGCGTGGCTGGGCGTACCGGCCTTCGCCGGGGGAGCCAAGGAGTCACCCGCTCCTGTGGAAGAGCCGAAGCAGGCGGCCGGCGATCTGACCTACGAAATGCTGCGCGAGTACGCGAAGGCGCAGAAGCCGTGGCCAGGCCAGCCGGCCAAAGGAATGAAACTCGGCTATGCCGTAAACTTCGCCGGCAACGCCTTTCGGGATGTGGTCACGGAGAGCATCAGGCAGAATGCCGCTCTGGCCGGAATCGACGTCGCCAAGGACTTCTTCTACCTGGACAACAAGGCCGACGCGACCGTGGCGCTGCAGAACGCCGATATCATGCTTTCGAAACGCCCGGATGTGTTCATCGAGTTCCAGCTCGACGCCAAGGCGAACGCGATCATCGCCATGAAGTTCCGGGACGCGGGAATACCGATGCTGGCCATCGACATCCCTGTTCCCGGGGCTACCTTCGTTGGGGTCGACAACTTCAGAGTCGCCTACATGGCCGGTGAGGCGGCGATCCGGCTGATCGAAGAGCGCTGGGGTGGCTGGAACGGGGTCGATCTGGTGATCATGCTGACGCTGCCCATCGGCGGACAGATAACGCTGCTGCGGGCCGAGGGATTCGCTCAGGCCCTGGCCGACAAGTATGGCCCGGATGTGGAGAAGAAGATCCATCGTGAGGATGCCGGGGACGGCAACGTGCCCGACGCCCAGAAGGCGAGTATGCTTGTTCTGCCGAAATACCCCAGGGCCAAGAATATCGTGCTCACAGGGATCGACGAGCAGGCCATCGCGGGGTTCCAGGCGGCTGCCGAAATACTCAAGCGATGGAACAAGGATAACTACATTACCATTGGACAGGGTGTGGATGAGCTGGGCCAGGAGCTGATTCGCTCCGGCGTGGAAGACGCTTCGGTGGCGTATTTCCCCGAGAAGTATGGCGAGTTTCTGGTTCCGGCGGCTGTGGCGCTGTACCTAGGGCTTTCCATCCCGAGCCACATCTATGTCGAAAACGTAATGATGACCAAGGACAACATCGATCAGTACTACCCCAAGTAAGAAGCGGCGGCAATCCGGGAGAGGTCTTTCGGACCTCTCCCGGTTTCGTCTATGGTTTCGATTCGATACCTCCTGGGGCAGGATGCGAGAGAATGGCTGACGCGGCGATCCTACGGATGACTGGAATCTCGAAGTACTTTCCCGGGGTCACGGCCTTGGATGACGTGGATCTGGGGCTCATGCGGGGGGAAGTCCTGGGTCTTGTCGGACAGAATGGAGCGGGAAAATCCACCCTGATCAAGGTCCTCGACGGGGTCTATCAGTGCGACAAAGGTCAGATCCTGCTGGACGGCGAGAAGGTCGAGCTCAAGCATCCCTCGGACGCGTACAGGATGGGGATCCGGGTTATTCACCAGGAGCTGAGCACTTTCGAGAGCCTCACGGTGGCCGAGAACATCTTCGCAGGAGAGCTGGTCACTACCGGAGCTCTTGGCAGGGTGGCCTGGAAGAGAATGGCGGATGAGTCGAACCAGGTGCTGCGGGAGTTGGGTATCGACATAGACGCCCGAACGGTAATGGGGGAGTTGAACCTTTCGCAAAAACAGCTGGTCGAGATCGCCAAGGCCATCAGAAAGAAAGCCAAGATCCTCATCATGGACGAGCCCACCTCGGCCCTGGGCGAGAAAGACATCAACACGCTGTTCGGGATCGTCAGGAAGTTGGCCTCGGCCGGAATATCGGTAATCTACATCTCCCATCACCTCGATGAGGTGTTCCGGATTACCGATAGAGTCATGGTTCTTCGGGACGGAAAGAACGTGTCGACTCTGACCACCGGAGATACGAGCCGTGAGGAGCTCATCACCTTGATGGTTGGCCGGGCGATCTCCGAGATGTACCCGAAGCGACGCATCGAAATCGGTGAGCCGATTTTCGAACTCAGGGACTTCTCCCTCCGTGGCGCTTTCCGGGAGGTCGGCTTCACACTGCGAGGCGCCGAGATCCTGGGTATCTTCGGTTTGCTGGGCTGCGGGAAGGACGAAATCATCGAATCCATCTTTGGCCTCTTGGAACGAGACGCCGGCACGTTGTGGGTTTCCGGCAAGAGTGTAAGCATCAAGGCTCCGTTCGAGGCTACCCAGAACAACCTCGGCCTGGTCCCAGTGGATCGAAAGAAGGATGGCTTCGCTCTTTCGATGAAAGTGAAAGAGAACATCGTAATGGCGAATGTCGGTGGCCTCGGCAAAGGCTGGATGATCGATCGAAGGCTCTACGAGGACAAAGCCAAGAAATGGGTGGCCGCTCTCAACATCAAGACCCCGAGCTTGAACACGATCACCGAAAGCTTGAGCGGTGGAAACCAGCAGAAGGTTGTGCTCGCCAAGTGCCTGGAGTCCGGCGCGAAAGTGGTGATCATGAACGAACCGACCAGGGGCATAGACGTGGGTGCGAAAGTCGAAATCTACAGGATCATGGAGTCCATATGCGAAGACGGAGGATCGATCATTATGCTCTCCTCGGACCTACCGGAGATCATGTCCCTCGCTGACAGGGTTCTCGTCGTCAGCAAAGGGCGGATCACTGCCGAGCTGGCCTACGGCGAGTACACGCAGGAAATGCTGCTCCATGCAGCCAACCAGTGATGAGGCGAATCGGATGACAGACCCGAGGCCGGGCAAACGCGGAGTCAGGCTGCTGGCGGCTAACAATACCCTCATGCTGTTGGCTGTCGCGATCATACTCTTCGCTACATTTTCCCTAATGAGTCAGTCGTTCTTCTCTAGGTACAATCTGAGGACATTCCTGATCAACCTCTCGTTCTTTGTGATCGTCGCCACGGGCGAAACGCTCGTTCTGATATCCGGAAACCTGGACTTTTCCATTGGTGGCGTGATTGCACTCACATCCGTACTCGTGGCGCGGCTGAACGAGCTTGGAGTGAACATATACCTGGCGATGCTGCTGTCTCTGCTGGTGGGTGCGCTGACGGGTGTGCTGAACGGCTGGCTTGTGGTCAAGATGAAGCTAAACTCGATTATCGTGACCCTCGGCACTTCGGCTGTAACCGCTGGCCTGGCTCTGGTGATCTCAAACGCGCTCACCATCGCCATTTTTGAAGATACCTTGGGGTTTCTTGGAAGAGGAACGATCGCCCGAATCCCGGTCCCGATTGTCCTAATGGCCGTCGCCGTGACGTTCGCTTCCATTGTCCTGCATCGCTCGAAGTCGGGCTTCAAGATCTACGCGTCAGGAGCAAACAGCCGCGCGGCCTACATTTCCGGCATCAACACCGATTCCATCCAGCTTGTGCTGTATGTCATCTGCGGGTTCGCCGCGTCTCTCGGGGGGCTGGTTCTGACTGCTCTCTCCGCGGTCGGGATGCCACGGCACGGAGTGGGTCAGGAGATCGCTATCATCACGGCGGTTATTCTCGGAGGCGTTCCCCTCGGAGGCGGGAAAGGATCGGTGGTGGGTACGCTGATTGGAATGTTCATCATGCAGGTGATCTACAACGGGCTTACACAGCTGAACGTGATCCCGTACTACATCCAGATCATTCAGGGGCTGCTCCTGATCCTCATCGTCACGGTATATGTGCGAAGCGAGCGCATCTCACGAGGTGTGAAGCAGTGAGCGCAAACGGCAGGAGACAGCCGTTCCTCCGTAGGCTGGTGAACCTGGCGACCAATTCCCGCACGCCTGCGCCCGCCCTCGTGGTCTTTCTGGTCATGATCTGTGCGGTCTTTGGCGGGTTCAATCCTCTGTTTTTCAGCTGGCAGAACATAAACAGCATCATCAACAACCTGACCTTCATTGGAGTTCTGTGTCTGGGGATGACGATCATCATCGTCACTGGAGAAATCGATCTTTCCATCGGCTCGAACATCGCCCTCTGTTCGGTGCTCGTCACCAAAATGTTCGACTTCGGTTTCCCGGTCGTGGCCGTGATCTTGGCCGTGCTCTCGATCGGTTTGGCCATAGGCGTTTTGAACGGATTACTCGTCAACGCCGTTGGCATCAACAGCATCATCGCGACGATCGGCACCATGACCACTCTCAAGGGACTGGCTCTCTTGTTCACACAGACGAAGCCCATGACGGTGAACCCCTTCTACTCCTTTCTAGGAAGAGGGTACGTGTTCCAGGTGCTGCCGATCACCGCCGTCTACTTCGTCGTGCTGCTGGTCGCGTTTTCCTATGTACTCAAGTACACGGTGCTGGGGAGAAACCTCTATTACGTGGGGGCCAACAAAGTCGCTGCCAGACTGGCGGGGATCAACGTCAACAGGACGAAGTACATCGCCTTTGCGATCTCCGGGCTCGTGGCGGCCTTCGCAGCGTTGATCATCACCTCACAGCTCTCTCATGGGCGTCCGGAAATGGGGGAGGGTGCGGAACTGGAAGTCATCACCATCGTGGTCTTGGGCGGGATCAGCATCTTCGGAGGAATCGGCAACTATTTCGGGGTGGTCGTGGCTCTAATCATCATGACCGTGATCGGGAATGGTATGGTGCTGATGGACTTGCCAATCTTCTGGCGCTATGTGGCCCGGGGGGTGATACTGATCATTGCGCTGCTCATCGACGCGGTCAAGACCAAGCGACGGCAAGTCACGATCAAACTGAAATCCGTCAGAACTTGATGCTTTGCACCCTCCCGGAGCTTTCGCACAGGATCGCACGAAACGTTGATGACACCCAGTAGCGTGAGCAATACACCCGACGTCCCCACCGATCATCGAACGCACAAAGTCCTCTCGTTGATCAAGAAGAGAGGACGGGTGACCGTCAAGGAGCTCAGCAAGGTCTTCAGGGTCTCGGAAGTGACGATTAGAACCGATCTGAACGAGCTGGCTCAGCAGGGACTGATCGTGCGAACTTTTGGTGGGGCGGTTGATATTCCCTATCCGATGCGAGAAGCGCAGCGCGAGGAACAACCGCCCCCGAAGAGCAGGACCTACCGACTGGCCAGGGCAGCGGCGGAGTTGGTGACTCCCGGGGATGTCATCTTTCTGGACTCCAGTGACGAAGTCAGAGAGATGCTTCCGTACGTGAAGGACAAGAAGTCGGTCAAGGTCTTCACCAACAGCCTGGATCTTGCGTACAAGCTTTCCGTAACGACGAAGATAGCCGTCGTAGTCTTGGGGGGCCAAGTGCGGCCGGATACACTGGCGATTACGGCGGACAACCTCGATCCTGTCCTTGGAACCAGCCATATCACGAAGGCGTTTTTCGGTGCGTGGGGATTCTCGAAGGCGGAAGGGCTCACCGATATCAATACCGAGGACGCAAGACTGAAACGCGAGGTCGCGCGCAGGTCGCGGGTGAATATCGCGATTGTCAGCTCCGATCGCTGGCAGAGGGTTTCCTCGGATTCTTTCGCCGGACCCGATCAGATATCGATACTCATCACCGACTCGAGCGCGCCGCACGATCTGCTCGCATTTTGCACTCAAGAGTCGGTGCAGGTCATTCAAGAATCAATTGACCCGGACAAGGACCGCGACCGGTACGCCGCATTCAACATGTATCGGGAATACGCGATGCGGCAGGAACCTTATCCCGGACAGCCGGGCCGCGCGAAACGGCTTGCCTTCGGGAACGGGTGCAGAACTCAGAGCTTTGGCTCTCTCCTCGAGCAGGGTATGCTGTCGCATGCCGGACTTGCGGGGTTCGATCCTTCGGACGTGATCGTAGTGGACAATCAGTTCGATTCTGATCGGGGTTTGCACAATGCGGAACAGATCCTCGCCGAAAGCCCCGACGTATTCGTCGAGTTCCAGGTCGACGAGAAGACGAACAACATCATCGCTGCGAAGTTCGAGCAGGCCGGAATCCCGGTCATCGCAGTCGAGATTCCGTTCCCCTCGGCGCCCTTTGTCGGACTGAACAACTGGAAGGTAGCGGTCATGGCGGGCGAGTACGCAGCCCGATTGATCAGGGAGCGTTGGGGCGACTCCGAAGATGTGGACCTCGTGGTACTGATGCAGATGCCCGTGTACGGGGACCTGAACATGCTGAGGACCGAGGGATTCGCAGCCGCCCTCATCGATGAGTTTGGGGATGAGACTGAGGATAAGATCGTGAGAGCCGACGGCGGAATGGGACAGCCCGTCGAGTCGGAAACGGCCATGGACGATGTTCTCAGTCGATTTCCGGATGCACGGCGAATCGTCATCACGTCCATCAACGAGGAGACGATGGAGGGGATCATCATCTCGCTCAAAAAAAATGACAGATGGGATTCTGAGAACCTCGTCCTGGTAACCCACGGCTGCGATACGCTCGGACAGAAGCAGATTCGACAGGGCTTCATCAACGGGACAATCGCCTCCTTTCCGGAAAGA
>Ga0068714_10003964_pt1 | contig 17004 bp, 19 predicted proteins | sample MTBNYHSulfiMetaG_FD_62988 | JGI IMG/M metagenome (GOLD analysis project Ga0068714, IMG submission 62988) | Enrichment culture microbial communities from rom New York Harbor, USA that are MTBE-degrading - MTBE-NYH (New York Harbor Sulfidogenic)... | ecosystem: Environmental > Aquatic > Marine >...
GCCCTCACGCCCTCACGCCCTCACGCCCTCACGCCCCTCACGCAGACGTGAGTGTCTCCAGCTCGGCGAGGATGGACATCGCCTCTTCGCGCGAGCTGCCGCAGGTGTTGGCCTCGGCGGTAAAGCTGCGGCACACGGCAGGACGGCTCGGCTGGTCGAACAGCAGGCAACGGTTTTGCGCGTCGAGCTGGATACAGCGCGCACCCGGCGCTTTTCCCGTCGGCATGCCCGGTATCGGCGAACTGATGGAGGGGGCGATGCAGCAGGCACCGCAGCCAGGACGGCAATTCACTAGGTAAGCCAGTGGACAAGGTAGTAAAGCATAAACCCTTCGGAGGAACGTGAGGGGCCGATCACCCGAGCGGCATACAGCTCCCTGGCCTCGTCCGCGGCATCGATCGCCGCCTCGGCGCTGTCGTAGAGGGTCACGCAGTTTTCCGGAAAACGGTTGCGGTGCTTGCGCGGCGAATAGATCACCGCGTAGTGCTCCTTGACCAGATTGGTCTGGGCGTCCCGGGTGGGGAGTTGCATCGCCCGCTAGACCCTGTACTGCTCGCGATAGGCCCGGATCGCCTCGAGGTGTTCGCCCAGGGCGGCGTCGTCCTTGATGTAGTCCATCAGGTCGCTGAGGGTGATGATGCTGGCGACCTTGAGGCCGAAATTCTGCTCCACCTCCTGGATCGCTGAGAGCTCGCCTTTGCCCTTCTCCTGGCGATCGAGGGCGATCACCACCCCGGCGGCCTCGGCGCCGGCCGCCTTGATGATGTCCATCGCTTCACCGATGGCGGTGCCGGCGGTGATGACATCGTCGATGATGAGAATGCGCCCGCTCAACGGGGCGCCGACGATGTTGCCGCCCTCTCCGTGGTCCTTCGCCTCCTTGCGGTTGAAGCAGTATGGGACGTTGCGCCCGTGCTGGTCGTAGAGGGCGACCACGGTGGTGGCGGCCAGCGGAATTCCCTTGTAGGCGGGACCGAACAGGGTGTCGAAGGCGATACCGGAGTCCTGGATAGCCGCGGCGTAGAAGCGGCTCAGCCGGGTCAGGTGCTCGCCGGTGTTGAATAGCCCTGCGTTGAAGAAGTAGGGGCTGATGCGGCCGGACTTGAGCGTGAACTGGCCGAAGCGAAGTACCTGGTTTTCGATGGCAAATTCGATAAATTCACGCTTGTAGTCCTGCATTGCGGCAAACCCCGTTTAATCTGTGGCGTATAAAGGAGAGGTATTGTAGCAGTGGTGCCGGCGCTCCGCACCGTGCCTTTGCCGGCCGCTTTGGGTATGCTTTGTCGCCTTGTCCAGGCAATAGCGAGCAGCGCATGCGTATCATTACCGCCAATCTCAACGGCATCCGTTCGGCCGCCACCAAGGGTTTCTTCGAGTGGATGGTGGCGCAGCACCCGGATGTGGTCTGCGTCCAGGAGACCAAGGCGCAGGAGCACCAGCTTGCGGCAGAGCTGCATTACCCCAAGGGCTACCATGCGTACTTTTGCGACGCGCAGAAGAAGGGCTACTCCGGGGTGGCGATCTACAGCCGTCGTGAACCGGAGCGGGTGACCTGCGGTCTCGGCGAGGGCTTCGAGGATATGGATGCGGAGGGGCGCTTCATTCAGGCCGACTTTCAGGTAAAAGGGGGCAAGCTCTCGGTGATCTCCCTCTACCTGCCATCAGGTTCGTCCGGCGAAGAGCGCCAGCAGGTGAAGTTCAGCTTCATGCAGCGCTTCGAGGAGCGCCTGAAGAAGATGCGCCGCCAGCGCCGCGAGTTCATCATCTGCGGCGACTGGAACATCGTGCACAAGGAGATCGACATCAAGAACTTCAGGTCCAACCAGAAGAACTCCGGCTGCCTGCCCGAGGAGCGGGCCTGGCTGGACCAGCTGTTCGGGCCGATTGGTTTCATTGATGCCTTTCGCGTGGTCGACCCGCGGCCGGAGCAGTACACCTGGTGGTCCAACCGCGGCCAGGCGTGGGCCAACAACGTGGGGTGGCGCATCGATTATCAGGTGATCACGCCGGCCCTGGCCGAGGCAGTCAGGGCCGCGGCGATCTACCGCAATGAGCGCTTCTCCGATCACGCTCCGCTGACGATGGACTACGATTACCCGCTGTGACCCGGCCATGGTCAGCGTCCGGTTGCCAACCTGCCAGAGCGTATGGCACTTTGGGCTCGACGCCAGGCTGCAAGGCCTGCATACCGTTCAGGGAGTGGTGGTGAGGCTGCTATATCTGTTGCTGCTATGTTGCTGTGCCGAAGCGCTCCTCGCAGAGGAGACGCCGCAGGAGAAGGACTCCCCTGTGGTGATCGAGCTCGATGCCTACTACTCCAATATCGGTCTCTACTACCATCCCGGAGGGGAGTCGTTTCCCGTCGTGGAGAGCGATGATGAGCTTGCCATTTATCGGGATCTTTTTCTGCGCTCCTATATTCCGCAGGATGTGGTGCTGGAGGCGAGTATCTACCCGATGCCAATCCTCGGTGTCTGGCTGAACGAACAGGCGCCCGGTTTCTACGAGCAGATGCAGTGGGGCGAGGACTTCAACCTGGTCCAGTCGGTGACGGCAGGCTTTGACGAGCCATTCGCCCTCTCGCTGTTCCTCGGCAATGTGGTCAAGTACAGCGCCGGAGACATCGCCGAGGTGGGCTGCAACAAGGGCTACATGGGCTACCTCTTCAGCGTCGGCAGCAAGCACATCAAGGACAACACCCTCATCGACGATGACTGGTGGGAATTCGAGTGGAAGGCGAAGGGAGAGCGTGAGAGAGACGCGCGGAACCTGCGCTGGAGTTTCCGCATTGGCGGCAAGTGGCACGACAACGAGGAGATCGCCGATACCTACTACCTGGGTGCCAGCCGCAATCGCCTCGATTTCGATGCCCCGGTGCTCTCCTGGCTGCTCAACAGCGGCGTCGATTACCAGATCGCCTTCGAGCAGTACGACAGCTCCCTGGTCGAACAGCAGCTGTTCTTCAACAAGAAACTGCCGCTACGTGCCTGGGCGCTCGCCTTCAATGTGGAGTTCGGTTTTATCTGGCGCAAGGCGGCAAAGTATCGGGGCTCGCTGGCGCAGAGCGGCAGCGGCGAGGAGTTCTTTCTGGTACTGCGGCCGCAGATAGAGCTGTAGCGGGCGGCCGGGCGCAAAGGCCCGGCCCGTTGCCAACCCTGTGCGTGCTTCACTGCCCCGAGAGGGTGTAGATCTTGTACTGCTCCAGGATATCGATGGTGTTGAGGTAGTCATGGCTGGTGGAGCTGAAGATCAGGCGCACCCCCTGATGATAGGGCAGGGTGCCGGCATCGCGGATCACCTGCTGCCCCTCCACCGAAAGGGCAAACTTGACGAAATCGGCGATCTCCGGCCGTTCGCGGTAGCTGTCCGAGACCACCAGGAACAGCAGCCGGTAGAGCTGGTAATCGCCCGCCGCCAGGGTCTCCATGCTCGGTTCGATGCGATCGAGTTTGAGCATCTTCACCGGCTGGTGACGGCTGCTGCTGATGCCGCTGACCGCCAGGCCGTAAGGGTCGGCGGCGATCGCCTTTTCGATCTTGCCCGATGAGGCGAGGCGAATGGCGCGCGGGGTGAACTCCTGATTGCGATCGTCGAAGAGTTGCTGGCGCAGGGTCTGGCCGACACCGGAGATCTTCCCTTCACGGACGTAGAGGTTGATGGGCTTGTCGCTGGTAGCGCCAAGCTCGCTCCAGCGGGTGATCTTTCCGGTCAGGACGTCGCGCAACTGCTGGCGGGTTATGGAATCGATGAGCGGGTTGTCACGGTTGGTGATCGCCACCAGCACATCCCAGCCGACGGGGATGATTTTGAGCTTTTTTTCGCTCTCCTCGATCTGGAAACTGCCATCGCTGTTTTTGTATACCAGCGGCAGGCGGCAGCTCCCGCCCATATCGGCGTGAAGCGAGGAGACCTGACGCAGTCCCTTGGTCGCGCCGCCGCCCTCAAGGACGATCCGGACGCCGTTCTTGCGTTCATAGGCCTTTGCCAGCTCCTCCATGAAGCCGAGCTTGGAGATGCCGCATCCGACCCAGCGAAGCTCTGTTGTGGCGGCCTGGCCGGCACCATGCCAGCCTGCGGCGAGGAGAGTGGCGAACAATAGGGAGAGGGCACTCCTGAGGGGGTGTGATATGTGCATTCTTCTATCCTGTTTTTTTATTAGTGTGTGTGTCGCTCCTGTACGCAGCCGGCAAGGAGGAGGGCGGAATGTGCCCTGGCTGAAGGTTGCGAAAAGGAGCGAACGTTACATCTTCACCGCACGGCGCCGCGGTTTCTGTGTCAATTGTCACACAATAGACATAGTATTTGTATGGTAATTGGCGGTTCATACGTGAGCTGCGGCAGTGGGCGTGCCATCAGGGGGGGGACCCCGGTGGTGCGTTGGCGGCAGGGGCAGTACACTGGGATGCTTTCAGCCCCGTCCAGGCCGCAGATGACCCCCGAAAATCGCCGATTGCTCCGCTCCATGTTCAGCTGGCATATGCTGGTGGCCCTTGTAATGGGCTTCTCCAGCGGCATGCCGCTGCTGCTGACCGTCTCGGTACTGCAGGCGTGGATGACCCGGGAGGGGGTAGACCTTTCGATTATCGGCCTGTTTGCCCTGGTGGGGCTGCCCTATACCCTGAAGTTTCTCTGGGCGCCGCTGCTGGATCGCTTCACCCTGCCGTGGCTGGGAAGGCGTCGCGGCTGGCTGCTGACGGCACAGCTGGCGCTCGCCGCCTCGATTGCCTGGCTGGGGCTGAATGACCCGGCGGAGAGCCCCTGGTTGCTGGCGCTTGCCGCCCTGCTGGTCACCTTTTTTTCCGCCTCGCAGGATATCGTCATCGATGCCTACCGGCGCGAGGACCTGGCCGAGCACGAGCTGGGCCTCGGCTCCTCGCTCTATGTCTTCGGCTACCGCCTGGGCATGCTGCTGGCGGGTAGCGGCGGCCTGATTCTGGCCGATTTCTTCGCCTTTCGCACGGTCTATCTGCTGCTGGCGGCGACCATGCTGGTCGGCGTGGTGACGACGCTGCTGGCGCGGGAGCCCGAGGTTGCAGCCGGCACCCCGCGCACCTTGCAGGAGGCGGTGGTGCGGCCTTTCGTCGAATTCTTTTCCCGCCCCGGTGCGCTGCTGTTTCTGCTGTTTATCCTGTTCTACAAGATCGGCGACGGCATGGCGCAGGCGATGACCATGCCTTTCTATCTGCAGCTGGGCTTTTCCACCAGCGAGGTCGGGACGATCGCCAAGTTCTTCGGCTTCTGGGCAACCATCGCCGGCGGCCTGGCCGGCGGGGTCCTGATCATGCGGCTGGGGATTAGCCGTTCGCTGTGGCTGTTCGGTGTCCTGCAGGCGCTCTCCACGGCCTGCTTCGCTATCCTCGTCTGGAGCGGGCACGATCTGGCCTGGCTGGCCGCGGTGATCGCCTTCGAAAACCTCTCCGGCGGGATGGGCACAGCGGCCTACATGGCGTTCATGGCCAGCCTGACCAACAAGCGCTTTACCGCTACCCAGTATGCGCTGCTCAGCAGCCTGATGGGGATCCCGCGGGTGCTTGCCTCGGCGCCGACCGGCCTGATGGCCGAGCAGATGGGGTGGGCGGCCTTTTTTATCACCTGTAGTCTGATGGCGCTGCCGGGGCTGCTGCTGTTGCAGCGTTTCGCGCCATGGCGTAGCCTTCAGCCAGCTCAGGCGGTGACATAGATATATGCTGGAAATCAATTACCTTGTGGCATTTACGGTGGGCCTGTTCGGCGGGGTGCACTGCGTCGGCATGTGCGGCGGGATCGTCGGCGCCCTGAGTTTCGGCCTGCCCGAGCAGGCTCGCGGGCGTTTTACCGCGCTGCTCCCCTATCTCATCAACTACAACCTTGGCCGGCTGTTCAGCTACACCGTGGCCGGCGCGCTGGTCGGCGGGCTCGGTGCCCTGGCCGCCAACATGGTGGCGCTGCACCAGGCTCAGACGGTGCTGCAAATCGTCGCCGGGGTCTTCATGGTGGCGATGGGGCTCTATCTCGGCGGCTGGTGGTACGGGATGAGCCGTCTGGAGCGGCTCGGGGGGAAGGTGTGGCGGCTGATCGAACCGCTGGGCCGACGGTTGCTGCCGGTACGGCATCCCGGGCAGGCGCTGGTAATGGGGATCGTCTGGGGCTGGCTGCCCTGCGGGCTGGTCTACAGCGCCCTGATCTGGGCGATCTCCGCCGGCAGTGCCCGCGAGGGTGCCCTGTTGTTGCTGAGTTTCGGCCTCGGTACGCTGCCCAACCTGATGTTGATGGGACTGCTTGCGGGCAAACTTACCGCGCTGCTGCGCCGGCCCGCCGTGATGCATCTGGCCGGCGCCCTGGTGGTGGTGATCGGCCTGTTCTATATCGCCAGGCCGCTGCTGTGACACAAACTCAGTCGACGAAGAACTGCTGTGTGAAACTGATGTTGTGTCCAGCCTTCTCCCCTTCGGGGATCACCTGGATGTCGAAGGTCAGGGTTTCCTCATCGCTGAACGGCAACTCGGCGAGGTAATAGACCGCATCGCGCTCGGTGACCTTTTTCATGTTGAGCTTGCGCTGCTTGCCGTAAAGGTTAGTGGCAGTGCCGCTGACATCGGCCGCGACCGCTTCATAGACCCCGTTGTTTTTCTTCTGCACCGTGATGTTGACTACCGCATGGTAGCGGCTGCGCGTCAGCTGATGCGCCCTGGCCACTTCGGGGGTGAGCAGGTTGGAGACAAAGGCGTTGTAATGGATGCGGTAGTCGTCGAAATCCTTGACCTGTTCCGCCGCTGCAGGGAGCGCCATTCCGAGCAACAGTATCAGGGCCAACGGCAGCGGCAAGCGTCGTAGTGCGGGCATTTTCCACCTCCTTATCATTCGGTTTATGTGACAACTATAGACCAGATAAGGGGGCGAAAGCGGTCGCCCATGGACCACTAGCCGCGGCGGAAGCGGTAGAGGGCGATCTCGCCCAGCAGGTTGGGCAACAGCTTCATGCCGATGTTGCTGCGATGCGCGGTGTCGACCACGTTGCGCTGCAGGATGTCGATCTCCAGCCGGTGGCACAGCGCCTCGAAATCCTTCAGGGTGCAGAGGTGGATATTCGGCGTGTCATACCACTCGTTGGGCAGTGCGCGGGACTGGGGCATGTGTCCGCCCAGCGCGAGCTGAAGGCGGCTGCTCCAGTGACCGAAATTGGGGAAGGTGACGATCCCCTCGCGCCCGACACGCAGCATCTCGCTGAGCATGCGGCTGGGATAGTGCACCGCCTGAATGGTCTGGGTCATGACCACATAATCGAAGGAGTTGTCGTCGAAATAATCGGAGAGTCCGGCATCGAGGTCGCTCTGGATCACGCTCACCCCGCGCTGGATACAGCTGACGATATTGTCCGGATCGATCTCCAGGCCGTAGCCATCCACATCGCGTTCGCGGCTGAGGTGATCGAGCAGCTTGCCGTCGCCGCAACCGAGGTCGAGCACCCGGCTGCCGGGTTCGATCCACTCGCTGATGATGGCCAGGTCCGGACGCAGTTCGCGCATCAGCCCACCTCGCAGGCGACGTTTTCCATGTAGGAGCGGAACACGTCGAAGTAATGGGGAATGGGTATGAGGAAGGCGTCGTGGCCGTGGTGTGCCTCGACCTCGGCATAGCTGACGGTCTTGTCCCCGTCGAGCAGGGCCTTGACGATCTCCCGCGAGCGTTCCGGCGAGAAGCGCCAGTCGCTGGTAAAGGAGACCACCAGGAATTTGGCCTGCACGCCGGCCAGTGCGGCCGAGAGGTCGCCGTCGCACTCGGCCGCCGGGTCGAAGTAGTCCAGCGCCTTGGTCATCAGCAGGTAGGTGTTGGCGTCGAAGCGCTCGACGAAGGATTCGCCCTGGTAGCGCAGGTAGCTTTCGACCTGGAACTCCACATCGAAGCCGAAACTGATCTTTCCCTCGCGCAGTTCGCGGCCGAATTTCTTGCGCATCGCATCGTCGGAGAGATAGGTGATGTGGCCGAGCATGCGGGCGATCTTCAGCCCCTGCGCCGGGACCACTCCGAAGTCGGCATAGCGGCCGTCGTGGAAGTCCGGGTCGGAGCGCAGCGCCTGGCGTACCACCTCGTTAAAGGCGATGTTCTGCGCCGTGAGGTTGGGGGCGGCGGCGATCACCACCGCGTGGCGCAGCCGCTCGGGATAGTCGATGGCCCACTGCATCACCTGCATGCCGCCAAGCGAACCGCCGATGACCGCCGCCCACTGCCTGATGCCGAGGGTATCGGCGAGGCGGGCCTGGCTGTTGACCCAGTCGCGCACGGTGACGATGGGGAAATCGGGCCCCCACAGTTTGCCCGTCTCCGGGTTGACGGTATTGGGTCCGCTCGAGCCCTTGCAGCCGCCGAGGTTGTTGAGGCTGACAACAAAGAAGCGGTTGGTGTCGATCGGCTTGCCCGGGCCGATGGCCGAATCCCACCAGCCGGGTTTCCTGTCATCCATGCTGTGGAAGCCGGCGGCATGGTGGTCGCCGGAGAGGGCATGGCAGATGAGAATGGCGTTGCTGCGCCCGGCGTTGAGCTCACCGTAAGTCTCGAAGACCAGATCGTACTGCGCCAGTGCCCGACCGCAGTCGAGGGTGAGCGGCAGATCGAAATGGTGACGATGGGTGGTGACCAGGCCTACGGAATCGGCCGGGATGGACTCGGGCATCTAGGTTACTTTCTGGTTGGACGGCAACAGCAGTGCAGCAAGTCTAATCAGCCACCCATTTCGACGCAAGTTCAGCTTGCCTTGGCTGTCGGCGTGGTCGCTGCCGATTCGACGGTGAGCGGGCGGTTGATGACCTTGAGGATCGCATTGACCTCGTCGTACTGCTTGCGCAGCACCGCAGCGCTCTTTTTCAGCTCGGTCATCCGGCCCTCCAGGGTGTCCCGGGATTCGTTGATCTTGCGCAGGTTCTCCAGCCGCTTGTCCATCTGCTCCTTGTGCGCCTTGATCTGCTTGACCAGCGGCGACATCACCGCCTTGCTCCACGATTCGGCCTCGCGGTGCGCCTTGAAGAAGACGTTGCGGGCGTGGCTGACCAGGGTGATGAAGAACTTTTTCACCACGAAGGTCTGCTCGGTCATGACCGTGACCGGGCTGTTGCGGAACGCCTCCGCCTCCTCGTAGAGTTTCTCCATCTCCTTGACGTACTTGTCGATGTCGTAGAGCACCGGCTCGATCCCCTTGAGGCCGTGTTCGGCCTGGAACTTGTGGTAGACCGTGGTGATCAGGCGGTTGAGTTGATCGGAGTACTCGTCCACCTCGGTGAGCATGCTGCGCACCCCGTCGAAGAAGGTCTTCATACCGATTTTCAGGCCATGGGTGGTCCAGCTGCCGGTCATCGACTCGCGGCTGCGCGACACCAGCTTGTCCAGATCGGTGAGGCTGAGCATGGAGAGCAGCTTCTTGCTCTGTTCGGAGAGGATCTTCTTGTTGGCGTTAAAGCTCTCGACGTTCTTGTGGTAGGCGACCTGCTCTTCGCGGGTCTTCTTCATCAGGTGCTCGATCACCTCGTTGTTCTTGCCGCTGAGCCCCTGCAGCTCTTCGAGCTGGGTTCGTACCGAATGGAAGCGGGAGGCGAGCAGGTCGCGTGACTCCTTGATCAGGTTGCCGACGTCGGCCTTGACGTGTTCGCGCACAATATCCTGCTGATGGGGCAGGACGTCGTTGGCCAGGATCGACTCCAGCGCCAGGATGTTGCTGCGCTTGAGCAGTTCCTGGTCGTGGCGGATCTTCGCCAGCAGCCCCTTCTGTGCCGAGGCGGGTGTGACCATGCTGACATCGATGCCCAGGGTCTGCGAGGCCTTGCGGCACTGCTCCCTGATGGTGCGCTCGATCTCTTCGTGGGTCTTGAGATCGTCCCACAGGGTATCGATCTTGTTGAGCACGACAATGGTGCCCTTCTCCTGACCGCTGCGCAGCGGCTTGACGTTGTGCACCCACATGTCCAGGTCGGACTTGGTGACACCGGTATCGGCCGACATGATGAACATCACCGCCTGCGCCTTGGGCAGCATGTCGAGGGTCAGCTCCGGCTCGCTGCCCAGGGCATTGAGGCCGGGGGTGTCGAGGATCACCAGCCCCTGCTTGAGCAGGGGATGGGGGAAGCTGATCAGCGCATGGCGCCACATCGGGATGTCGACCTCATCCGGCGGCGAGCCGTCGGGACGGTTGAGGTGACTGTCCGCGTCGCTGTAGAGGCCGAGTTTGCGTGCCTCCTCGATGCTGACACGCTTGGTCTTGACGATCTCCTGGAACGCCTCGGCCATGCTGTCCGGGTCGTTCAGCTCCAGGTCGATGGAGGTCCAGTGGATCGGCTCCAGCTTGTATTCTGCGATGCTGATCTCGTTGAGGCGGGTCTCGATAGGCAGCAGGCGGATATAGGCCTGCTTGACTTCGTTGTCGTAGAGCAGCTCGGTCGGACACATGGTGGTGCGCCCCGCCTCGGAGGGCAGCAGTCGGCGGTCGTACTCGGAGAAGAAGATGGCGTTGATAAGCTCCGTCTTGCCGCGGGCAAATTCGGCGACAAAGGCTATGGTCAACTTGTCCGAACGCAGCGAGTTGAGGCTTTCGTAGATGCGCAGTTCATCCTCGGGACTTCCCATCTGGTTGGCGTTGAGCCATTTCTGGAAGTCCTGGATGCCGGCGATCAGCTCCTCTTTCCATTTGCCGTAGGCCTGCATCTGTTCGGTGAAACGCTTGTCTGCCATTCGTTCTTTCTCTACTGGTATCTGCCGTGGAGAGGTTTATATTCCATATCGCCCCTGCCAGTTCCAATTTCGGATACTGTTTTTGTGACGAGGTGCAAGTTTCCGTGCAACAGGGGAATCCAGGCCCTTTGACCTAATATATTGAATATCAGGATTATAACAAGGTCTGTCAGGACTTGCTGGCGGCAACAGGTGCGATTTGCGCCGCTTCGGGCAGGCACTTCGGGCCGTTGATGGCAAGGCGCTTGTCGCGGCCGGTGGTGCCGCTCACCAGCTCCACCTGGCTTTTGGCCACGCCGAAGCTCTTGGCCAGAAACTTGATGAGGTGGGCATTGGCCTTGCCGTCGACCGGCGGCGCGGTGATGCGCACCTTGAGGCTCTCCGTGCCGTGGGGGCCGACGATCTCATCCTTGCTGGAGCGCGGCTGAACCCGGACCGAAAGCAGCAGCTGTTCCCCCTGCCATTGGTACCAGCCGGCCATTCAACCGAGGACCAGACCGATTACCACCATCTTCAGCACCTGCAGCGCGAGCAACACCAGTAGCGGCGAGAGGTCGATGCCGGAGATCGGCGGCAGCAGGCGGCGGGCGGGGCGCAGTAGCGGTTCGGTAATGCTGTAGAGAACCGTGGTAACCGGATTATAGGCACCGCTGGCAAACCAGCTGCTGACCGCCTGGATGATGATGGCGACGAGGAATATGCCGATGGTCAGGGCGAACATGTCGACCAGCGAGACCAGGGCGATGGTAAAGGGTTGCAGGGTGTGACCGTCCAGCAAACCGGGGATCTGGTACTGGGAGATTTGGGTGCCTGCCAGCGCGACCTGCAGCACGGTCAACAGATAGGCCGCCACGAGGGTTGCGATATCCCAGCCGCCGAAGCCGGGGATGACCCGCCGCAGGGGACGGACCAGCGGGGTGGTGACCTTGACGATGAACTGGGATAGCGGGTTATAGAAGTCCGCCCGCGCCCACTGCAGCAGGAAGCGCAGCAGCATCACCGCGATATAGAGCTGGAACAGCGTGGTGAGGAGGAAATCCAGTGCCGAGGTGAGCGCTCCCATGGTCTATTTTTCTCCCAGTTGATCCGCCAGTTCACCGGCACGGTCGCGTGCCCCTTCCAGCGCCTGGACGAACAGTGCCCGAATCCCCCCCTCCTCGAGGATCCCGATCGCCCGTTCGGTGGTGCCGCCGGGCGAGGTGACGCGCTCGCGCAGGGTGGTGCTCTCATCGGGGCTCTCGAGGGCCATCTTGGCGGCGCCGAAGGCGGTTTGCACCGCCAGTAGCCGCGCACTCTCTTCGCTCAGCCCGAGCTTGACGCCGGCCTGCTGCAGCAGCTCGATGATGAGGAAGAAATAGGCGGGGCCGCTGCCGGAGAGTGCAGTGACCGCATCCATCTGCGACTCCTGCTCGAGCCACAGTGTCAGCCCCACCGAGCGCATCACCCCCTCGGCCAGTTCGCGCTGCCCGGTGCTGACCCGGTCGTTGGCGAACAGCGCGGTGGCGCCGCTTTGCACCAGTGCCGGGGTGTTGGGCATGGTGCGCACGATGGCACAATTGCCGCCGAGCCAGCGATCGATGTCGGCGATGCGCAGGCCGGCTGCTATCGACAGAATGAGCGGCTGCTTTTCCTGGACCGTGTCGGCGATGCCGCGGCAGACCTCGGGCATGATCTGGGGCTTGACCGCCAGCACCACCACATCCACGGCAGCGGCCAGGGCGTTGTTGTCGGCGGTAGTGGTAATGCCATAGCGATGTGCCAGCGCTTCGCGACGGGCCGCATCGGGTTCCGCCACCTGGATATTGCCGGGCTGGCAGTTGTCGCTGACAAGGCCGCCCAACAGGCTGGTTGCCATATTGCCGCCGCCGATAAATCCGATCGTGCGTTTTTTCATCGTTCTCGTCAGTCGTTGTTGGGTTGAGCGAAAAGAGCCAGGTTTTGTGGCTGTTCTAACAGATCGCCGGCAGATTGCAAGATACCGGATCAGCTAGTGTAATGCATTTATTGCGTGGTCTTCGCGGCCCGCGGCCCGAACAGTGCGGTGCCGATACGCACCAGGGTTGCCCCTTCGGCGATGGCCGCTTCCAGATCGTCGGACATCCCCATCGACAGGGTATCGAGCGCCATGCCGCCGGCATTCAGTTGTTCCATTGCCTGGCGCAGCGCCCTGAACGGGCGGCGCTGCGCCTCCATGCCCTCGGCCGGGGCGGGGATCGCCATCAGGCCGCGCAGCCGCAGGTGCGGCAACTGCGCGACCTGCCTGGCCAGCACGGGCAGCTCATCGAGGCCGACGCCGGATTTGCTCGCCTCGGCACTGATGTTGACCTGCAGGCAGATATTGAGCGGCGGCCGTTGCGGCGGGCGCTGCTCGCTCAGGCGCTGGGCTATCTTGAGACGGTCCACGCTGTGGACCCAGTCGAAATGCTCGGCGAGCGGCCGGGTCTTGTTCGACTGGAGCGGCCCAATGAAGTGCCATTCCAGCGGCAGATCGCCAAGCGCGGCCATCTTCTCCAGGGCTTCCTGCAGGTAGTTCTCGCCGAAACGGGTGACGCCAAGGCTCGCCAGGGCACGAAGCTCCTCGCTGGAGCGGGTCTTGCTCACCGCCAGCAGGGCGACCGAACCGGGGGGCCGGGAATGGCGTGCCAGTGCCGAGTCGATGCGTTCGGTCACGGTTTGCAGGCGTGCCTGTGATGGATGCAAGTTGTCTGTCATAGCTTAACGTTATACTTTATCTGTCTTGGCGGCATGCATGCCAGAGAACAATAACAGCGAACAATCAATCACTTCGTGTTGAGGGCATTGTAATGGATATTACAGAATTACTCGCATTCGGCGTCAAAAACGGTGCCTCCGACCTTCACCTTTCCGCCGGACTGCCGCCGATGATCCGCGTCGACGGGGACGTGCGCCGCATCAATGTGCCGCCGATGGAACACAAGGATGTCCACCGCCTTGTCTACGACATCATGAACGACAAGCAGCGCAAGGACTACGAGGAGTACCTGGAAACCGACTTCTCCTTCGAGATCAAGGGGTTGGCCCGTTTCCGCGTCAACGCCTTCAACCACAACCGCGGTGCCGGTGCGGTGTTTCGTACCATCCCCTCCAAGATCCTCACCCTGGAGGAGCTCAACTGTCCGCCGATCTTCAAGGAGATCTCCGACAATCCGCGCGGCCTGGCGCTGGTGACCGGGCCGACCGGCTCGGGCAAGTCCACCACCCTGGCGGCGATGATCGACTACGTCAACGACAACCATCACGGCCACATCCTCACCCTCGAGGACCCTATCGAATTCGTGCACGAATCGAAAAAGTGCCTGATCAACCAGCGCGAAATCCACCGTGACTCGCTGGGCTTCAACGAGGCGCTGCGCTCGGCGCTGCGCGAGGACCCCGACGTGATCCTGGTCGGTGAGATGCGCGACCTGGAGACCATCCGCCTGGCGCTGGAGGCGGCCGAGACCGGCCACATGGTCTTCGGTACCCTGCATACCAGTTCCGCGGCCAAGACCATCGACCGCATCATCGACGTCTTCCCGGCGGCGGAAAAGGAGATGGTCCGCTCGATGCTCTCCGAATCGCTGCGCGCGGTCATCTCGCAGACCCTGCTGAAGAAGGTCGGCGGGGGGCGTGTTGCAGCGCACGAAATCATGATCGGTGTGCCGGCGATCCGCAACCTGATCCGCGAGAACAAGGTCGCGCAGATGTACTCGGCCATCCAGACCGGCCAGCAGTACGGCATGCAGACCCTGGATCAGACCCTCAAGCTGCTGGTGGAAAAGGGTGTGGTGGCCAAGCAGGAGGCGCGCTCCAAGGCGGCCAACAAAGATACTTTCATGTAGATTCGCTACGCTATCGGGATAGCGTGCTTACCGAGGAAGAGAGAACGGATGGATTTTGATTCCCTGCTCAAACTGATGGTCCACAAGAATGCCTCGGACCTCTTCATCACCGCCGGCATTCCGCCGAGCATGAAGATCAACGGCAAGATCATGCCGGTGGTCAAGGGCAGCCTGACCCCGGACCAGGCCCGCCAGGTCGTCTACGGCATCATGAACCAGTCGCAGATCGACGAGTTCGAGGCGTCGCACGAGTGCAACTTCGCCCTGAGCCGTTCCGGCATCGGACGTTTCCGCGTCAATGTCTTCCAGCAGCGTAACCAGGCCGGCATGGTGCTGCGCAAGATCGAGACCGTGATCCCCACCTTCGAGCAACTCAACCTGCCGATGTTGCTCAAGGAGCTGGCGATGACCAAGCGCGGCATCATCCTCTTCGTCGGCGGCACCGGCACCGGCAAGTCCACCTCGCTGGCATCGATGGTCGACTACCGCAACACCAACAGCCACGGCCACATCATCACCATCGAGGACCCCATCGAGTACGTGCACCAGCACAAGGGCTGTATCGTCACCCAGCGCGAGGTGGGTATCGACACACGCACCTTCGATGACGCCCTGGTCAATACCCTGCGCCAGGCCCCGGATGTCATCCTCATCGGCGAGATCCGCCACCCGGAAACCATGGACCATGCCATCGCCTTTGCCGAAACCGGCCACCTTTGCCTGGCGACCCTGCATGCCAACAACGCCAACCAGGCGATGGACCGCATCATCAACTTCTTCCCCGAAGAGCGGCGTTCGCAGCTGCTGATGGATCTCTCGCTCAACCTCAAGGCGATCGTCAGCCAGCGGCTCATCCCCACCGTGAATGGCGAGGAGCGGCGGGCGGCGTTCGAGATCCTGATCAACACCCCGCTGATGGCCGATCTCATCCTCAAGGGTGAGGTGCACGAGATGAAGGGGCTGATGAAGAAGTCCGGCGAGCAGGGGATGAAGACCTTCGATCAGGCCCTCGTCGAGCTGTTCCACGAAGGGGTGATTTCCCTGGAGGAGGCGCTGCGCAACGCCGATTCGCCGAACGAGGTCCGCCTGATGATCAAGCTGGCCGAGCAGGGCGGGGTCGATGAGCTCGGCGCCAGCCTCGAGGGACTGACCCTCGAGAGCACCGACGACGGCAGGAAGATGCGGTAAGGTTCAGGGTAGGAGCGGCATCCCTGCCGCGATTTGGCTGACGCGCCTCCGTGTTATCGCGGCTGGAAGCCGCTCCTACCTGCTACTGCCGTTAGAGAACACCTTCCGCGCATCGAAAACCGGCCCATCGACGCAGACCCGCTTCATCGCCGGCCCCTTGTCGGTCTGCACCTCCACCACGCAGCCGGCGCAGCCGCCGACGCCGCAGGCCATGAACTCCTCCATCGATACCTGACACGGCAGCTGGTATTCGGCGGCCAGTTTCGCCACCGCCTCCAGCATGGGGTGCGGGCCGCAGCTGAACACCTCCACCTCCCGGCGCTGCTCCTCGCTCAGGGCATCGAGCCAGTGGCGCGCCAGCTCGGTCACATAGCCCTCGAAACAGCCGGGGTAGCCCTGCAGGCTGGCCAGGCGCGAGGCGATGCCCCAGTCCTCCATCAGCGGCATGGCGGCGATCGCCCCGGCGGGCACGCCCGGCACCATGATCCCGGAGGGGCGGCTGTGGAACGGGAAGGGGACCTCGGAGCCCATGATGACGAACGGGTTGTAGGCGCCCTTGATCGCACGCAGCCGTTCGGCGAGGAAGATCATCGGCGGGATGCCGACGCCGCCGCCGATGAGCAACGGCCGCGAGCGCTCCATGTGCGGTTGGAACAGGTTGCCGATGGGCCCCATGACATCCAGTTTCTCTCCCACCTTGCGCTTTGCCAGCAGCGCGGTGCCTTCGCCGAAGACCTTGTAGAGAAAGTCCACGCTGCCGTTGCGCTTGTCCGTGCCCATGATGGAGATCGGGCGGCGCAGCGGCCGGTTGGGATCGACCTGCAGGTGGGCGAAGCTGCCGGGCTCGGCGCGTTCGGCGATCTGCGGGGCATGGACGCGCAGGGTGTATTGCGCGCCCTCGTGGGCCTCGTGCTGCAGGATCTCGGCCTGCTCGACAAAGATGGTATCGCGGTGCTGTTTGTTCATGTGGCTTCTGTTTACCTTGAGAAATTAGGTCTGCAAAAAGCATAACCACGAAGAACACGAAGTGCACGAAGGGAACTCAAGTTATAAACCTTCGTGCACTTCGTGTTCTTCGTGGTAAAAAGCTTTTGTTTGGTTTCATCCTGCCCGGCGTTCCCGCTCTGTGTTCTCTGTGTTCTCTGTGCCCTCTGTGGCAAATCTTTTTTTTCAGTCTGCCTGGTAAACGGTCCGGCCGCCGAGCAGGGTGCGGGTGACCTTGCCCTTCATCTCCCAGCCGAGGAACGGGGTGTTCTTGCCGGCGGAGAGGAGTGCCCCT
>Ga0068714_10003965_pt1 | contig 16998 bp, 16 predicted proteins | sample MTBNYHSulfiMetaG_FD_62988 | JGI IMG/M metagenome (GOLD analysis project Ga0068714, IMG submission 62988) | Enrichment culture microbial communities from rom New York Harbor, USA that are MTBE-degrading - MTBE-NYH (New York Harbor Sulfidogenic)... | ecosystem: Environmental > Aquatic > Marine >...
CCGCAACCTTCACAACCCGGTTCAAGGAATACTACACGGAAAAGGTAAATCTTCTGAACGCCATTGAAGATGCAAACATTTATCGTGTGCAGTCAGAAATGGCTCTTTCCCCCAACATGTGGACAGTCAAGATAGACGCCAACAACAATATCGCCGGCGTCGGGCTCATTGCCTATCCCGACTGGTCCGCAAACGTGAAGTACACGCATGTTACCAAGACCGTTAACGGCCAGTCGGTAACAGAGGCATCCTATGTTCGATACAACAACGTCGTCTATAAAACCAAGGCCGATCCTCCAAAGGGCACAGTACCTACCAACACGACCTACTGGCAGCAAACAGATGCCTTCTCCAGTGAATTCGGCGTGCTGGCGGATGCTTTTTGGATAAAGCACCCGAGTTATCCTGATTTGCAGCCTTTTATCGTAGGCCTGGTGGACGGCACCACCAAGGTCGGGATAAACGGTGAGCTGATTGTCGATGGCACGATCTATGGCCGCCATGTCGTGGTTGATGAGGATCTATATATTCCCTGGGGAAATTACGAGCCTCCGAAAAATGCCAGGTTCGAGGTAGGGGCCAAAGCCTCGAGCACTCCGTCCGGCTGGTCCGGCGTGAAATACGAGGATGCAAACGGCGTTTTTCAACCGCTGTATCCGCCGGGTGGAGTGACGCTTAAGAGCTGGAACATGGCTGTTTACCGTCGCTCCACGAAGAGCTGGTACGGTCATTATACCTATGATATAGCGAACAGTGCGCCGGCTGCGAATACGCTTGCTCACCACCTCAACACGTCTTTTGCCAACGGCGACTATATCTGTGTCATATACACTCACGGCTCGGCCGGCGATCCTCAAGCGAATTCCGTCTCAAATACTACGCTTCGCGATGCACTGCGCCACACCGGGGGCACCGCCGGGATCTTAAATACGACAACTTTTAAGCGCGGTGCGAGCTACATCCTGGTCGGCATTCCGTACATGGGCGAGGGCAATGGCCTGGAGTTCTACGCGGGGGCGGCCGATTGGGATGAAGCGGCTAATCTGGACATCTATTTTGACATCGACACCGAATATGACATTTTCCCTAGGAGTGTTTCTGCTGGAACCAACACGTTCGACCCATTCACACTGAAGCCTGCGAGCACGGCGCCCGGGCTGTATCTCACTCCTACGCATATGGGATATTGGGCTGGCGCCGGTTGGAATGCAGTGATCCAAAATAACGGCGTCTTTTATTTCGGTAACGGCACCGATGTTGGTAACCCGATGACCAGTGCGAATGCCAGGTGCGTCTATTGGAACGGCTCGCAGCTTTTGATCCGTGGCTCGTTGCACTGCGATGATCTCACCGCCGGAACCATTAAGACCGACCAATTGTGGGTAGCCGGCAACCAGGTTACCGGAGATGGTGCCGCTTCTCGTGTGTATTCAGTGGATATAAGCAACAAGAGCGTATACGCATCCGGCTCTGATCCTTCATGGATTGAAGCGGGTCGGGTTACTATACCGGTTGTTACCGGGCGCAAATACATCTGCTATGCCTCATTTGAAACAAAAAATATAATGGGTGGTGACCTGATGCCGTTTGTGAGCGTTTCCCGTGACTGGACGGTAGTTGGCAGATCACAAGGCACTGCGGTTGCTGCCGTGGACACGCCGGCTACCGGATCTCGCTCATATATTATGTGGATAGGGGCTTCATGGACTGGCGGTGCTGGCGGTAGCTACCTTGATGCGACTAACTGTAAATTCAATGTAGTGGAACTTAAGGCTTAGGGGGACACATGCCGTATTACGCCGTGGTGAGAGGGACCACTGTTTTATATGCGTTAGGGCTTGCCGACGCAGTGGAAGCGGCATTGCAGGAATTTGAAGAAGCCGGCGACTTCATAGTTGAAATGCCCGAGGAAGATTACCTTGCGTTTGAGATAAGTAGGCTTGGTGAGTATGCCGACGGCGTGTTTGACATCCCTCCGCCGCCGGTAGTGAATGATATTCCCTTGGATGCCGCAAAAATAGCAGCCATCAATAATCTTGCAGTTGATTATTTTGATTGCCTTGAAACGGCTGGGTATCCCAACGCCACTATCGAGATATTCAAGAAGTTGGCCCACGTGTGCGAGATCAAAATGCACTCCGGCAGCGATCCTCTTGGAGAGTACGAAGACAGATATATACTGATCAAAAGCGTGTTCAATTGGATTGAGCTGGTGTTGAGTTATGTTTATGAAAAAGAGCGCGAGATCAATCAGTGTGAGGATATTGAAAGCGTTACTGTAATAACTTGGGATTTCTCCCAATTTGATGCGAGCGATCCAGGGGTCACGCTTGCAAGTGTCGATCTTTAATAGGGAGGTTTTATGCAGCAGCAAGGCGTTACTTTGAACCGCGAATTTTTCCAAAGAGAATCAATGCTTTTTGCGATGCTTGCCGAGCGAAACAAGATGATCGACTCACTGCTCGCGCAGGGCCAGCAGTTGAAGGAAGAGGTCAATCGCCTCAAGGCCGATAACGAAGGTTACAAGACACAGATTAAGCTGATCGGCAAAAAGAAGTAGGTATGTGTGGTGTGGATCAAAGTCAGTTTGAAATGGTCAAAACCAAAAATGCCAAGTTTATCGTGCGCGCGGGGATAAGTTTATCGCGATCCGCTAGTGTAACCATCGGTTGGCCGTTTGTTAATGCAAGAGCAGTAAGAACACACCCGCGCAGGAAACGTTCGACACTAGAGATCACTTTAAAGGACGGTTGATCGGTACCGCACCGGGATCTCCGACGAAAGTGAGGATGATGAGCCGTGGCAGGGTCAATTGTTTGAGATCGCGAAACTGAGCAAGGCCGATGGTCATCCCTGCATGCCCTTTGTCCGGTTGGGCCGAAGCTTCCTTCACCAGCGGCCTATTAAAAATACGGCAGCCTGCCATTCCTGCAATTTTTCAGCGGGAATCAGTTAGGATGCGGTGGGCTGAATTCCCGCTAATAACCTATGGGAATGACTGGCTCTTCGCCGATTAGCGGGATTCAGGTTGGTTCAAGTCGGAGACTTGAACCAACCAGGTGATTGAATCAGGAGTAATCCGCGATGAGCCGAAGAGATTTGCGCTCCCGTGCGGGAGCGTGGGAACGAGAAAGACAGGAAGCGGTGTATGGTGCGGAAAAGAGGAACGCCTCAGGCCTTCCTCTTTTTCCTGCGCTCCAGTTGCTCAAAACATTTCCTGCAGGTTCATTGGATCTTTTATTTCCAGGGAAGGATCGGCCATTATTTTCTTCTGACCCCGTTCGTCGAGGTACTTTTTGAGCTCCAGATCGACCTTCATGGGTACCTCAACCCCGGCTTTTGCAAGGGCCTGTCTCAGGAAGGCCTCGGCTTTGACGGCAAAGGCAATGGAATCGCCCAGAATGCGCATCGCTTCCGGGGGATTGTGGAATCCGACCGAATTCTCCGCTCCGATGAACAACGAACGGTAGAAGGCCTCCTCGTAAAAGTCCCGAGCCTGGTTGTAGAGTTGCTCATCTATGGGTTTGCCTTCGGCCTGCACCGCGTGGACCGTTTCAAAGAGCTTGGCGGTTGTCGCGGTTGCGTATCCGGCCCTCAGCATAAGAGAGACGGTTCGATCCTGGATGGCTATCACACGGTCCTTCAGCCAATCCGTGCCTTCCGCATGGCATTGCCCGCAAGCCCTCAGATCGCCTTTTAAAGGGCTCATAACCCGATGGTCGGATACTTTATAGACGCCCACCTTCGTATAGGGCATGTGGCAGTCGGCGCACGCCGCCCCCGCTTTCCAGTGGACGCTGTTGTTGGAGAAAAGCTCGAATTCCGGGTGGCGGATAAAGGCCAGCTTGAAGCCCGTCACACTCTGCTTCCACTCGCGATAGGAATCATCGCTGCGGATCTTCTTTATGATGTTTTCCATGGTGATGCCCCCAAGGGTGCTCTCTTGCCAGGGAAAGAACAGGCCAACCGATTTCATGTCCTTATCTTTGGGAATATTGTAGGTAACGTGGCATTGGGCGCACACTATGGTTCTCATCTGCTGACGGGTGAGATTCTCCGGTTTGACTCCCATATCATTCAGAGCCGAGGCCAGGGTAAAACCCCTCGAGATCTTAAGAGACATATCGTTGTTGTCGTGACAGTCTATGCAGGCCACACCCAAGTTCCTGTGCTTCTCCGGAATCTTATCCAGCACCTCCATGTACGGAAGGCTGTAGTAATCGGGGCCCAGCTCTTGTTGCAGCTTCGGAGCGTAGGGGGTCTTGCAGCTGAGGCATACCCCGCCGGATTTGAGTCGCGAGGGATCGACCTCGAGCTGGTCGCGAACCATGAATGCATGTCCCCGCGGCTCGTTGTACTCCACGCCGAAGCCCCACCCGTTAAAGAGCAGCGCCATGTAGGGGTATGCGGCCAGCTTGTCGTAGGTGATGCCATCAGCATCAAAGCCTTTTTTATATTTGCTCTTTCCCGCAGGGGTCGGCATTTCGGTCTGCTTCCACAGATCGTACTCGATTGGGTAAGCCTTGCCCCAGATTTCCGGATCTATCTCGCCATCCGGAATCTGGACGGTCTTTACCGGTTCCGGCTTTTCCGGCGCGCAACCAAATGCTGCAAGCGACAACAAGATGAGTGTACCGGCTGAAAAAAGAAGTCCTTTCCTAACAAACCGCATGTTCGTATCCCCCTTTTTAGAAATTATAGCCCGGCTCTGTAAGAATGGCTCCGCTCCTCATATGCGAAAGGCGGCGGTGGCAGTCCCAGCACCTTCTTTCCTGGTCAATCATATCCACTGTGAGCTCGTGGCACCGAATACAGTTGGTCTGCAAAACCTTTTGCCCGCGCTCTGAGATGTTAATCGTCTCGGGTACTCTACCGGAGTAGAACACGGCGACGTCTTTCATGCCGTCTATGCTTTTCCACATATAGTGCATGGCCACATTCTGATGCGGAAGGTGGCAGTCCACACACTGCACAGTTCGATGTGCCCCCTGATGGAACCATGCCTCATATTCGGCCTCCATGACATGGCAGGAGGAGCAAAATTCCGGGGTCGCGGATTTGGCCAGCAAGTCTGGCGGTCCAAACGAGACAAAAAGACCGATGCCTGCCGCGATCAATCCGAACACGAGGAGATACTTCAAGCGCCACAGTTTTTTCATCGACTCAATCTCTCCTTTACAGCTCAATCAAATAACCGGACATGTGCAAAGCACGTACAAAGGATGTAGTTATATGAGAAGAATGGGAAAAAGGACTGCGGCCCTGGAGCTCCATCAAGTTTAATAAAGTGCGGCGATGATGGACATCTTCACCTGAGAATGATTCGTTTTCTTGGAGCTCTCCGGAAGAGTTTCAGTGTAAACTTGACCAGATTGAAATGGGTAAGTCCTTCCATTCGGCCACCTAAATTTAAATCGTGCAGGAGGCGATTGCAACTTGCCGACCGAAGACTTTTTTCCTTTTCCGGGAACGATTTTCGAGGGAAAGTTTTCCGGCACTTGTCGGTTTTCGTGGTCAGGCGGATGCCGAGATGGATGATCCTGGCTGCTCATGGCCTGACCAGGGAGCGGGTATGATGCAGGTGTGGGCTGCCGCACGATGTTTGAGCTCTAAAGTGCTGGGAATGTTCCTCTGGTATGCCGAGTGAATGGAGCGTGGACTGGCCTGTCGGTTTTCATAAAAAAAGCTCGTGCGGTTTCGCTGATGGGAGCTTGAATTTTTGCGCTTTCAGACTCCTACCGTCGGGGGTTCTTCGATAGGAGTCATCAGCCTTAAGGGCGTATTTGGTGACCCCCATCACTACAACTGATTGCTGCACTGCTCCCGATTTGAACGCTGACTGCAACGATAACTATATCTTTGGCATCAGTCTGCTGGAAACTCTATTTACTCCTCAAGCTCAATTTCCGTGACAAAGTGTTTTCCATCGCGATACTCGAAGTCAACTTCAACTTTCTGTCCTTCCCGAAGATCATTAAACCCTTTCAGACCATCGTCATAGTCGGTTGACGGCGTCACGAAAAAGTGAATCCCCTGGACAACAAAAGATTGGCTGCTTTCATGGATTGACTCAATCCTTCCTTCTATGTCATCAGCAAGAACAGGGCTTGACGACAAAATAAGCATAAACACTACAAACATTAATTTGCACAAGATCTTCATGGCAACTCTCCCTCGATGCTCTTGGCGTTGTGGTCAAAGGCGAAGCGGCAGTTCAGTCAACTACTGCAAGCCGTCAAAATGAAACACTCATAAACCTATATTGACCTTAAACGAGGTTGTCAACCATTTGCTAAGTCTCATTCGATGTGGAGCTTGCTTCCAATTGCTCCGCCTATCCGCCACTATGAGCCATCGCGTTGAAAGTTTTGCTTCGCGCAGAAGGTGGCTCCGCTGGTTTTTCGCACGAGATACATGGTAATAATCGATACCGGGATTCATACGGCGCACTGCAGACTATGCCACCTGAGCCTTCCGCTTTCATCATTGACGATACGTGGAAGAAGCGGCGGGGTGAGGCGACAGGAGAAGGAAAGGCTGGACTGTCTGCCGTATCATGGGAAAAATGATGCCCACGCAATTGATCGAGAACCATACTCTGTGACGGGCCAAGTTGGAATGCAAAGCGCGTCGATTGTGCGGTATTCGGTAACGCCGTGCTCCAGTCTGTGGAATGAGACGGGCTTGTGTTGGTTGAGCCTTCCTCGGCCATATGACAAAATCAGAAGGGACGTCGGATTGGGTGCCATTGACGCCTTTGCACCAAATTGAAGCCGGACTCGATTGAAGCCGGATAGCGTTGCTCCGCCCTTCGCTTTTGGCGACGTCTATCCAAGAGTAGCGCGGTTTAGGGACGAAGCAATGATGTGAGCCGTCTCATTACCTTGTAGGCATGCAGCGTGGATTCGAGCCTTTTTGTCTGGGGGTCTTCCGGCGCTGCCCGCTTGAGCAGCTTGTGATAGTGTTCAGCCAGATCGGGCTTGCCGATTCTGAAAAAATAATACCCTATGGTTCCTGCAAAGCCGACGAACTCAGTAATATGAAATTTGTTTCGGTGCGGGTAGAGCAACTTCAGATCATATCTGTTGTCTAATATCTTAGGGATTTCATCCAGATTGTCCTCCCTCAGACACTGCTCGATATCCCCGATTTTGGCAAACAGATAATCGGGGTGTTTTCGACAGTTTTCCATGAGTACCTCGCGAGCCTTCTCTTCATCGCCCATGAGGTTGTATGCGGCATACAAGTAATTGTAAAGTGCCGGTCTGTCAGGATGCCTTTCGATCAGATCCTTCAAGCGAGGCGCTGCTGCTCGGGGGTCTTTACGGCAAAGATAGTAAAGCTCCTCGATCTCTGCTTCTGTCTCTGGGTCTAGACGCCCTTGGTTGTGGTCCGTTTCAACAGGCTCATACACGATGTCATAGGCGGCAACAGTAAGGTTTGATCCGGATGACCCATGTTTGCGAGTCGCTTTCTTTTTTTTGCGTTTTTTTGCCACACCATCCTCCTAGTGCGCTTGCAGCCTGTTAACTTATTGCTCTTGCCAGCACCACCTGCAATCTATTCATTGGATCATACCTGGTTGCCAAGCTTTTTAGGATTACTGACACGGTAAATTTGTTCTCCTCTTCTCAAGGTCTGAGAGGGGTGCACGAGTTTCTTTGTCATGCGCAGGTAATCGAAGACCAGTCGTCAGGTAAAGCGAGATGAGAGGATAGACCATCTCACTGCTAATATCGGTGAAGAGGCTTACAAGCCCGAGGACTAGAACGGTGTTCATTGCTTCCTCATCCTTTTCTGCGGAGGGCCGCTATTGCAAGTCATAAGTGAGCCTCAGTGAACATCAAGTACAAAAGGGAAAATGTGATAGTTTTCGAAGGTGGCTCCTAAAATCAGTCAGACGGCAATCAAGATGGTGGTCGTTAGAGGGCTCTTGATCACCTCCGGTCCCTAGGCCATGCCCATCGTCGCCCTGTGTAGTGGGAGCCGATGGTCCTGGCGAAAAAAACAATCCTGAAAACACCATTCCAACGATCCTTAAATTGCTGTCCATGCCACCTTCACCTTTCAATGAGGGCACTGGAAGGTTCTTTTTATTGAATAAAATGTTACAAAATTATATTGGTTTGTGTCAATAACAAATTGTAACATTGGATACATTCTCATCGTATTTGTTGGGACATCACAAGACTTAGTAAAATGAATGTACGGATCGGCCCCTTTTGCATCGGGTGCTGATCCGTGCAACGGCTGTCCTGCTGCCGTCTGAGTACGATGGCGGCCTAAATGATGGATACACAATGCTCGATAATTGCTGTGGAAGGGTGGCTTGATCCGGCATCGTCACGGTGGTATTAATACATTTATGTAACACCGTTGCAGATAGAGGTGGTGGAGTCCACCCGATAAGCGCCGATTAAGGCTGATGATTCCTACCTGACCAACCGCCTTTTGGAACGTATGGTAGGAGTTTTTCACCAGCAAGAGTAGAAGCTCCTGCCTGGTTAAAGCCTGGAGTGATGAGTAATGAATCTAAAGAAACACAAAAAAGGAGGACTCCCGTGATCACTAAACTGCTTGTTGCATACGACGGTTCTCAGCAATCGGAGAGGGCTTATAATCTGGCTGTGGATCTGGCAACCAGATTGGATGTGAAAATGATCGTGCTCGCAGTGGCCAGACCTTCCGAGCCTCCTGTAGCGGTTGAGCTGCAGGCGGTGCTCGATAGCGCAACCGAATATTATGAAGGGCATTTCAAGAGAATGAAAGAGGAGGCTGACAAGCTGGGAGTTGAAGTCGTCTTTCAGGTGCGCGCCGGCCACCCGGCCGAGCAAATCGTGCACATGGCCGATGAAGAGAAAGTGGACGCCATCGTGATGGGCCACCGCGGAGAAAGCCTGTTGCAGAGGTGGCTTTTGGGGTCTGTGGCGAAACGGGTTATAAACCCATGCGCACTGTACAGTCATGGTGGTGCGCTAGCTAGACCTCCTCAGAGGACCGGACCGACTCAATGCATCGGGAGAGAAAGAAGTAATGGTAGTCATATTTGCATTGGCAATTTTGCAATGTTTTGAGCAGGGATAAATGAACGGATGAAGTGGATTTTTTTTTCATACAGCCTGCCTGCCAACCCTTCCAAAGCACGAGTCTATGCCTGGCGGCAGTTGAAGAAGATGGGGGCCGTTAATCAGCAAAACGTTTGGATCGTCCCGCATGCCGCGGACCGTATCAGGGAGCTTGAGAAGCTCACCGAGACTATCGAAAAATACAAAGGTTCAGCGCTTCTTATGGTCGGTACAGTTCCCGTCAAGCGTCAGGAAGAGAATGTTGTGAAGGCGCTTGCTGCGTCCAGGGATGAAGAATACGTAGAGGTTATCGAGCAATGTGAGGCGTTTTTTAAAGAGATAGAATATGAAATCGGGCGTGAGAACTTCATTTTTGCCGAGGTGGAAGAAAATGAGGAGGAACTGGAAAAGCTAAAAGCGTGGTTCAAAAAGATCGAGAAGAGAGACACTGTCAAAGCCCCATTGCGCAAAGCGGCGCTGCAGAAAATAAAGCAATGCGAGAGGATATTCAACGATTTTGCAAAGAGGGTCTACGATCATCAACAGACTTAGGAGACTGCCCGACAATATGCAGCGCAGGGTTAGCCCTGCTTCGATTGGCAGCCCTAAAGGGCTGCGCTTCATGAACAGCGACTTCTCGAGCAACCTCCCCGGGGCCATACCAAACCGCGGAAACCTCCATGCCAAAAGCGATCCCACGAAAGACATAGACTTTTACTTGATCTGGCATTTGTGATTATCGTTATATGGCCAATTTTCGCTCACTTATTGACGGAGTATAATTTTTCAGCCCGCATTTCATTTTGCTTTGCCGTGCTGAGCCAATGGATTGCCAAAGATCGCTGCTCGCCCCAATTCGGCTTCGATTTCAATCAGCCGGTTGTATTTGGCGATGCGCTCGCTTCGACAGGCGGAACCGCTTTTGAGCTGTCCGCCGCCCATGGCTACGGCAAAATCGGCTATGAACGGATCCTCGGTTTCTCCCGAGCGATGAGAGATGACAAACCCCCACCCGGCCTTGCGGCATAGAGCGACCGCCTCGATGGTCTCAGTTACGGTTCCAATCTGATTGAGTTTGATCAGGACGGCATTGGTCGTTTTCTCGCGGATGCCGCGCTCGATAAACCGCGTGTTGGTGACGTAGATGTCATCACCGACAATCTGGACTTTGTCTCCCAAGACCTCCGTATGTATCTGAAATCCTGACCAATCGTTTTCATCAAGACCGTCCTCGATGGAGACGATCGGGTACTCACTTACCCAGGATCGGTAGAGCTCGGTCATTTCCACGCTGCTTTTCTTGCCTTGGCCGGATTTACTCAGATCGTAAACGCCGTCCTTGAAAAATGAGCTGGCAGCAGGATCGAGAGCGATGGCGACATCTTTTGCCGGTTTGTAGCCTGCGGCTTCAATGGCTTCGATGATCAGATCACAGGCCTCGGCGTTGCTTTTTAAATTGGGAGCGAAACCGCCCTCATCACCCACACTGGTGCTGTAGCCCCTCTTTTTTAGAATGGTCTTGAGAGATTGAAAAGTCTCGGCACCATAACGCAGGGCTTCGGCAAAGGTCGGAGCACCGACCGGCATAACCATGAACTCCTGCAGGTCGACACTGTTGTCCGCATGCTTTCCACCGTTCAAGATGTTCATCATAGGCATGGGGATGCGAAAAGCACCGGGGCCTCCCAAATAGAGATAGAGCGGAAGACCGGAAGCTGCAGCGGCTGCGCGCGCCACCGCCATGGAAACGCCGAGGATGGCGTTTGCTCCAAGTTTTTCCTTATTGGGTGTGCCGTCAAGCTCGATCAAAATACGGTCTAGCTCCACCTGACGATTAGGGTCCATACCGATTAGCTGAGGAGCGATCACGTTATTCACATTTGCAGCGGCTTTGAGAGCTCCTTTGCCGCCATAACGGTGCTCGTCTCCATCCCGCAGCTCGACGGCCTCGTTTTCTCCCGTTGATGCTCCCGAGGGCACGGAGGCAGATGCGCGTATGCCGTTATCCAATACGACCTTCACCAGAATGGTCGGATTGCCCCGGGAGTCCAAAATCTCCAGCGCACCAATGGCTTCAATACTGCGTCTCATAAAGGCCTCCTTTATTACAGGTTTGCGAAGCCGGTCTTGAGCAAAGCGTCGCGGTTGATCATGCCTTTGAACTTTCCATCCACATCGAGTACCGGCAGGCGTTTGAGCGCCTTTTCGGTCATTAAGCGGATGGCGTCCTCGATGGGCGTGTCCTCGTGCACGGTGATCAAGTCGGTTTTCATTACTTCGGCGGCACTGCGCAACTGCAGATGGAGCCTCAATCCTTTTTTGGATCGCCCGCGCTCGCTGAAAGGCATCTTGCTCACAAAATAATCCCATATCCCCGGATGATAATCGGCGAATGCATTCAACAAATCCCGGTCCGAGATCAAGCCGAGAAAAGTTCCATCTTCGTCCACAACGGCCACGCGCTGAATGTCGTTTTTGTCGATGATGCGCAGCACCTCTTCCACCGGAGTCTCAGGCGGCACTGCAGCGGTGTCCCTGCGCATGATGTCGGCGACCACGCGCAAATTGTTGACCTGGATGCTTTGCCCGCGGAAAGCTTCCCAATCAGGGGATTCCCGCATGACGGTGCGAAAAATGTCCAACCGTGACAACATACCGGTAAGCTTTCCGTGTTTGTCGACCACCGGCAGTCTTTTCACATCTTTTTGGACCATCAGCTTCACGGCCTGGGTCGCGAAGTTCTCTTCTGAAATGGTGACAGCAGGGCTGCTCATGACCTCTTGAGCCTCCCTGGGTGCAAGGGAATCCAGTACCGCTGTCACCTTGCCTCGATCCGATGCTGCCAATAGCCCCAGCCTCATGGGGATACCCGCTCGGTAAATGAGGTCCCCCTGCGTAATGATTCCAATCGGACGATCGTCCTTATCCGCCACCGGGACTCCGGTGAAAATTGAGGACATCAGCAATTGGGCGACTTCCTTCAAGGATGTTGATGCAGTCACCCTCTTCGGAGAAGGAGTCATGATGTCTTTCACCTTGAAGTGCCTTGGTAACAAACGCCGCTCGGTCTTGTGGGTGTGAACCAGCATTGTACGGACGGCAACGATCCCCTCACGGACCATCTCTTCGATCACCGGCAATACCAGATCCAGCTCTGCGGAAGGCAGCATGATCTCTATCTTGAGAGGCATATTGAAAGAGAGCACCAGGACGTTCTGGGTGGCCACTTCCCCGTTCTCATAAGCGCCTCCGATGCCGCGAGTGACGATGCAGCGGGCGGCGATCTTGAGCCCTCGAACATAATCCACTACGGCCTCCCCCAGGGGCTTTCCTTTGCAGCGCGCCTCTTCGTTGGTGAAGATCTCGATCATGCTGTATTCAAGCGGCATGGTGCTCTATGTCCTCCTGTGAATGTTGGATTCAAAAGGTTCAATTGCGCGCCTTCAGGCCCGTATCAGACGAACCAGCCACATGCCCAGAATGACCAGCCCCAATCCTGCCGCGTTATTGACCAGGAAGTTCATGAAGGCTATAAGTACACTCCCTCCCCGTAATGCATTAACGGTCTCCAACGCAAAAGTCGAAAAAGTGGTCAGTGCTCCCAGAAAGCCCGTCATGAAAAATAGTCGCGCGGAAGGACTCAAAAGATTAGTGCGCTCAACCAGGGCAAAGGAGATCCCGATTAGGAAGCAGCCTGTCAGGTTGACCAGGAGCGTTCCCCATGGAAACCGCGTACCGATCAATCGGGCCGCCAACAGTGCTGTTCCGTAGCGACTGAGAGCGCCAAGGCTGCCTCCGATCATTACCAGTAAAATCCTCCACAGAACTGGCCTGGATGATTCCCACGTTTCCCATAGAGCATCAACTATTCTTGTCCATGCGATTTTGCTCTGAACCAGCCGGATGATCCACTCCTCCAATGTGCTTGAACCTCTCTGCGGTCGCCGGTTGACTTTCCAGTCGATTATGGCGGTTTAACCCGAATTTTTAATCCAGCATGTGTGACTATCGCGCCCGGATTCACTGCAGAATTAGCGCACCACAACCACAGTGCAGTGAGCGTAACTCAGAACCCGCTTGGCGACGGAACCCAGCAGCCAGCGCTGCAAAAAGCTCTCACCGCGGTGGCCCATAACGATCACGTCCGCACCGTTCTCTTCGGCGAAGTGGACAATCTGTTCGGCCGGGTGTCCCACACGCACTTCAAATTGGGGCTCGATTTCGCGGACGGCAGCCTTTGCCTTCAGTTCATTAAACAATTCGTGATAGTGCTCAGTAGCACTTTCTACAACAGCCTGCAACTCAACATTGACCGGGGGCTCGGGCGGACGAGCTACGGACAGGACAATGACCTGAGCGCCATACTTTAAAGCCATATCGAGGCCGAATTCATATGCTCTTTCCGCCTGCTGCGAGCCGTCGTAAGCAATGAGCACCTTGCTGATCATATGCTTTCTCCTTCTTCAAGAGGAAAAGATTCACCGGTTGGCTTTGATGCCGACGCTTGCTCCTGATCGGCTGAGCGCAGCAGGTGCCAAGGCAGAAAGAACGCATTGGCAATAAGAGTCGGGACCACTGCGCTGCCTACCACGGCTGCGATCAAAAAGGAATACTGGGCAGTATCGATTATATTATGGGAGAGGCCGAACAGGGCCGAAATACTTCCGAAAGTCAAGCCCGTCGACATCAGAAGGGTGGTATACATTGCCTCTTTTCCGGGACTTTTATAAAACTTAGTGACCGGGTAAACGGCCACAAACTTGGTTGCCATCTTGCCGAATAACAGAATAAGGAAAACACCGTAACCTGCGATGAGGGCCGGCACCGACACAAAAGATCCGGCCCGAATGAAATAAAACGGGGTGAGCAGCCCGAAAGTAACGGTTCTCAGCCGCCGTATGAGCACATGGTCTTTGCCGACCGTACCAGCCAGCACCATGCCGATCACGTAGGCAGGAAGGACCGCCTCGCTTTCAGCCCAGCCGGCCAGAGCACCCATACCGAACAAACAAAGCAGCAGGAACTTGGTCTCCAGCTCCGACGGGCGGTTGCCGTATTTTTTGAAAAAGCGAGGGGTCAAATATGGCAAAACAGCGAATACCACCACACTGACTCCAACGAAAATGAGGGTTCTTATGGTAAATGGGGCAAAAATGAGACCAAGGGCGAGAACGGTGCCCAGATCATTGATAAAGCATCCGGCCAGCACCACCTTGCCGTAGATGGTTTTGTTCAGGCCCGTTTCCAGCATGACGGCATAGACCACCGCGACGGATGTGGTGGAAAGTGCGACTCCAGCCAGCCAGCTGGCCCGGACATCCCAGCCGAGCACGTAATAGGCGAGGGCCGCACAACCCAAAAAGGGAGCCACAAAGCCGGCGATGCCCAAGGCGGTTGCTTCTTTCCATTTGATCTTAAAGACATCCGGGTCAAGCTCCGCTCCCGCCAGAAAAGTGAGAATGATGGCGCCGGTGCCGGCCAGAAATTTAATCCAGGGCTCATGAGCCCCCAGTACGCTGCTGCTGATCACTGCTCCAATGATCAACTGGGCGACCGTGCCTACAACAATCTCCGACAATGCCGTGGCGATTCGAAGCCAGATGGAAAGCAATGTGGCAAGCATAGCCAGTCCCAGCCAAAGTGTTGCGAGAAACCAGGTATCTGTCATGTCACTGCTCCTCCCGTGTGAATCAACCTAGCGCTGAACAGTAGTCCGGCCGCCTAGTGAGAACAATTTTGGCTATTTCGGCACCACCCTCAAAATCCGAGTGGAGGTCGAAGCGGATGGAAACACGCCCGAATCCTCCAAATACCGCTTGATGACGCACAGAATGGCAATGGGCTTGCCTGTTAATTCGTCGGCTCCCTAGAGCGGATTACCTCCAAGAGCTCGTTTGATTGAATCCCTTGGTGTGCTCAGGTGCAGTAGATGAAGGAGCGGGCGATGTAGGCTGCATGATGGGGTGGCAATAGCGATCGATGATGAAGGCACACCTGGTATGACAAATGCTTTGCGGGCTGCCATAAAAAAAGCTCCTGCAGGTTTCCCGGTAGGAGCTTTGAGCTTTTCTCATCCAGCCAGCCCGGCTCCTACTTTTAGCTACGCTATCAGTAGGAGTCATCATCCCACGGTGGGGCGGTTCTGGTGGACTCCATCACCATCTGTTGCAAATGACTTGAATCAGTTCATTACCACTTCCCGCAGGCCTGATCAAGTTATTTCAGGTTGGAGAGACTAAGCTTCGTATCAGTACCAGAATTCGGGGTATCTGCGGGTATTGGGGATATTGTTGATCAAAAGCGCAATCAGCAGCATGATCAGAGCCCCTGCGCCGACCGGAATCAACGCATAGAAGAACCCCAGAGCGTGGATCTGTTCACCTCCGATGACGGCGATGAGAGCCGTCGCCCCACCTGGAGGATGGAGTGTTTTGGTGGCATGCATGACTGCGATGGAGGTGGCCACCCCCACAGCACAGGCCAGCCACAGGTGCGAGCCAAGAAATTGATAGGCGGCCACTCCGATAATCGCCGAAAGCAGATGGCCTCCCACCAGGTTGCGCGGCTGAGCCAGGGGACTTTTGGTAGCCCCGTAGACGAGAACGGCGGAAGCGCCGAAGGAGCCGATAATCATCATCAAGTCGGTCTCGCTCAAGAGGTCGTAATGCAGATAAGCGACAGCAGCGATGCCCAGGAATGATCCGAGCCATGACCAGAGGATTTCTAAGGGGCTGACCCTCGGTGGGCTTTGGGTTGTGCCCCTCATCTTGTCAAAATAGCTCATGCCTTCTCCTTCCCACCTGAAAAGCGCAGCAGATCCGCCCGGGTGACAATTCCAATGATCCCTCCGGTTCGATCCACCACCGGCACCCGGTTGATCCTTCTTTTCTCAATGATGGATAATACATCGGCGGAGGTTGCTTCCGGACCAACCGTCACCGCCGGCGCCGACATGATGTCGCCGGCCGATTGCTTCTTCATAGGAGCAGCAACGCAGCCCTTTGAGGAGAGACATCTGGCGACCACTTCCATAAAGTTCAGATGTTCTCCGGCTCCCATCAGCGCGAGAAAGTCTTTTTCCGAAATGACGCCTGCCACCCGCTCTTCTTCATCAACCACGGGCGCTCCCGAAACACCGCGCTCCGCCATAAGCCGGGCGACTTCAATGATGGACGTATCGGTTTTCACCTTGAGCACCTCCCGTGACATGATGTCGACCACGGGCACGGGCTGCTGCAGTCGTTCAAGGGCTCTGCGAAACGCTATTCGATAAATCTCTTTAAAATCGCCCGGTGTGATATCCAGGTACCCCGGAATCTCCCGCATAGCCTTGTAAATATCGCCATCGGATAAATCCACCGGCCGGCAGAACAGACCGTTGCTCTCTTCCATTACGACTCCTTTTCTGGAACCGGCACGCCGGTTTATTTGGTTTACTGCAGAGTATAATCAACTTATCAACCGACTCCTTGACCCAAGTCAAAAAGAGGCGCCTGGATCCACCATACGGGAAAAGATCAGCATTCAAGATTGCAATTGCCGTATCTTAAATTTTTTCTTGTATTCGTTCCTTTGCTCGGGTGGGTTTGAACCTTTTTGTGTGCTTTCAGCGCTGATCCCAGGACGCGCAGGCTCCCACGCAGAGATAACGAGTATAGAGCCTAATCTAGTGCAGAACACATTAGCCGTGCGAGAGGGTGTGGTGGGAACGAGAGGAGCAGCAGCGTTACCTTATTTTCTGGTTCCCAGATACGCTGCAATTACCCTTGCATCTCTTTGAACTTCCTGCGGCGTTCCCATGGCGATCCGGCTGCCATGGTGCAACACCACCACTCGGTCGGCCAGGCGCATAACCACATTCATGTCGTGTTCAACCAGCAGGGTACCCATGCCACGCTCACGCAAATGCTGCAGATAATCTACCAATGCAGCG